>Ga0315293_10000018_pt1 | contig 159907 bp, 234 predicted proteins | sample YL17G13_20_MG_FD_203071 | JGI IMG/M metagenome (GOLD analysis project Ga0315293, IMG submission 203071) | Sediment microbial communities from Yellowstone Lake, YNP, Wyoming, USA - YL17G13_20 | ecosystem: Environmental > Aquatic > Freshwater > Lake > Sediment | place: USA: Wyoming | collected...
GTCGTAGTCCCGGAAGTCCGTGATCAAGCATCCGGCTTCCGTAACGAGCTTCTGGACCATAGACTCAAACGACTTCGGCACACGCTTCGAGAGATAGGGCGAAAGCGAGAACAGGCAGTAACGGAACTTGACGCTCCGGAATTCCCCGGTCTCGGGATCCTTAAAGTCGGCGGGGACTTTAGAGAAGTCACTGTCCCCGGAATCGAGCTCCGGAACACAACCGTAACGGGTGAACCAAAACCACTTCAAGGCCACACGATACTTCCTCACGACCGGGGCGATGATTGCTCCGAACACCGTCTCGGCCCACAGGGTCTCAAAGCGTTTCGTTCGGGGAATCCAAATCCGAGTTTGTCTTATAGTCATCTCAGCCTGATCCCCTTGGCACAGCACCGCTTGAACCGCACTCCACTCCCGCAGATGCACCTGCTGTTCCGGCTGATCCACTTCCGATCCTTCAGAATCCTCTCCCGCAACGCCTTCGGGAGAACGTCTAGGTTGACGGGCTTGTATTCCATTCCTCTCCCTCCCCATGACTAAGGTAAATATCCAGCAGATAATCCCTCTTGGTCGGCTCCTCATCCTTTGGAACTTGAACAAACTTATCGCACCAGCGGCAGTTTCGGTCTATAAACTTCCCCCCTCCGTAGCCCCACTCCGTCTTGCTTAACTCATGGCCCGTCGTTGCCCCGCACAGCCACTCGAGAAACAGCCTCGGCCTGGCCTTCCGTAAGATCACACCCCGCTTGTTTCGCTTCCACCTCTTCGGGCCGCAATACCAGAGCTGGGGATACTGCCACCTGTCGGGCCGCCAGTTCTTGGGATGCAGACGGGCTACGATAGGCAGAATCCAAAGAAGAAACCTACTCATCGATGAAACCTCCTATCCCATTCCGATCGCTTTCTAGCCAAGACAGCCCTGAATCTTCTATTGGCCATTCTACCATATACCTCGCATACTTTAATCCAGTCACTCACCTCGTTCAAATCTAGAATAAACAACCGCACCAAATCATCCCGCTGGACAACTCCTAATATCTTTTTGATATATGCAATCGTTCCCTCCCTGTCTTTTCGATCTATAACGATGCTCGGTAAATTACTAAGCTCCCATAAACTTTCCTTAACGAGAGGCGCTCTCATCTCAGCACCTCCAAAATTCTCCTTGCCGTGTGTTCCCGACCAAATTCCCTAAGATACTTGATGGCCTCTTTTAAGATTTCATGATCATCCCCAGCCAATCCCAACATGATGTTGTGTATCTTACAGAGAATACCCCTCACCTTCCCGGTAACGTGATCATGATCAACCGTAGCCATATTACTATGCGTAGCCTCTGGATCTGAGGGATGTTTAACGGACACCCCACAGATAGCACATCTCCCCTTATGCCTTTTATATAAAGCATCATAATCCTTCAACGAAAGTCCATACACAGACTTAAGATGATAGGCGCGCTTATCTATCGGGTGATCTTTCCTATATTGTCTATCACGAGCGAGCTTCGCAGTCCTATTCTTACGATACCACTTTTGCCAAGATTTGTGGCGAGCCGGTTTGTTGTTCTGATAGTTTCTTCTATCCCTCAGAATTTTGGCTCTTCTACGGGGGTCTGCAATAGTAGTTAAATCTATTTTCCTCATCTCAAAATCTCTAAAATTCTACGAGCCGTTATTTCCCAAGTAAATCTCTCTCGCATCCTTTGTGCGGCCTTCTTTCCCTTCTCACGAACCTCATCCCGGTGCTTGTAACAGTGCCACATAAGCTCCTTCAGATCTTCGATCTTGATCACGGCGAACCCGAACTGCTGTCCCTTGAGCTCCGGGCCGGACCCGACTATGTTCCGGGTAGGCTCAAAGCGTATGGGATATCCGATCTCATCTGTCATGTATTCGGCCATGCCGGAGTGCGCCGGGGCGATCGCCGGGATCCCCGTCGCCATCGCCTCACAGGGAGACATCCCCCAACCCTCCCCCTGCGACGGATAGACGAATACGTCACAGGACTTATACATCTCAGCCATCTCCCCCTCTTCATAGAGATCATTTATGACCTTGATCTTATCAAAGTTAAATCCATGAGCGAGATAGGGAGCGGATTTTATATACAGGTAGACGTCGTCCACGTCCTTGAACAGGTCGAGAAAGGCTTCCACGACCATATTGGGGTTCTTCCGAGCTGAGAGCGTCCCGGCCATGACGAAGGTGAAAGTCTCCCGGGGCGGCCGCTCATAATACTGGTAGACCTCCACATCCGCACCCAGGGGTATGACGTAGACGGGTTGAGTGCATCCGGCCTCAATCCATAACTGCTTATTCTGCTCGCAGGGAACGAAGTTCGCGGCTACCATGTTCGTCCCGGCGACCCAGGCTTGCGGGAAGGGAATGAACTCCCACATCGAAAAGCCGATCTTAACGCTCCCCGGGGCAAGGTTGAAGCTCGGAGGCGTCGACATGCGGATCCCGTAGGTCGTCTCCACATGGAGACCCCGCTGGGCGATCTGCTGGACCCGGGGATGAACACCGACGAGCCTAGTATGCCCCCAGGCCGTCGTGGAATACATGTCGACCCCGAGCCGATCCAACCACATAATGATCTTCTCTGCGGCATGGCCATAACCGTCATCAATCCCTAAAGGCGCATCGAACCGCAGTTTGTTCTCGAAGGGAGGCTTGCCGGGAATCATGGCAAGACGATTGCCGAGAGAGATTTGTCCAGAAGCCTCGGATGGTAGGAAGCAAGCTCCTCCACCATCTTCGGAATCGTAGGAATCTCTTCGTAGCCTGCGAGCCTCCATAGTTCACGGTTGATATTCGCATACACGGTTGACAGCGATCGGTCCAAACCCATCTCATGTGGAGCCCTGCCCTGATGCGGTACGATCCGGATGTCCTCCCGATGATAAGCCGTAGCAAAACACTTCAAGAGCTCAAACTTATTGATCCGGTCCCGGGGGACGACGTGCTGGACCCCCCGGAACTTCAACGTGCGATAGTCCCACATGATCCCCCAGCAGATCTTGGCGAAGTGCAGGGATGTTATCCCGTTCCAGGTATGGCCAACGAAACCGTTTACGCTGGCCCCCCGTTCCTGGCTCCGAAACCAGTCGAGCAAGGACTGGTGGGTCCTGAGCTCCGGGCCGACGATAGAACATCGGAGATTGATAAACCGATCCGAGGAAACTTCCCCGAGGCTCTTGGTCTTGCCGTAGACGTCGGTAGCGTCATGGAGAGCGTTCTCCGAGTACAATCCCGTCTGCCCCGAGAACACGCAGTCCGTGGTAATCTGAATCACCCGGAAGCCCTCCCACTCCGAGGCGACCGCAAGGAGGTACGGGAAGATCGCATTCACCCGGACCGCCCGCTCGACGCTCTCCCGATCATTCTCCACGATATGCTTGTTGATCACCCCGATGCAATTCACGACCCAATCCACGCCCTTTAGAGATTCTCCAACATCTCCTGACACACAAAGCTCGGCATCCAGGTGTCGGAACTCCACTCCGGGGTAGGACTCCTTCAGCTTAACGTAAAGGTCGGGTCCGGGATCCTCTTCCCGGATTTGAAACCGACCTATGGCCACCAGATGACACGCCCCATCGAGAACGCCCTGGTAGAAGTAATCCAAGACCATCGACCCGAGCATTCCAGTAGGTCCTAAGACGGCTATGCTCTTCATTGTTACTCCTTGAAAAAGCGAATGAGACAGCGGTCACCCATAGTGTCCACCATCTCATGCTTCTTGAATCCGGCCCTGGTCGCCATCCGCACAATGCAGGGAAGCGTAAGCCCCCAATAATTGGTGTCATCGTTATTCAATTGCCGGGGGTTGTAGAAGTAGCCGATCGGATCGTCTCCCTTGATAAAATGCCCCTCCAAGACCATGCACTGCCTCGTCAGCCGAGCAAGAACCTTCATGGCCATATAGGGGTCTTCCAGGTGATAGATCGTCCCGAAGAAAAGGGAGACATCGAACTCCTCCTTGAGGGACGGTAGATCCCGGACGTCCATGTGTAGGTAGCGGATCCCGTCCACCGGCCTCCCCACCTCGTTGAGAAGTTCCCGGGCGAGCTCGAAGCCTTTCATTCCGACTTTGTTCTGGTAGGAGTCGATCGCCAAGACATCCGAAGCCCCCTGCTCCCGAAGGTAGAACGTAAACAGCCCATCCCAGGCGCCGACGTCCAAGCACTTCTTCCCGGTCACGGCGGGGATGGCTTTAATCTTCCAGAGGGAGAACTCGGCAGGCTCCGTCCCGGGCGTCTGAAACCAATCGTTGCCCACCTTCTTGATCGAAATCCTGTGAAACCAACGAGGGACGACGTTACAGCGGGCCCTCAGTCTACCAAGCTCGGGGTTCATGTTTTCCTCCTGATAAACTGCCGTGCGATCCCATGAGCTGACTGCGCCATATTAAGCCCCCCGTTGATCTTCCGAAGGAACTTCTCTTTCTGGCATTTTCTTATCGGGGCAACGGCAACCGTTCCCCGGAGATACCGAGGGACAACTTTCTCCATAAGATGCTTGCTCATCTCATCGAACTGGTCGGACTGCATGAACTCTATCAGCTTTTTAGCATCCATCAGATTGGCTCCTTAACTCGGATTTCCCCATCCGGAACGAAAGGCGCCAAATCGAAGATCGCCAAAGCGTTTCTCATCGCTTCGATCCGACCCTCCGCACCGAGAAAGGTAGTGGTATAGCGAAATACTTCATCGAGAGAAGCATTATAATCCAAACTGAAAAGTATCCTGCCCGTAGTGACCTCGACGACGCAAAGCCCTTCCTTCTTCTCGGACATCGGAACGCCGTCTTTGAACCTCTGTAACTGGATGGGTCGCTGGATAAACAGCCGGAACTCCTCAAGGCCGGGAACGGTTATCTCCTCCCCGAGCTCCCGCTTCCAAGCCACCTCCCCCGGCGTCTCCGTAGTCACCGCCACGAGGAACTCCTTCTGCGATCCCTGCGGATCCAGAACTTCATCCGGATTGGTGATCTGATTATTCATGGTCGGGGAGGCCGGGCTCGAACCGGCGACCTCCTGCTCCCAGGGCAGGCGCTCTTGCCATCTGAGCTACTCCCCGATCATCACAGTGGTCGGGGTGAGAGGATTTGAACCTCTGACGTCCTGGTCCCGAACCAGGCGCTCTACCGGACTGAGCCACACCCCGATCTTTAGCGGGGACGACGGGTTTCGATCCCGCGACCTCCTGCGTGGCATACAGGCGCTCTACCATCTGAGCTACACCCGCTCGTCTTATGGCGGAGCGAGAATGATTCGAACATTCGGGACCCGTGAGTCCAACGGTTTAGCAAACCGTCGCCTTCGACCACTCGGCCATCGCTCCGGGATCTGGTGCCGGAGGGCGGTATCGCGCCGCCTACGCCAGGCTCTTCAGACCTGCGCTCTACTATTTGAGCTACTCCGGCTAATCTGGTGCCGAGAGAGGGATTTGAACCCTCACGCCAAAGGCACACGCCCCTCGAACGTGCGTGTCTACCAAGTTTCACCATCTCGGCATTAAGCTGAGGGAGAAGGAGTCGAACCCTCATCACAAGGTTCAAAGCCTTGCGGCCTACCGTTGGCCTATCCCCCATCGTGGTGTCGGGCCGGGGATTCGAACCCCGACGATCGCTCAAATGGGTTTGAGCCATTCGCGTATACCAAGTTCCGCCAGCCCGACGTTTGGCTGAGGGACTGGGATTCGAACCCAGATACCGAGGGTCAGAGCCTCGTATCCTATCCAATTAGATGATCCCCCAGAATGGCGGAGACGCCGGGATTTGAACCCGGGGAGCTTTTCAGCTCGACTGCTTTCCGGACAGCCATCTTAAGCCTCTCGATCACGTCTCCCATTACAGCGGAGGGCAGGGGACTCGAACCCCCGAGCGCTTTTACACGCCAGCAGTTTTCAGGACTGCCTCCTCGTACCAGCCGGATCGCCCTCCATCTATGGCGGAGAGTGAGGGAATCGAACCCTCGACCGCAGTTAACGGTAACGGTTTTCGGAACCGCTTCCTCGACCAACCGGACACTCTCCCTGAAATTGGTGGTGAGGGCAGGATTTGAACCTGCGTGGCTTGTCGGCTTCCGCTCTACAGGCGGACCCAATCGACCGGACTCTGGCACCTCACCCTTTCTTCTTGACCTTCGGGATCCGGACCGTGGACAGAATCCCCCGAACTTCCATGATCCCTTCCACCTTCCCGGCAAAGAAGCAGAAGGCTTGAAGGCTCTCCTTCGAGTTTCCCCGCTCGACCAGAGCCTTAAATTGACGCTCGCCTAACTGCTTGTCGGCCCAGGCGACCGTTCCTTTCTTTGGACCCTCAGGCTCCTTCTTCTTGTGTGATCTCACTGGTTTCTTCATGCATCCCTCCTTTGGTTAAAGCTGGCAAGAGGCATCGAACCCCCAACCTTCTCCTTACGAAAGAGACGCTCTACCGTTTGAGCTATGCCAGCATTCTGGACGCGGCAGGGGGAGTCGAACCCCCGCATAGCGGTTCTGCAGACCGCCGCCTTTAGCCACTTGGCGATGCCGCGATATCTTGGGGTGACCGGGGAGTGTCGAACTCCTGTTCCGTGGGCCACAGCCACGTGTCCTACCGTTGGACGACGGCCACCATAAGCCGACGAGAGGAGTCGAACCCCCAACCTTCGCATTACAGGTGCGTTGCTCTACCGGGTTGAGCTACATCGGCATTCTGGCTCTGGCGGGAGGAGTCGAACCTCCAACAACCCGCTTAACAGCCGGGCACTCTACCGTTGAGTCACGCCAGAACATTGGTGGGGGAGAAGGGATTTGAACCCTTACGCCATAAGCACTGGTGTCTGGAACCAGCGTGTCTACCAAATTTCACCACTCCCCCGTTTGGTGGGCCCTCCGGGAATCGAACCCGGAACCTTCGGCTTATGAGACCGGCGCTCTTCCATTTGAGCTAAGGGCCTCTGGTGGGGACGGGAGGACTCGAACCTCCAATCTCCTGCTTGTAGGGCAGGCATTCTCGCCATTGAAATACATCCCCAATTTTTGGCAGGAGCGAGAGGATTTGAACCCCTATCAACACGGGTTGGAGCCGTGCGTTCTGATCCATTGAACTACGCTCCTATGGTGGCGGGCCTGGGATTCGGACCCAGACGGCTATGTAAAGGCCATGAGGGTTTAAGCCTCACTTGTCTACCATTTCATCAGCCCGCCCTTTTATAAGTCCTGGTTGCGGGGCTGGGAGTCGCACCCAGAATCCGACAAGGACTTGCTTTCCGTAACCCTACTGTGCTATGATTTAACCGTAACCTAAATCGGAGATACCCATGAGAAAAGTATGGCAGTCCGCCGGTGGCATAGCCACAGCTAAAATCCTCAGAGAACGGGCCCTCAAAAAATATTACAAGCATCCCTCAGTCTGCCTTCAATGCCATAAGGTTATCGAGGTTCCAGATGGCCACAAGGTTGGAGAAACGAAATCCAAATGCTTCTGCAACCACACTTGTGCCGCAATTTTCAATAATGCCCGAAGACGCCGAACCCACAAAACATACTCCTATGAATGTGAACGATGCCACGGTTCATATCCCATTCAATATAATTTCAAAAGACGGTTTTGCAATGACTGCCTTCAAATTATCAAGTTCGAAAGAAGCATTGCGAGCAAAACCAAAGGCGAATTCTTTAAATCAAAGAACACTTGGCAATTAGCTAGGAGCAAAATAGCTCGCATGGCAAGACTGATCATAAGGAAATCCGGGATTAAAGCAAAATGTAGAATCTGTGGATATCGAAAACACGTTGAATGCTCTCACAATAAAAGGGTCGCAGACTTCCCGGACACGGCTTTCATATCTGAAATTAACAATATCAAGAACCTTTCTTATCTCTGCCCTAACCATCACTGGGAACATGAAAACGGATTACTATAATCTTCTTAATCTGGGAGCGGGGCTCGGATTCGCACCGAGAATTTTCAGGTTATGGGCCTGACGAGTTGCTATTGCTCCACCCCGCCCCTTCTGACTTACCGGATTGGTCTATCCCGCTACGCCCCTGACTTACTGTTGGTCTACCCCGCAACGCTACCTGCTGGCGCCAGCACATCGCTTCACCCGGCCATTCGCGTAAATCACTTCGACCTGATTGAACAGCGGGGCATCGTCCCGCACCCTCTTCAGGCTCATCTGGATATACTCATCCGAGACGTCTATCCCGATGGCATCCCTCCCGAGACGCTGGGCCTCGAAGCAGGCTGTCCCCGATCCCACGAATGGATCCAGGACGACTGCCGGAATGGGCTCCCCGGCGTTGCACTTGCACGTCGGTCGCCATCCGAGATGTTCGATCTCCACGTAACGCATAGCATTCCCCGTCTCGCCTTTGAGCTCTCCGTATTTCCCCTTGTATCTTGACGGACGGAACCGTGGATCTGTTCGGTCGAGCTCGTGACGCTCGAGGCTCTTCCGGTTCACGACCCGGGCCCACTGGGATCCGCACTTCCTGCAGACGCCCCGGAAGCTCGTCGACACGTTCACCATGACCTCCACGAGGGCCGGAGGGAAGGTGGCGAAGTGGGCGCCTTTGAATCCCGTCGTGTTGATCGTCCAGACCGTCCTGCGGTTTCGGGTCTCCCTGGTTTCCATCGGAACGTATTCTTCAAGCCTGGACCGTGCTGAGATGTGCTTCGGTCCGATCCCCGGCCACTCCGAGGTGACGGCCTCTTCCCTGACAGCATCCCCGTCTCCGAAGTAACGCTCGCCCTTCGTAAACATAAAGACGTACTCGTGAGCCTTCGTCGGCCTCCACGCTCCCCTCCGAAGAACGAGGCCATCGTTCGGGAGGCACTCCGCACACCCGGGGCAGGGCTTATATTCAGCCCAGGGATTGTGGGACAGGCCCGGCCCGGCGTCTCCCGAAGTATTCCCGCTCTTGGTAGCCCACTCGGTAGACGCCTTCCGGAGATTCTTCACTTTCACCCTGTGCTTCTCCCAACGCCATCCGTCGATGCTCTCGGGCATTACGTTCTCCTTCTTCCAGATGCAGTCGGATCGTAGCCACCAGCCGCTCATCTGGAAGGCCAGGGCGACCCTCCACGGCACGGCGCACATGTCCTTCATCTTGAGGCCGTCCCCTTTCCGGTTGTAGGGTCGGCAGTAGATGTCTCCTCCCTTTCCGTCTCGGAAATCTCCCCCTGGACCGCCGCTCCCCATGTAGGAGTCTCCGAGGTTAAGCCAGAATATCCCGTCGTCCCGCAAGACCCTCCGGATACCCTCCCCAATCACGCCCAGATGCTCCACGTAGAGCTCCAGGGTAGGCTCCATGCCAAGGACACCCCTCCACGCCCCGCAACGCCCACAGAAGCATCCTTGATCCCCTGTCTTCCTGAGCCCGTGCTGAGCGGCCTTCGTCCCGACCGCCACACAGCTCCCTGGACCGTGCTGGCCGGACTTTCGCATGGGGTGAGGGATCGTAGCCCCCCACTTGTGTTTACAGTCCTTCTTACCTCCCCACACGGATGGGGGACTCTTATACGCCCGGAGTCCGTAGTAGGGCGGGCTGGTTATTACGGCGTGGACGCTCTTCTCCGGCAGAGAGGCCAGCACATCCCGGGCGTCTCCGATGTAAAGACTAACCATTGTCGGGGCGATGGGATTTGAACCCATGATCGCCTGCTTGAAGGGCAGGTGTGTTAGGCCGGACTACACCACGCCCCGATCTGCGATATCCGTTCTTCCGAAGCATAAATTCAATGCCGTCCAGGATTCGGCCCAACAGCTCTTCCCGACGAGGCTGTTTCGTTCTCTTCCTCATGGACGTGATCACCATCGCCATTATCCTGTCCCACGTCTTCCACGTTCTGAGGATCCCGCCTCGGTGAAGGTTATCCCCGAGCGTTTCCAGCATCCGATCCCTCACCTTACAATTCGGCCTCATCATGTAGAGAACCTGGACCCTGGCGCACATCAGTGAAGTCACCTTAGAAGAAGAACAGTGCCCTGGACTTTTGCGTATGGTCTTCTGCAATCTTCGCATAGCTCGGTTTCAATTCAATGCCCACCGAATGACGGTTGAGCTTGATCGACGCATCAAGCGTCGTCCCAACCCCCACAAACGGATCCAGAACCCAGTCCCACTCGTCCGTGAACAGCGTGATAAACCACTCCGGAAGCACCTGCGGGAATGCGGCACTGTGAATCCGGTTCTGTGTCTCTGTCGGCAAGGTTAAAACGTTCGTTGGGTAGACCTTCGTCCGGCCAACCCAGTTTGCGATCTTGGACCCGAAGCCGCTCTGAGTCTTGTTCGTCCTCCGGATGTAGTCATCCCCCCACATCTTCCGTGCCCGGGTGACCGTCCTCTCACTGGCCGGAATCATCACCCGATCCTGGAACATCTTGAACTTGGGCGTCTTGTTAAACTGCAGAAGCCGCTCCCAGGCGTCCCGGAATCGGTTCGGCCACTTCCCCGGATAACAGCAAACCTTGTTCCAGATGAACTCCTCCGTCCACAACCAACCCTGATCCACCAACGCCAGAATCAACTCGAGGACGTAAGTAAGCCGCTGTCCGTTCTCCGCACTCTCCTTGATATTCAGGATGAACGTCCCGGTCGGCTTCAGGGTCCGTAGGAACTGCTCACTGCGGGGGAGAAACCATTCCACATACTTCTCCGGAGGGACACCCTGATACGTTTTCTTCCGGCGATCCGAGTAAGGCGGGGAAGTAATTATTAAATCGAAACAATTCTCGGGATATTTAACGAGAACATCCAAACAATCCCCCACCTCGACGCTCGATTTTAATTCTCTCATAGACTTGCTATTGGTAAATCACTTTATGGTATACTTATATACACACTCAAGCGGAGGTCTCATGAACACACTCCTAATATCTTACCTGGCCGGAGCGATGGACTCTGATGGCTGGTTTATGATACACCACTACCATCATAATCCAAAGTGGAATGACATTTATACTGAACGCATTGGGCTCAAACAAGTAACCCCTCAAATCCCGAATCTTCTTCTTCAAAACTTCGGAGGCTATATCTACAAGGTAAAACCATCCACGCCCAACGGGAAAATGCTCTATTCATTTGATTGCCGTGGAGCCCTGGCGGTTAAAGCCTGCGAAGCCCTCCTCCCACATCTCGTCATAAAAAGGAGACAAGCAGAGTTAATCATCGAATTCAGCAAAACCCGAGAAAATAACTGTCAGACCATATCTCAGTGGTTTCAAAGAGAGTTCCCAAACTGGCAAACCATGAAGCTCATCACCACTAAAGAAGCCCAGAAAATACTCGGATATGAAAACCCAAACAGCATATACCAGGCCATCTACACGGGGACCCTTCTCTCGATTCCACACAATAGATCGGGAAGAAAATCCATTCCCTGCATTCCTATGTCTCTCGTCGAGCGCCTCTCAAAATTAAATTTCCCCACTAACCGCAGAAAAACCCTTCCCCCGGAACTTGTCGCCTGGCGTGAACGTCTACACAGAGAAGTTAAAAATCTCAACAAAGTCGGTCTCGTATAGTAGGGAGGCGACGTCATAATGAGATCGAATTTATCAGCCTCGTGGCTCCGGAGAACCTCGAGGCAGTCACCTTCGTAAACCTTCGAGATTAACTCCCTACTCAAACTTGGGCTCCTTGAGGAAACTTCCCTGCGGCTTGGTTCTCAAGAAGCAGGTCTCCCCCCGTTCAAGATGATCAAATAGACCCTCTTGTAGGACCATCCCGTCCCGGACCAGCCTGTTCTTGGTGACCTCGCAGTATTTCCCGTCCTTGTCGTAGCCGATTCCCATCCGGCGATCGAGAGCACAGGCCACCAGGGTTGTTCCCGACCCGACGAAAGGATCCAGCACAGTGTCCCCGACGTAGCTCAGAAGGCGCATACACCTTCGGGGGAGCTCGACGGGGAAGGGCGCCGGGTGACCAGCCACTGCGGGATCCTCCCCTCCGATGTTCCAGATCCCGATCGTCCATTCAATGAACTCCTCCCGGGTGATATTCGACTCCCCCGCTTTGTCCTTCGCCCAGTTCTTCTTGTAGAGGACGACGATGGCCTCCGCAGGTTGAAGGATGTGCGGGGCACTCGCTGACATCCACGATCCCCAGGCTGTCCGGCTTGGAACTGCCTGCTTATTCCACACGACGGTCGAGTGATACAGCCAACCGACCTTCTGGGCGAGCCAAGTGAAGTCGGCCAGCGTCCCCCGATGCCCCCACTTGTGCGTATTGAACGGCACGTTCAAACAGAACCGGCAATCGTCCTTCCCGAGCTTGAAACATTTCGCCATCCAGGTCTCGCTGAACTTGAGAAACTCCTCGTAGGGGAGATTGTCCTCGTGGCCGGAGTAGTTAATCCCGACGTTATACGGCGGTGACGTAACTATCAGATCGACCGACCCTGCAGGAACGTCCTTCGCCTTAAGGAAGTCCCCGTGATAAACCTTCTGATCCCTGGCTGTGAAATAAAGGCTCATGACAGAAGTATTATAGCGGATTCCAAAGTAATTGTCAAGAGGTTAGGCGCCACCCCAAGATTTTGGCTTCCCGGTATCCCCAATTACCCAACCGTGCTCCCGGTAATATTCAGATCTTCGGATAGCGTCTTTCCTGTAAACGGGCATTCGCCAGTCGACGAAGTCACGTCTTTTTCTTGTGGGGGCAATACCCATATTGATCTATAGCTAAATGACAATTCATACACTCCACAACAAGCCGGGGAACCTTGGGGAACCTTCTCTTCTTCAGCCACCTATAAAATGCTCCACCCCGAGACCAAGAACCGATTTTCTTCCTGTGCTTGGCCCCACCTCCATCCACGTGATGAAGAGTCAAAAATTCTAACCGGGCCTCCCCACAACAAATGCATTTTCCGCCATAGGCGTTAAGAGTTTCCCGCTTAACTTCTCGCTTCCGCTGGTTCCGAATTTCAGCGAGCCTCTCCTTATTGTCTTTCCTATACTTTACATTCCCGAGATAGTGCGACCTCTTTTGGGCGGGTGTAAAGTCTTGGTAGCGTTTCCGACCCCTTAAGCGTCTAAGCCGGAGATGTCTAGCGCACACCAGATGCCCCTCAACCACTTTTTCCCTACCATCATCTATGCATAATCCTTTCTCCTTAAGAATCTTTATATAACTTCTATGTTTTCTCAAATATTCCCTCCTTCTCTTAAGGGATAATCCCTTCCACCATTCAAGTCCTCTCGACGGTTTATCACTTAACATGATTCACCCCCAAAAGATTTAGGTTTATTAGTATCTCCCACAACCCATCCATGTTCCCTATAATAACTCATACGCCGAATAGCATCTTTCCTAAAGACAGGCATTCTCCAATCACAAAAATCCACTACTATTGGCGTGTGGTGATCATCCAAAACTTTCTCCGGCATCTCCCGAAGGATACGCCCGATGCTCTGGTCGATTCCGATCTTGGGCGTGGCGAAGAAAAGGGTATCGAGCCGGGGGACATCCCCTCCGACTGAAAAGTATTGGAACGTCGCCAGGATTATCCGACAGAGGGAGGACTTCTCAATCTCATCGATCTTCATCCCCCCGATCATAACGCCGACCTCCGAAGTCTCACTCCCCCTAAGCAAAAGGGCTTGCTTCAAAAGCTCCATCAGAATCTTAATCTGCTCTAGCCGCTCGGTTAGGACGAGGATATTTCTATCCTTCTCGTAAGCCTCCATGATCTTCCGAACGATCAAATTACTCCTCTCCCCATCCCGGACGAGCGGCTTAAGAAGGGTATCCCTGGACATCCTGTCGGGGTCAAAGCCCGACGACCTAAAAATCTCGAAGTCCGTAAAGACACGCAGGATTTTAGGTTGCAAGGCTTCGGCATCCTGCTCCTCCGACGTCCCGGCTATGATCTGCCCGATGTGGTAAAGAAAGACCTTCTCACAGTGATCGAACCGATCGAGGGTTGCCGTGAGCCCGATCCGGTATTTGCACTTGAACATCGGAGCGACTCTGGACCACTCCGGGGCCCCCAGGCGGTTTACCTCGTCCGTAATGACCGTCCCGAACTCCCAGTAGAAGAGAGGTGTGAATTTTCTCGAGTGCGATTCGAGAAGCGTCTGAAGCATGGCGACTGTGAAGTCCTTCTTGTTGTAATCAATATCCTTCCCCTGGATCTTGCCGATCTTCGCCCCGGGATACCACTCCTTGATCGCTCTCTCCCACTGTGCGGCCAGGAGATTCGTCTGCACGATAATCAGCGTCCTCATCCCAAGACGATAGGCCACCTCCAAGCCGAGAAGGGTCTTCCCGAACCCCTTCCGGCAACGGATGATTCCCCCAATCGTAAATGAGATATCTCCCTTCCCTTGAAGTCTGTCGAGAGCCGCCTGCACCACCGGCCCCTGCTCCTCCCTCATGCTTGGGGCAAACTTATTTACGATCCTCCGAGACAAGTTCCCCCCATCGGACACCTTCCATTCGATATCGTAGAGGGTCTTAGCCCTCTGCAAGAAGTAAGCCCGAGGAACGCCTAAGAACCCCCGATCCTCCTTCCATAGGATGATCGGATGGTAGTCCTTAGCCGCAGGCTTGAACCGGGGAGAAACATGCGGGTAGATCGTCAGCTCGTTCTTGAGCCGGTGGATAAGCAGTGGATCGAGCGTCTTGAGCTCGAGCCATGCCATATCGCTGATTATAACTTTTCGGGGCATGCGACCCTCGACAGACCTTCGGGTTGGTTAAAACCGGACGGGTTGGTCCTGCGTGGTTTCCGGATGCGCCTCAGTCTCCGGAGGATCTTCGATCAACCGGGGTCCGCCCACTCGTGCGGCTACCCGGATAAGGGTATCCACAGGAAGCGGTCTGAAAATATCCTCGTAGTTATACGGCGTAGGCATGTTGCGCCGACCGTCGGCGTAGGGCGCCAGATCGGTCACCGTTCCCACGAAGTCAAAGACGCTCCCAACCACGGACGACTTACCGGTCCCGGTGTCCACCCTCGTGACGCTGTAGAGGCAGTTCCTCAGCCCGTTCGTCCCCTTCTTCAGCCTTAAAAGCTCAAGGGGTTCCACGGAGGCCACGAAGAGCATCCGGACGTTCCGAACTAGCTCACCGGTATCCTTCGCTTTCCAAGCCTCGAGATCCACGATCGTGAAGACCCCCTTATACCAGGGACTGCACTTCAAGGCCGGGTTGCAGAGCGGGCACTGTCCGTAGGTGTCTGCCCCGCAGGTGTAGTGTTGCCAATCTGGGGTAGCCGGAGACGCTCCCAGGTTGACGGAGTGTTCGTAGAAGCAGAACGGCTCATCGTCCAGGAAGAGAATCTTCTTGGTCACGTTCTGCGGACGTCCGGCAGAGACGATACTTCTGTCTAACCGGATTCCGAACCGGAACACACGGGCTCGCCTCGACTCGTCGAGGCCTCCGAATCCTCGCTTATACCACTCGCTCATGTCTTCTCCTCTGTTGGCGTTAAGGTTTGTTGCTCGCCCGCCTGTGCCGCCTGTGCTTTCGGCGCCGGGGGCTCCGTCTCCCATCCTCGGAACTCTGCGTCGGTGATCAGCTTCTCAATCTCTTCTTTTGTGAATTGGTCTGGATCCCTCCCTTCTGGTGTTTTAATGGTGTAGACGGGAAAGTGCGGTTCAAATATCCGGACGAGCTTCTCCGTAGCCGTAGCGTTGGCCTGGACCGTATCCCCATCCAAAAATATGTAGGGGTTGAAGAATAACCTCTCCCCGAACAGCCTCATCTCCTCGAGCTTCGTTAACTGCTCCCTCGTGCATTCCTTACCGAAGAGCCCGATGGCATTGAAGCCTAGAGCCCGGAGACACATGACGTCAAAGGGCCCCTCCACGATGAACACGATGTTGAAGGGCTCCCGTTCGATGGGGCTTGAAGTGAACTCCTTCTCCCCATAGAACACGCTCCGCTTGAACCCCACGTTGAACCCGAACTCCTTACGATCGACCGACCGTCGCAGGATCCCGACGAGATTCCCTCCCCAGTCGTAGATCGGGAAGAGGGTCTTACGCTCCTTCGCATCGTAGCCGATGTTGTAGAGCTTCATGATCTCCTTCGGGATCCCCCGGGCGACCACGGATTTGTGGGCCTGCCCCGCACAGGACGCCACGTAGTCCTCTGCTGACTTTCCTAGAGGCCTGGGAAACACGACTCCATCTGTTGGCACGGGGCTAAAGACGCCCCGCATGGGATCGAACTTCTCGTCTCCGTCCGGAACCCTGCCCATTATGTTCTCCTCCGTTGGCTTCACTTCCTTGTCGATCACGAACTGCCGGATGGGAAGCTTACTCCGATCAAAAACGGAGATATCGTGAGCCAAGAGCATCAACGACCCCATCCTCCCACAGGAGTAGCACTTAAACGACGAATAACCGTCCTCCTGGACCTTGATTCCGAACGATGGATGAACATCCGTCCCCTTAGAATGCGAGTACGGGGCGAACGGACAGGACGCCCTGATCCATCCCTTCGGGTTGGTCACCTCGATCCCCCGGCAATCCAACGTCCTGAGAAGTTCCATTACGTTTTCGTATTTCATAGCGGTTCAGTCTCGAACTCTACCCCCCCTTCTATTCGGACCTCCGAAAAGTCCATGTGATTAAAATTCCAGTTAATGATGATCTCCTTATTCCCCTCACTCTCACGAGTCTTAAGTGGCAGGAGAGCCATCTTATGACCGTCCTTTAAGTCGTCATCCTGAAAGGCCGCAAACACCCAATCAGAGTCGAAGTTAACGACGTCGGACATGGCCATAGACGTGAGGTCCGCTTTCCGGGCGTTCTGCTCGACGCTCCGGTTGAACTGCGTGGACACGACGATCGGTATCTTCCAATGATGGGCCAACCGTTTAAATTCGTCGGCCACGTTGGAAACCCTCTCAAAGCGATCCTTACCCGTCGCCTTCACCAGATAGAGTCCGTCCACGAACAGGATATCCGGCCTTACCCTTTCGATGGCGGCATCAATCGTAGAGATGTCGACGTTAAAGACGTCCCCGAGAATGTGGAACGGGCGCTCGGTTCTTAGACGTTCAAGCCCCTGCCATAACAGGGGTTCTCCGTATTCCCCGAGCCGTCCCCTGCGGAGCTTCCCGTAGGGTATCCGGAGATAGAGGGACACGAAGCGGAGGGCGATCTTTGGCCGGGCCATCTCCGTCGTCACGAACAGGACGTTCTTTCCCTCGGCCCAGGAGTGATGCGCCATGATCAGAAGGAGCCAGGTCTTCCCGATGCTCGTCCTTGCCACGAAGGTCGCGAGGTCGGCCTCCTGAAAACCCATTGTGATATGGTTGATCGTCTCCCACGGAGTGCAGACACCCAGGACCCCGTTCTTGGCCTTCTCGTAGTCCTCCCGAACCTTATCCCCATAGTTCATGAGGTTATCCACGAGCCCCCGGGCGCTCCCCGATCGCCTGATCTCCGTAATGACTTCCTCGAGCCGGGTGAACGCCTCCCTCGGCCTGAAGGTGTCGAGCTCCCTGGCGACGTCCCTCAGCCTGTTCTTGAGGAGGTTCTGCAGGAGCCGCTTCCACACCTCCTCAATGAAGTAGGAGAGGTCTTTGTCCTCTCCCACTCGTTGCACGACAAACCCGGTTTCGACTCTTACGATTTCTTTGTTCGGAGTGTTTCCGTGTTCGGCGTAGTGCCTCCCGATGAACGCCCAGACATCCTTAGCGTGTCCCGTCAGAAGGTCATCGTTGACCCCCTTCTCGCGGGCATCGAGAAAGCCAGCCTTCCCTGCAAGGATAAGACTGCTTAGAAACAGAGTGTCAAGCTTGGGGATAGCTTGGGCCATCGTTCCCCGAGAAACCTAATAAACCGTTAACAGACCTAGGAGACAGGCTTGGCTTCGGGATTAGGGTCGGTATCGTTCTTCTGGTTCTTGTTCCCCTCCTCAATTAAGGCATCCATCTTCTTCTCGCGCTCCTCCCCCGCGATATTCCCATAGTCGACTGCATTCACCTCCACCATTTTCATCTTCTCCTCAATTATTTTTCGGTCGGTATCGGATATTTTATTGGGCGTACCCTGGATGATCAGGATCGTGGACTTCTTCCACGCATCCCGATATCTCAGGATATCCCGCAGGATGTCTAATTGAGGACCCGGAAGATCCCGATCGTCGAGTATAACGTCATCCAAAAGAAGGATATCGACTTGGCGGGCTCTCTCGTGAACGGTGTAGGCGTCGTTGAAGGGCTTCTTCTGGTTCTCGGTCAAGTCCCTCAACGAGATGCTATAGGCGGTCTTACCCTTTTCGATGGCCTCCTTCAGAATGAGACATCCGAGATAGGTCCGCCCGTGCTTGGCCGGGCCATAGAGACACAGCCCGAAGCCATTGGCAATCATTTCCAGAATCGACCCGATATAGCCGATGATGATCGGGCGATAGGGGACTACGCCCCCCTCAGCGACCTTTTCGATCTCCGCTCCCCAGAATTTAATTGGAATATTTGATCTTAAATAACTATTTTTCTTTTCTTCGCTTAACATTTAACACCCCTCGGGTTTTATAAACACCCCTTTTTCTTCTCTTCCCGCGCCTCACCTGATTAAACCTTTTTCTCTCCCACTTCTCTTTTTCTTTGATAGACTTTTTGTCATGCGGGCAATAACTGACCGCTCCACGAGCACAATTACAATTATAGCATAGAACCTGATACTTACCTTTGGGATACCCCTTTTTCTCTAAATGACGCCACAAAGATGCTTCTTATGGCGACGTTCCGAACGAATCAACTCCTTATCTCTATTTTTAAAATAACGACCTCTATTACATCCCCTACAATAATCATGAAGACCGTCTGGACGAGACTTATTCTTAGGAAACGATTTCCTTAGTTTCAATTTCCCACATCCACAACAACGCTTCTTTGCCCGCAGGTAGCTATTCTTTTTATCCTCAGATATTATCATTATTTTCTCCCTGGAAGTCCCATCCGTTTCCGGGCATCCGCTTCCCACTTGGCTTTCAATGCCGGATCGACCTGGGCCCCATCGTCTTGGGGAATGAGCTCTGATATCAGCTGGACCCCGAACCCCAAAATAATTCCCATCGTCGGAACGCCCACGACCTTCCATCTTGATTTAAGAGAGTGCCAGTTCCGAAAAACGTATTCCACGAGAAGACGAGCCCTGTCCTCCCCGATATTCGAGATCAACGTCTTAGCCTGACCGTATTCCTTCCCGGCCCAGTGGATGGGATCGAGCTTCGGGAAGGTATTTTTGAAACCATCCTGGTAGGCACTCAAAACCCGAACGTATAATTTCCTCTCGGCTTCCCTCTTCTGCTGGCGCTCGTCGCGATTCTGCCGGAGCTTGGAATCTCTTTTTAGTTGGTTTTCGTTCCTGGCCGCCTCACTCTTGGCGATCGCCCGCTGGTGAATGGCTCCCAGCTCTTCAGAAGGTCTCGCATCATCGCTCATCGCATGCCTCTTTCCATTTCCGTTCTCCAACCTTGCCATCTTCCGGAAGAAGGTCGCCCGGTGGATCCCGATGGCCTCACAGATGGTGTCGACATCAGTGGGCATTCCCCTCCTCTTGCGGGCATCGAGATATATCTTAAGTGCCCTGTCGCTGAAGTTTGTGACCGTCCTATCTTCATAGCGTCTTATAAGCCGGGCATCATCATGCGACTCTGCAGGCACCGCAGTCTACGATACTTTGGCAAGTCGTGAGCGTCCGTCGATTACCTTCACCAAGTGGAGGAACTCTTCCGGATCGGGCACGAGTTTCGTAGTCATGATCCCATCGTCGAGCGCCCGCATGGCCACGATCCTCAAGGGGTAACCATCCCGCACCTTGATCCCCTCCACCTTATAGGCTCTCCCCCGCAGTAAAATTGTGCGTCCCACGAGGTCGTTTAAACCATCCATGTTTACCACCGCTCCTTTCATAATTCAGAACCATTATATCATAAACGAAATTGCGTGTCAAGATGGTAAGTAATTATATCCCCCCCACCACGTGCGGGCTTTCTTCGGTATCGGACTCGGGAGCAGGGGTCATAGCCGGAGCATCTAGATCGATCTCCGGCAGGGGAACTACCAGGGTCACTGGATCCCCGGGACGGGCTGGGCCCAAAGGAGGGTCGGTATCCATCCCCCCTATTCCTTCCTCCAACCCCATAACATCCCTCATCGCCCGATCGAATCCCTCCATGTGCTCCCCAAATTCCCTAACGTCTCGATCTCTTCCCCCGCCCACTACTCTGCGGGGTCCGAGCCCTCCGGTTACCATTCCAGCTCCGGTCGGTGGTCTCCTCTCCTGCATTAAGCCCTCGAGCCTCCTTAGAATGGTCCGGTACTGCCCGAAGAGATTATCAAGCCGCTCGTCCGTATGGTGACGGAACCTCTCGAAGTCCTCCTGAAACTCCCTAACGTCTCGATCTCTTCCCCCGCCCACTACGTCCCGACGACCATAGAACTCACCGGCGTTGTAGACCTCCTTTAAGATGGCGACGATCCTGGTTGTTAGTATGCCGTCCGCATCATGGATCCCGGGAGTCGGAAAGACGGGCGCTAGAGTATACAAAATCCTCCGCATAGCGTTCCCGACGATCGTCTGTTTCTGAGCCAGGGCATGCGTCCACTCCCGATCCGGAGACTGCCCCAAGTGCACCGTGCTCCCCTCCGGAAACTCCATCGGGTCGATCCTCCTCGTTATGCCCGCCCCTAAACCCGTCCTCTCCTGAAAAACCGTTTCGGGATCCCTCAGATTTTCCTCCCGGGGAACGTCCATCTCCCTGAGCTCCCCTGGACCCTCCGTTCCCGCAGTATTCCCCAATGGCTCGCTCATTTCAGCCCTCCTTAGCCCCTTAAATGCCCCCAGGTGCGATTCTCTCGCCCCGGCTATAGATAACCCCTCACATAGAACTTTGCCGTGCTCTCGTCCGCAAGGAAGAGGACGGAATTGGGGAACCAGTGGCAGTGGCCCTTATCGGAATGCCACGACTGATTCACCATCCCCCCGCAGGGACACGCTCCGTCGATCTCAACCCAGGCGTACCCGGCCCGGATGATCTGCTTAATGTAACCGAACGTCTTATTGAAAATAAACTTCTTGTCGTGGGACACTAGCGGGAAGACACTATCCACCAACACAAAGTCCCCAATCGACAGCCCGTAGAGGGTCGTCGGATGCTCTGGACCGTCCACGACCACCTGTCCCGTCACCTCATCGACCCGAGCTATTCTTTCCCTGGGCTTGTAACCCTCTGCAGGCTTGGCCTCCGGCCAACCCTCGGGAAGCCCGGGCACTCCCTCCCAACCCGGGACGCCGAAGTAACCCTGCTGGCCTTCAAACCTCACCCCGGTCGCTGGATCCGCCATGTCCCATGTTCCGCCAGGCGCCCATCTCGACCCAGAAAACCCCAACGCCGAGTAACCCGAGATTCCCGAGAAGCCAGACGCACCGGAGGGGATGACTCCGTTAGCCATCTGCTCTATCCTCGCCCGGAGATTTTCAAATTGCCTTTCCAAGAAGTCCGTCCCTCCTGACGGGCGGCTCGAGACGACTAGCGGCGGGCTCTTCCTCCGCAGTCCGAGACGACGACTCAGCCGTTCAAACAAAGAACCGTCGGCCATCAGATCGCTCCTATGATCCGGAAGGGCTCACGCTTCTTGCTCTCGAAGTCGAGGTCGGCCTCATCGAGAATCCACAGTCCCGCACACCTTTCCAGGCGGACGGAGTAAAGCCGGGGCCCTCCGTTACGCTTTCTCTTCGTAACCACTCCTTCAATCATTCCCTTCTTGCCCCTGAGCTTGCAACCCTTCTCGGTGAGATTCCGAACGATCTTGATCTGGTCTCCCACCTCGAACTTCATCAAATCGATCCCACAACGTGCGGGGTGTCATCCAGAGCGACCTGCTCCTCCGCTGGCGGTTCGGGATTGGGCTCTATTACCTGCGTCGGAGGAATATCGCCCATCATTTCACGATCCCCCCCTATCTCACGGCGCAGTTCATCTAGCGCTTCCCGAGCCGCTCTCGCCGGGGTATCCAGATCGCCTGCCATTCCCCGGTGGGGTTCGGTGGTCCCGCCGGTTCTCATGCGAAGCTCTCTCCGGAGCTCTTCCATATCGACATGAAGGGCTTCTATTCTGCGCTCAATCCGTTGAAGGGCATCGAGAACTCGAGACATGTAATGCATAGGGCCACCGTCTACATGGTCGATATCCCTCTCTCGCATTGGCATAGCCATCAGATGCCCTCCCTGATCCCGAACTTTTCTGGGACAAGAACGAGCTCGTTCTCTTTGAAAGTGAGGGTAGTTTTCGCCGGACCCGGGATTTTAATAACATACTCGTCGTGGTCGATCTTAACCTTCATGCTGACATTGAGAGTCCCATCGGACGGGTCGAGATCCACCCCGGTGACCTCAGCGTCCTTAACGATATGCACGATGTTAACTACCTCGCCCTCCAACCCAATATAGTCTTCTGGAACGACGTATCCCGGGCGGGAGGCCGTAACCTTCACCTGATCGCCAAGATTGAACTTGGTTTTCGTTCCAGGTATGTCGGCTGGACCCGACCCATTCAACAAACCCTCCACTCTTTTGGAAGACAGAGATATCATAGCCCACCTACAATCCCGAACTCACCCTCCGTCGCCTCGAGCTCGTCCTCCGTGAACCACCAGCCGTGACCTCCCGGAAGAACCCCGTCGCAGTCGGAGAGAAAAGGCGACTCGGCTTCGAAGCGGACGGCATACTCCTCATGGCACTCATTGCATATAGCCCCGACGACCCCGACCCGCCCGATCATGAACTCCCTGAACGCCTTATCGTCCGGGTCCAGGGCGTCGCTCACGGATATCACCTTGACGGGATCCCCAATGCTAAACGGCATCAGAGCGACCCGATCACAAAGATCTGCTTGGATTCAGACAGGACGTCCTCGAGCCGGGCAGACAGGAGACTGTCCTCCCGCATCCAAATCCCGCTGTAAGGCGAAAGCCTCTGACCGCAATCCGATAGGTCGGGATGCTCCACCCCGAACCCGATAGCATACTGGTAGAACAGACCAAAGCTCCCTTCGGTTAGATCGACCTCACAAATAATTCCCGCAGTCATCCGGAATAAATCTTCGAGCCCGGGCTTATTTCTCAGCCACGCCTCTAGAACTTGATCTTCGGGATGGACGACAACCCTCACAGCATCCCCCACCTTGAACTTAGGTTGTGGCTTTGGCTCGGGGTCGGTATAGGTGTTGATCTCCTCGCCAAAGTCCACTCCCATAATAGGATGGGCGAACACTGCAATCCTTGAAGCCTCATCATTGGTATATTTTATAGACATCATATCCCTCCAATCACAATGGCCTTCTCTCCGACCTTCGACACGAGCTCGAGCTCGTCCCCCAGGAACGGGGCATACCCGTCAAAGGACTTATCCTGGACCCCGGAACCGGACTTAAAGAAGGCCACGACGTAAGCCGTGACCTTCATTTTTTCTCCCCGCTGAATTCTAACGTCCTCAATGACCCCCAGCTTCAGGAGAAGACTGCTTCGATCAGTTAGCTCTCCCCCCATAGTAATCGCCTTAACAGGCCCCCTGTCATTTCGAAAGGGCAGTCCCTCGGGAAAGAGAAAGGAGTTATTGGCATCCACAAGCATCGTAACCTTCACCACATCTCCGATCTTGAATCTCCGCTTGCCTCTCAAATCGGCTCCCTCAAGAATATCCTCTCCTCGGAGGTAATGAACTCGACGTTGCACCGGTGAGAAAACAAGGCCAGGCACTCGTCCGATGGAATGTCCACTCCCCGAGGAGGAAACGACCTCTTCCTGTCCTTCCGCTTCAGGTCGAGGCAGATGAACATGGTATCGTAGTGGAGAGCCCCCTCCGCAGGCTTGAGGGCAACGACGACCCCCATATCGTTCTTGAACTCGTTGCGATGCATCGCACAACGGCAGGTGACCTTGACGGTGTCGCCCACCTTGAAATCCTGGAGCTTGAAGGACATCACTCCCACTCAAAGAGCTGATCCTGAAGCTGGAAGCTCACGTCGGCTACGGTCTCGAACGGGATGGGCTGTCCGGTGAAGTGCCTCCGGACGATCCGGGTGATGTAAGAGGCGATGAGAAAGCCCACGTCGATGATCGCCCTGGCCGTGCAGGGCAGGTCGGGAACCGTCTCATCCGGCACGATCGTCTGCTCGTAGCGTTCGATGGACTCCGTCGAGACGGTATCCTTGACGGACAGGATGCGTAACTGTTGACCCCCGAGCCGCCCGTCGATAAACAGCTTCACCCCGGGGTTGCGCCGGATCCCGGACTCCCAGATCTCCTTCCGACCTTGCATTGTGTCCACCCCGCAGACCACGAGGTCGGTCGTGATCAAATCCTTCGGGTACGGGTTATCCTTCGGAGGAAACCTCATGACCCAGGTCTTGATCTCCTCAATGCCCGTAAGCTCCTTAATTAAGCGAGCGGCGGCAACGACCTTTGCCTCCTCCACGTCATTCATCCGGAAGAGCTGATTAGGAACGTTGTGGGCTTCCACAACGTCCGGATCGACGAGCACGAGGCTCTTGATCCCCAGCTTTCCGAGAGCGAGCGCTGTGAATGACCCGATCCCTCCGACGCCTATGACCGTGGCGGAGACTGGAGTCTTTTCGGGATTAAAAAAGTCTGTCTGACGCCAAAAATCACGATTCATGCTCTGCATTTCAACTCACCTCCTTGACCTAAATAATCAGCGGCATTACGTAGCAATATGGGGTCGTGGCGAAAGTTCCCCAGTCCGAGATTGCATTCATAGTGTAGAAGTCCACGGATTTTGACCGTCCGAACATATCCGGTGTGGTCAAAATCTTCCTCGTGGTCAATACACAACCGCACTCCGTTCTCTGGTGGTTCGTGACAAATTTTACACACTCCGCCCTGCTTGCAAAGTTCAGACTCGTAAAATTTTAGAGGATCAGCTATGCCCAGCTCTTTTATTCTTCTCCTCCATACGATATCTGTGTTATATCCAGGACGCAAAGCCTTCTGCGCCTCTAGTATGCGCTCCCTATTTTTTGCATAGTAATGATGTTTCGTAGTTTCCGGGTGCGCATACTTGAAATCTCTCATTTCTCTCCTTTTCTCCTATGCAGTCACAGGCGTCTTCATGGGATCGAAGAAGTCCGTCTGGCGCCAGAAGTCTCGGTTCATGGTAGACGTCATGGGCCCTCCAGGACCTGCTGGCGCCCGGTCTTCGAGGCTTCGATCAACCCCTCCACTTCAGGAGCCTCCAAAGAGCCCTCATCGCCCTTCTCCGTAGAACGAAAAAGTTTCTCCGTCATCTCCTGCTTCACCCCGGCGATCAAGCCCTTGTCGTACTCGTCGAAGAGAATGTCGAGCTTGGCCTCCGCTCTGAACCTGGTCGGGGAGTAGACTTCGATCTGCGCCGAATATTCCCCGCTCTTGTTGACCACGATCCACAGGAACCACTCCGAGAGATCGGCAAGGCTATTCATGCAGGCCCTGTCCGTCCCGCTGAAGGACGCTGGCATATTCACATGGCTATGCCAGCACAGACGATACTTCCCGGTGTCCTGCTTCGCCTCCATCAGCCGGGAGAACTCATCGGCGATATCCTGCGGGTCGAGGTCCGCCGCCGCCGCACTGCGATTCTCGTGCTTGAAAACCATCACGTCGTCGATGACGGGCTTGTTGCCCCGCATCTGGACCGTCCCGAGCCCGGCCACCTCCACGTTCGTCTCTTGGGCGAAGAGCAGGATTTTACGCCACGCCTTGAGAGTAATCTTCAAAGACGGCACCCCAACAACGTCGTCGTCCGTCCTCCTAGTTTTCATCTCGCATCCTCCGTTTTTGATTTGGGAACCTTGCCGAAAATCTTAATATACTTGCTTTGAACCGAACTGTCCTTCCACTCTGAGATCGTCTGCCCCCATCCGTCTGAGGGCGTCACAGACTGCACGATCCCAACCATCAGATCGATAAGCTCGAAGAACCTCATCCCGGAAAGGAGCTCCTGGACCGTCGATCCGGAATTCCCCCAACAGACGTTGTCCGGCGTCTTGATGTGCGGGTGAGGCCGTCCCGATGGCGGGGGATAGAGATTGGTCACGATGACCTGATGGGCCCCCTCCGCCAGAGGAAGGGTGAACTGATACTGCCCAAGCCACCATTCGTTCCAGGAGATCGGCTTGGTCACAACCTCGAGCCGCATGTTATTCTCCGATCGCCCGTCTGCCGCAATGAACCTGATCCGGTCGATCTTGGGATGGCTTCTCAGGGCTTCGATCTGCTCCTTAAACATCTGATCGACCTTCCCGGCGAGGGTCTTGTGAATCTCGAGGGTGATCTCGAGGGTGTGCCGCTCATCGTAGTGCAGGCGAAGCGTCCGGGCGGCTGTGTCGATCTTCCCCTTCAGGTCCTTTAGGGCGGCACCGACCTTCTCGACCTCCGTATTATGCCGGGCATTCAGAGCGTCGAGCAAGATCGGCCCGACCACAAAGTCCCTTGAGAACCTGGACTTAACTTCATCGACCCACTTCTTGAGGGGATCGGGATCCTTGACATCCGACAGCCACAGCAAGACGATATACTTCGATAGGTTAACCTTGTCCTCGAGCTCGACCCCGTTAAGGTCTTTCCGGTGGGCGATGTCCCACAGGAAGAACAGGTTCCGATCCTTCCAGAGAGCCAGGGCGATGCCCTGATCGTCGGTCATGATCTTCCAGCCCTTATCCGTGAAAGCTTTAGGGTTGGACAGCTCGAGGCAGTCCTCTTCCCCGGACATCATCTTGAAATCCCGCCCCAAGACGGCGAACCGTTCCCGGGTTCCCTTCTTAACTACGTTCCCGGCTTCGGCATCCGGAAAAGCCAGAACGAAAATCCGGAACCGCTCGTCGACGAACTGATCCACGTCGATCCGAACATTCTTGGGAGGCGTCTCCGCATGGGGGATGATTACCTCAGCCTTGAGCCCGGCGAACTTGTTGAGCCACGAGAACATCCCCTCGGCGTTCTCGAGAGTGGGAATGATAAACCGGGGCCCCGGCGCTGGCGCTGGCTTCTTGGGCGCCTCTACGGCGTCCCTGCGATCCCTCCGACCCGTGATCGGGGGAAAGGCGATATCGTTGGCAGTGCTCATATCAGTGCTCCACGGCCCCGGGTAGAGAAGCCCCGCAACCTGTTGGGCATCCTCTTCCGAAACCTGAACCTCTGAGGAATTGATACGGGCATACCTGATGCGGGATCCTCTCAGGAGTTCCTCCTGCTCCCTCGAGCATGTAAATGCCCTCCATCGTGCCATGTCCTTTCTCGTTTCGTTAAATGTCCCCTCGGCGGCTGTGGGGTCTCCACAAGCCGCCGAGTCTGCAGACCTAGAGCTTGGACCCCCGAGGGGACTTACCCAAGTCTAAGGGACTTCATCACCACGACCTTCGAGCCGGGCATGATCACGTCGTTCAGGCCGACTGGCCGCCCGTCGACGTTGACCGTGTAGGCTTCTGCCTCCTTCCCCTTCGCGCCGACCTGCTGTTCCATCATCTCGGCTACGGTGAGCCTCTGCCCATCCGTTGGAAGCTGAGGCGTCGATGGCGTCGCTCCGAGCTTGGTCAGATAGAAGAAGTTTTCGTTATCCACTTACGTCACCTCCCTTCGTTTGAAATGAGTTAAACGTCCTGCGACTAACCCGTCCTCAAGGACGGATCGGTCATGATACGAACCTGCTCCGGATTGGCCTTGATGATATCCACGAGGGTGTCCTTCGTTCCCGCCTCGTTTGGCGGTGGAACCCACACGACCTTCCAGACGTCCACAGGCTGTTGCCTCCCGTCCTTCTCGGTATTCACCCGGAGGCCGAGCTGGGTCTTGTCCCACTGCTTGAACTTCTCCCGGATATCCCGGTAGAACAACTGCATAGCGACGTTCTCCATCGTCTCGAAGCGGAAGTATTCGACCGCCAGTTTGGCAACCTGCTCGAAGTCCTTCACGCTCATGTGGAAGTCGATTTCGTTCTTCGTCCGCAGACGGTGGAAGCGCCAGAAGAATACCTCCCGATACCGCTCCTGCCACTCCGCAGACAGATTGTCGACGACCACGACGTCCCGCTTCTCGTCGAGCGGATCGAGCGTAGTCACATACGCCCACACCTGCATGAGCTGTGGATCGACGAACTGCGGGGGCTCCCCCGTATAGACAATTTCCTGAGCCACGATTCACCTCCTCTCTAAGAACTCAGTCCCTACTGGGATTTAAGATCAAGCATCTTATTGAACCATGCCTTAAACTGATCAATGGTCATGACCATGTGGGAATCCACCATCCACGAAGGAAGCGTCCCGTCCGACCTTCGAGATCCCCGCTCGACGGCAGTCTTACTCAGGTACTCCCTCCACTTCTCGGTCGGGCTCTCTCCCCATCCCCTAGACAACAGGACGTAGCCCCCCCGAATTTCCTCCGGAACGTAACCCCCGTAAAGGGACTCGTCCCAGAACCAGCGACCGCACATGAAGTCCAGGATGTTCTTGTATTCCTTCTCTCCCACCTTGAATGGCGAAAGCCTCCCTTCGAACAAGAGGAGATTCTTGAGCTCAACCCCCTCCGGGAACTGCGGGATAGCAGATTCCTTCTTCTCCGGCGCCTTGGCCTCCGGAGCCGCCGGAGCCTCCGGAGCCGCTGGACCCTTGGGCTCCTCGGGTGTCTTGACCTTCGGGGCCTCGGTCTTCGCCGGGACTTTCTTTTTCGGCAAAGGTTTCTTGGGTTTAGATTTCTTCTTCATCGTTCTCCTCCAGATTGAGTCAACGCCCGCGACAATTCATCGTCGAGTTTTTCTCTCTCCTCGTCAATTCTTTTTCTCTCCGCCCGATTGGCCACTATCCGTCCGGCGATGGAAATAATCAGCTCTTGATTCCTACTGGAACGGAGCCGTCCAGGAACGGGGGCAGGAGGGGCATCCCGATCACTCAGGAAAAACCGCATCTGCCTCATTTTCATCTTAATGGAAAGCTCCGACCGTCCCATCCGAACAGATATTTGGCTAGGCGACAGACGCTGAACAACACAATAAACCCGCAAAAGATTTTCTTCGTCGTCGGTCCACGACCCATGATGCAAGGCCGGAGCCGCATCGCGAGCTGGTGCCTGTCGAGCTGGTGCCTGTCGAGCCTCCGGAAAATGAAGGCTATTTCTCGGAGGAGTCACTCCCTCCTGGATCCGCCCCTGTCTTTTAAGGATAGCAATCCGCTGACCAATTGCTTTTCGGGGTCGGTGTAACATCTTCTCTAAAGTAGACCAGCACCGATAGCGGCAAAACTTTACGAGCTTTTTGTCCTCTGGACCGGTCCACTTCCTCCGAACACGAGTCATCCCGCCTGATCGGGAGGTCAGAGTCCGAGGGACTCTAGTTGCTCCTGCCGGGCCTGGCGTGGCCCCCTCCCCTGTGGCAGGGGTTGCTGGATTCGTAACATCCGTCATTTCTCGCATCCTCCGTTGATAATTTGCATTTAGCTACACCCACAACCTCTCGCCCGATAATGGACGACGGTACGTCCTCACCAACCCTACCTGCCTCCCCGGGGCGAGGGATGGAGAGAAAACCCCGTAATGGTAAAGAAACCGCCCCCGAGATTCCCAGTAAATCGCCCAGCGGAACATGCTCTTTAACTGGCAAACCTCCTGATAGACCGTAGATGGAGAAACACTTTTTAATCTATGTTGCTTATATTCTGCCACCCGATCCGTGGAAATATCTATCAGGAACATGGACCCAAAAAAGTCATTAAGCCTCCGAAGATAACTCATCCTCCTTCGATACGTCCTTTCCGATTTTCCGGTTGTGAATAAGCGTTCCACGTCCACAACCCTCTCACTGTAATCCAACGCCAAGTTCGAGAACAGCCTATCTCTTTCCTTTGGAATCACGTAAGTCCCTTCTGCAATTTGAAACTTACGCTCACGTAGAGATCTTAAGGCAAATTCCCTATTGCCCTGAATCGCCCCCACTCGTTCCATTATTATCCGATCCTTGAACGGATATCGGATATAAAAACACCCAAACCTCCTAATGATCCCCGAGAGAAGCATCTCTGAATCCTATGAAGCCCTATCCATGCTTTGGCTGATCGTCGTAAAGGCTCGACAAATCTGGCTTAACGCCTGCCCTTTTCTATCTGCCTGACCGGAGCGCATCAGCGTATCAACGGCATCCTCAACCGTCTTCTGCTCGTCCCTACTCCGAAAGGCAAATACAGACGTAAAGACGTCCCGATCGAGCCCTTCGGATCGAGCCTTTGGCCGGGCATCGGTAGATGTTTTCTTGGCAAGCTCGATCATTTTTTCTGCGTTCTCGGGAGTTGCCACTCCCACGAGATCCTTCGCCTTTGAGAATCCAATTTCGGCAATCCCCCGAAGAACCCTGCGATGGAACTTCGCCTTCACCACAAAGTGCTCGTAAATTCCAACGAGAATGTCTCCCCTATGGACAGGAAGGTTCACTTCCTGGGATACAAAGTCCCCAAACTTTTCATAGCCGTAGTTTTCAAACCACCGATGAGACTTAATCGCGTAAAGAACCCCAGCGAGCTTAAGATAAGACAGCTCAATCTGGCTCTTTAAACTCACGGCCATTTTTCGAGCCTCACTAGACGTGATCGTTTCTATGGACTTCTTGATCTCGTCTATTTGTGCATCCACCTTCGATAACTTAACCATATCGCATCCTCCGTTGTATTTAGTGAAGGTCTCTCTCTTCCGGAATCTTGAAGTCCATCCCGATCGCCTTGAAGACGTCCTCCTCCGTAGGAGTGACGACCTTCAACCCGTCCGGCTTGAACAGGCCGTATTGGGAAAGCTTGAAACCCTGCCTCTTGGCAAGCCCACGCATCTTGATATTAAACATCATGCTCCCGGTTGCGTAGCACACCATCGTCGCCTTCTCGTCAGGCAGGCCGACGTTCAGATCGACCTGGACCCCGTTCACCGGGCCGGAGTGAACCATCTTCCCGTGAGCGTGAAACCTGGGGGCTTCGGGATCCAACAGCTCCCCGAAGGCGGCCAGGATAGCCTCCCGATCCGATACCTGGACTGCGATCGCCACGATGTCCACGTCCCTAATCATCCGACAGCCCCGGCGGTACGATCCGCAGACATCGAAGTCGAGCATCACGTTCCGAAGCCCTTTGTAAACCCGGTCAATGATCGGATCGGCAGTTTCTCTCGGGATTAACTTACCCTTCGCCATCGGATCGTTCCTTCATGGGCTTTATTATAACGGTTCTCAACTTGATTGTCAAGACCTCATCGTCATTTTTTGGATTTCCACATATTTCTCGAACTTTCTCTTCATCCGAGTAGATACTTCCGAATTTCCATAAAGCCAATGTAGTGCCTTTAAAACCTGACGATTTCCACCAACCACCAAAGACCAAGTTCTACTCCGGCCATCCTTCCTGACGGTCGAATTAACATTAAGGTTATCGATCAATACTTGATGAACCGATTCACAGAAACTTCTCGTTCCGCATATGCCCCACGTACCAACGTTTAATTTGCGATCACATATAATCCATCCGTCACCATCGCTGTAGCCCCGGATGAAGTGAGAGTGAAGAGAAAGCTTCAACCTCTTGGGAAACCTTAAGATTAAAGACTTACGAGGGATACAACCCAACATAGACAGCCGACTAGAAAGAACGGAACTCCTAAGATTCAAATTCACACTGGGATTTCTTCCGATATAGGTATAATGACCAATCATCTTTGATGGAGATAAAATATCTCTTAACTTCGATAGATGATTCTCGTCCTTAGCATTTAAATGAACACTAATCCCGTACCCATGATTGCATCCGTCTGCGTATAAGAATCCGAGCCAATAGGCTTTGTCGGAAGTGTCGATCCGGTCAAAATAAGATTCATTAACGGGATACTTTCTATGAAGACCAGCTCTTCGTCTATCTATTCCCTTCCGACGTAGACAATCTATAACTGCCTGACGACTGACCCCGAACTGCTTCGAGATCGCACTTGACGGAACCCCCGATCCATAAAGAGCCACAATCTTTTTAGAATCACCAGGCGATATTTTCCTACCAAACGGAATGGAAAATTTTCTGTGACAGCTCGGGCATTTGACTAAAAACGTTTGCATACATAATATGTTACACCATTCTCAAAGTAATTGTCAAGGGCTTGCCGGAAAATTCTTCGACGGCTCCTGAAGGCCGATCGCCCGAGCCTTCGTTACGCACGTCGGGCACGGTCTTTGCTTCTGGACCTTCATGAGCAGGGCGTTGCCCTGTGGGTCTCCGGAAACCTCAAACGTCTCCGTGTGACCACAGGCATGCCGGACGGCCACGAACTTGACTCTTCCCATTTCATCCTTTCGATGTTAGGCTTTCAAGAGTAGCCGGATCGACTCCCATCTGTATTAGCTGACGCTTCAGACGCCCCGCCCTCTCCCAGAGCCTCCGCCGCTTTCTGAAGTCCTTATCGAGCTCCAACCGCACAGCGTTATAATCCCGATGATACTTCAGGTAGGCTTTCCACTTCTTCGGATCCCGGCGTCTCCTAAGATGCCTCCTCCGGTTCATCTTCTTCGCCTTCTCCGGGTGAGCCTTCCACCAAAGTTTATCCCTCTCGTTGTCGGCATCCATCAAACAGCGGGTACTACAATACGCCTGAGCATTAGCCCGGGGCTCAAACCTCTTCCGGCACTTCTTCCACCTACAGACCTTCACTCGGCCACCTTCTCTAAGATGCGCTCGACTTTATAACCCAGGACGGACCGGCAGACCTCAATGGCCTGAGAGAATACCTTCTTGGCATTCTCATCCTTCTGCGTCTGGACCTCCATCTTCTCCCCCAGGTAAAAACTGGCGATCAGAAGGAAGCTCTCAACGGCGAGCTGGTAGGCGTCATCGTCGGTCGCCACGAACTCCATGCTCTGATGCTCCCGGGAAGGCTCGCAGTCGACCGGAAGGATCGTCCGGGGAAAGCAGAACGCTTCCCAGGGATCGACGCCGACCTTCTTCTGCTCGGCTACGGCGACCCCTCCGTCCACTCCTCCATCCCATCCCCCGACCATAATCTTCCGGGGCTTGCTCGTAAATTCGCACTGCCTCGAGAAGCAGACACCGTCCATCCCGATCTTGGCGTTCCCCACGCCATGCTCTCCGGCGAGCTTCACGCCCTCCCCTGCAAGCCGGGGCATGAGCTTCCGGAAGTCCCCCGTGATACTGCCATAGGCTTTCATCCCGATCACCATAGGCCTTTCCCAGCGGGTGAGGTACTTCATCGTCCCGCCCCCCCTTCTCGCACCCAGGGGGCTTTTCTGCCCTCCTGGGAGGCATCCAGGGAGGTATCCGGGCTACCCGGTATCCCCCTGGATGGCCATGTCGTCATTATTGCCTTCCAATCTCGAAGAACCTGTTGAGACGTTTCCATTCTTTTTGCCCTCATAGTATTTCCGTTGTTTATAGTTTGAAGGTCGAAAAAAATCTTCTGACCATTCGGCAAGACCTTCCAGACCTCTGCGCCCTTACGTATATTACATTTCAGGCAGAGAGGTTGAATATTTTCTATAAAGTTACTTCCATGCTTTATCAGTGGAATAATATGGTCTACCGTAAGTTTAATTTCTGGTTCACTCTCACCACAAACAGGACAACGATAGCCATATATAACCTTCAATAACTTCCACTCTCTCAGAGTAAACGTTCCTTCGCTGGCATATTCCCGAGCCCTACGCGCCTGTTCATAAATCCTAACTCTTTCGGGATTCTTCTCGCGCCACCTTCGGTGCCACTTATTAATCTTATCCCTATTTTCTCTAACCCACCTTCGGTCGCTTTCTTGGGTCTTATTAAGCGCGATGGTTCGTCCCCTCATAATGACGCCTTAAAGAAGCCCATGTGGGATTCCTGCTTCCGGCCACAGGCATCACAGACCCGAACCACGACCGCATGAGAAGCATCCTTCGCCCGTCGCACCTGAGCTAGCCTCAAGAAGCCCTGGCATTCCCGATCTTCCGCCCGAGACGACTCGCAACGCTCAAGAGGCTTGAACGTCTCCATCTTTTCAATCTGCTCTAACGTCACGTTCATCGTATCCTCCTTATGATTCCTGCGTGGGGAGTGCTTCAGCTGATACGGAACCGTCGCCGGGCACGGCAGTCCCTTCTCGGCAGTCGTCAGCTCCCCACGATATCATCGAGCGCGACGTCCGGGGCTTACTCCCCACTTGCCAGCAGAGATAATCCCGACTTGTTCGCACCGCCCGCATGACGGCGCCGCGCCCTTCATAATTCCAGGCAGGGAGGGAATTTTGGGAATCCCATTCGTTAATTTTGGACTCCCGTTTCAATTTAAGTACCTGCTCGCCCTTTACGACAGCGGAGTTAAACCGCTCTGGGGTCACCACAGGCCCCTCCTTGCCTAACATCATTTCAATGAGTATCCCCAGCAGATCGTCTTGCCGACCCTCCCGCAGACCGAGCACGTGTCGGTCGACGGAAATGCTCTAAGGGGCTTCCCGACGATATCCGTCTCGTAGTCCTTGCTCCACTGGTGGAGGTTAGAACACTGATAAGTTACTTCGAGCCGCCTCTTCGTAAGCTCAACTCTTTCATGAGCTTTATGTCTGCTGGCGCCAGCAGTCGGGCTCAAATTGGGTCCGATCCCGGCACCCGGACCGGCATCAAGATGCACAGTGCATCGATGGCGTCGTTCTTCCTCACTCCGGACGGAAGCAAGGTCACCTGAGTAAGAGACGACGAGTTGTCTACGCAAAGCTTAATGTTGTCGGACCCGATGTGCTGGCACATCTCCATCAGATACTTGGCGTTGAAACAGACGGAGACAGGAATGGTCTTGGCCTTCGCCGTGATATCGGCGACGCTCGGATAGGCAGGCTCGTAGGCCAGGGGAACCTGCAGGGAACGTCCGTTCATCGAGATGCTGAGGCTCGGCTTCCGCTCCTTCAGGTCCACATCGGGATCCCCCAGGTTGAAGGTGATATCCGCAGACTCCAACCCGACGACGGAACGCTCGAGAAAGTCCACGATCCTGATGGCGTCCCGGTAGTTCAAAAGAACCTCCGGCATCTCCTCGCCCTCCACGCCAACCTTGACGAGGTCGAGCTCTAAGGAAACGAACTGGTGGCCGTTGGTCGCCACGAAGCCGATCTTATCCTTCGCTCCCCTGATCCGGATGCTCTTCAGGTTGTCCCGGCCCGTGTCGGGATCCCGTATCGTGGCGTAGGTCGTCATCCCGAGAACGTCCTTCAGGATTCCCTTCCACATCGACATCTTAACTAATCTGTCTGGCATTGCTCCTCTCCCTTCTGTGATTACACTTTAAGTGGACCAGCGCACTCCGGGCACTTCAGGACCGTGAGCCCGGCCTTAGACAGATCTCCGATCACGGTCTGATACCCGCAGTGACCGCATTCCACGATCCGGTTGGGCAAGAACCCCCGCATGGTTGGAGACGGCCCCAGAGGAACCTCCACGCCCACGGACGGAAAGCTCACCCACGAACTGCATCCACGAACTCCCCTTGAGTCACCGCTCGATCCCACGAAATAGTCACCAGCGTTCCACTCCATCTCACAGCCCTCCCTGGACCCCAAACTTTTCCTCCTCTACAGCAGTCTCCCCGGCAATATCCTTCCATGTGAACCGATCCATCTTCAGGCATAAGTCGAATACCCCCATCGAGAAGTCCCTGGTCAAATTCATGACATTCGAGAACTGGTAGCCCGCCACGGCCCCGTCGAATCCGATCTCATGCAGGTAGGCCACCTGCTCCTCCCGAGAGAAGCCGTCATAGTTCCCGTTCGCGAAGATAAATGAGAGTCCGGGATGCCCGGCGCCGATGTCATACTCTTCGTAGGCCACGCCCCGGGTCCCTGCCGGACACCCGAGCATCCCTTCAACCTTCAAGGTCACCACAGACCCGACTCTCATCTACTCCTCACGACGACCGGATCGACCCGGTTCAATTCGATAAAGGTATTCAGATCGGCCATATCGAACATCGTCCTCCGGCCTGCCTTGACGTAGGCAATCTTCTTCAGGCAGACCCACTTGTAGAGGGTCTGCTTCTTGAGGCCGAGATACTCAGCGGCCTCCGAAACGTTCAGCAGTCTCTTCATATCAGCGTGGCGCGGTGGGTTGGGCGATCAGCCCCAAGCCTTCGTTCATCCAACCCGCTTAGGCAGGAGGGGAGAAACGGGTCCCTCCACGCCAGATCGCGCTCGCCACGCTGAATCATTTCACTATGCCGTTGCACACCCCAGACCCGTCCGGTTTTCTGTGAGCCCACACCCGGCCACGCTTCTGCTCGGCCTGCCCTCCGCACTTCGGGCACACGACCCGGACGGGAGCCACGGGCGCTGGCCTTCCGAAGAACCGCCTCTGCATCCAGGAGTTCATCCCCCGGCTGATCCGCTGGAGCTCGGCCCGATTCTGATCCGTAATCATCACGCCCTCTTCCCGTTCGGGGGAACGACTTCCACCTTCAAGGTCTTGGGAACGCTGTTCGTGAAGCCTCCCTGGTGGTCTACGAATATCCCGGTCGTGGTCGGACGCTGTTCCTTGACCACGACCTTCGTCCCCCACTCCGTCCGGCAGACCGTCTCCGGCTCGAGCGTCCCGATCTCCGGGCCTTCAAAGGACGGCTTGATTATCTTGACCTGCACTTGAGGAGACTTGACCGGCGCGTCATCTGCCGGGGCAGTTCCAGGACAGACCTCTGCGGCTGGAACTTCAGCCTCCTGCGCCTCTCCCTGCGTCTGCGGGGCAACGGACTTCAGCGGGGCATCTCCATCGGGGGGCTCCGCAGACTCCGGCCCTGCATCACGACGGGAGCTTTCGGATTGACCCCCGCCGCTGGATCCCCCCTTTAGAACTCTCCACACCTTCCCCCTCGAGACCCCGAGCTCGTTGGCGATCTGCAAGTGGGTCTTCCCGTCGTCCCTGAGCTGAACGATCCGGGCGGCCACACCCGAAACAGGAACGGTCGCCTCGGGCTCCGAGACCGGCTCGCCCGCAGGGACAGACTTCTCCTCTGCTGGCGCCTTCGGCTTCTGGACCTCCGTAGCGACCTTCTTTTTCTTCTCCCCCGGCTTGTCGTCGACGAACATCTCGAGGGGAGAGACTTCGTCCATCCGCTTCCAAACCCTGGCTCCCCTGCCCGTCCCCTTCAGAAGCCTGACCTGATAGGGCTTGGATAGCTTCGGCATGACCTTCACGATCCTGGCCTTCTTCTTGTTGACCAGAACGAGGTCACCCTCACTGAACAGTTTCCGTTCCACTCTCCGCTCCTCTCTCTTGGGGTAGTTCATACTTCCTATTCCAAGCCGCCTCCCGTTTCTTTGCGGCATCCTCTAACTGCACTCCAATCTGCAGGATGAGCTCATCGATTTCCTTCCGGTCGTTCTGGATCCAACTGAGAGTCTCATCGACCCGGGATGTCGCCCGTCTTTCTTCAATCCGATACTTCCAGATCGTCCTCCGAACCCTACCCGGACGGGGCCGACTGAAGTCCTCCCCCACCTGATGCCCCCGGATGTGATCGAACTCGTGAAGCATCGTCTTGAACATGACCTCAGCCGACTGCAGAGGGTCGGCTCCCTGATACTCCTTCACCTTCAGCTCGACCCAGCCCCCGTTCGTCGGGATCCACGTGATCGGGTAGCTCGGGGTCGGCCTTCCCTGCTTGTCCTTCTTCGTCCTCGGATCGAGGTGGTGAAGGTTGACGCCGATCGCTCCATATACACAGCTCTTGGTGAAGAGACCCCCTCGGGTTGCCTTCACCACAACCGATCCGTGACACCCCATGAGCTTCCCCGCAGACACCAGAAGGCTCCGCAGGGGCTCGTCGGGGATGCCGGATCGGTTGTAAAGTTTGATGGTCATGACGCTCTCCTTTACTTGGGGTTAAAAGAGATACCGCATCCTTACTACACACCCATTATACATTATCCGAAAGTAACAGTCAAGGGCTTTGAAGGAAAATCTTAAAATTCTTTTAGCCGCCCGGACGGTCCTTGTGCTCGACCACCTCTTCAGCCCCGCAGACGTCCTTGAGCCACTGCGAAGCCTCTTCCTGCGTGGCAAACTTCCCCCAGCCCACTTCCTCTCCCGCATCCCCGATCTGGCTCCCGTCCCAGGGCTTGTCTCCCCGCAGGAGATGCACCCGGCCAACGCAACGTCCTTCGTAGAAGCCCTCCAACAGAATGACCTGTCGATCATCCATCTTGTCCTCCTCTCGCCTTCTTGCATCCTGGCCAGTGAAAACTCTCTTCACCGACCGCCATGTCCGTGAAATACCACGTCCCGTTCTTCCCCCTGCAGAAGTCAAAGCTCCAGTAGCCCTTCCCCATCGCCACCCCGAGACGCCGGGCGTATTCCTTGAGCTTCTTCAGCTCCTTCAATCCGATTTTCTGCATCTCATCGAGAATCTTCTCCCAGAGTTCGGGGGGACGGTCCGGATGGAGATCGAACTCATCTTCCGGAAGGACTGGCCGTTCAATAGACTCCGGAGGCCAGTAGGGATGCTCGCATACTACCCTCGTCCCGTTCACGAACAGCCTCCGCTCCACTGCGATCGGCATCTCCCCCCAGAAGGCCGTGAACCTGGCATCGAGATCCAAGAACTTCCGGATAGCCACGCCCTCAAAGGAGACGTCGACCGCAAGGCTGAAGTCGAGAAGTTTAAAGATACGAGCGGGGATCTGTTCGATGCTCTCCACATAACAGCTCTTTTTCCACTCATGCTTGTTGCTGACCCTATCGCTCCGCAGGAAGAGCGGAAACCCTATCTCCGGAGCCCTCCTCTGGACCTCCCGGCGCAGAGCGTCGAAGGTCTTGTTCTTTCCCCCGTCGAGGGCCTTGATAATACCCCTCGGGTCCCGGCAGGGAATTAAAATCGTCTTGGGCATGGGGATCGATAGCTCCTCGACCCGGGGCCACCAGTAGAGCATGCTGTTGGGATTACTGCTCACTGCTTCGCCTTCGCCAACCCCTCGTCCTGCTCGCAGGAAATGCACTGCGTTCCCTGGCCTCCGGGGATGCACTCCTCCACGCACCCGGGCTGGTGGCAGACATAGCACTCCACAATCTGCTTGGTCGGTTCACCACACTGCGGACACTTCTTTTTCTCGACTGCTTGCTCTTCGGCCATTGCTCCATCCTCCCCTTAGAAAATCTGCTCCGTTAAAAGCTTGGCGCCTTCCTTCCGGTAGTCATCGATGCTGACCACCTCCACCTTACGACCTGCGATCGCCTTCTTCACTGCGTCCTCCGATCCCCACCAGCACTCGCATCCGTAGACGACCTTCCCGTCATCGAGCTTGATCTTGGGGTTCGTGTTGCCGGGACAGAGATCGATGTAACGACGCCCCAGCATGATCACTTCCTTCGGCGGGATCTCCTCCCCTTCATAGACCCCGTATCCGAAAAGGTAAACCGTCGTCTCGTCTGCCGAGGATACCGCTCCAACCCGCTCTCCAATCTTATGTCCCACTTCAAATTTCTCCTTCTACAGTGATCACTTCGGAACCCGAAGGGTCTATGGACGAGCACTTGAGTTCATAAATAGGTTCCTCCTTCACGCCCACCTGGACATACTGGCACTTCTCGCCCTTGAAAAATCCCAAGACCTTAACATCCCCACAGTCCCAAGTCCGGCGTTTGATCTCAGCATAATCCTCCGGACGTTTGGTTTTCTGTCGATAGCCCTTCTGAGCCAAGAACCGAAGCAGTGGAGATATTTCCATCATGTGGTCAAGATCACAGTGAACAAGAATCCCGTTCACCTGCCCCCACATCCATCCCACACTGATCGACTGGATAAGGTCCGGAAAGACGAGCTTCGCCCCTAGCGCCACGTTCGCGGCGGGAACGAGCCCCTCGAGATAGGCAACCTTAGTCTTAACTATCTGTATTTCGGCCAGGATAAAATCCGGCGTCAAATTATGCATGGCTCATCCCAGCGGGGCACAGCCCCCCAAGAGACTTCGTCTTGGGAGGCTCCCCGGGTTTGAGATTGTGGTTCGGGCACGTGGGCTCCGGGCAGGGATAGTTCCCTTCCCACAGGATCGTCGTGCAGTAGGGGCAAAAATACAGGGCGACGGGAAGCCTCCCGAAAGTTATGTTGTCCCGGAAGTAATTCCGGGTCGCCTCCCCGCTCAGGGGATCGATCCCCTGCTTCTCAAAGAACTGCTTCCAGGTGATCACCTTCGGAAGTGCGGATACATCCTGGGTATTAAAGTTAATCACTTCTCCCTCCTCTTATTTCTCATCCAAGCCTCCCTCTTCTTCGATCATTCTTCCCGAACACCACCACGCAGGACGGGAACGGAGCCCGCTTCCTCTTGTTGTCGTTGAAGCAGAGCCGGCCCTTGATAAACCTGATCTCCTGAGCCTTCATGACGTACCGATGCCACGCTTTGCTTCCCTTAGCCTAAGATAAAACCGTCTCCTACGCAACACCAATTTTGGATCGGTTCTATTCCGACCACCTCGAGCCAAGGGAAGCTTCATAAAATTCAAAGCAATATCTGCCTCCTTCGCCTTCGTTCGTAAATATGGCCTTAAAATTAAAAGAACATTTTTTGCGTCTTGGCTCGAGCAAACCCATGACCATCCCGGATTCCATCTCTCATTTCTCGGACTATACTTCCCAACATGACCCACTCCAAATTTCTTCCACGCATATTTAACCACTCGCTCATCACACATCGACAATTTAGTAATCAAGGAATAAAGATCACTTACATGTCCTCCACGGCCATTAGATCTGTTAAAGCGAATATGTATACACCCCTCCCCGTCAAACAGACCAGCTAAATAAGCCTTTTCCATCTCCGTCATTTTCATCTTTCCTTAGTTAGTGATGCCACTATTGTAACACATCACTACGTCCAAATACAACTACCATTGATGGGAATGGAGCTCTTCCCTTTGCGTCATTAAATCTAAGCCTTCCCTTGATAAATATTATCTCCCTGGCGTGATGTAAAATATAACGGTGAAACCATATCGTATCCGTCCTCGAGGGCAGGAGCATCACCACGAGCTTCCCGGCCTGGCCCTCCTGGTACGCCCTTGCGATCCACTTCCCGATCTCCTTGCCGTAGGGAGGGTTGACGTAGGTCCGGGATCCCCACGGCCGCTCCAAGCCTCCCGTTCCGTGCAGAGGGCAGGGATCGTCGTTGAAGCTGAACCGAGCGTCGAGCTCGCTATAGATCAACGCCGGGGTCGCCCAATGCGTGGTCGTCGTGCGGGACGTGTGCATGGCCTTCATGATCATGGGATTACCAAGCGGCCGGATACTGGGTAAACGCCCCGGGCATGTAATGCACGGACCCGCTCTTCAGCACAGCCTGGATCGCCACCTCCACAGGGAACTTCGCGCCATAGGCTTTGATGAGTTCAATGTCGTCCTCCTCGTCCCCTCCGGGCACCACTCCGATATACGCCTTCAATTGATTCGTGATCTCGTCGAGCGCGACGACGATACCGAAATGCTCAGTGGACGTCGTAAACCAAGCTACCCCTGCAGTTTTAATCGACATCTCCCCTCCTATTTAAGAAGGAAACTCCCGCACCCTGAATTCCTCCGGCCACTCATCCGGGTTTCCTCCCTTCCGATCCTTGCATCCCCACGCCCTAGCCAGAACCTCTCCGGCCTGCTTCATAAAGAACGGGACCCCAGCCGCCTTGCATTGGTCGAGGATCGACCTTATCCACGAGGGGTTCGTCATTCGGGCCCCTGGACCCGACTCTCCCCCCACGATCACCCAATCGAGAGTTAAAAGCCGAGTGCCAAACGTTTTCTTAAAATAGGGCTCACAAGGAATCCCGTCTAGGGTAGTCCGTCGCTCGCACGACAGATATTCCGTTAAGTCCATCTCGCTAAGCATGGGCTCAATGCTCACCCCGTGGACGGCCGCTGGGATCTGCAGGAGAAGCGGGATCCGTTCATACGCCCGCTTCTGATTCTCCGCCGTCACGATCATCTGGACGTTCGGGAGAGGCCAGTTCTTCGACTCCCAGGTATTGAAGAACTCGAGGGCCCGCTCCGGCCTCTTGGTGAGAACCTGGAAGGTGTGTTGCTTGGCGAAGGTCATCCGGGCGAAGCAGTCACAGATAAACTTGAACGGCACCTGCGGATGAAAGAGATCGCCCATCGAGCAGACGAATATCCTTCTCGGCCTCTTCCACTTGAGGGGGATATCAAGCCTCTCCGGATGGATGACGACATTCTTCCCGGCATTCGCTTCGGTCCAGGGATGCTTCGTGTAGCCGTAGCGGAGAGAGTCCCGCTCGGCGTAGCAGTGCTCGCAAGCCTCGGATATTTTGGAACATCCCGAGACCCAATTCAGCGTGGCGTCCGTCCATTCGATTCCGGTTCTATCTCCCATGTATGGATTCCTCCAATTCCTGTTTCTTGACAAAGTATTCTTCCGGCGACAGAAGCTTCAAGGCCGACGGCTCCTTCTTCCAGATCTCGTTAAAGTCATCCTCCGAAAGCCTCCACAGAAGCGGAGACCTGTGACCGGAGCAGTCCAGCTTCTTTTCCTTCGAGATGAAATGCCTCACTGCAACGGCGTCCGCCTCATCGTCGGTATCCCCGAACATGGAGAACTTCACTTCGACACGTTCCCACTTCCGGCCCCTTGAATCGGCGCTCGTAACCCCGATCACATGGCCCCAGAGATTATGGCAGAGCACATAAGCCGTAAGATAAACCATGTCTCCTCCTATAAAGACCCGATCACCCCGAAGGCTTCCTCCCGAAAAATTTCCACCTGATCATACCAGAATAACTTTTCCGAGGGGTAGTTATCGAGCTTGATCCAGACGAGCCCGGATTCTGCCTGATCGGTAACGTATCCTAATTCCCCCAGAAACTTCACATCTCGTTCCCCATTAACTCTCACAATCCGAACCCGTGGGCGTCGATCAAAGTGATTTCCGAATATCATATCTCGCCCTCCACTCCGAAGGGCTTCTCCTCTTCCTTCTCGAGCTGAACCTCCTCGAGGTATCTTCCAGCCCCCTTCTTGGCTTTCCCCGAGCAGTCGTGCAGGCCGAGAGACTCCTTGTCCATCTGGACCCCGTAGAGAAAATCGCTGGCCTTAACTTCCACGATCGTCCCGGCCTCATTGAGCAACCCTTCTTCTTCCTGCGTATGCTCCCAAGTCACCCTGACCCGCTGGCCGACCTTGAACTTCGGCTTCGAACTCACAGCTCCCCGATCACTCCGAAGCCCTCCTCGTTCAGGGACGGTTTCCGAGAACGCCTTTGCTTTTCCTTCCGGGTGACCATCTGGACGGCGGCCATCGCTAGAGTCCTTACCGTGTTCCGATAATGCGCCCGGGTCACCTGATCGGATGGGTAGTAAACGGGATGATCGGACACGAGCTTGAGCTGAGACCTCCCAAGCCACAGACCACGATCCGGAAGGCAACACCCATCACAGGTATTCAGATCCCGATGTCTCTTGTTGAACTGGACGGCGTAAGCCCCGGCATGTCCGGCCCCCTTAACGACCCCCCGAGTCCCGACCAGGAAACTATAATCGGACTGGGAATGGATCTGAAGGACTTCGACGTGGTCGCCAACCCTTAATTTCTTTCGCTGATAAATCCTAGCCATAATAAATCTTCCTCATGAGGTTATGGGGTGAATTCCCTATCGAGAGGGACATCCACCCCATCACACCACAACCGACTCCTTTGTAAAGAACATCCATCAGAGGTTAACATTATAGCGGATTCCAAAGTAATTGTCAAGAGGGTTCATTAAAAAGTTACCCTGGCGAATCCCGCTGGACCCGCCAGGGCTTCCTTCATAGAACTATTCTGTTCTCGTTGCCCCGGGTCGGGGGAGGCCGCCTGCACTTCCCGTTGGACCGATCCGGGAGACTGACCATCACGAAGGGCATGGCCACTTCAATCAGGATGACCACCACGATCATTAGGCCCCAAGCCCACAGACCGCCCCCGATCACGGAAGCCACGCCCCCCAGACTCAGTAAAATAAGCCTCCCCCAGTCCCACGCCCTGAGCACCCGCTGGGTAGAGGCGTTTACCCCCCTTTTGAGCCTCCTGTAAGCCCACAGGCGGGCGACCGTCAGGAGCAGGATGGAACCCCCCACCAGAACGAGCGTAAGCACCTACAGCCTCCTTTCAGCCCTCAACGGGCTCCCCGGATTGATCCCGGGCGGCTCTCCGAGCAATCTCCACAGACTTGGCCACCCCAGAGAAGAGCTTGCCCTTGCTGTCCCGGTAGTCCCACTGCACCATCCTCCGGCCTGAGAACTTCGAGACGAACTCATCGTAGGCGAACTGACCGGGGGTCTTGGTCGTCGAGCATCCCTGAGAATCGTTCAGCCCCATCACATCCTCCCTAATCTTTCACGTCGAGTGAGTCCCACGCCATGCTTACTTTATTCTCCGCATCTCTCAAGGCGATCCTGGCGTGTTCGAGGTGCTTACGCCAGTCCTTCTCGTGCTCGACGTAAGCCTTCCACGCCTCTCCCACTCTCCGAGAAGCTTCTCCGGATAGCCGGGAAACTTCTTCGTCAAGCCGCCAGAGGGCGTCCTTCACTTCCTGTCGTTTTTGTTCTCTCGCCATCGCATCTCCTTCAGACCGGGTATTGGGGTTAGATCGCATGGCAGGACTTTGGACCTGCCTCGTGCCTTAAGTGCGGGGATGACCCCGCACCCCATCGGCTATAGACCTTTGGCTGTGACCTTGCCGCCCTTCAGCTTGGCTTCCGCCCGAGCTTTCATGTCGGCATCGATCTGGACCTTCGGATCGGTCTTGGGCTTGGCATCCGGAGCGACATCAGCCGGGGCACGCACGGCTGGCTTCTCGGCCTTCGGATTGGCCTCCGGCTTCTTGGCTTCGGCCTTCGCTTTCGGTTGGGCCTTCGGAGCGGCCGCCTTCGGAGCGGCCTTCTTGGATCCCGGCTTGGCCACGTGCCCGCCCTTCTTGAAAGCCTTCATGATTCGCCACACCATGCCTCTCGAGATCTTCAGGTCCCGAACGATCTGGGAATCCTTCTTGCCCTCCTTGTGCAGGGCGATCACCCGATCACGGTATGCGTCTGCGGACTTCTTATTTGACATTCTGATTCACCTCCCATCATTCACTTAGATTTAAATTCACCCGATTCGTAGAGTAGCGATGATTATTATTTTATCCCCAGGATACACTTTCTTCCTTCTGGTTCTCCGCTTTCCGTTCACGTGAATTCGTAACCACTTCGTCGTGGATATTCTCGCGGCTAGGAAAACCTGTCCAACAGATTCACCACTGGATGGAACGAGCACAATCTTAGGCACGTGACCAAGACGGTAAATTATGACACGCCCCCATTCTTTCTTTTTCATATTCTCCACGTCTCTCCTTTTGATTTGGGGTTCGCCTGCAGGTTACTTGGGATATCCTGCGTGGCCTTAGTGCGGGGGTGGACTCTGCGTCATGGTGTCGGATACGCACACCGTCTTGCGAGGTCGCACCCCGCACCCCTCGGCTCTCAGGCTACGACAACCGTCCCCTGAATGGCCTTGACCTTGAGCTTCTTCCCGGCCTTGACCTTGAGCTCCGGCTTCTCGCTGTGACTCGTCGAAGCCGCCAGGGAAGTGGTCAGGATGATCTGCGTGGCCTCGTTGACCTTCGTGAGGGCGAGCTCGAAGGCGTCCTTATACTTGGGCGTATCCCGTGGCGTGATCGATGCCACGATCGTGACCTCACCAACCGCCACTTCCTGGTTGGGATAGGCCATTACCTGATGGACGGTCTCGCCCCGGAACCCCTCTTCGATTTCTCCGAGCCGCTTCAGTTCGGCGTTCAGATTGCTGATGTTGGCTTTCACGGTCATCCACTCCTTGAGCGATGCCCTCAAATTGCCCTCAGCCTGAACGGGCGGCTGAATGTTGATACCGACATCGTTCTGCTTCATGGCTTCATACTCCTTTCGTTCCGAACTCTGCATCGAGCTCCCGGACCGCCCGCTGGGATCCCGGCAGGTATCCGAACTGACCGTAGAAGGCATCCCGGAAGAGGGACATCGCCAGGGCGCTCGAGATCCGCCCGTGATCCGTCCCGTCGAACATGAGATGACCGCCCTTCACTGCGATGACCCCGTTGTAGGGCTCCTGCCCCCCGAACTCCTTGTGGGCGCCAGGGGAAGTCACGAACAGCCTGATCTCTTCGCCCTCAAGCGTCTCGAGAAGCCTCGGGGCCATCCATCTCGTAAAGTCCTTCGCTGTCTTCGGGGTCATGGCTAGCTCCTCTCTTCGCCAACGTGGATTTTGAAAGCCTTGCGGGATTTCTTCGGGGGCTTGATGCTGGCGAGGATGGCCGGATAGATCGAATCGTTGATCCCGACATTCGGCGGAAGATGAACCGCCACGCTCATGGGCGCCCGCTTTCCGTCCTTCCTGGCTTCCCAGATAAAAACCACCGGAGCCTTGCCTTCGTCGAGCATCTCTCCCCGGCCTCTGAAAATGTCCAGGCCGGAATCGATGCCGCTCCGAAAGTCGTAACCCACGATGGTCTGCGTCCTGCTGATCTTCACTTCTGACATCTTGCTCTCCTCCTACTTGGGGTTAGGGGATTACCTGCTTACCACGATACCATTATACCTAATTCGTAATTGACAGTCAAGGGCTTTGCCGAGAATTCTTTAAAATCTTTTCCTCATAGGGTATGTTCGTTCACTATCTTTCAAGGGCGTAGGAACCATGACCCACGCCCCTGCGGATCGTAGCCTCACAAGCCCCCCACGACGCCGAACGGTGCGTCATCATCGGTAGGGACGGGCGATTGGGCATCCGGCCTTCGAGCTCGCACCGTAGGCCGGGGTGTAGGCCGACGCTCCGTCCTTTCCATCTCCCTCCGTAGGGACGTGCAGGGACGGATATCCCCGACCACGTGCCAGAAGCCCCGGGCATCATGCCTTGAGATCGTCCACCTCGTAACGAGCGCCTTCCGTCCGGAGGCCGTTCGGGAACTGAACCCAGCCATCCCTGCCCTGCGGTCGCACCCGCAGTTTCCGTTTCGACGGATCGTAGACGACTTCTAAGATTACGCTCATGGCATTACCTTAGATGGACGACCTTCGTCCGGGATCCGTCACGACCGACCACGAAGTAGATCCCGCTGTGCTCCATCTGATCGACCCGGCGGCCCAGCAGGTCGTAAATCCCCGGCCTCAAGCCGCTGACGTGGACCGCGCTCTTAGGCTTCGCTGGGCCCTCCTCCACCCCGTTGAGCGTGAACGTCCCAGTAAGGTAAGCATCGTCCACGAAGAGGGTGTCAAAACGGGCTGTAATTTGGCATCCGAGAGTTATCGAGCTCAGCGTATCCCTCACCCGGAAGGAATCTCCTGCGGCCAGGGTAATGGTCATTAAGTCCCTATCTAGGGTATGCCAAAGCGTGTCGAAGCCTGGGATGGTGTCCCGTCGGTTCACCCTCCACGTCGTGATCCCTCCGCTATCCGCACAGAACCCCCGCACCCAGGTATACGAGGACAAGGTTATCCCCGCAGTCCAAGGCATCTTCTTGACCTTCACGTTGAGATGAACCCGATACGTTCCCGGCCCATGCACTGCGGGCACTCCCAAGATGTTCTTCGTCTGAGAAAGGTTAGAGGTTATCCCCTGAAGCATGAGGCTGTGGCTTGGCGAGACGAACCGGAGCGAGTCCGCCTTAATCAGGTAAGGGTAGCTTCCGCCCCAAACCTTCCAACCCCAAACGTACCTCACGCCGTTGTAGACGTAGGTGCTCTCCATGTCGGCGAACGTCGTGAGGGTGTCTGCCGCGAAAGCGGTTGCGCTCATCACGAGCACTGCGATCACTAACAGGAACTTCTTCATGACTGATTCTCCTCTTTTAGAATTTGCTCTACAGTTCGATCCTTGACTATCTTCGGGTCCCCGTAGGGAATTCCGGTACGCCATTCCTTCTCAACGGTCTCTGCGGCTTTAATGAGAGCCACGTCCGTGACGGACCCACGTTCGCCTTGAATCTGGACCTCCGCCATGAGATTATCCATCGCCAGGCCGATAGCTTCCCCCGTCACGTCCTTCCCCTCCTCCACTTCGAGAGCAACGCAAACCTTGTATTCGAAGGTCACGCAAAACAGTTTGGTCATCATCCCTCCTTCCGAATCCAGGCGAAGGGTAGGCTGTAGGACGGGCTCCATTGCACCTGGACCCAGACCTTCGTTCCCTTCTTGAACTGCGGCCCGAGGCCGTGGATGCTCCCGTCGAGGAAATCATACTCACGACCGTAGCGGTCACGAACGATCTTGTGGCCGGGATAGAAGTAGGACTTCATATCGAAGGGCCCAGCCTTGCAGGAACTGGCCTTCACGACCTTGATAACCTCGCCCCGGACCTTCCGGTGCGACCCGCAGGCAGGCCGGGATAACTTTAAGTGTCTCATCTCTACCATCCTCTCATCCGCAGGCGCTGAACGTCCGTCTCGCACCAGAAGCCATGCCACTTCTTCTTCCGGCAGTAAATCCTCCGGAGCTTCGTGAACTCGGCGATGTTGTCCGTGCAGAGGTTGTCCCAGATATCGCTCCAGATGGTCTCGTAGACCACACCCTTCGGAGGACGCCACACGAAGGCATCGGCCTGAACGATCGTGAGAGGCGTCTTGGCATACTTCTCGGTGAGATAATACTGCACGAGGTTGAGCACGTCCTCCGATCGCTCAATCACAGTGACGGACTTGACTGCAGGATGCTGTAGGCAGATCTCCGTGGCCAACCCGAGCCCGAGGCCGTGGATGAGGATGTTGCCCTCCGCACGATACACCAGAGATCGCATGTCCTCCATCTCCGCAGTGGTGTCCGACATAATCACGTCGCCGTTCCGGGTGAGCTTTGTGTAGTTCCCGGGATCCGGAGCCCGAAAGCCCCTGCCCTGCAGAGCCTGGACCGTGTGACGCATCCGCTCCATCGAGGCTTCGGCCTCTGAAATCGTGAACTTCTCCACCTCCCACGATCCGGACTTCCCGGCAGGGACGCCGGACTTGATCTTCAGTAGCTTATTGGCAAGGTCGTAGTCGCTCATGTTATTCTCCTGAATTGGTTCGGGGAGGGATTTTAGTCCCTCCCCATTCCTCCTCAGATCGATTACGCGCCCTTATAGGCGTTCTTCAGGATGGCGTCGAGGGCATCCGGACCGTCGTCCACGATCTTCGTGGCCATCGCGAAGCCCCTCGCTTTGAGGTCCGAGCCCGTCCCGAACAGGATGCGCTCGAGGCGTCCCTCTCCCCCGCCCCTGCGGGTGTCCTGGTAGTCGACGAACTCCGTCACGCCGTTCAGGGCTCCCCACAGCGACCCTCTGACACCAGGGATGTTCGATCCCCGGCCTTCGTTCGAGAGCCTCAGCATCTCGTTCCGGATGAAGGCGTTGCGATCGTTGCGCCGGATTTCGTCCGGGCTCACAGCCTTCGGATCGTCCAGAACGACGGCCTTGAAGTAATTCACGGCCCGCTCGTTGTTCATGGGAACCTTGGCGGTCTCCCTAATGAGCTCTTCGATCTGATCGTAGGACTTCCGCACGATGCCCATCAGATCGGCCACCTTGTCGAGGTTGACGGCCACGTCCGGGAAGTGCCGAACCTTGTAGGCCTTCTTCCCGTCCCCCGTCGCCATCTGCAGAGTGTTCTGACAGACGACCCGGATCGGGGTGAACTTCACGCCGACCGAGCTGGACCCGTCGTGGGTGTTGTAGAGAAGGAGGTACTTGTCGACCACGTCCCCCTTGAGAACCCGGATGCTGTCCGGAAGCTTAACCAGAACCCAGATACGCTCGCCCTGGCCCAGGGCCCCGGCTGTGTGGTAGATCGCCTGACCCTCCCCCACGATGTTGTCGAAGAAGCCGAAGGCTTCCGTGTTCTGAAGCGGGGTATACTGCTTCCCCACCACGCCCAGGACGACCCGCCTCTCCCCGTCCTCACGAACGGTCGCGAACTTGTCCGGGACCTGAAGAGCGTTGTGCTCCCCGTTCTCGTCGTGCATGGCCATCAGCTCATACTTCTTGACTGGCCAGTCGAGCCCTGCGGCTGTGATGGCCTCTTTGGACGTGGCCGGGCCGTTCAGCTGAGTCCCCAGACCGTGCCAGGGGCTCTCTGAATGCCAAAAGAGAGCGTGTCCCTTCCCGTCCGACCTTTGCATCAAGTTATGCGACATGACTTCCTCCTTTGATTAACGGTTCTTTTAAATTCCCGTGCGGGCAGTATCCGAAGTGTGCGATTGCCATGTTGCAATTCCAGCACAGAATCCGAAACTTATCCTCCGGAAATCCCTGCCTTTTGATGTCGAGATAGACCTTTTGACTTCCCCTGCCTTTTAGAATCTTCCGGTGAACGTTGCCGCCGCCGCCGATGTGATCGACCGTAAGGAACTCTTCTCGGCGCTCACCACAGCACTTGCACTTTCCACCCAGAGCCTGCAACACTTCCAATTTGAGCCTTCGCTGACTATTCCGACCCCACCTCCTGGAATTTTCTAAACCCTTCTCGGTTTTCCTGTAGACATCTCTCTTGTAAATCGTGCTCTCCCTCTTATCGCAAGCCTTACACCAGCCACTCCATCCATCGGCTCGGGTTGCTGAATGGTAGAACTCGCTCCGGCCCGGTTCGGTAGACTTAAACTTACGACATCGAGGACACCTCTTCATCTTGCCCCTTAAAGTCGAAGCCCCCTCATCCGGTTGCTCAGGCGAAAAGGCGGCTCTCCGTCTGCGGACTTGGGGGCTCGTGATAATCATTCAAAAGCCTTTAAGCTCTGAGCAACACAGTGATTGTAGCTTAAATCGGGAAAGGAAGTCAAGCGGTCCCGAACCAGAACATGCTGTGCCCTTTTCCGTCCGCTCTCTCCATCAGATTGTGTGACATTTCCGCTTCTCCTTTTGAATTGGGGTTAACGACGATACATCAATTAACAAAATCTTCCCAGCGGAGCCCGCTGAGATTTGAACTCCCGCCCTCGCCCGGCAACTTCACCTTCAATGCCGTCGCCCATGAGTAGACCCAGCCCAGAACCATAGGATAGTCAGCCTGCTCATTCATGACCCTCACGCAGAGGGTATGAGCCGGGCACTTCGAGCATCGATCACCCTCCGGGAAAACCCTCTGAACCTCTGCACAGAAACTGGCCGGAAGAGTCTCCTCCACTCCTCGAGGAATCCAAATTTGGAACCCCTCTCTGTCCAACGCCCTCCGCCAGTTTTCCTTCGTCCAGCCTTCAGGCCACACCTGACTCATGCTCTCCTCCTCACTTGGGGTTAAGGGATAATGCTCGCTCGCTACGATACCATTATACCTATTCCCAGATTGCAAGTCAAGCCCCTTTGAGAAAAATCTTTCTCGAAGGGGCCTGTTCGTTCACCATCTCATTTCAGGGACGGGCTGGGCACGGGACAGGGCATCTGAGGTCGGTCTCGGCCTTAGATGCGAACGGTGGGCATCTGGTGGCTGTCTGGGAGGCCTTCCTACAGGGGAATGAGAGGGACTAAAGCGTCATAAACTATATCTACAGTGAGCGACGCCATGCAGGGCCTGCTCGGGCATTGAAACGCATCGAGATAATACCCTTCGGGCCGACAGCAGTGCAAATTGTCACAGCTCCCCGGGATCCACAGGTTCGTATTCATGGCGTGGCCGGAGATGTGGGGGTTGCTTCTTCCGAAGAGAACGACCCCCGGTTTCCCGACGGCGGGCCCTCCGTGCCCGATGAAGGATTCGACCGTGACGTAGGACGAGCAGAAGCGAAGGATCGAAAGGGTCTGCCGGATCTTGAGGCCCCCGCAAAGGTTGGCGGTTACCCCGGGCACACAGGTCTCCCCGTTGCCCCCAATTTGGAGGACGGCGACACCCGCCTCCCGGAGCCGTTTTGTGAGGGCTACCCAGCGATCGTGGAACCAGTCCTTGTTGGGCGTCCCCTTCTTCCCGGTGAGAGGAATGTTAGCGGCCGCACTGTTGATCAGGACGACCTTCTCGCCAAAACCCTTCATAAAATTCATGCCCCAAGTGAGCTCGGACGGGCGGAGGAAAACCTCAAGTTCGTCATTGTCCCAGGGAAGCCCGCAGATCTCCGACCAAGCCTTAGATTGGAGCCCGTCGTAGACATGATTCCAGCGCCGGGTGTAGAGGTCGGCCCGGATGGTTTTTCGGGAATCTTTCTGTGGGATTACCCAGTCCTCATAGAACTCCCGAGCATCCTCCGCAGAGATGTGAAAGAGCTTGTCGATGTTCGGATTGCCCTGAAGGGCTTCCCAGTAGCATGCCGAGACGATGATGTGGTGATCCGGGTAGGCCTTCTTGGTCGCCCGGAGCATCGGGGTGACGCAGATGTGATCCCCGATGCCCCCGTCGATTACGAGGGTGAACCAGTTAGATGGCCGGGGGGTTTGTTCCATCGAGCTCCCTTTTCTCGAACTCGGAAAGTATAGCACGACATTTCGGACACAACTCCAAACTCATATTTGAGGAGTCTGCGTCACAGAGATTACAGAGCCGGGGGGTTCGTTCCATCGAGCTCTGCCATCCTGCGGTCGAATAACTGTTGGTCGGCAATCCAGTAGCTCTCGGGGTTAGGGACGCCTTTGGTCACCCGGATGCCGCCCTCGAGGGAAGCATAATGCCAGGCGATCGCCCGGGGCTGGACCAGGAGGGTATAGCCCTTCTTGAACATGTGGTAGGTGAGATCGGTCTCCCAGCGGTGGCCTGCGGGGGAATAATCGAGGCATATCCCTCCGGAGGCATCCACGGCGGATCCCGAGACGAGGAAGCAGGAGTTAATGTGCTCGGCCTCCTTGAGATTGACGTCCGGGGAGAGGATCTGGTGGAGAAGAGGGGTTAAGGGCCTTATCTTCCCCTGAAAGAGGTTCACGGACGCCCAGTTATTCGGGGCAGTCTGGCTCTCGATGGTCATCCGGGGTAAGAGATAGACCCCTCCCACGCCCCCCAGCATCTTCCCTGGACCCAGGATTTGCTCGCACTGCACAAAAGGAACGACCATCCACTGAAGGTAATTCGGAAAGAGCACGAAGTCGTCGTCGATGTTGGCCACGAGCTCATGGCGTCGGTTAACGAACCCCGCATAGAAGGCGGCATGGGGCCCCCTCTTCGGCCCCCAGATCACCCGCCAGTTATGCCCCTGGTGGTTGAGCTGATCGAGAATATTGCATGTCGGGAAGGCCTCGCTGATCGGCCTTGCCCCTTCGGTGTCGTCCACGACGGTCAAATCCCAGTTCCCGTAGTTCTGAGCGAGCAGGGAGGACAAAAGCATGCACAGGTTGGTGTACCGCTCCTTCGTGGTGACCACGACTTCGATCCGGTAGCGGGCTTCGTAGGTGTCGAACAGCGGGTTGAACTCGGTTATCAGATAATCAGGTAGCATAGTGATGCCCTAAAATGATCTTGGCTACGATCCTTGAAACAGACCCGTTCTCGTATTCCGGTGGAACTCTCCACCAGTCCTCCCGTTCTCCCGTCGTTCCAGAAAAGACGGTCTCCACGGCTTCCAGAATAGCTTCCGGATCGTCCTTCGATAGAATGTTGCTCCCGCACTCGAGGGTCTCCGGGCGTTCTGTCGTATCCCGGACCGTGACGGCGGGAACCTTGAAAATGGTTGCCTCCTCCTGGACCGTCCCGCTGTCGGTCAAGATACAGCAGGCGTTCTGCTCGAGCCTCACGAAGTCGAAGAAGCCAAAGGGCTCACGGAAGGCAACCCACTTACTGATATCCAGCTCGTCGGCCTGATTCAGCTTCTCCTTCGTCCGGGGATGCAGGCTAACAACAACAGGCATCGAATAATGATCCCCCACGAGGGACAGACCCTGGATGATGTTCTTCAGACGGTCCGGGACGTCTACGTTCTCCTGCCGATGGAAGGTTGCCAGAAAATACTGCCCGGACTGCAGGGGAGGCGGCCCGACAGAAAATAAAACATCAGATTGCCTTATCTGTTCTCCCCAGCGGCAGATGACCTCGTAGATCGGATTCCCCGTGACGTAAATACGGTTGGGCGGGATCCCCTCCCGCAAGAGGTTCTCCTTGCTCCGCTGGGTGTAGGGCATCAAGATGTCGCTGGCGTGGTCGATCACCTTCCGGTTAACCTCCTCCGGCACCCGATCATCGTAACACCTATTCCCCGCTTCCATGTGGTAGACCGGGATCCCCATTCTCTTGGCCACGATCGCCGCCAGCCCGCTGTCGGTATCCCCCAGAATAAGAACCCGGTCCGGCCTCTCCTTCCGAAAGAGATCTCCCACCTTCACAAAAATGTCGGCAACCCGATTTTCGAAGTTCTCCCCTGTGATCATGAGGCGCCGGAGAATGTTCTTGATTTCGAGCTCCTCAAAGAACACCTCGGAGAGGCAGGGATCGCTGTTCTGCCCGGTGTGGACGACGATCTGATCACATAGGGAATCGAGCCCCCGGATTACGTTGGAAAGCCTGATAATTTCCGGGCGGGTCCCGAACAGGGTTGCGATCTTCATCGCATAGCGTCCATCGAATCCGGCTTGTAGTCATCGACCATCAATCCCTTCGCCTGCAGGAACTCTTCGACCTCCGAGAATTTTAAGCATCCATGCTCGGAACTATATTCCCCCCTAACGCCACGAGCAGGTTTCACGTCCCCAGGAAGTCCAGATCGAATCTCCGAAAGGATCGGAAGGATGACATAATAATTCCCCTTCTGATAGGTCCGGTAATCCTCCTCTTCGCTGATCAGAATTTCGTGGGTCTTCTCCCCCGGCCTGATTCCCGTAAACAGAAGTTCGATGGGTCTCTTACCCCTCAAAGCACAGGCGATATCGACAACCTTTGCCGAGGGAACGACCGGCACGTAGGTTTCCCCCGCATCACCCTCCTTGAGAGCGGCAAAAATGGCGTCCACGGCCTCATCGAGGGAGAGCAGGAACCTCGTCATATCCTTCGTGGTAACCGTGACGGGACCGCCTCGCTGGATTTGATCATAGAAAAGAGGTATCACAGATCCCCGGGAAGCCAGCACGTTCCCGTAACGGACGACGACGAACCGGGTCGGGCAGTGGATGTTCGCTTCGATAAAGATACGCTCCTGGATGGCTTTGGTCATCCCCATGACGTTCACAGGCTTCACGGCCTTGTCGGTAGATATCCCCACGACCGTCTGCACCCGGGGATGCGCCTCGACCGCACGAACGATATTTGCCACCCCGAGAATGTTAGTCTTCACGGCCTCGAGGGGAAAGTACTCGCAGGTCGGGACTTGCTTCAGGGCGGCGGCATTGAACACCACATCCACGTCCTCCAACACCCGAAAGACGCTATCGTAGTCCCGCACGTCCCCGATCACGAACTTCAGCTTGTTCTGGAAGTCATCGTAAATCCTCTCGTCGGTCACCGCAACGGTCGATCGTTGCCACTCCATTCTCATGAAGTGTTGCTTGGCCTCATCCCGAGAGAACACGACTACCTCATTGGGAATACCCATCTCCCCGGCGAAAATCCTCCGGACCAGCACCTTACCCAAAGAGCCGGTCCCTCCGGTCACCAGGACCCGGGCGCCTTCCAACGGTTTCGCTCGCATCATCGCTTTATAACCACTCCAATAAGGTGGATCGGAGGATGCTTGGTCGGCATCCGGTCGTAGATCAGCCCATCCTCAGTCTGGTAGAAGAACTGCGTCCCCTCCGGAATCAGCGCCCCCTCCGGGATATAGTTTGCCGAGAAGATAAATATCCTCCTCGCCATCTCCACCAGAACGGGGAGATTGAACTTCTCGTCCTTGAAGGCTTCAAAAGAAACCACCGCATCGACCTTGAGCTCTTTGCTTAAAGCGGGTTTCCATAAAAAGATGGCCCGGCTCGACTCCGTAAAGTGCTCGTTGGCATAGTTAACGACATGGGGGTTCTCGTCGACCCCAAGAGTGTGGAGGCCCGCCTTAGCCAAGACGTCCGTCCCTAAACCGTCCCCGCATTCCGAGTCCAAGACGAATCCCGTGACCTCGTAGTCGGACAGAATCTCGGCGGCGAAGTAGTACCGGACCAGCTTCAGGTAAATCGCGGACAGGTGAATGTTATTCATCACCAAGCATCCTCATCCCCGGGCGGTTAGATTCCAGAATACGCTTATTTCTCTCGGCGCATTCCCACCACTCCGTTCGTTCCTCTATGGGCTTGTCCTTCCAGCAGGCCCGGCCCACAGACAAACTGAGATAGTGCAGGTCGTCCATCGGAGTCCGGAGATACTCCTCCTGGTCCGGGCCGGGCACGAGATCCTCCGGAAACCGCTCATCCGGGACCCGCTCCAACATCAGGCTGGACTCGTCGATGATCCGGGCATACATGCCGATCCGCTTCCCGTCGAGATGGGCGTAATGCAGGAAGCGTTCCCTCAATCTGTAAAGGTCGGCATAGGCGTAGTGCAGAAACGTGATGTCGTCATGGGGCACGATCGTCCAGTACCGGAAAACCTGCGGAGGAGCGGGCGGGGCATGCATCTGCTTATCCTCGATCACGTCAAACTTCAGGCCCTCGTTCTTCCACAACCGATAGAACTGATCCTCGCAGGCCCACATGGAATCGACCCGACGCCAGCGGGGCTTCCGCCAGAGATTATAAGACGTAAAGACCAGGGAGCTGAAGTTCTGCTTGTCCATCGTGGGAAGCCAGTAATCCCGCAGACGTTGTCCGGCCCCCCGGCTAAGGATGTCGTCGCAGTCCATGAAAAGGATATACTCGGCGCCAACCTCGTTCACCCGGTCCAGAAGGAATACCGTGTTCTCCTTCTCCCTGTTCCTGCCGTACCTCTGCTCCCGCACCCAGACGTGGGGCGTGAACTTCCGGGCATACTCCGCTGTCCCGTCGTCCGAGTGATCATCAAGGACAAAGAGCTCGTCCGCTCCCCACTCCTGCCAGTGGGCGAAGAACCGTTGGGCATGCCCCGTGATCATCTCGTTATAAACACGCACGATAGCGGCCATCTTCATCATGGCTTAATTCTCCTCACCGCATTGCGTGATACGCATTCCCTCTGTCCATTCTCAAACTCAATCAGGATGCTATTCATTTTCCCCCTCGCTACGATTCGACACTTACGCCCATAGAGTTCCCTCCTCTTGGGATTATTTTTCCATGCGTAGTAATGGGTCACGGCTTGACCCCCTCCACGTGGAAACTCTCGCAGTCGTATGGCGGCCCGATTTCATCCTTCAGGCCCCGGCGTTTCCGCTCGAGGCAGAAGTCCGGATTGGTCCCCTCCCCGATATCGAACACCTTAGCCTCGAACCCACACCTCCGAAGAGCATGGAGAATGAGCGGGACGTTCCAAACAAACCTGTGTCCATGTTCCCGCACCAGCTCGTTCACTAGAAAGACGGAAAACGTGTAGCGGGATTGGAGCTGTTCGGGAATGGCATACTTATCAATCAACGTCTTGACATATTCCTCATCCCGATCGTCGATGCACTCGCCGTCCTCATCTGTAGCCATGAAATTGAACAGCTTATCGAGATCCGGGGTCACGATCCGGAGAACGCCTCCCGGCTTCAAGACCCGGTAAGCCTCCCCGAAGAACTTGAGGGCACCCCCGAAGCCCACGTGCTCGAGGACATGCTCCATGAACAGGCACTCCACGCTACCATCCGCAAACTGCAGGGGCTTCGTGATATCCTGATCGGCCTCCTTCAGTATCTTCCATCCAGGCGCCTGGGCCCAGTGACCGCCAAGGATGACACGGAGGGGCCCCTCCTTCTGTTCCTTCACCACGAGCCCGATAAGATGGGTAGCCGGAAGGAAGTGCGTATCACGATCATAGATAAAGCCCTCGGATGTCTGGTTGAAAAAGGTCGTATTCGGGGGCAAGACGCTCCGGTCAAACTCCTCCCCGATTTCAATAGAGAACATAAATACTTTAGCGGCACTCTCGACTAAATTCTTCGCATACTCACCCCAGTCGTGCGTTCTCTTGAAGGTATCAAGACAGACGATGGCGTCCGGAAACCCTAGAGCCGGGGGGTTCAGGATAGGCGAAACCTCAAACCCCATGTCCGAGAACACTTTCATCCCCTCTATGACGTCCGGCCCGGCGCCGGAGACAAAGACGGTCAGGATGCTGTAATCTCTTAGGGCGTACCCACAGAAGTAATATCGGGCAAGCCTGCCAATTTTATCTGCTGGGTTTCCTGATATACGTTCTGCAGAAAATCGGCTTCCACCAACGGCCTCATTGTCCACGCACACCTCCCCATAACTTCGGCGATCCGATGAAGGTCATTCTCCATCCACCGGGGATAATCCTCATCCTCCGGCTTCGGGATTAGGGCCTCGGGAAAAATCTCGTCCGGCAACCTCTGCAAAAGCAAGTTCGTCTCATCCAGCATCCTCGTGTAGAGAAAGAGGCGCCGGGAATCGAGTCGGGTATACTCCTCCCACTTGGTATCAAGGTTCTCCTTCGATGCGTAGCCGTAGTGAAGGACAGCAACCTCCTCCGTCCGGAAGGAATTCCGGTCAAGGCACCGAGGCCACAGCTGAAGATGGGCTCCAACGGCGTTCCCCTGTTCGAAAAACATGATGCCGTCATTCCTCCACAGCCTCGCCCATCCCATGCTACACGACCAACCCATGTCCCGTCGACGCCAGCGGGGCGTCTTCCAGAGATTGTATTCGGGAAAGTAGATCGACGACCAGTCCTGCTTGTCGCCCTCCTCCATTAGCCGCCCCATGATCTCCCCGGCATTCCGAGTTAAAACCTCGTCGATGTCCATCCAAAGCATCCACTGGGCTCCGACCTCTTTGCACCGGTCAACCAGGAACATCATATTTTCTATCTCGTAGTGCTTCCCCCGGTTCCGATCCCTCACCCAGACATACGAAGTATGCTTCCGGACGGCCGCTACCGTCCCGTCCGTGGAGCAGTCGTCGAGAACAAAGAGAGCATCGAGGCCCCAGGTCTTGGCCTGATCGAAGAACTTGTCGAAGTAGTCCCGCCCGACCTCGTTATACGTCCGAACGAATCCCACGAGGCGTTTTGGGGTTTTCAAGATATTAAGGCGGTAGCGGCGATCCTCAAAGTGCTGGCGTTGCGGATCGGCAGGAACACTGGGAACGCAAGACCACTCGTCCACGATCACGTCGGGATCTCCCCAGACCCGACCGACGTTGGCAACGGTCTTGAACTCGCTTAGGAAGCGGGTCTGGTTCTTGAGGCAGTAGAAGTCTGATCCAAGATCGACCCGGGGATGATACTGGTGAAGTCCTATCATGTCGTCGGCGTGGAAGAGCTCTACCCCGGAAGCCATCATCCGACGACCACATTCGGTGTCCTCCCAGGCCAGACCCTGCATGTAGTCCTCGTCAATCCCTCCGATCTTCTCCATGAGGGATTTCGGGATGACCCCGATGAAGTAGAGTCCGGCCATATCCGGGCGCTCGGTGGAGCAGGTGAGGTTGATCAGCCCCGACGAGCTGAAGGTGTGGAGCTCATCCATCAGAAGCTGGGTCCAGGGAGGGACGTCTACGACCCGAGCCCGCACGACCCGACCCTCCTTGCCTAATTCATCGGCCTGCCATAAAGTCTCGGTAACGTGGATGACCTCCGGGCTTGTCAGCATGAGAAGGTCGCCCCGGGCCCTGCGGATCCCGACGTTCCAAGCTAGCGCAGGATTGCACGTCCCAGTGGGACCGTGGTAGACGGGGATCTTGGCCTTCGAGTCGTCGATCCGAAGGTAGGTGAGGTTCAGAACGCCGGAGAGGGATTGCAGATATTCCTTGAGGCCGTCCGAGGACCCGTAGTCCACAAAGATGACCTCGTAATTCTCTCGGGGATAATCCTGAGTGTAGATCGAGGGGAACGCCCGCTTGAGGAGATCTAAACGGTTGAGAATCGGAATCACGATCGAGATCACTTCGGAACCTCCGTCCCTTTCAATGTATTCTCATCGAGCTGTCGCCCACGATCATCGAAGTAGATATCGGCATGGAGCTTCCCGCAGACGAGGACGGCATCCTTCAGGCCGTTCTTCTCCATCCACGCACGGATATCCACATACTCCCACCAACCCCGGGCCGTGAAAATAAAGACTAGGTTACCTTCCTGCATCCATCGGATTGCTAAATCTATGTTCGGGTGAATGACCTCTCCGATCTCTCCCCCCTCTTTGTCGGGGTTCACCTTTGCGAGCGTTCCGTCGAGGTCAAAGGCTATCTTCTTCACTTGGCTTCACCTCCCTTCAAGATCGACATCAGGGCGTCGTAGACTTGCTCGACGGAAACCCCGTCGAGGCAGGCCCTGTGGTTGCAAATCTTGTCCTCCATATAGCAGGGCTGACACTTGACTCCCTGGAAGATATTTACATTCTGGTCGTAGCCGGAGCTTTTCGGGCACGTGCTTCCGAAAATCACAACCGCCCGGGTCTTCATGGCCTGCGACAAGTGATTGGTCACGGAGTCCCCGCAGATCAACGCCTGGGCCCGCTCAATGAGGACAGCCAGACCCTTGAGATTCGTCATCCCAGCGGCACAGGTGAAATTGTTGCTCTCCTTCAGGACCGGCTCCTCCTTCTGATCCCCGACCTGGATGATCTTGTAGCCCTCCGATATCAGCCGCTGGCAAAGACGTCCCCACAGCCGTGGCGGCCAGGCTTTATTGATCGTGAAGCCGGGGTAAGGGTGAACGACGATATAGGGCATGCCGACCTTGCCGACGATCTCTCCCATCGTCTTCCAAACGTTCGGGTCGACGGGGTAGGAGATATCCCGGCTCGGCGGGACCCCGGCCTGTTCGCAGAACCACTCTGTCAGATGCTTCGTGTCCTGGACCTTCCGATCGGGATACCGGAAGTAGATATCCGTGTCCGGCCACTGGGCGAAGCCCTTCTCCCCCGGATGCGTCCCGGGCGGGTTGGCGTAGCGGACAACATCGATGTCCGGGTGGTCTGCAATCAAGGGGAGCCACTTGGGGTCGGTGAGGTAAATGAGGACGTCGTGCTTCTTCTTGAGCAGGGATACAGCGGGGAGGGTCATGAGCATGTCCCCCAACATCCCAAGCCTCTGAACCTGGACGGTATCGACCTTCGTCCGCAAGTCCTTGAGCCGACCCAGGAGCACGGGATCCTCCGGCAGGTAGTTCAAATTACTCACGGTCGTGATCAACCGCTCCCTATCGGATTGAAAGTCGACCTTCCGGGCCACGAGGTCAAAGGCGTACTCGTCATTCTCGTTGTGGGATTCAACGTGCATAAACATCATGCCATCTAGAAGAGCTAACGGTCGAAGAACATCTTCCGGCAGAAAGTCGTAGCGGTGGTTTGGATTGGATCCCGGCATACCGATATTGGGATAGAAGTTCTTGTGCGGCAGATAAAGAACGAGATACCCTCCCGGCCTCACGAGCCGACACCACTCCCGAAGGGTCGCCACCTTGTCGACCTGGTCCTCCAGAGCATGAGAGGAGAATACATAGTCAAATGCGCCATCGGCAAAAATAGGAAGGGAAGTGATGTCTCCGGCGACATTCACTTCCTTCCCCGCACGATCCACGCCGATAGCTCCCGGAACTACCTTCTCGTCCCCACACCCTAAATCAACTCCTGTCCCCTTACAGAATTGTTCCAGGCGAGCACGACACTTACGAGACTCAAACCCCTTGGATGTTTCTTCTGACCACATGAATTAAAGGTTCTCCTTCTGCATATTGGCTAAACATTATAAGGGATTTCAATTTGATTGTCAAGACCCTCCTGGGAAAAAGTTTAATAGTCGCATTTTGCGACTCAGACAAATACTAAAGAACAGATTAACTACAAACAGCTTTTAAGAGAAGAGAAGAACAACAAGTAATATATACAGAAAAGCGTGTAGTCGCATAATGCGACTGGATTAGCAGGGGAAACAGCTACTTCCCAAAAAGTCGCATTTTGCGACTACCTGCTGGCGCCAGCGGACGGACTCACATTCCGGTGGCTACCATTCTCCTCTCTGGGACGGTTAGACCGTAAAGGTCGGAAACCAAGTCCTCCACCTCCTGGTAGGCGGTCTTGATCCGCCAGCGGGCCGACGCCTTCTCATGAGGCCCCTGGATGGAGGGGAGGGTCCGGTTGAGGGTTAGGAGCTCGTCCACGAGGGAAACGATCTGATCGTGGGCCCTCTTCTCTGCCGGACCGTCTATGGCCGGGATGGGAAGCTCAAGGATGTGGTAGAAATGGAGCTCGCAGAGAATCCTCCTGCGGGTCTGGATGTAGAACCTCCTCACGTAGTAATTGAGGAGCTGGGTATTCATGACTCCGATCAAGTAGCGGTCGGATATCTTGCCGTTGTTGATGCATCCGTAGACGGCATCCACGAACACACAGCGGTCGTAGTCCAGGGAGGTGGTGAGCTGATTCGTGAAGCCCCGGATGACTATCTTCTCTGGCATCTCTCCGAAGAGGCTAACGAGATGGGCGATCTCCTTGCTCTTGGCGGGATCCACCCAGTGATCTTGCAGGTTGACCTTGTAGCGGTCGACATCCGTCCCTAGGAGGGCTCTTATGCCGCCCTGCTCTGGACCTGCGACGTTGTGGGCCTCGTCCCAGCGGAAGCCGTCCTTGATCTTAAGGAACTCGGCGATCGTCGGCCTGCCGGACGCCGTCATCTTGCCGAACATCTCTATGTCCGCATCGGAGCAGAAGACGTTGAGCAGGGCCCGGGGAAACCCCTTGAACCGCTCCTGGTGGACGGGATTCGTCCGCTCGAACGTCGCGGTCTTATTTACGATCCGGACGTTGACCACGTTCCCGTTGGAGGGAACCTTCCGCATAGCAAAGACCGTGCATTTGATGGCGATCCCCTCAAAGGCCGGTCCGACGTCGTTGACCTCGAGGATCGTCCAGTCGAGAAGGGCCCTCCGGGCCGCCTCACCATCCTGTGTGAACAGCAGGGAGAGGGGAACGATGAACGAGAAGTAGCCTTCCGGCTTTAGAAGGGAGACGGATTTTAGGATGAAGAGGAGGTAAAGGTTGGACTGCCCCTTGATCGAATACTTCTCCTCGAAGTAAACTTTCTGCAGGTCATCGTGCATGGCTCCCGTCCGGACATAGGGAGGGTTGCCGATGATGATATCGAACCCCCCCTCGGACATGGGTTCAGAAAAACCCTTTATCCAGTCGAACGGGTTGATCTTCTGACGCTCGACTTCGGGAAGATTGTAGAACTCTGGCTTGAGAGAGACATCCGTCCCCACGAGGGTATTCCCGCACCGGATGTTTTGGGTCATGTCGAGCGTTCCTTGACCATCGGTAATAGTGACCTCCTGCCCTTCGTAGAGCTTCAGGAGGAGAGAAAGCCTCGCCAGGCGCACGGCGTTGGGATCCAGGTCGATGCCGAAGATCTGCCTCTGAAGCACCTCCATCCGTTCGTGAAGACTGAGGGGAGAATTCTTTTGGGCTTTCTTCTGGGCCTCGAAGTAGGACAAGAGATACTCGTAGGCCGCGACGAGGAAGTTACCCGACCCGCAGGCCGGGTCGATGATCCGGAGACGCTGGGCCCAATACCAAGTGACCTCTTTTAGCTTTCTGCAGAGGGTCTGTTCGATGATGTGGTCTACGATGTGCTTCGGGGTGTAATAAACACCTCCGACCTTCCGCTCCTCCGTGTTGAAGGAGTACTCGACGTCATGTAAAGTCTTGCCCCTCTCGGACTCGCCCTCGCCGACGGACGTCCACTTCACGATCCGGACGGCACACCCGAAGTAGGCCTCATGCATCGTCCCGAGGATGTCTAAAGATATCTGGTCGAACTGGTGTGACTCGTAAGCATCGGCCAGGATCGACCGCAGGACGTCCGGGGAGATAAAGACCCAGGACTCCCACTCCTGGGGCTCAAATAAGTCTCCCCCGAAAATGCTGTGGTAGTGCTGGAACTCCTGCCGGAGGACGTCGAGGGCGTTGCCTGTGGTGCCTTCGGGGAAGAGGGTATTCAGGTGGGGTCGGGCAAGGGCCTTGCGGTCCTCACAGAACCGGATGAACACGATCCGGTCGAGAATCCTGCGGGTGATCTCCTTCAGCCGGAGGGCGTCCCCCTCGGGATCCTCCGAGTCGAACTTCTCTCTTTGGTTCCGGAATACGTCCTTTGCTAAAACTCCCCACCACTTGCGGAGGTGGATTAGCAGATCCCGTTCACGCCTTTGGGAGCGGTCTGTTTTGATCAGTGACATTGATCCTCCTCGCATTCTCACATGAACGACACAGTAAATCCGAGCTCATGGCTCCGGATAGTTTCCGGATGCCTTCCCGGTCCAGGGACTCCCACGACTGATTCAGGAGATTCCCGATCTTGTGCTTCAGGCCGTAGTCCATGCAACACAGGTAGACGTTCCCGTTCGGTAGGACTTCGTTGTGATCGAACTGGTCCCCGCAGACCCCGCAGTGAAGGGGCCCTTCTATCGGGGTGATCCCGGCATACAGGTTTCCGGCCCGGGAGACGGGAGAGTGAACCCGATCATCGAGGTTCTTGATCTTGGCGTCCACGGCCACCATCAGGGCATCCCGCTTCTTCTTGAACCAGTCGTCCGTGAGCTCCGGGGAGGCCGTCCGGTGGATGACTATGATGTCAAACATCATCCCCTGGATGATGGCCACGTCCTTCTCGGTCATGCCGACCATCGTCGTGTAGAGGGCTACCGGATGCCCGGCCAGACCTGCGGCTCTCATCATCCGGGACCCTTCCGGATTCAGGAAGGGCTCCGAGAACCCGGAGAAGTCGACCCGGACGGTCTTGGGAACCGTGGAGATGATGGTATCGAAGTCGGCAAACGCCATCTCCTTCGGTTGCTTCGCCTGCAGGTGGTAATTGTAGACCAGCTTCTTCTGCGGGCAGTATTTACACCGGTTAACACAGCCGATCACTGTGGTTATTTCAAGGGTGTTCATCTCGCATCCTCCACGGGTTGGTAGGTCTCTTCGAAGATCTCCTTCTTGCACGGGTACACCTCACCCCGGACCCCGATCAGCAGATAGTCTCCGGCTTCTCCCTTCATCGTTCCCTCGAGCGTCTGGACCTCGAAGGGCTCGTCGATCCGTGCCGCACTGATAGGAATCGGCTTCTTCATGAACTTCCTGAACGTCTCGTCGATCATCACCCCTTGCCTAAAATACTTCATGCATCCCTCCTTTAGAGATATTCAACCAAAATCGTTCCATTCCAGTTCTCATTACGCTTGTCAGAAAATGAATAAGTGGTCGAAAAGACCGATTGCACGGAACCATTCTTGTGAACTTCAAGAACGGTATCCGACATCCCGACATAATTGATATAACAAGATATTTCATCCCCCTCAACAAAGTAGACGGGAGCGACATTCTTTATCGCTGTCGTTTCCCCGGTAGTAGACCCCCTGAACTGGCATCCGATAATCCTACCCGGAGAAAGCATCTGAACTGAATACTGATTTCCCACTTCAGTTCCGGCAGAGAAGTATCTACTTGACACACTCGCCGCAGTTCCAAGAGATAAGTGGTCTATGTTCTTTAGACCGTGTGCTCCAACAACCCCAATCCAATCAAAGCTGATTCCTACGACAGTATCGCCCGAGAACACATGAACAGGCAACCAGACATTCGCTGGAATATGAGTCGTATGCGAAGCAACCAACTGACCATTGACATATAGACGACAGACATTTGGGTCCCATTGAATTTCAATCAGATTCCAAGTTCTGGCCGGGATAGCAACGGCTGTCTGTGTTACCGTCCCGTCGTAAGTTTCAAAGTTTCCGTCGTTATACCGGACATAATAGGATCCGCCGGAATCCCAAAAACCAACAGCGTTTCTGAACACACCAGACCTATCATAATCATCCTTAACGAACATAGACAATCTACCATACAGCCATGTTCTCTTCGTATACATCTCGCCATAAGAACCTCCGGCGTTCAGAATACTTATCATACTGGACGCAACAGAATAGGTTGCACTTGCACCAACCTTAGTCCAGACATTCGTATCAAGGGCATTACCATCAAAATGGTCGATAAAACCCGGAAATCCTTCATAACTAATTACCGGAGTTTCTATCGGAGCAATTTCAGAGAACTCAATGTCTGGATGTAGTCTTGTAGCAATATTATCAAGCAACACACCATAATACCCACCCATCGCAGTAGCATAGGCGGCAGTCGTTCCCCTCCAATAAAATTTCCCGTCACAATAAACATCGAACACATTAACTTTACTTCCGAGACTATTATACAAATAAACTTCAAGAGTATGCCATTCCCCTGTAGTCAATGTGACTGTAAAGACGCCATCTGTCAAACTACCATAACTTCCGGCATTATCATATCCTACCGTTAGATTAGCTCCCGACCCTGTGTAATACCAGAATAATCCATGAGCGGTAGCATGATTAAGAGCATCAAACCCAAAACATATCCCGTAGTTATCCGTAGAAGCATTCGGCTTGAACTTCATCCGAATACGAAGTCCACCGGATGCATTTGCATTGAGAGGAGCCTGACAAAGATAGAATCTTTCACCGGCTGTTCTCGCTACAGGAGCATACCATCCGGCAGTATCACTTACCAGATACTCCGCATTTGTGTAGTTTCTATACAAAGCAGGAGAAGGATAACCACTATATCCCGACGCCCCACTGGCACCAGAGGCCCCTGAGGCGCCTGAAGCACCAGAAAGTCCAGATGCCCCCGTGAACCCACTGAATCCGGAGTACCCTGATAGGCCACTTGCCCCGCTAGCTCCACTGGCGCCTGAAGCTCCTCCTGCTCCGGACAGCCCGCTGAAGCCGGATCGTCCGCTGTATCCTGAGTACCCCGACTGACCACTAGCGCCTGAAGCTCCTCCTGCTCCGGACAGCCCGGAGGCACCCGTGAATCCCGAGAAGCCAGAATATCCAGAGAGTCCGGAAGCTCCACTTGCTCCCGAAAGTCCGGATGCGCCAGTAGCCCCGGTAAATCCAGAGAAGCCGGAGTAACCTGAAAGACCAGACGCCCCGCTGGCGCCACTCGCTCCGCTGGCTCCCGAAAGCCCTGTAAATCCCGAGAACCCGGAATATCCACTTAGACCTGAAGCACCAGACGCACCGCTCGCGCCGGAAGCCCCGCTGAGTCCTGTGAACCCACTGAAACCCGAGTAGCCGCTTAGTCCGGATGCACCACTTGCGCCTGAAAGTCCCGAAGCCCCTGAAGCTCCGGACAGGCCACTGGCTCCGGTGAAGCCGGAGAAACCCGAGTAACCGGAGAGGCCAGATGCCCCAGACGCTCCACTAGCCCCACTCGCTCCTGACAAGCCCGTGAACCCGCTGAAGCCGGAGTAACCCGATTGGCCACTAGCTCCGCTCGCCCCACTAGCCCCGCTGAGACCTGATGCCCCAGTAAATCCCGAAAAGCCGCTATAACCTGACAGTCCACTTGCCCCGGACGCGCCGGAAAGTCCGCTGGCCCCACTGGCTCCCGTAAATCCGCTGAAACCTGAGTAGCCACTTTGTCCGGAGGCTCCCGACGCTCCGCTGGCACCGGAAAGACCGGAAGCTCCGCTGGCACCGGAAAACCCGCTGAGACCGCTATACCCAGACTGACCGGATGCTCCGCTCGCACCACTGGCTCCGCTAAGACCCGAGGCTCCGGACAGCCCTGTGAAGCCGGAAAATCCCGAGTAGCCGGAAAGTCCAGACGCCCCACTGGCACCGCTGAGCCCAGAGGCTCCCGAAGCTCCGGTGAAACCAGAGAATCCAGAGTACCCGCTCTGACCGCTGGCTCCACTCGCTCCCGAAGCCCCACTGAGTCCGGAAGCACCAGTGAAGCCAGAAAATCCGGAATATCCGGATTGTCCGCTGGCCCCGCTTGCTCCCGATGCCCCACTAAGCCCAGAGGCGCCGGTAAAACCACTGAACCCGGAGTACCCGCTTAATCCGCTGGCTCCCGATGCTCCTGAGAGTCCCGATGCTCCCGATGCGCCTGAGGCGCCAGAGAGTCCAGAAAAGCCAGAGAGTCCGCTATAGCCTGATTGTCCAACAGCCCCGGACGCTCCGCTCGCGCCGGACGCTCCCGAGAGTCCGGTAAAGCCGCTGAAGCCCGAGTAACCGGATTGGCCGCTGGCGCCGGATGCTCCCGAGGCTCCTGAGAGGCCACTAGCCCCAGTGAATCCCGAAAAGCCTGAGTATCCACTTTGACCGGAAGCTCCGGAAGCACCGGAGGCGCCGGAAAGTCCCGAAGCCCCCGTAAATCCACTGAATCCGCTATACCCGCTCTGTCCGCTAGCTCCGGAAGCACCACTGGCACCAGAGGCTCCTGAAAGTCCGGAAGCTCCACTAAGCCCTGTGAAGCCGCTGAATCCGGAATAACCCGATAGACCAGAGGCCCCAGAAGCTCCGCTGGCACCACTAGCTCCGGATGCCCCAGTGAACCCACTGAACCCGGAGTAACCACTGAGGCCGCTGGCACCTAAAGCTCCACTTGCTCCACTTGCCCCGCTAAGTCCGCTAAACCCGCTGAAGCCGGAGTAGCCGCTTTGACCAGACGCCCCGCTGGCGCCAGAAGTTCCGCTAAGACCGGAAGCCCCGGTAAATCCCGAGAATCCGGAATACCCGCTGAGCCCGCTGGCTCCACTAAGGCCGCTGGCACCGGAAGCTCCTGAAGCCCCGACAGCTCCCGAGAATCCGGAGAGCCCGGAATAACCAGACTGTCCCGAGGCGCCGGAAGTTCCGCTAAGCCCCGACGCTCCCGAAGCTCCGGTAAAGCCCGAGAAGCCAGAATATCCCGACTGCCCACTCGCTCCGCTGGCGCCGGACGCTCCACTGAGACCACTTTGTCCCGTGAAGCCAGAGAATCCTGAATAACCACTCTGTCCGCTGGCCCCACTGGCTCCGGAGGCGCCACTCGTTCCAGATAACCCCGAAAATCCGCTGTAACCACTTTGTCCGGAAGCTCCACTTGCTCCGGACGCACCAGACGCTCCAACCGCCCCGCTGAATCCGCTAAGACCGCTGTAGCCTGAGAGTCCAGAGGCACCCGAAGATCCACTCGCACCTGAGGCTCCGGACGCTCCGGATGCTCCGGTGAAACCAGAGAATCCAGAGTACCCGCTCTGACCGCTGGCTCCAGATGCTCCACTCGCACCAGAAAGACCTGATTGCCCGATCGCACCGCTGAACCCACTAAATCCTGAATAACCAGACGCGCCTGAAAGTCCCACCGCTCCAGAAAGACCACTGATACCTGAGTACCCACTTTGTCCACTCTCTCCCGAGGCCCCCGATGCTCCTGAAGTTCCGCTGAGTCCCGATGCTCCGGTGAATCCGGAGAATCCGGAGTAGCCCGATAGTCCCGATGCTCCGGATGCGCCGGAGGCCCCTGAGGCGCCTGAAGCACCAGTGAAACCAGAAAACCCGCTGTAGCCACTTTGTCCAGATGCCCCAGACGCGCCTGAAGCACCCGAAGCGCCAGAAAGACCTGTAAAGCCCGAGAACCCGGAATAACCGGACTGTCCGGACGCCCCGCTCGCTCCCGATAGACCAGACGCACCGCTTAGTCCACTGGCCCCGGACAAACCCGTGAAGCCTGAAAAACCAGAATATCCGGACTGCCCTGAAGCACCAGACGCACCGCTCGCGCCTGACGCTCCGGATAGGCCGGAAAATCCTGAGAAGCCCGAATAACCCGACTGACCGCTGGCACCCGAAGCTCCACTGGCTCCCGAAAGACCCGAGGCTCCCGAAGCCCCGGATTGTCCCGTGAACCCACTGAAACCAGAATAACCGGACTGACCGGATGATCCTACGAAGGACTCTCCGGAAAACCCGCTAAGACCTGAGTAACCAGACTGGCCGGATGCGCCGGAAGCCCCGCTGGCTCCTGAAGATCCACTGGCACCTGTGAATCCGGAAAATCCGCTATAACCGGATTGACCGCTAGCTCCCGAGGTTCCCGAGGCGCCGGACGCTCCCGAGGCTCCACTCAGCCCGGAGAATCCGCTGAACCCTGAATATCCTGATTGACCGCTTGCCCCGCTTGCTCCGGAAGCTCCTCCGGCGCCGGAGGCTCCCGTGAAACCTGAGAAACCGCTGTAGCCGGATGCTCCCGATGTTCCCGACGCACCTGACGCGCCAGAAAGTCCAGAAAGTCCCGAGTAGCCCGACTGGCCAGAAGCACCCGAAAGACCACTAGCTCCGGATGCCCCTTCTGCTCCGGATTGTCCGCTGAATCCGGAGAAACCAGAGTAACCAGAAGCACCTGAAGTTCCAGATGCTCCTGAGGCTCCTGAAGCTCCGCTAGCACCCGAGAGCCCGGTGAATCCAGAGAACCCAGAATACCCAGACTGACCGCTGGCCCCAGATGCACCAGATGCTCCTGAAGTCCCAGATAGTCCACTGAGACCTGAGAGACCGCTGTAGCCTGATTGTCCCGATGCACCCGAAGTTCCACTTGCACCTGACGCCCCGGATTCTCCGCTGAACCCGCTGAATCCGGAATACCCCGACTGTCCTGATTGGCCTGATGCACCACTCGCTCCACTCTGCCCTGATGCTCCTGTGAACCCGGAAAACCCGCTGTAACCCGATTGTCCCGAGGCTCCGCTGGTCCCGGAGGCACCAGACGCCCCGGACTCCCCCGTGAACCCCGAGAACCCCGAGTATCCCGACTGGCCGGAGGCTCCACTGGCACCCGATGCTCCGGATAGGCCGGAAGCCCCAGTAAAGCCGGAAAAGCCGGAATACCCGCTCTGCCCACTCGCGCCTGACGTTCCTGACCCCCCAGAAGCCCCAGAAAGGCCACTCTGGCCTGAGAACCCGCTGGCTCCCGAGTAACCGGACTCCCCTGACGTCCCGGATGCACCTGAGGCCCCTGAGGCGCCTGACAGGCCGGAGGCCCCGGACTCCCCCGAGAATCCTGAGAACCCGCTGTAACCGCTGGCCCCCGATACCCCCGTAGCCTCCCCACTGAACCCCGAGAATCCCGAGTAACCCGACGCTCCACTGGGCCCCGACCCTCCCGATTCTCCGCTGTAACCAGAAAGGCCGGAATAACCGGACGCTCCGGTCCCTCCCGCCCCACTGAAGGTGATCGTCTGGCCGTCCTGGGTAACGTCGACACCGCTATACCCCTGAAAGAGAACATTCCCGGTTGCGGGAGGAGGCGCAATAGGAGAAACAAGCCCGATCGAGTGGACCCCCTCGTGGACGTGATCCCTCCGGCTGACCTGTCTCTCATCTCCGGAATAGCCGGACTGACCGACAGGCTCCGGGAGTCCCCGCCCGTAGATCTCGTTATTCAGGTGCCAGCTAAATACGGAAGACGGAAGAGATTTCGATATGCCATCCGGGCTCTTCCGTTCTCCGCGAATGTCTCGTGGATCAGCCATTCAAATCGGCTTTAGTTATGTCCGTTACCGTTCCTTGGAGTATAGATTCGCATCCCTCGACAGGATACGCACTTGAGCTTGCCGCGCCGCTTCAGCTCCGTCAAAATCGTGGAAGCCTTGGGGATCGTCAATCCCAGATGAAGGGCAAACTGGGTTGGCGTAATTCCCCCTCGCTCCGCCATCCTCAATGCGGCTACGTGGACAAAAAACTCCTTCACCCGGGAGGAGCTTTTGAGCCTTGCCCGAAGAGCCCGAGTGATCATGTCGTCGTCTACGGGTAGAATCTCGCTCCAGATCGTCTCGCGATAGCCCTTAAGGAAGTTCTTCGCCTCGCCATCATCATACCGCCCAGCTGAAATCAGAGCATTAGAAACAAGCTCGTAGGACAACGTCTTGAAGCCGTTTCGCATATCGCATCCCTCACTTTCTCTAATACGAAGTGAACTTCTCTCTTCCCAACCACCTGACCGTTCCGGAATACTGTGAAATCTCTGTAAACGTAAGCTCCACAGACGCCAGTCTCGGCGTTCCGTCCTCAAACCAAGCCTTGTAGCCGATCGAGCAATTCGTCATGACACACGGCAGGATATCCGCTCCCTGCTTAGGAAGGATTCGAAGGTGGGTCTTTGGAAAGTAAAGAAGCAGGAGAGGCGGCGACTGAATGGGCAGGTTGCCGTCGCCGGTGTCGTAACGCCCCGTTTTCATCGACCGGAGAATCTTGATGTGCTGGTTAATATCTACGTTATACTTGCTCTCCTTCTCGGGAGATAGATCAAAAGAGGAACGGTTGACCTCCCGGTACAGCACCGCAGCGAAGGAGACCGTCCGCTCCCCTCCTCCCGTCCACTGGTAGATCGGCACGGGGGCAAAAGGAACATCGATGCCAGCCCAGGTGACCCCACCGCCGTCGTCGGTCAGGGTCTCAGGGAAGAACTGAAGTTTCAAAACCAGATTGTCGGCGTTGTAGAATTTTCTCTCAAGAGCCCGGGTCATTTGAAGGGTTTGACCTCCCCCCTGCTTGCTCAGGATGTAAACATTAGCCAGCTTCCTTCTTCGCTTGAGGAAGTAACCCTTAAACGCCGAGGAAGCAATGCTACCGAGGTCAGGCATTGGGTATCACCTCGTCGATACAGACCCGGAATCCCACGTCCGTACCTGGGGCATCATCAAATCCCTTCACGAACGACAGGTAGTAGGGCGAGCGCCCGGACCCGTCACTCCACTTCATCCCCCGAATAGCCGCCCGGGATCCTGCCGGGGCGATAAAGATATCCTTCTCCGTGGACGAGGCTCCGAGCGGAATGAGAAGCCCCTGAAGGAAGGCGTCGGTCATGAAGGACACCATCGACCCCCCGACATAAGGAGGGCTCGTGAGTGGATGGTTAGTCATCTGCGGACAGAGAGCCACGACGGGCGTACCGAGCGCATGGACAGTTCCGGTCGTCCCGTTGTAAGCCCGCTCCACGTAGAGAGTCCAAGCCCCGCCTCCCATGCCGGAAGGTGCTGTCACCAGCATCTGCTCGTTCTCCACCTGCAGGATATCGCCGGTGAGAAACTCCTGTCCGGCAGTCCTGTTCGAGATGACGTTATTCACCCGGATAACGTCCCCGTCGATAGGCTCTTCCATTCCCCACTGGTAGAGAATCCCCCGGGATCCGCTAGGCATGCACAGGAAGGTCTCGGCGATGTACCCCTGATCTCCTACGGAATAGCTTATTCCCAGAGGAGCAGTCGTGAACCGGAGGACCTTGCTCCCTAGGTTCTCGGCATCCGTGAAGGCCACGTTCTCCGTAGCCCCCACAGCGTTCGCAAGGGTAAGGCTTCCCGTCACCTGCAGTCCGTCGATGTAATCGAGTCGCATCGAAACCTCCGTGCCCCCCGAAGGCGCCGAGGCGACGAACCGCCCATGACGGTAGACGGTCAGAAGAGACGAGCTGATCGTAAGATCGATGAGCTCCCGCACGTTCCCGAAGAAGTCGGAGATCCCAGGAACCCGGTTGTTGTGTGCCCACTTAGTCGGTCCGGACCCGGTCAGGAGCCGGTTCATCCGGTATGCCCCTCCGGAGAACTCAAGACCGAGGGCCGCCCCGTAGGTCGGGTCGGGGATCCCGTAACTGTCCGGAACAGCCGAATCCCCGTAATCCCTCCCGTAGTAGTTCGACCCCTTCTGATCGGCTCCAAAGATGACGTTGAGCCACAAGATCGTCGCCCACTCGTAGCCGTTCATAAGATGGCCGAACCGCCCGTTGATATTTCGTCTCGCGGCCGTCTGCCTGGCGGCATTGTAGCTGAGATTGCACCACGGCGGGACGCCCTGCCGAGAGGTTGGAACATGGATGGCCGACCCGACAGAAGCCGTCCACGGAGAAGCTGTCGGCATGCTATTTTCGTAAGCATCCACCCAGAACCCGCCCAGGTTGAGAGTCTGCGAAGGGAAGCATGGCGATCCACTAATCAGCGACCCTGAAGGAATCGCGAACGGAGGGATATAGACCATCGTGCTCTCCACAACCGGTCCGGACTCGACCCTGGACCCCGAGGGGACCGACGTCCCATAACCGCTCACCCATAACGTCGTAGGATGTCCGTCAATGGGAAGGGGATTGTAAGCCCCTGTCCCCCAGATATGCTCGATCCGGCACACTTTCCCGTTGATAGCGATCGCTTCGCCAAACCCATATTCAGTTCTCAGGTCTTGGGTATTAATCTTAACGGACGACCACTTCATGGAGGCCTCGTAACTTCCAGAGGCATCGGTCTTCACGCACTTCGAATAGTGCGGGAAAGTCTTAATCTGGACCTCGGACAACAGCCTCTGCCGGAGCCACCGGGAATTGTCCGAGATGTTTCGTCCGACCCGGTTCAAGACGTCCGCTTCGATTCCCTCCGTCGTGCCGTCCCATGCCACCAGAGGCTCCCCGTTCATCATCCAGTAGAGAGCCATAAGAGCAGAGTCGAAAAAGTCTAAACTCCCCTTCTCGAGAACCGATTTATCAGACATGATGATCTCCTATAGCGTGAGAGTCCAGATGTAAGTAAGCGTGATGGCCCCCGTCTTGACAGGGGGAGGAACGAACACTGCCCGGGCGAACATCCTTTGACCTGACGTCCCGAAGTCTGGATCCGAAGAAACCGTATCGCTAAAAATTCCGGCCTCCCCGATGGCCTTATCGTTCAAGGCATCCGAAAGGGGAATGGTATAAGTAACCTGAACCTGCGTCCCACTCGGATACGTCGGGGAATCCACGGCCCTATTCTCTCCATAGTCTCCGGCAAGAGCGGTATTGCTAACCCCCAGACCACTCGTAGAGCTTCCAAACCGGATATACTTAATCGCAGGCAACGCTCCCAGAGCATCGTTTCCAAGACGCCTGCGAACGAGCGTTCGTAAAACGTCCACGATCATGTTGCTGACTACCCGGCGCCACACCTCTTCGCCGGTGGCATTCCGGGCAACGACCTCAACAGTCCCCCGCATCCTCAAATGATCTTCCATGATTCCTTCTCCTTATGATGGAATGGCACTGACGGTATCGGATGCCAACAGGCTGTCGTTAATCTCGTAGGTCACCCGAACCCGAGGGATCGAAACGTGAGCGGGGTGAATCCATCCGATTAGGCGCCTCAGCATCTTGAAATCGCCCACACCCCACTCCGCCCGTTTCCGGGGACTGCGTTCCGTGATGTCGAGCCGGATCTTGCTCAACGGGACGCCCTCCCGATCGGGAGGAAGCTCCTCGAGCGCCACCCAGTTTCCGGATCCCGCAAAGTAGATGATGTACTCGTCAAACCCTTCGTTCACTCCGGCCACAGCCTCGTAGCCCGCCCGCAGGAGATAATAAGACGCCGGATCGCCCCGCTGGACCTGAATCTCGTAGAGGTCTTTGACCGTAACGTCCAGCCCGGTCATCCGCAGGACAAAGTTATAGCACCAGATCTCCCCCTTACGGAGAGTCCAGTAACCATAGGAGTCCAGGAACGCCCGAAGGAATTCGTCTGACCACCGGACGTCTACGTCAATGGCGAACATCTCGGCCAAGTAGTGGAGGAGATCAGGTCGGACAGACGTAGGATCCCGCAGACTCATGAAGCCGTCGGCGGCCACCTTGAGACGCTCGATAGGGGTTGCGGCTATATCGAAAAAGTCCTTGAGGACACCCCCCCGATCGTCGTCCTTGTCCCTATAGATTCCGGGCACTCCGTTCCATAAGGCCGGAAAGCCGAAGGCCGCCCGACCAAACGGGTCCAGCCCGAACCTATCCTGACCAAACCCAGGCATCGACCTGATCTCCTCCTGTCAAAGTTACTTCTTCCCGTTGTTCGGGTTCGCCTTGCTCAACAGGTCTCCTATCGTCTTGTAACCTCCGGACGCCAGGAACCCGCCGATCAACCCGACCGCCACGATAAGCCACATCTTCGGTGGCACCCCGTAGAACGGGTCCATGAAGTAATAGGCTCGAACTGCGGCCGCTCCGACCCCTACAATGAGATCGGCTATCACCGCCACCTGGCCGGTGATAAACTTTCCGATGTAAGGGAGGTTTTTCAGAATTGGAAGAGCTCCCAAGCAAACCCCCGTGATCAGCAACAGCTGTGCATCCCATCCGTTCATTCTCTCTCACCTCCTATCGCAGTGGAATAGAAACCCCAGCGAAGGCGCATGGCGGGCCTTTATAAAGCCAGCCCACGCCGAACGTCGCTTCCACGTTGGGAGTCAGATGGTAGGCCGGGGCAAACCCGGCGTAGCTCTGAGTCCCGACCACTCCCCAGTTCCACTTTCGGTTGAACATAAACTTAAGCCGTCCCCCGATCCGGTACTTCGCCCTCGTGTCGAAGCCTCCGTAGACTTCCGGGATAAGACACCATCCCCTCTGCTGGACCTGAAGGGTCGGGGGCTGTTGGATGACCACCATCGTCGTCTCCTTGGTGGTCGAATTGTAGACCCAGGTCGTCTCGGCCTTGCCTGGGATGATCGTCACGTGCCCCTCGGGTGGCTTCTGGATGATCACCTGCGTTCCGTTGCTCTGAAGGGCAATCACCTTGTCGTTTAGAATCTGGATGGTCGCCAGAAGGCTATCCAGCTTCACGGTCGAGGTTGTGTCCGGGCCGACGGTCACCACCTGCGGGCCGTTATTCCCCTTCGAGAACATCATGACGAGCATCACCAAGATTAAGGCGATGACGGCATGGTTCGAGTTAAGTTTAAGGTTTTTGAGGTCTATCATATAGCCTCATAAAGAGCTACGCTTCCCGTGAGACTCGGGATGACCCCCCCGCCGTTAATGTAGAAACTACCATCATAGTAGTTAGCATTCTCGAACACACACTGGGTTATCCTCAGATACTGCATAGCAGACCCGAGATTTCTAAGGCAATACTGCCCACCGCCGTATGCTCCGTAAGGGTAGCACCGAATTTTGCATCGGTAGAACCACTGCTTCTCCCAGACTCCTCCCCCGAGATCGATGTCCGTGAGCGCGTCCCACACGATCCCATCCAACAGCCCGGAATCGGACAGGATGCCAGGATCGAACTCACAGTGTTGCCACCAGAACTTGGTAGGAGGCAAAGCATCCGGGTAGTAAATGATCTTCAGGGCGTTGTTGTTGTAGGGGAACAGCCTCAGATACCCAGCATCGATGTCGGCAAGGATGTCCGGTATGCCCGCCGTCCCGCCCGAGCAGTAAATCAGCATGGCCTCGCAGACAGAACTCGTCTGATAAACGTCGACGTTCCGGATATACAGGCTTTGCTTCGTGGGGTAGATCGACCCCGAGGGATAGCACACCTCGTAATCGATGCCGTAAGAAGGGTTGATATTGTAGACCTGAAGGTTTAAGAGCCCGACCTCCGGAGTGTAGACCTGGCCGGACGGCAGGCAGGTAGTCCGAAGAACCGTAACGTCCCCCTTGATAATCGTCGTCTTGGGGTCGAGCCCCACGACGTAAACTCCATCGAGGTTCTCGAGAAGCAGGTCGGACTGGTATATCCCCGGGTACAGAATGACAACATAGGGGTTGTCTTTGGAGGCCGGAATCGACGCAGACTTAATGTCATTGATCGCCGCTTGCGGGTCAGAGAACTGTGCTCCTTCCTTCGCCACGATCCTCGTAAACCCCGGGGCAAACCCTCCCTGAGCGGCGGCGGCTTCCAAGCGTTCCCCAATCGATGCGAACGTCCCTCTGGCACTCACAACCTCAGCGGCCGCCACCTGTGTCGTCTCGAGTGATGCGACTATTTCGGTCTTCAGTTTGGCATAGATCTCGCCGTCCGCGACGTGATCCATCGTGATGGGATCGGCCTGCAAAGTGATGACGTCCGTCTGGTCACCCGCCTGCCCTCCCGAGTCGAAAGCCCTGATTCTCGCCTTGAACGTCGGCGGGATAGGAGACACCCCCGAGATCTGTGCAAGGTCGGCCCCCAACCAGACCCTCGTCCCGATCGTGTGCATGATGAACGAGTTGCCCGAGTTGTAATCCGGAGTCGACCCATCCTTCGTCCACGCTATCTCGTAGCCCTTCGCATTTACCACGCCGTTCCAGCTCAGGTCAACCCCGCCGACCCGCTTGATCATGTAGCCACCCGTAGGCATGGCTAGCTTAGTTTTGGCTCCAGCGATGATGCTTACCCACGAAGTCCAGGCGCTCTTCTGTGCCGGGGAGGGCCCGTTGGACGACCGGACCCGCATCCGGTACTTGACTCCAACAACCAACCCGTGCTTGGTATAATACATCGGCGTCCACTTGGCGGCATCCAGAGGGTCGCCGCTCGGATCGACCCTAAAGAGTTCCTCCTCTTCGTCTACCCCGGTAACACCCCCCGAGTTCATCGGCTGTAGCTGGACATCGTAGCCAAGAGCCCCGGGGCCCACGGAGTAAGACCCGTCCGCCCCCGTTGATCCAGACGGAACGACCAGAACGGTATCGGCGTTGTCGAGTACGCTCAACCGTTTCCCTGCAGAATCGGTCACCAGCTGTCCGATCCAGTAGTCCGGACTCCACGCCTTTCCCCCGTCCGTGAGAATATTCAAAGCCCACGTGCCGCTTCCGGTATCTCCCCACTTGAGCTTAACCCAAGCAGTCTTCGGAATTTGCTTAGACTGGGAGGACATCGGAAATTCGATCTCCGGCTGTTTCTGATCTTCATCAATCCCGGTCGTGATGGCAATGCCCTTTGGAATCGGGGGACTGTCGCTAGCCGTGGTCTTAGTGACGACATCGGAAATGTCGCTCGAGACGCTGAATCTCTGGGCGATGACGTAGACTTGGTACTTGGTATTCACCAGCAGGCCCCGGACGTAGCGCTCGTTAGATACGATTTTGGTCTGCGAGGGCGGGTAGCCATTGACCGGAAACTCGGGAGAGGGGACCGAAACAAAGGATGGATTCTCGAAAACCTCCGTGAGCTCATCGACCGTAGTCGTCCCACCTTGACTGAACGGAGTGACGTAAACCTTCATCTGGCAGTCTTTCGGCAAGATATAGAAGGTCTTGTTCGTTCCGGAACCGCCGACTCCCTCGACGATGACCGTCGTATCGGTATTAGAAAGAATCTTGTGATAAACGTTTCCGGCTACATCATAGAGATACCAGGCATCATCTTGACCGGAGGCCGCCCACTCGTTGGTCGAGTAAGCCCCGCACCTGGTGGTGTCGATTGTAAAGAGAGTCCCGTTCCAGTGCCCAACACCCTTGTCCCCCCAGACCACACGGATGTAAGCATGTGGACCGACGTTCCGGTTCGTCCCTGGCTGATTGAGCTTATCAGGAGGAATATCCCGGTCTAGCCCGGTCTCCGGGACGGAAACATGTCGCGGCTTCGGGGGCTTAAATAATCCCCGACCCGTTCCCTCCCTGAACACCAGGACATTCCGGTAGCGGACATCCCGCATGGCAATAGGAGCCCCTCCGGCGATATCGACCTCCGCAAGCTGAACGACATCGGTGTCAGATGGCCCGAATGATGCGGCCACGACGATCTCATAACTGTTGTGATTGTAGGTGTGGCCGTCCGGGCTGTAAGTCTCGTCGTAGGTCACGTCCTCGGCAGGATTGTTGTAGACCTTGTAACGCAGGGCAATGACCCACGTCCCGTTCCCTGTGGGATAAGAATTTCCCGTTATCCCGCCCGAGGGAACGCAGATCACGTTCCCGTTCTGCGTAAGAGCATAGCCGGGCTTTATCGTGTAGGATGTCCACGATCCAACGTCGACCACCTGCAGGTCGGAATAGGGGGCCCCCGAGGTATCATACGACGTGATCGCCACGCCATAGGTCTTGACGTAGGCGCCGAGAAGGGCCGTGAGGTTGGCTACCTCAGCTTGCTCAATGAGAGCAACGACATCCTGGATGCTTTCGATAAACCCAGTTTTATAAGTCGCCTTCTCCATAATACACCCCCATGATTTGTTCGATGTTCGGCTCCTGGGCCTTCAGGTCGGCTCGGAACTTATCCATATCCCAGTTTACTCCGGGACATTGCTTCTCGACAGGCTTGTTGAGCATCACGAACGTCTCCCTGTGGCCGACGACGTTCTTGAATGGGATCCCGGACAGGAAGCACGTAGCGAAAACCATCTTGAGCATCCCGTACCACACGAGATCCGGAACGAGGTTATGATCGTAATCTCCAATCACCACGAAGCCCACGCTCCGATCGTTGAACCCGAGGGCATGGCTCCCCCCAACCCAAAAACTTCTTCCCCGGCGCCAGCAGAGCTTTCCGTCGACGAACTCCAAGCCGCCGTGGTAGCCGATATCCGACCAGGGACCCTCGACATGCTTCCCCTGCGCCTGGAGCTGTTTCCCGATCTCCGGGGTAACGATCTTCCCTTCGAATCGCCAGCTCTTGTGATACCTCCTGATCCCCTCCCAGTCGGCGGTAATGTTGTTGTCCGGGGAGAACGAGTGATGCAGAACGATATACTCGGCAATGTTTAACATGGCTCCTCCTGTTAGGGCCCGGGAAGACTTGTAACTCCCAGACGACCTGGAAGCACGAAGAAGGTGTTCCCCCATCGGACGCCCAGAACGTAGACTGTGCTTTCGACCAGGATGACGGATCCCGCATACATGACGACGGACGTATCGTAGACCTTAAAGTAGAGGCACTGCCCGTCCTCGACGGCAAGGCTTCCTGCGGCAAGAGTCAAGACCTGTCCGCTGAATGGATTGAACCACTTGGCCTCCGTCCACGCCACCGTTGCGGCCCCGCTCGAGTAGGTAAAGCCCCCGTCCTGAATCGGGATGAGGCCGTGATTGCGGTAACCCCCGTAGGTGAACTGGTCGAAGGCCGCAAAGAGGTTCGACAAAGTAGAATACGACGATGTGTCTCCCTCCGGGGGGTAGACGAAACTGCATTTCTGTGTAGTCGGCATTCTCCCTCCCTGTTAGTAAGTCGCCCTGATATCCCGAGGCGGCTGGGTGTTTCGCGGCCTGGTTGTCCCGGTAATGGTGACCGTCCCCGCAACCAAGATATACTGCGGCTTAGGAACGGCGTCCCCGCTCTCCATTGTCACTCCGGTCGTCCCCGATGGAAGACTGAGTGTGACCCGAACGTAGTCCACGCCTGTAACCTCCTGGGCGACGTCGTAAATGTGGGACGCCCGCAAGGCAACCCCGAAGTTTCTGTTCTTGAGAAGCTCCTGCACGGCGGTATTCACTGCGGAGATCACGTCCCCGGCGTTGTAGTTATCAAGCACCCCGACCTGGATGGTGATATTCACAGGACGCAGGAGGCTCGATCCGGCTACGATCTGGACCACGACCGTGGCGACTTTCTTGGTCTCGAGATGGTCGGACAGGCGGTTCATGAAGTCCGTCGATGGGTTGACGTAATTCCCGTCGCCGTCCAGGGACAGGACGTAGAGCTTAATGAGGTTCACATCCCGACCCGAGGCAATGATCCCCGTCAGGTAGTTCGTGAGGGCCGTCTTGGTCCCGACGTCCGTGATCAAATCCAAAAGCCCCTGCAGGTAGGCGTCATCCAGAACCTGCTTGATCACCACGCCCCGGACTCTCGCCAGGCTTCCCTCTGGATCGACGTAGTTCATGGCGATGGTCTCGTAGTCCCCGATCGTGACCGCCCGGTCCTTCGTGAGGAATATCCGGGGAGCATAGACCTTGACGTGGCGGGTGTCCTCTTCGTCGGCGCCTCCCGAAGCCCCAAGAACGTTGTTGAGGGTAGCCCTAATCTCCGTTCCTTTGACGTAGACAGGGGACTTGAAGGACGTGATGGAGGCACTCTTCGCGTTGCCCAAAGCTCCGGAACAAGCCCTCCATGAGACTTCAATCTGCGCCCCGTCCCGGGGGATAGGGGCGCTAACCCCATCTCCGAACTTGAGCGTCGGCGGTGAATCATTGTAGTCCACGATGTAATGATTCGACCCGTCGAACGTCCAGTAGTCCTGTTCCGTCCAGGGAACGCCGTCGACCGTAACCAGCATCGTCCCCTGTGCTACAAACATTTCGGTAGGGTGATCGGAGAGAGGGAACTTCTGGTTGGAACTCTCATCCGAGATGAAAGACATGCGAACGATCTTCCCCTCGGTTACGATAGCCTTCTCCACCTCTACGGGACGGAGGGTCAGCTCCCCGGTATAGAACTTCAGATCGTCGTTGAGGGTGAACTCCAAGTCATTCGGACCCGCACAGGCCGTCCCGCTCGGAATGACCACGTCGAAGGAGTAAGGCTGAGACAGAGTGACCGTTATCGCTGTCCGGGCGGCCACAGCCCTGCCGACCCGGTAGCCAAGATTCCAAGCTCCCCGGCCAACGTTCTTGCGGAGGGTTGCCGTCCCGATAAATGCTTCCGATGCCTTGAAGTCCTGATACCACGACAGGTTGTCCCCGACGAAGGCAAACAATTGCATGAGCATCACGCCCATGTCGCTATCCAGGAAGTCCTGGTAGGTGTCCTGATACTTCACCTTCAGCCACGCCTGCATCTCGTCGAGGATCGTCTGGTAGTCCCTCCCGTAGTAAGCGACCCTCGTAAGGGCATCCCGCACCTGAAACGCACTCGGGAGCCGGGCGTCGAACTCCTTCTCGACCCAGCCCGTCCCCGAAACATACACGTAGGTCGTCCCGGATGGGGCAAGATAAACGATGTCGTAATCCTGGGGATTATCTGGGAGGGTATCGAGCTCTAAGACATCTATGATCATACCACCACCGACCTTTCTACGGTAAGGTTATTGCCGTATCGGTTCCCGGCGACTTCATATTCGATCACAAAATTGACGTAGCCCGTATTAGGATCGGACTTCCCTTCGACGTCGATGATAACGATCCGAGGCTCCCACCTGGAAAGGGCTTCCTTAATCTCAAAGACCCCCAGGTCGACGGCCATGTCATCGTCGTTGTTCTCAAAGACGATATCCTGAAGGTTGGACCCGAACTCCGGGTTCATCACCCGCTCGCCTCTCCGAGTGAGAAGAATCTGCTGGATGCTTTCCCAGATGTGGCTATCCCCTTGGCTGGCCGGGGGAAACCCATCCCCGGCCTTCCGGAACGGGAACGAGATGCCATTCCACATTGCTACTTCCCTTTGCCCTCAAGCCGGTCCTTGATATCTCGCAGGACGGCGTAGAGGTGCTTACAGAGATACTTCCGCTTGCCGGGATTTCTCACGACGGGATCCGCACCGTTGCTATAGGCGATCACACTGGCATTGTCCTGCGTTAAGGCGACCTCGAGGTGGTAGGTGAAGTAAGGACAGTCACACCACACGAGGACATCCTGTGCCATGCTCTTGAGGGACTTCTCCCCCGGAGGAAAGGACATCACCCAGCACTGGTGGGTGTTCCCGTTCGCCAGGGTAACCGTTTTGTAGATATACCGCCCGTCCCTGGTGACCGTCTGAATCATGGGAATGATATCTGCCGCCCGACCCCGGATCTTCTTCGGGGTGACGTCCCGTAGCTCCTTCAGCGATCGCTCCTCGAGCAGAAGGAACATTCTCGCCGGGTTTTCTCCGGAGAGGAGGTTCGTCATGTAACGGATATCGTTTGCCAACAGCATTAAATCCTCCGAATCGTTTGGGCAGTCGACGGAATTGTGCTGTTGTTATAGTCAGTCAGAAGCTGGTTATACTGGTCGACGAGCTCGTTCACTTTGTCCTTCAGGGCGATCCCATCGTTATTATGAGCGTCCACAATGGCTTCAAGAATGGCATCCATGCCCTTATCCGTTCCCCAGGCATACCCGGAGGAACTGAGGCCGAGCCTCGTCCACTGCTCTCCCCGGGAATCGACTAACGTCTTGATCGCCTGAATGAGATCAGCCTTGATCATCATTTGACACATCCCTCCGGAAGAATCACCTGAGCCGGGGCAACCGTCGTCCCCTGGATCGGTCCGGGAACGCCTCCTCCGGCTCCGGTTATCGCGGCAAGCACTGTTCCGGTCGTCTGGATTTCTGCATGGGCATTGATCTCCTCAACAACAGCCTGGGCTATGGCCAATCCAAGCTGTCCAAGCACCTCTTCGATGCTTGCACCGCCGGAAACACCCACCATCTTGGTCTTCAGTGCTTCTCCGAGACGGGCGCTATTGAGTGCCATCAGTCCACCGCCTTCGCCGGTACAGACCCAACCGGAATCGGAGGAATCTGGATAGGCGCCTTGTTGTGACCCTGCTTCGTTATCGGGCACTTAAACTTATCCATGTCCTTATACCTCAGAATCCTCTCTTGGGAAGTAGCCGAGTCACCACCGAGAATGACATTGGGGCTCACGATATACGCCTTGCCGCTGGCGTGAACCGCAGAAGTCTTGCAAACCACCTTCGTTACCCCGTTGGACATCGTGAGAGTATCCCCTCCGGCATCCGTGACCGTTATCCTCTTGGCCTTATCCTCAAAGAGCATCTTCATGCCCTTAACCGTCTTGATCAGGATGGTCTCGGCAATCTCGTCCACCTGGATGATGTGGCCTTTGGACGTCCGGAGCTCGACCTTGAGCTTGGCGGGATCGTCCTCAAAGAGAAGCTGGTGCCCGGCCTTCGTCCTGATCCCCCGGGCAGTCGGCGGGCTCTTGGCAAAGTCCGCAGGCATCGCACCCTTAATCCACCATTGAAAGGCATACAGGGGGTAGTCCTTATGCCCATGCTCGAAAGTAATGTAGACGCCCTCATCGATCTCCGGCACGAAGAAGTATCCATGATCTTTCCCAGCATAGGGAGACATGGGAAGAACCCACTGCGGGAGATTGGTATTGGGATCGATATAAGGACAATTCACTTTGATCCGTCCTCTGAACTCGGGATCCTTATTGTCCACCACTCGAGCCCGGTAGTAGCTATAATACCGCCCGAAGGCTTCAAGCCCCCGATCGACAATCATGTTAAAGAATTCGCCGACTGCTCCCATTGCTATGGCTTCGGGGGACCGTATTGTGGACGGTTCTCCGCAGAGATTGACTCCATCCAGGATGGCCTTGAAAGGATATGAACCCGGCTCTTAAAACCGCTCTTGGCAAGAGTATGCTCAATATTCCAAACCTGCCAGATGCCCTTTGTCCCACCGATAAAGTTATTCCCGATCATTAACCCGACCTTATCCCCAACCTGAAGGTTGGGAAGGGTCGGAATGGTCACCTTGACATTAAAAACAAGCCCGGCCTCCCCAAATTTCTGTGCGTTCTCGTCGCTTATTTTAAGTCCTGCATTATTGCGAATCGGGGATCCAGAAACCCTTATCCGAGCCGCCCGAGCTGTCGCGGCGTCTTTTTTAGCTTGGAGTAAAGTTCCCATCTCCTCGGAAATGTCGCTCGGTCCTTTAAGCATCGCGAACGCCCGGGTGTGGAAGTTCCAGTTCGTCTCGGCCTCAAAGTCTTCAATCGGCAACACAGGAGGATCGGCCTGCAGATTAATCGGCCTTCCCCAAACGAACTCAACTTCCGGCTTCGGGATGGATTGATCTTTTTTGGATGGACGGTTAATGATCCGAAGAACGGGATTATCATCCTCTTTTTCTCCGGGTGAAATAGTATAATCGAGAGTCGAAGCAAACGTCGTAAGGAAGTTATTCATTAACGACTTAATAGTAGTCGAACCCGCTGGATAATTTCTTGGACTGATGGTTATCGTATTCGACAGGATTCCACTGTCGGCGTCTCTAAATATCGCATCTACTTTGAACATCTCGGCGATCTCCATAATACAATCATCAATCCGCTTCTCTCCCTCAAGAACCAATCCCTCATCAAGCATAATACCATCCCCCATATAGGCGAACTTAAATCCGATGTCCGGATTCAATCCAAGACTTCCAGTGGGGTGAGTGGCAAAGGCCGTAAAAGGCTTCGTAGCGGCGTTCGGGCTCGTCCCCCGATAGCCGAAGCGGATTTTGATCCCAGTCATGTATTTCCACCACGTGTCATTGTCGGTCATGAACTTCTGGGTCGTTGCGATATCTGGTCGGAGGGAAATGGACCCATCAAATATCCCCCCATATAGGCCGTCCGAGAACCTATAATTTACACGAATTTCATCGATGAACTTCCGGAATGAAGGAAAATCATCTTTTCCTACGTTCCACCGTTCCTCGTTTTTGAACCTCCGGGGAGAATCAACCGCCTCGTTGTTCCCGATCACGGGACGGAGGAAACTAACCTCCCAGAAAGGCGTAGTGAAGTCGTAGTCAATCTTCATAATGCCCCGAACTTCTCAAAGGACGGGATCCGCAGAAGATCTCCTGGTTGCAAATCGGTCACCGGAAGCTGAATCCTGTTTAGCGATGCGATCACCCACCAGCCGTGGACGGTCCCGTAGGCCCGGCTTGCGATATAGTCGAGCCGGTCTCCTCCGGTGAAGGCCAGGAAGAGATCGTCCGTATTCCCGGCCACGTCGACGAAGTCTGCATCCCAGAAGGCCACGCCCCCCTCCGTCATGTAGGTCGCCTTGTTAAGCCTGGATCCGAAGGGCATGGACTTCATGCTTCCTCCACGCTCCGCAGTAGATCGTCATCGAAATAGCCGAGCTTCTTGAGCCGCTCACCGGCGTAGGTCACCCGCATGCCGATATCGTTCCGGTAGTGGCCATCGTTCACCTTGACGTAATCGAAAGCATCGAGCGCATTTCGCCGGGCCACCGGAAGCCTCTCATCTACCCCGTTCGAGCAGAGAATCCGCCCCATGCCGGGAAGGACTTTGTAGATCCCGTCCTCGAGGACGAGTCCGAAGGGTTGTATGTCACACCCGTTCTCCTCGGCCTCCGGAATCCCGTTCACGACCTCCCAGTCGTATTGCTCGAAGCACTCATCGAAGGGATAAGACCCGATGTTGAGAGTCACCCCGACCGCCCAACCCCTCATGATCTGGGGGCTGATATCTTTCTCCCCGAAGGCGCACTTCATGAGCAGATCTCCGACCCCGTCCTTATGGAGGGCCATCTGGATGAGGAGCAGGGGATACCCGAACCGTGCCGTGAACTCTATCCCGAAAATCCCGTCCTCGTTCACGATCGCATTGATATCAAAGTAGCCCCGGAAGCGATCGCCCTCAGCTAGAATCCCCTCGAGCTTTGCCAGGGTCTCGTCGAAGAACTTACCGCCCATCACGTACCGGAGGCTGGTCCCCATCTCCCCCGTGAGGGCCCCCTGCCCTCCGGCCACGAGCCTCTTCTCCTCGAAGTTTAGGCAGAGAGGTTGGATGAACTTCTTGCCGTCGAAGAATCCCCCGATCGCCATCTCCACACCTTCGATCTTCTCCTCGAGGATAAGCTCGGCCTTGTCCCCGGCCTTCTCCTTCACTTTTTCAAGGTAATCAAGCGTGTCCTGCGGTGCCCTCCCAACATACGTCCCCTTAGCCATCATCTCGGAAACCTTGACGCAGTAGCCCACTTTGCCGTTCTGGACGGTCTGGATGGCCTTTTTGACGTCCTGGAAGGCTTCTGAGTGGGGTGTCTGGATCCCTGCGTCCCGCATTACCTGCTTCCCGACCTTCCGGTCGAGTTCTAGCCGGGCGACCCCCGCCCCGGCCCCAAAGACCTTGATCCCGTCTTCCCGGAGGCCGTCCACGTCCTGACCGAAGCCGACGTCCGTGGAAACCACGCAGTCTACCGACTTGGCGATGTCGAGAAAACCTTCCACCTTCTTGACCCCCCACTCTTCGAAGAGGCCCTTTCCGTAGGTCGTCTCGTAAATCTCCGGGTGAGCCCGGGCCCAGTTCACCCAGTAGAAGACCTTGTGGCCTTCATCCCGAAGCCTCCTGGCGAGCGCCATCGCCAGGGCCGTGTCCATGATCAGAAAGCTAGCCATCAGAAATCAAAAAGTTTTGTTATCTTCGAGTACAAGTTAACTATTTCAACGACAACAAGGTGAACCGTTCGAGAAACAATGGAAGCCACAGCGGAAACAGATACTGAGAGCACCTGAACGAATATCCGGGCGGTCCTCAAAACCGGAATGGCTACCTCCGAAACGCTCAGCTCCTTCGATATCAATCTTTGGATGCGAGATACCGATACGGAGATGGCCCCCAGGACTTTCTGCACGAACCGACTGAGGGTGGCCTGGACAGACGAAACAGCTAATAAAGACTTCCCGGTCATCCGCCTGATCGTAGTAATGGACGTCTCGACCACCATCATGGACTTTAAAATCCCACGATGGATGGATGGAACACTCACCTCCGTGACGGCCAAAAGTTTCCGAATTACTTCCGGCCACCACATCATGTCTATGAGCGGATGGATCATCTAAACGTAACATACCTTATGAAATCCAAAAGCTTCTTTCCTACCCTTTCCCCGAACGTCCCGGGGGTCTGGTGGGACGAGACCATCTGGTCCCAGACCCCCGATGCAGTTATCGCTTCAACGACAGTAGCCTGAGAGGAAACCCGGAACACAGCCTCGACATTCCCACTATCCGGCAGAACCATTAGCGGGCTCTCATCGTCCGTGATTATCGTCCCCGTAATCAAGATCTGGTAGTTTCCAGACCAGGGCTTGATCTTCCATCCATCCGATGCGTTGATGATGAAGATCGAGTCGGAATAGACCCCGCCTCCCATCCCAAACCTCCCCACCGCAGACATCGGAGGGCCAAAAACCAAGTTAGAGAGCTCATCCCCCCAATCCATCGCCTCGCTGTATATCTCGAGAGCCGAGATATTGGTCGTCGGCGACGTGATCTTAATCCACTTATTGTAAGGATCGAACTCGACACCCACAAGCCCTATCCCTTTCCGACCAGAGCCTTCTGCTCCTCTTCGTATTTCTCATGCTGAAGGATATAACCCTCCATGAGCTTCTTACGCTCCTCCTCCTGCACGATGGCCTTCCGGAAAGCCTCAATGTTCTTCTCGCATTGGGACACGGCTTTATACAGAGCAGACAACTCGTAGGTCGGTTTCTCTGTTGCCATGTTAGGTGACAATCCCGTCCGGAGTCCTGATGGCCGTGGCGGCATATCCGGTTAACCCGATGGACCCTTTCGTCCGGAACGGGAGGATACTGTCCCCGGGCGGCGTTAGCCCGTCATAGCGCCTTACGACTGCCATCACAGTTCTCGCCGCCGTATACGTCACCTGAACCGTCACGGAAGTTCCAGCGGCCGCCTCGTCGATGTAAGGAACGTAAGCAGTGTCATCGGAGTCATACGCCTGAGTCGTTGACTCATCGAGAACAAAGGTGCTATACGTTGGCTGGTCAGTGTTGTTCCAGCTCGTGTAGTGATACCTTTGCTCCGCCGTAATCACCCCACCAGTCTTCTGACAGACCCGGATATACCCCTCCAACGGAGTGTCGTTCGGGATGGCCTCGACCACTCTTACATAGGTCTGAGCAGTGATCTGACCGTAGCAGGTGAACTGGCTCTTGTCGATGATGTAGTTGTCCCCGGTCGTCTCGAACACAGCGACCTTGTCTCCCGCAACAACAGAACCAACAACGATGTTGACCATGTTCGGCGGGTTCCTTACTTCTCCATCGGCATCGGTCAGGGAGTAGTTCTTGATGTCCCCAGAGTCCATATCCTCGATCCAGACACCTCTCGCACCGAAGTAGACACCCCCAGCGAACGCACCGAGAGGAGAAGCCTTGACGGGCGAATAACCCGGGAACGTGATGACGTATTCTGCGCCATCCTGGGGTGCCGAACACGAAGCCCCAGTCGTTGTCCCAGCTCCAGTTCCCGAAGTGATTGTGATGGCTTCGACCTGATCGAACAGGTCATCGGAGGCTGGAACCCCGGTGCAGGCGTCCATCTTGACGTACCACTTCCGGGTGCTGTTGTTGTAAGACAACAGCTTGCCGCTGTCGGTGGTGCTTCCACCTACGACTGCCTTTCCGACATCCGACTCCACGCAGGAGACATAGCCTCCAGCCGCAAATTCCAAGATGCGGATCGAACTGTTGTAGTTGTAGAGCGCAAAGGTCTGTGCTTCTCGAGTGATATACTTCAGGTAATTGTAGAAGTCGAGAAGCAGGTCGCCATTCAGATCGATCACCACGTTATACGGAAAGGCTGTCCCCAGAGGGTAAGCCTTGTTCACCGTCGTGACAGTCGGGTCCAGCGTTCCATTGGCATCCGCAGAACCCGTACCGGTGTCCGTGATGAGCTCGTTATCCTGGAACGTCCCGATGACGTTTCCAAGAACAAGCGTTCCAGTCACCCCAGCATCCGTGATAGCCAGGATGACCCCGGTAGCCCCGGATGTCCCGCCAGTCACGGTCAGGCCAACGGCAAAGTTTCCAGTCTCTGCGTTGTAGTCCAGCTCTCCGGAGACCGTGTAGACCAGGATCTTCCCGGAGCCGCCGTAGCCAGCGACCACGTTGACGAAGGCGGTAGAAGCATCGTTTGTGGTCTGGTCGCCCGTGTCCCCCGACGCAAGACCATTGGTCGTCTCCTTCAGGGTCTCGGAAGTCTGGAACGTCCCCTTGACCGTTCCGAGATAGAACCTATTCGGAGTATCGGCAGTGGCCATGAGCTCCCCGTAAGCTCCACTCGTCACGCCGCGAACGAAGTTCCCTACGACAAATCCTGTCGTAGCGGCGGGAATCAGGTAAAGCTCCGACTGCGTGAGCCCATCGTCGTTGTTAAGGTCGGTCGCCGTCGCCAAAGGCACGGCGTTACGACCACCAGCAGACAGGTCGATCTCGTAATGATCGAACAAGTCTCCATACTGGCGGTTGAAGACCGCGACAACCCCGCCGGCGATCTCCGACCCAGACTCCTTGACCTTGAGGAGCACGTCGATGTGTCCCCTCGGCCACCACCCCGCCAGGAGTTCGTCATACTGGTAGACGTAGATCAACGCATAGGGATTCGTTGCGATCGTTCCAAGCGTGTAGATGTTCGACCACAGGTCTTCCCCAGACGTGCTCGGCCCAATCGTAGTCCCTGCGCCTGTCCCAGGCCCGGTGATGCCCTCAGCAACATCGAACAGGTCATCTGCGGCATCCATCCGGACCCACCACTCCCTCGTGGTGTTGTTGTAATCCACCAAGACACCAGTGTCCCCGGTGCTACCCCCAAGAACGACATCACCGATATCGCCAGCAACGCAGGGCGTGTAAGCCGTGGCGGACATCTTGAGAATCCGGACAGCCCCGCTATAACCATCCGTCGTGATGGCTCCAGTCTTGAGGAACTGGAAGGACGCATCGTCCATGAACCATCCATTGATGAGCTTATAGTCATAGGGCGTCTGGGCGGACATCGGCACATCGTCGTCCATCTGCGCCTGCTCATCGAACTCATCCATCAACCATGAGTAGAAGGCATTTGCAGTATAGACGGTCGAGCCAGAAAAGTGTCTAATTCTCTTCTGGGTATAGCTTTCGACATGGAAATCGTCGTAGATAGCCATCGCTACTTACTCCCTTTCTTCCTTTTGATTTCAAGCCTCTCCCTTGCCACCACAGACGGAGGCAGGTCCATCACCTCCGGGCAAGACTTTCCGGTGAGAACTCCACCATACTTGATCCTCTCTTCATCGGAAAGCCATCCTTGCTTCCGAACGAGAAACCCCCTGTCCTCCTCGGAGAGCTCCTCCATCGGCTTGGCGAGGATGGACTTCATCCGTGAGATGTTTCCACTTGGCATTTCTTCTCCTTTAAGTTAACTTTACACTGAATAGTTCGGATCTACCTGCCAAACAGCCGTGACATCCAGACCAGTAGAAGGTATCGTCACAGTCGTTTCAAACGGCAGATAACCCTTTTCTCGTGCTTTTACCTTCACAGCTATTCCTGTCACCGTATACGATACCGATGCCTTATAATATCCGGGGTTCTGGTCATCGGCTGTTGACGCATTAGCATTCATAAGTTCGGTCCCATCAGACACCTTGTAAATAGCACATCTGACATATTCCGAAGGCTCACTTCCGGTTTTCACATGCCGGACAACCAACGTAACGGATGTCTGAAAGGTAATCGTATCCCCGGCAGGGTCGTATGACGAGGGTGCTGGACTACAGTATTGGTCATAGTTGACAGTAATCGCACTTCCATAGTTACTATATCCATCATAAGTGTTCCCCAGGAAATCCAAATTACTGAACGTGAATGGCCCAGCAACCGTAATATGAATCGCCCTCGGACATGAGATGAACGAGCAATCCGTAATATTATGCGAAGTGCTACTCATCCGAATCGCAGAAGACGTCGAACTGATAAAATTGCAGTTCTTGACCACTCCGGTGGAGGGTATCATCTCCGCACCGGCAATGAAGTTCGAGTTCAAAAACTCCTGGTTGGCGTTATAAGCTTGCCCCTCAATGGTGTCCGCATAAACAAAGGTGCATCCATAAAATCCGAACTTCGTTATATTCGTATCGGTCATTGTCAGCTTCCACTTTGAAGTAGACGGAGCACGAACAAAGCAACCACCAATCCCCGCCGTCCCAGACTTAGACCCGAAGTATATTTCTGTCGCTCCCGTTCCGTTCCCTTGCCCTTTTATCTCGTAAAAGCCAGTCGGGTTGCCCTTCATTGATTTGAATTGAACTACCTGATTTGAGCCCTTAAAATATGTAGCGGAAGTTCCACTTCCATCCCCCATGCGGAGTATCCCCTGAACAAAGTAGGCTCCATTATACTTTTCAACCACTCCATAGGCGAAGGTAGCCTCTGCTGTAACAAAGTCCTCAAATGTCGCCGGAGCCCCGGAAGTTCCGGCCTTGATGTCCAAGCCGTATCCGTACCTCACAGCATCCCAGTAAATATAAACCTTTGCAGAGACTGTATCGCATCGCCAGTCCACATATCGCACAGCAGTCAAAATCAATGTTCCACTCGTCGTGTCGGGTGTCACGCTCGTATGCAGAGCCCACGGTATCCATCCCCCATGCGGTAGCGTGGATGCCGTGAACATATTCCACTCGCTATAATTTCCGGAAGTATCGGTCAACCTAATCCTCATCGGGTTTGCTCCATAATTTTTCTTACTGAAAGCAAACCAAAAAAGAACCATCTTTCCGGACAGGCTTGTTCCGCCTGCACCCAAATCCCAGCGTGCTCCTCTGTTAGCAGAGGATGCCTTATAATCCCCAAGGCAATAAGTTCCTTCTATAGCATCAAAGACTGATGTATCATTTTGAGCCTGTGTGCCAGTCCCAACATTAGTCCAACCCGTAGTGGACTCACACATACTGATGTCGGTCATATTTGCAGTTACTGTTCCAGCCATAACTTATGAATACACCACTGTGGTTGCTCTGTCGTCCCAGACGTTATCAAAGTTCTCGTTCCCATCAGCCCAAAGCACCGTAGTCACCGCCCCGGAGACAATCATCTTTCTAAGCCTCCAAGATGACGCACTTCCAGCCGTCCCGGTAGGAGCCTCGCCGATATAGGTCACGTCACTACTGGCTTCATCAACCCTCATCGCAAGACCTGCGTAGGGATCAAGACCATTCGGGCGGACTCCGATGATAAATTGCTCGTGAACCTCGTTCCCGGAGACGTCCCGAACATTCGTCCGGGTTTTCTTCCCCGCCCCATCGGTAGGAACCTGTATGAATCCGGGGCCTTCAGCCATCAGGTAATCTCCAAATCGATCGTGAACTCCATTCGGTCCCCCAAAGATAATGGAACCCCAGTAAAGTCTCCATGAACGACTAGCGTCCCTCCTGCGGCAAGAGTGAAGTTCCCCGCATTCGTAATCGTCTTTGGGGCATCGGCCTGTAGTATTCCAACCCACCGAATCTTGTTGGTCGCAGGCTGGGACCGGGAAGCCACGACCCTAGCCTCGCTCGCTTCGACAAAGAGAGCAAGATCGTTCTTATCCGCCGTCCCAGGACCGGTTCCCCAAGCGATGTATTCAGCCGTGGTCTGAACTACTTCGTCCAGCTTATCGACAATCCAATTCTCGCCGACATGCGTCAGAACGGTAGCCATAATTCCTCTACTTAGAGATTATCCCTAAATCTTCCCACTTTCCAGTGGAAGCACGATAGACCCTAGCTCTTATCACAGGCTTCTTGACCTTAGCCTTGGCACTTACCGAAAACCTAGGCTTAGATAACAGAAACCGTAAAAACCTGAAGAATAGCCTCTTCACCATAAGCAATCCTATCGTCGGAAAACTTCACGTAAGCCTGCACGACATAATTTCCGAACTCATTCAAATAAGTGGCAGAGGTTACATCGTAGTAGATAATCCCAGTGACCGGATCTTCCACAGTAGCAGTCTCGGTAACCCGAGATCCGTTCGGCCTCTTAATCACGATCTTTACCTCCTTCGCCCCGGCGAGACTAACTCCCGTCGTCACCCGAATCCTGAGAGCCGTCTGTCCCACATATACCTTACCCATCGTAGGGAATCCTCGAAGTTAAAAGAATTTGGCTTGAAATTGTTCCATCAAAGGCAAACCGGATTATTATCATCCCGTCAGAGTCGAAAAGATTAACGATCCCGGAACTCCCATCGAAAACCCGGTTTACGGACGAGGAAAGGGTCACTACATCTTCAAGCATTGGTCTTAGCGGAAGCTCTTCGCCCAGTCCTTGTCGACGTAACCCCACTCGAGAAGCTTCTGCCCCTCGGCGATCGTGCGGGCTCCGATATCGTAGCGGTAGAAGCCGTCCGGGATCCATATCTTCCGGGCGCTGTCGTTCATGTCCTGCATGGCCTGGGAGATCGTCTGCCCCTGTCCCGTGATGCAGACCGTCCGGCCATAGTCCGGGAGGGCGATATACTTACCATCCTCCTTGACCACCCCGAAGAAGCCGACCCGGGCCCCTTCCTCAATCGCCTTGTCTATGCCGTAGACGATCGACCAGTCACCGCCCCGGGCCTTCATGACCTCCGTGTAGGGGTAGCCGTTCACGCACCAGCACGTCCCGATCGCCCAGCGGTGCTTCAAGATATCCCACTTCGGCCTGTACCGTGGATCCAGAAGGGTCCCGTAGGCGATCCCCGAGAGCACCTCCCCGAAGCGTTTGTGGAGCGTCATCTGAATCATGTAGACCGGATAGCCGAATCTGCAATTGCCAGAGAAAAACGCCTTCCCGTTTCTTCTCACCAGCATTGCGTGATAATCCTCCACCTCTACATCCCAAACCTTACCTGTATAGTGCTCTCGACCCATCACGCGCTTGTCCACAGAATAATCAAGTTTCTTCTCTCGAACGCTCAGAGAATAACCATCACTCCTTCGAGTATAGCCGCCAATGCCTACCGTTCCCTTAACCTTGCAAGGCTTGATATTTGCCACTCGACCCGTCTTAAATAGCACCTCCTGGAAATCATCCGCCAGAAGTTTTGAAGTCGTATAGAGACTCAGTTGGCCATTCCTCTTATGCCAGCATCCATCGCCAAGGGCAAAGCCATGAACCAGGGCTTCTAAAAGCCGAGGTGAAAAGTTCTTAAAAGCTAAGGGGATCGTCTTAAATGAAGCTGTCTTATCTAACCCGAGGGATTCGAGAAAACCACATAGTTGCCGAGAATTGATTTGATAATGACCGCCATTCTTCTGGACCGAAAAATCAAATCCAAAGTTCTTCAATATCTCCTCGATCTCGCCCCTCCTCTTGGAACCCCAGCTTTGGGATATGGTCAGGTGATATTTCTTCCCGTTCTTTCTCCGTCCCCCAAAACATCCCTCCGACAGATACAATCCCAAAAACTGCATAAAGACATGGGTATCAAGCTTCCGGGCTGGATGAACGAGGTATATCTTTTTCTTGGACTTTCCAAGACAATGTTCTTCAATATACTCGGGAATTTCAATATACCTTTTGTCAGTCCCAAACCACGACCCGCTCCGGACTATAGACCAATTCCACTCCGGCATCTCCCCAGCCTTGACAATCTTATTCTTCCCGCTCTTGGTAATCAATAAATTATGGTCAGGAGTGACCAGAATATCCAAAGCCTTGTTCCCGATCCTTACCATCTCGCCATCATAGTCCCGCACCCGCTTACCCACAATTTTCTTCCACTCTATCTCCCGGCTTTGGGGATTGATAGCTAAGGCCATATCTCCAACCACAACCTCCGTATACTTCAGCCAGCCCCGTTGGGTCAGGATTTCGGTCTTCTCGTCGAAACAGGTGAACTCAATGACGTGCGTCCCGCTCTCGTTGGCGATGCAGGAGACCTCCACGTAGCCCCGGTAGCCGACCATCCGCAGGAAGGGCTCAATCTTCTGTAGGGTCTCCGCAAACGCCTTCCCTCCGGTGTCATCGTAATACATTGCCGTTCCGATCTCCGAGTTCATCGGCCCGAGATCCCCGGGGAAGGTCTTGTTATACTCAAAAGAGATCAGCTTGGGCCCCAGGAACTCCTGCCCGTTGAAAAACCCTCCGCAGGCGATCTCCACGCCCTCAATGAACTTCTCGAGCCGGATCGGAGCGGAGGAGGACAGGCCGGACAGAAACTTGATCATGGCCTCCGGAGATTTGGTCACGAAGGTCTTTTTGTTGCGGGACTCGTCCGACTTGTAGGCGTAGCCGGAAGGGTTCTGTTTGATATGCTGAACGGCGTCCTCTTTGGTGTTATGAACCGTGACCTCCGGGACCTTCACCCCGTAACCTGCCAGGGTCTCTCTGCCGAACTCCCGGTCCGTCTCGAGCCTCTCCCCGAGGAACGGGGCCCCGTAGACCAGAGTCCCCTTCTTCCGGAAGTAGTCGAGATGCTTCCCGTAGCCGATATCCGTCGCCACGACGTAGTCGACGTAGCTTAGGATGGAATCATACATGTCGATCCGCTTGACCCCCCACTCTTCAAAGAGGCCTTTGCCGTAAAGGGCTTCGGACTCGTCCGGGTAGTTCCTGATCTTGTTGAGGTAATAGTAGACCTCATCTCCCTCCTGCGCCAGTCTCCTGGCTAGATCAAGGGCAAGACCAGTGTCGAGAATCAAGACCCTCATCGGGGCGATCCTGGTAGCTCCCGAAACTGCCCCGGTGGAACTAACTCCCCTGAAAAATCAAAATTATCATGACTTATGTACCCCTGCTGGCGCCAGCAGTTATCCACGAGTCGACACTCCTTCCCGAATCTCAGCCTCGACCTTCTCTCGGATGTTTCCCCATACGACCTCACCGATCTTCTTACCGTCCATAAAGACATCCCCCTTGAGGCGCCGTAGGGCATCCACGATCGACCCGAGGACGCCTTCGACTTTTCCCCCAATTCCCGCCGTGATCCCTCCCCCTCCACCTGTGTATTTGATCTCCGGGGATTCATATTCGGAAAGGCCCCCGGCCTCAGTCAGTCCAACATCCCCTCCTGTCATCAAAGAAGCTCCCTCCACCGCCGTAGTCGGAGTCGTAATAGGAACCTTTCCGTAAGACATAATGTCCTCGCCGGGAGCAACGGCGGAAACGTAATCAACCGTCTCCTTCGGTGGAATTGGAAACGCGCCTCTAAACTTCCTTCCCGCAAGGAAGGCATCTAGTTTTCCCTCTCCCCAATTGTAAGCGGCGGCAATCAAGGCTTCATTACCGTTGTATTTTTTGTAGAGCTGATCCACAAGTCCGGCCCCAAGAGCCGTAGAAACTTTAGGGCGGGTTTTAAGGTACTCAGTCGCTTGAGCCAACTTTTGGATTATCTCTTCTTTGCCGAGCTTCTTCAAAGAAACCCCTTGCATTCCAAGAGCCACAGAAGGCAGAATCTGAGATGGACCAATCGCCCTCTCCTTAAAGTCATGCTTCCCTATCCGGGTTGTAACCTCCCTCGTACCAAGAATATTCTGTCCTCGGGATTCCCTCTGGACGATCTTTTGAAAGAGGGCTTCCTGTGGGGTTGCTCCCGGCTTGGTCATGTCTCCCCAATCCTTATAAATACCCTCACCGCCCGTCTCTTCGTAAGCCGTAAGATGCGGAGCCCGCTCTTTGAACCAGGCAACAAGGGCATCGAGGTATTGCTTCACCGGGCCAAACACCTTATCCCAGATTCCCTTGATCCACCCCAGGTTCTGTTCGATCCACTTCATCGGGACCCGAATGATATCCTTGATCCACTCCATCGCATCTTTGGCCACCTTCTCAATCGGGCCACCTATCCATGCCAAAACCTTCGCCCCGAATCCTCCGAAAGCCTTTCCAACGGCAAACTCCCATCCCCAAACAGCCTTGTCGAGTGACCAGAGATTCTGAACAGCCCATCCGATTGCTCCCCCGATTCCCTTCAGGATGGTCCAGACGACCTTCAGCGGCCTGGCTACGTTGACGTCCCAACCGAACTTTACAATTCTCGCCCCGATGGTTACGACGGTCTTGAGTATCTTCCCCACCTGCCCCATGAGGTTAGAGAAGAACTTCGGAAGGAACTTGAGGAGAAAATCATCACCCAGGAATCGACGGATGTAGCCCCAGATATCGATATACTTGTAAAGACCGAAAGTGAGATCGTTCAAGACCTGAGATACTGTGTCAGCATAGGCTACTCCGGTCTTCCAACCCTTCTCCCAGATCGTCCCGCCCTCTTTCCAGATACCGACGAATCTCGGGATCCCACGCCCGAGGAAATCCACGGCCGCGATGATCGCAGTGAGAACGACGGATATCTTACCGACGACCCCTAGGAATCCACCGAATCCACCTGCTCCTCTAGCTACTCCCAGACCAGCCCTTCCAGCTCCTGCCGCCTTGGCCGCTCCTGCTCCCGCCCTTCCAGCCCCGAGGCTAGCCTTCGTCATGCCCATTATTCCACCGGAAACATCAACCCCTCTCCCAGCTCCGGCAAGCCCAGCACCAGCCCCCAGACCTCGTGCTCCAGCCCCCGCTCCCTTCCCCATCCCAAGTAGACCCTTGAGCCATCCGAGCGGCTGGATCCCTCCCAGCTTCCCGGCCACTCCTCCGAAGAGCCCGACTCCCCGACCCATTCCCCCGACGCCCGTCAGTAACCCAGCGATAATCGCCCCGGGGATCCCGAGGGTCGGGATAAGCCCGGCGAAACCCCCGCCACGCCTGCCCCCGGCGAACTCCATCATCTGCTTGCCGACGACGTATTTTGAAATCCACTCCATAATCTTCTTGTGAGAGGCCGCCCAACCCGTCGTCTTCCGGGCGATCTTGTCCTGAGCATCGGCATACTTGTTGAGCTGTTTCACATACTCCCCGACGAAAAGGGACCCTTCCTGGAAGAGCTTTATCTGCTCTGCCATTCTCGCTTTATTCTCTGCCCGGGTCGCGGTGGCCATGACGTCCTCAATGGACTTCCCCATCTCCCCGAAGTTCGCCGTCTGCGACTTGGCGGCATTCCCCATCTCCTTCTGCATCTTGTCGCCCAGGCGGACCACGGAATTAGCCACGTCCTCCCCGAAGGCATCCTCCACGGTAAACCGGAACCTCTCGACCGCAGACTTATCCCCTTCGATCGTTTTGTAGAAACCCTGCAGTCGCTTAATGACGTTGCTCGTGTCCTGATCCATGAGCAGGGAAAAGGCGAAGTCGGCGTCCCCCACACCCCGGGAGAGCTCCGTCACCTGATCCATGACGTTATCGATGTCCCCGCCGAGGCCGAGACGAAACTTCTCCATCTCCTTCCGGCGATCCGCAGTTTTCTTGACCATGTTCTCCACGGCCCGGGATGCGGCATCGATCCCTCCCTTGAGCACCTTGGACATGGCCGCAGTCGCCCGCATCATGCTCTTCACCATGCTCATGGACTTCTCGGGAGCCAGACCGAAGGTCATCGATATGTCCCTGGTCGTGTCCGACAGCTCCATCATCTGCTTTAGGAAATCCTTCGGAAGCCCCATCTTCTTGGTCATGGACGCCGACGTATCCAGAAGGTCGGTCATGTCCCTCTGCGTCATCCCAATGACCTCCGACGTCCCGACCCAGTTTGCATACGTCGACGGAGGAATATCAAAGGCTTCCTTCAGTCCCACCGCCCGCTTCATCTCCCGGACTGCCTCATCGGACGTCAGGTTATCACGGAGATCTTCCCACGCCCCACTGGCCTCCCGAATGCTGATCCCCGTCCGTCGCATCTGCGTAACAATGGACCCGGCCATTCTTGAGACTGACTTCTCGGATATTCCCGCCGTCTCCTTGAAGCTCGAACTCCACTCCACGTTCTTGTCGATCATGTCACCGAAGTCCCCGGCGAGACCAGTAAAAATACTGCCCCCGGCTCTACCCAAACCTTTGAGCTTTTCCCCGATGTCCTTGATATCGAAGCCGAGGAACCCGTATTTATCCCCACCACGACCGCCACGCCCCCCGTAGCGGCCACCGCCCATGCCCTCCCGGGAACTCTTCCCAGCATCCCTCCACGATCTGCCAATATCCCGAGAGCTCCTATGAACGGCGTCGGCCATCTTCCGGGCGCCCATGACCGTCCGGTCGGCAACGTCGTCGGCTGTGTCCCCAAGACCTCGGAAGCTCTTCTTGGTGCCCTCGAGCTCACTGCGAGTGTCCTTTAGGAACTTGCCCGTCCCCCGATCGACAATTCCGAGACCAACTAGGAAATTCCAGGTGGGCATGGGTTACTTCAATTCCTCTGGTAAGATGGGGAAGTCCTTTCCCTTCTTCCTCATTTCCGTTCTCAATTCGATCAAGCGTTGGCGCCTAGAGTATGGAATAGCCATAACGTCCCCGTAGGGCATCCTCCACGCTTCAAGGAAAAACATGAGATCGTGCTCGAGGTGCTCTAGGTCGCCGAGGGGAAGAAAAAATCTTTCTGCGCGATATCCAGGATGACCGTCGAGTCCCGCCCGCACTTGTCGCAGGTGATGTCGACGTCCGTGTTGACCCCGCCCTCGTGTTCCTCGAAGGCCGACCGCAGTTTGTTGCGATCCTTCAGGGACAGGGCCTTGACCTGCTGGACGTTCTTGACGGGCGCCCCGTCGATCTCCACCAGACGAAGCCCGATGGCATGGCTCAGGAAGTCCTGATCGTTCCGCTTCGCCGTCAAGAGACCCTCTTCCCGTCCGGTCATGATCTTGAGCTTCGCCTTCGATCCGGAAGGAAGCTCAACCGTGTATTCCCGAACCATCTTGTTCGGGAGAGCCTTGATCTCGAGGTCGTCGAGGTTGACCTCGTAGTTCCCCGGCTCCCCGCACTCCGGGCAGTTTACCCGCATGGGGAATATCGGGCCGAGGGACGCCTTCCGAATGAGCAACATCAGGACGACCCGATCCCCGACCGTCATGTCCTGGACGGCCTCGAGCATCCCGTTCTGATCGAGGATTCCGTCAATCTTCTCTCCGTCCGCACTCTCCAAGCTCGTGATGCAGTGCGACATGACGAGATTCATCCGGCGACCAACCGAGATCTTCCGATCGGTCATGACGTCCTCCTCCACGCCCGTCATCTCGCGGAGAAAAACCAGGTCATACAGCTTCCCTTCTTTGATCACTCCCCCGGGAAGGATTTGTCTATCTACCTGCGTGTCCATTGCTCCGACTCCTTTCTGCATCGAAAGTTATGGGCCTCTTTGCTGGCGCCATCATACCACCAGCGTCTTGTCCCCGTTCTCGCTAGAAACGATCCTACGAACGTCTTCCAGAAACGCATTCGGTTTGAACGCCGGAGTCCCCTTCGTGATGAACTTCCGAATGCCCATTAAAAGGCTTCGCTTCTCGGGCTTGAGATCGGCCTCCTTTAAGGCCGTCAGAACAATCACCGGCACGTTTCTCATCTCATCGTCCCGCTTCATCTGCTCGAACACTGTGAACCCGTCCATATCCGGCATCATAAGGTCCAAAACTACGAGCTGTGGTTTGATCTCCCTGATCTTCTGCAATCCCGACACCCCTCCATCCGCCAGAGCTACAGTATACCCGTTATGCTCGAGGAGGTCTTTCAGCATCTCCCTAACGAACATGTTGTCGTCCACGATTAGGATACTCATTCATTGTAGCTTTTCAAGCCTGCGGTCAATACTCACCATCCGTTCAGCGATTACTCCATGTTGCGATACAGCAGTAGCCAGAGCCTCGTCCTGCTTTCTTTGGTGAGCTAGGCACCCCTCCTCTCTTCGGTTTATGCTATCAACCAAAGACTGCAAAACCCTCGTATTCTCTATCGTCACTGCTCGGTAGTCCGAAGTTACTCTTTCCAGGGAGGCCAGAAACTTCTCGGTCAACGACTTCCTTTCCTCGGTAGCCTTATTGCTCTGATCAGTTTTATCTTCGATCAGCTTGTTGAGCGTCCTCATCGCGAACCAGAGAGCCCCGATGATGACGACGATGGAAACGACGGTCAGAGCTCCGTATTTCGATACCGCCTCCCAGAAAGCCGGGCTGAACGGGCCGAAGGAATTCATAAGATCATCTCATCCAGACTAAAAGGTTATCTCCGAAGGTGCGCTGGTCTGAGTTCCCGGTCAAGCAGGTCCCGGATGAACTCGCTGGCGCTGATGTTCTGTGCTCGAGCAGTTTCAATAAGAAGTTCTCTCTGCCCCCGGGAAAGCAAGAAGTTCGCCCGCACGGGGATCTTGTTCCCAAACCGCTTCCTCCCCTTTTCGCTCTCGGCGACAAAATCGCAGTACTCGCAGAGAAGGACGTACCCAATGGCCTGTCCGTTGGCCTCCGGATCGACCTTGTGCATCACAAAGTTCCGATCTCCCCCGCAGTGCTGGCAGACCTTATCCCTAGCGACCACCTCGGCTTTGATCTGGTAAAAAGTCTCCTCATCTACATACGCCATAAGTTACACACCTCCGTTCAAAAAAATTAGAGAGAAGCGATCGCTATCTCGTCGAAGTTCTCCATCGACAGCTCAACCTCGGCTATCGATATCTCCCCAGACTGGGAGTCGAAGTCCGACCCAACCTTGTAACGGGTCGGGATCGTGTTCTCGAGCATCCACAGCTTGGCCGGGAAGATGTTTAACGCCCGATCCCAACCCCGGAAGGGAAGGAAGAACTTCATGGCGTTCGGAACGCCCCGCAGGAACTGAATCAAGAACAGGTCTTTGCGAAACCCGCTCTTGAGCCCGAACATCCCGATATCGAGGCCGAAGGTTTTTGCGCCAACCGCCGCCCGGCTCGTCCATCGCCAGAAGTCGCTGTCGTAAAACGTGACTCCCTTTGATAAGGTCAGCGTGTTGACTGAGGCTCCGGTAATAAGCTTGCGCTTGAATGGCCAATTCCCCTCCTTGATTTCCTCGGTGTCGAGCGTGATTTCCGGCGCGGTTACGCTCCGAAAACCAGCCTGGATGAGCTGAGCCAACATGCTCGTCTCCCCCAGGGAATAATCCAAGAGATAGAAAACGTTCGGTTGAAGGTATTCGGCAAATCTGCGCCTGCCCACCAATCACCTCCGGCCTCTACTCGGAATGTCGATTACCCGACGCTGAGCTCCATCCACTCGAAGGCGAGGTCGATGGATTCCACGGAGATCTCTCCGGACGTGGCGTCGAAGTCCGACGCCAGCTTGCAACGGATCGGGAAGGCCTCGTGAAGCTTGATCCTCCGGTTGGCCGATCCCGTGTTAACCTGCCAAGGGTCCGGATGCTGGGCGTCGCTCTTCCAGTCATCCCGGTGGAAGTGGAAGATGACCAGATCGGTACGGTAGTCCTGGCCGTTGATCTTCTTCACGATCCAGTCATAGAACCCGTTGTTGCTCTTCACCACGCCCCGCTCGAGGGAGCAGTCCGTGACCGTCGTGTTCCCGGGGTACTTCCTCTCCATCCTCCAAATGCCTTCCTTGTAGGTCACTGCGTCCGTGTTGAACTCCGGGAAAGAGCATGTCCGGAATCCGCCGTGTGGCTCCTTGAAGGCGTTCTTGATATACGCCGGGGCCCCTTCGTCGCAGGTTACGTGGAAGCGATATGCTTGGAGGAAGTCTGTTACCTGTGCTCTTGCACCCATGTTTAAGTCCTCCTATTGATCTTCACGTTCATCGTCATCATCGGGAGTAGGAACGCGCCGTACCATAACAATCGGAAACGGTGGAACCCCCATGTGCGGGGCAACGTTCCCTGTCGTCGTGGCGCTCTCTACCGGAGTCCACTCCGCAGGGCCACCGTCCGGCTTCTGTGCGGCGCGTCCCTTATCCATGATTCACCTATTGGGCCTTCGTCGTCTTCTGCATGAACTGGAACACGACTACGCGGCCCACTTGTAGCCGTAAAAAGGTTGAATCTCATTTGGACAACAACCAATGTAAGACAGGAAACTATTCGTCGAAGAATCTGAAATTCCTATCACATTGTTTGACTTCTGCCGAGAAGCTTTAAATCCTAAATTATGGATTTTCCTAACGAGCAACTCGACATCATCAACAGAAAAACCCTGCGTAGACAATAGTATTTTGCGACGGCGTCCTCCTGGACGGTGAAGCAAGTATCCGTCTCCGATATACCACTGTCTTACAACCAGAGGTTTTAAGTCGACATCCAAAGGAACGATCTTTCTTCCGTTGTCGTAAAACATTTTGTGCAATGAGAGTAGCTCGGGATACCTCAGAGATGCATAGTGATGAACTACACTTATGGCTCCACTTTTCCAGACCGTTCTGGTCTTTTGTATTTTCCCAGATCGATACAGTCCGAAGCCTCTGAAGGTCTTGTCCAACCATTGGATATACCCCAGGTGCTTAGAACCACTCTGAAATCTTGCCGATCTCTCATTATCGGAGTGAAGATGCCCATCTCCCAGAAGCTCTCCGACCAAAAATTGAATCGCTTCTTCCGAGAGGCTAACGTGTTTCTCTCTTGTAAGATAGATAGCGTCCGCACACGACCTTCTTGGGATGCCAAACTTCACCATCCACATTTGAATGGCGTTGCTGGTCACCCCAAGATCGACCGCGATTTGATGGAGAGACTTCCTGCCCGATACGTATTGGCTCCGAAGCCAATCTTCAGTCATCCATTTATAGAGCGGACGCCGATCCATTCTTACTGAGCCTTGGTTGTTTTTTGCATAAATTGAAAGACCACGAACTCGGCTGGTCTCTGCGGTGCGATCCCCACCTTGATATAGAGGAATCCGGCCTCCACAGCCTCCGATGGGTTGTTGGTCTCGTCGCAGACCACGAAGAAGGCTTCCTCCGGGGTATTCCCTGCGAAGTAGCCCTCGTTGTAGTGGAACAACAGGAAGCTCTCCATCTGGAGCTTGGCCTTCAGCCGGGTCCCGGCGTCGTTATTCTCGAACACGATCCAGTGCGTGGCATCGAACGTGCTCTTCTCGAGGTACTGGAAAGTCCGCACGACCGACACGTAACGCCACAGGGTATCGAGGGAACCCGTCCGGGCGCCCCAGACACAGCGGCCCGTCTGAGGGGTGCTGATCAGGGGGTTGATCCGTGCGGGGTAAATCAGATCCCGCTCGGCCTTCGTCAGCGTCCGCTCGAGATCGATGATCCCGGACAATGCCCCATCCGTGATCCCGGCAGGCGCCTTCGCCACGTTCCGGTTGTTGTCCGTCGCGGCATAGACCCCGGCGACCAGCCCGACGTTCGGGAACAGCTTCGGCCTGCCGAGGTTGAGCGGGTCCTGAATCTTCACCCAGGGATAGTAGACGGCATACCGCTGGGAGTTCTTGTTGAGGGTCGTCCGCATGAACGTCAGGGAGTCCTGCGGAGAAAGCCCGCTCGGGGTCTGGCAGATGGCGAAGACATACTTGCGGTAGTCGGCGTAGTCGATCAACGCCCCCTGCACTGCCGCCGCTGTCGCGCCATCGGTATACCACATCTGGTCCGGAGCCACGAGCATGAACATCTCGTCGATGCTGTTGAGGCTTGCGAGAGCCCCGGACTGCGATGTCCCCCAGATGGCCTGGGTGGGCGCCGTCCCCTCCGTTCCGCCCGAGCAGGACGTTCCGGAAGGAAGCGCCGCGGGCACTCCACCGATCCCCTTCTCCACCCAGATGAAGTTCGACCCGGCGTTGATCACCTCCGGGAAATACTGCGGAGAAGCGGCATCGACGAAGTCGACTGCTGTGAACGCCTCGACCTGCAAGACCTCCGAGGCTGGGGCGTCCTGGTAGAACACAGCCACGTCATACTTGAGCGGGCTGTAGTCCTCGTTCGGGGTGACCGTGATCACGATCCGGTTGCCCCACTTCCCGGGCTCCTTGAGAGTGGTCTTCCCGTACCACTTCCCAGCCCAGATCGTCCACTCGTTGGACGGGGTGACGTGCTTGGCTGTTATGGCGTCCGCTCCGACCAGCCGGGCGATATAAGCCCGCAGACCGCCCTTGTTGAAGAACATGGCCACCGACTGGGGCAGGTCGAAGAACTCGTAGACCGTGCCGCCGTCGGTGTAGCGGTTCATTCTGCCGAACTTGGTCTCGTAGTCGGCATAGCCCGTGATGAACAACGGGTACGGAGCGTTGCTGATAAGAGCGTCGACCGGGCCCCGCTCAGCGATACCAGGGAACACGCAGGTGGACGTCCCGACACCAGCTATCGCCCTGGCGCCTTCGCTCTTTTCCTGGATATAGATTCCAGGCGACAGATATTCGGGCATGACTTATCCTCCTCCTCTCAGTTTTCTGTTCTCGGTCTTTGTTTCATGCGGTCTGGTTGGCGGGACTTCCACTCTCACGGTCTCCTCAGCCTTCAAGGCGCCCGGTTCGACCTTCGGCTCGGGCGGCGGTGTGGGCTTCAGAGGTGGAGGTGTTACGTCCGGCTTTCTCTCGTGCGGCACGTGTTGTGCGACGCCGACCACCAGGGTTTCGCCTTCGATCTCCCCGACATACACAAGCCGACCACAGTCGAGCAGAGGCTTGTTCGGAGCGAAGGACGGCGGCGTCGTGGTCTGGTGGTTTCCATAATGCCGGATGTAGCAAACCGTCCCGTCCTTCTCCGTAAACTTAACGACTTGTGGTGTCGTCGATGTGTATCGATATTTTTTCATGACGGTTGAGCCCCCTGATCAAAGGTTAAGTCTACTTCTCCCACGCCTCTCTCCTCTCTTTCTGGATGGAGATCGAACTCCCCCTGCACCCGAATGCTCGCACCGAAGGCAACGTCTCTCTTGGCTAACGACACGAGGTTGGTCAAATCCTCCACGCCCTCGAGGATGAAGTCGTAGCCTCGTTCCGCTCCGATGGAGTCCCACACGGAGATTGCCCCGAGGGGATGGAACTTCCTGAGCATAAAACGGAACATGATCGCCCCCTGCCCCTGATTCCGAGCATGTCCCTGGATGCTGTAGGGGATATCCCACTGATATGACGCATCCCTCTCTGCGTAATGAGAATACCCCACCCCGGAGGGCACACCCCCGGAGGCCGGGACCCGGAAGGCCAGCTTCCCGACTTCGAACCGATCCATCGCCAGAACAGGGCTTCCCCGCTTGACCACGTAGGACGGGATGATGTAATCCCGCAGGGCCGTCTCCGGGTTGGTGACGTGAATCAAAACCTCGAGGGACCCTCCCCCCTGCCCCAACCCCGGAACGACCACAGTGTAGCACGATCCCCCAGAAGGCACGACCGGAGTCCTGGCTAGGTCGATCCCCATCGAAGTCGCCCTTGCCGGAGTCATTAAAACGACCGTCCCGCCGAGGCTCCTCGCCACGCCCTCGTCGAAGTGCCTTAGAAAAACATCCCCAATCCTGTTCCCGATGATATGCGGGTCTGTGGGCACCCACGGCACGTTCTTTCTCCTATGCTCCGATCAGCATCTTGACGAACTCCTCAGACTCCTCCATCAGCTCTGCCGGAACCGCATTGGAGTCGACCTTAAGGTCATGCATCGAATAGTTACCGTCTTCCAGAATCGCATCCCGAAGTTTCGGGTCCCTCGCGATGATCCTGCGAACGAGAACCGGAACCATCGAGGTCATCAGCTTCCAGTGGTCGATGTATCGCTCCCCGGCCAACCCGAACTCGGTCTGAACAGCCTTATAGCCGAGATCCATGTAGATCGGGCGTCCCGATCCGATCAACCCCCAGCGAAGGGGGACCCCGTTAATAAACATCAGGTCGGCTACGTCTTTGGCGGTCGGGATGAGCTGTTCTCTTCGGACGACGACGTCATCAGGTGTCGTAGTGCGATAGAGAACCTTGTAGAACTCGAGGTCAGGGATAACAGGAACCTGATCCATCGTCCACGGCTGATAATGTTCGTAGACTCCTCCCCATGCGGGGACCGTGGTTCCTTTGAGCTCGAAGTAGAGGAGGGTTGTGACGGCGTCCTTGTCATTGATGTTCTCCTCTTTCGCCTCACCATAGATCCCGGCGGCGATGACGTTATCTTCGATCATGTCTCTGTCTGGCTTTATGTCCCGCACCGAAAAGGCATCCCGGTAAAGGTCAAACTCCCCCTCCGGAAGAGCCCGCTTCAGAACTTTGAGACATTCCCTTGCGAGCTCCCGGATGAAGTGTCTCTTGAACGCATCGAAACGCTGGTCGGCCTCCTGGAAGAAGGCCGCTATCCGAGCGTGGTCTGGACCTAAGAACTTGACAGGCATCGGTTACCTTAACTCCGGAAGACTTCCCATGAGCTCGAGTTCCTTCGCCCTATCCTGAGCACGGAGCTTGCCTTCAGCGGCCGTGATGATCATCCAAAGCTGGTAGTCCTTGAATGATCCCTCCCGCCAATGGTATTGATTACGCTTGATCCCCTTCCAGGTCAACAGGATTCTCCCGCCGTAATTTTTAAGGTATCCATATTTCAGAAGCTGAGCAAACGTTATCTTCTGGGCCGCCTGAAGCCGATCGAGATAGGGCTCCCCTTTCAAGGCCTTCGCCGTTAAGAAGATCGCCCTGATCATGTGCGCCAGAAGAGGAGGAACCTTCCTGAGCTTCTTGAGGTAAGCGAAGGTAACGTCCGACCCTGGATACTTGATCTCTCCTGGCACTCACAGACCCTACCACTGATCGGTGATATCGGTAAGGGCGACGATCATAACGCTGGCTCTCCGGACGGCGTCCCGGAAGTTATTCGCTATCCGGGTTACCCGCTTGACATCCACAAGGCCCCGGCCTTTCACCTGTTCGTTGTAGAGATCATTGGCGAGCTTCTTGATCTCGTCCGTGATCTTCACGAGCTTCGAGACATTCTCTGCAATCTCGGCCTGTAGCTCTTCGGGATCCCTGCTCCGGAGCCCCGCTTCCCCGGGAGAGACGGCAGACTTCAAGGTCTCCTCTGTCAATGCGACCGACTTAAGCAGGTCGTTCATTTGGTCACCTCGTTGAAAATGTCCATGAGGCCCTTCACCTGCCCGGCAAGGGTGATCCCGGACTTCATGCCCTTCCGGTGAAGCCGAGACTCCTTCTCCTTGCGGGACCTCGAGCGCATGGTGAGGCCGAGGTCGGACTTCACGACCCTCCGGGTAGCCCTGCGGGCGTCCCTGCTGAACGGGGACACAACCCTTCCTGACTGCACCGCGACCTTCCGGTAAGGGACCCGCTTCCACTGCTTGAGATGGGTCTTCTCTCCGGAGACGACCGCAGACGTCAACGCCTGCACTCCACTCAACAAGACTTTCATGCTCATGGTATTTTCTGCTCCCCTGGCGCATCGGCATGCCGTTTAAGTTCACAAGTCCAAAACATGTGGTCACCCGTCCCCCAGTAGAACTCCGTCGGTGTGACCTTCACAATATCATACTTCGTAAATAAGGGCTGTGGTGTATTCCAAACTAACAGGATATCTCCCCGCTTCGGAAGAGGCCAGCTATTGTCCTCAATGCTCTTCCGGGGCAGGTGGGCGAGCGCATCGATCTCCCCGATCCCTCCAACCTCGTTCTCCTCCCACGACCAGGTCGGCACTTCAAGATTCCCGATGATGTCGTAGGGTCCGGCAAAGACGAAGTCGGACTCCGTCGTGGGCTCCTGATACAGCGGGTCCTGAATCGAGGCCGCCCGATTGATCGAATAGAAGGAGATATGAAACCCGCTGAGGGCGGGAACCTCCTGGGCGACACCGTCGAACATCCTCCGATCACGTGGATTTTCAAAGAATCTATCGGCCATGTGAAAGCAGTTCCAGGATGTGCTCGAGGTGGCTGTCAATCCCCACAGTGAAGTAAGGGCTGTCGATCGGCTTCAGGTGAACGGGGTCATCGTAAGACTGCTCCTTATCCTGCCGGATGGTCTCCCACTCCCCCGTCCCTTGAGCCTTCTCAACCTGCACGAGATAGGCGACATCGTTCAGCATCCCGAGGACCCGATTGAACTGCTCCGTGGAGGTCTCATCGGAGAGCTCCCGGGCGATCTCCAACATATCCTTCTTCGGAACGTAGTAGCGGTATCGCTTCTTGTCTGCCCGCTGAACTTCAAAGAACGGATCGCCCGAGTCGGGCTCGATCAAACGGACGCTGAACGAATCCTCGGTCTTGAGGTGATCCCCGACTTCCTTCTGCCCACTCGCCCGTTTCTTGAGGGTCTCAATTCCCTTCGCCTTGTCGAACCGGAAATCATCGAGAAAGCTCTTAGTGAACCGCTGGCTGGGAAACCAGTATTGAGTGAGCCCGCCGTCTTTGTCCTGCAGGACGACGAACCAGCCCTTGCTGTCCGACCCGACTTCGTGAAGAGTGAGCCCTTCGGGATCCACTCATTTCCCCCGCTTCTCGTAGGATTCGTAGGAGATCGCTTCCAGGTTGGAATTCCCCCGAATGAACCGCTCGGCCTCAAAGCCAGTCATGATAACGGCGTCCTCGGGATCCTCCGTATAGTTACCCGGCCCCTTCGGGGTAAGCCACAGGCCCCGCCCGATCAGCCGAACCATATACTCATCCTGACCACGAAGGCGATTCCCAAAGGCATCCCTCGTCACGAGGTTCTCGAGCTTCTCATCATCCGTCACCCTCATGGCGTGGGGACGCTGTTTGATCGTGTCCAGAACCCCGAGCGTGTCGTCCACGATCTTCCTGAGATTGTCCAACCCTAATCCTCCTCCCCCTCTACGAAACCGAACCGTGAAACCGATCCCTTGTAGATCATCATCTGCGGGCGTGTGTCCTGCTTCATCTGCCTTGTCGACAAACCGAACAGCAGGGGCGGGGAGCTTGGCCGGGGTTTCTAGGAGCTCTCGAAGGGAGGTGAGAGCTGGAGCAATGGAACCCATGAAGAAGACCCCCCGCCCCAAAACTGTTTAGGTGATCGTAAGGTAGAAGCCCGTCATGACCAGGATGGCGATCACGAAGGACATCGTACCGGCGTAGGCATCGAGCCCCACCGTCGCGATATCACCCTGAGCCGCGATGACGGCGTCCAGGTACGTCTTGAGGGCGCCCGTCACGGTGGCGTCGATCGCCACCACGAGAGCGGCCATGTTCGCCACGGCAACCGTGGTGTCCGGAGCCAGGTACTGCTTGACAGCCGGAACGAGATCGCCGAGACGGAAGTCCAGCGTCTCCTGCCCCACGTGGACGGCCTGGTAGGCTCCGCCTGGGGCGTATTTGCCACCGATCTGACCCTGCACTACTGTGAACGTCATTTCATCCTCCTTTTGGTTAAGTGACTACCCCGTTAAAAACGGGATTTGTGAAGCCCTACTCAGGCTATCCTCTTCGGTCTCCTTGAGTTCTTCAGAGGATTCTTCCAACAACCTGTCGGCGTCCATCTCGACTGGACCGCCTGGCCCAGGGTACTGCTTATACTTCCCCCTGATCCTTCCGAGCATCTGCTTACATCGCGCTGTCACCCTCCGAGCGTAGAGATCAATATCTGCGGCCGCTTGAAGGTCCTCGATCTTCGTTGCCAGGATCCAGGCGTCGTAAAACAACGTGCCGATCGTCTGTGGGAGCTTCCAGGTCCGCAGAATCCTGGTCCCGGGGTCATACTCCCATCCGGTGCCTCCGGCGATCCGCCCGAGCGTCTCGGAGTGCTGAAGGTAGAGAACGAGAGCGGAAAACCGATGCCCCAACCTCCGGTAGTCGTGCCCGACCTGCCAGAGAACGAATCCCGGGAGATCGAACGAGAACTGACCGAGGTAATCCAAACCCGCATAGACGTTGCTCACCCCGATCGTCCCACTCGGCAGGGTATGCTCCTCATACGCCCAGTTCCCGACCGGGATTTCCAGAGACAGAACCTCCGATCCCAGCCTCGTGTTGAACCACCGCAGGGCATCCCTCAAAGCCGCCTGCCAGTGTTCCTCCTCGAGCTCGACGGCGACCTTCGTCCCGAACCCGAGCTTGGCGAATACTTCCTGCTTGAGCTCGGCCTCGGTCATCTCTGCTGGCGCCAGCGGAGGTTAAACATACGCCGTACCCCGCCCGCCTTTCTTGCTGTGTGTCTTGGAGGCCACCTGGACGGGCTTCGTCCCGGGTTTGTCCGGCTTGACCGGGGAACCCGCCTTCTGACCGGGTTTGGGAGGCACGGGAGCCTCTTTCTTACCCCCCTGGGCTTCACCAGGGGCTTCTGGTGGGGTTTTGGCCCCCGACCCGGCCTCCGACCCCTCCGTCCCGGCCTTCCCCTCCTTTGGGGGCTTTCCCCCCTCAGCCTTCGGCGCCTCCGGAGCATGCGTGTGGAGTGGCGTTTCCACGGCCTCGGTCATCGCTGACTGTAGGCCATCCCCGACCCCTAAAACGACTTCCTGCGGAGGTTCGGACGCAGGCGACATGGCGGGAGCCGGAGTTACCGGAGGCGCAGGCTGAGGTATAGGCGACGCCCCAGAGGAGCCTATCCCTTCGACAGGTCCAGGAACCGGCTCGTCGGATGCCGGAACCTGTTGCACAGGAGGTGGAGGTGCCGACAAGGGATTGCCGGAGGCGTCGCATTCTATCAAACGGTCATCCGGAGGGATCGCATAGATCGCCCAGTGGTCGCCTTCGATGACCATGCCGGAGGAGAACATATTCCCCCCGCAGGAGATCTGGCCGTATTTTGAATTCTTCTTCCAGTATCTCATCCCCTAAACCCTTTCTATCACGTCGGGAAGAATGTCTTTCACGGCATCGGCAATCGCCTGGATGTCGGATCGTGGAATCTTCTCCGCGACCCGATCCCCGATCCGTCTCGACTTTCCACGGAGCTCGTCCACGCCCTCGAGATGATAGCCGATCCCCGAGGCGATCCATATCTTCACGGAGTCGGGAGAGGCGAGCCACCGCAAGATAGAGTTAATATCCACGGCACTCTGGACCGGATTCTCCTTCACGGGATACCCCAGAAACCTTGCCCCTCCGACCATCTGATCGATCGAAGTTACTGCCAAGAGAAGTTCATTCATAAGTCCTCCTATGCCGTCATTGAGGCCCGAACAAGGTCCAGAAGCAGGGACTGGTTATTCGCCAGATCATGGAGCTTCTGCCGAGTCCCTTCCAGGTACTGCACGTCTATAAGTGCTACCAACCGATGGGATAATTTCACGCTCACCTTCTGATCAACCCCGGCGAACCTGAGATCGTTGGAAATGCCTCCCGAAAGCATCCCCACGATGTTGTGAAAGTCTATTCCCCGAAGGTAGTGCTCGACCTTCTGAACAACCCTTGCTTCCTCCGGTGTCATGTCCATAGCACCCTCTCATTGGGATTTGCTCCGAAACAGCTTCTTGATCTGAGCGTCGGTGTAGTGCTTGACCTTATACATCGCGAGGTCATCGAGGGCCCCGTTGATCGAATGGTAGTTCTCGTTCTCGAGGATCTCCCACACCCGCTCCGAAAGGGAGCTAGGCTTAACCCCGAGCCTCCTAACGGCAACCTCTACGTTCTCCTTATAACCGTCCCAGTCCCCCCAGGGCCCCGAGGCGTCGTCCCAACCCTTGCTCCGCCAGATGTCCTCGTCGATCTTCATGAGCTCGGTCGCCAGCTTCTTGTCCCGCTGTGGCGTATCCTTCAGCCGGGCGTAAAACGGAGACTCCCCGAGGTCGTCCGTTGTGCGGACGCTTAGGAGCCCAGCAAGGGACCGAATCGCTTCAAGCAGGGTTCTCATGGTCTACATGAAGAACTTCGTGAACTCGGGATCCTCGAGGGCGTTCGTATAGGCTCCCTCTTCCTCCGAGATCCGGCGAACTTCCTTCGGGTTGATCGCCTGCTTCTTGATGATCTGGATGGCCTGCTCTTTGGTCATGTTCTCGTCTTCCAGCATGTCACCGATGTGCCTGGCATCTCTGAAGTCCCCGTAGAGGACGATCGCCAGGTCAGAGTAACCCTTCTGCCGGAGGGCTTCGATCCACGCATCGGCGAGCTCTGGGTTCGTGGCGAGGGCCGAGTGACCCCAGAAGCCGAACCCTCCCGAGATGTAACGGCCAGCCCGCAGGAACTCCTTCGTGGAGAGCTTGTTCTTGATGTCCCAGATCGACCTCTCCCGAGCGTCAAAGAGCTCCTCCCCGCACATCGAAGCCAGAAGCTGAACGGCTCGAGTTTCCTTTTTCATGTCAGTCCTCCTTGTGGTGCGGTTTGTCGCCCCGGCTTTTCATCCAGTAGGAGTTATGCGAGAAAACCCCTGCGGATATGGCGAACGTATGAATTCCCTTAACAGCGACATCATACATCGGAATGATGGTATCGAGAAAATCGATCTTAACTATAAAGTGGTTCTGAGCCTCTCGAGCTTCCCGGGCCCTTCGCTTTCCTTCGCCGACCTTTTTCCCATGATCCGAACCATAGTTTCTCCGAAGATTTGCCTGCCTAATCTTCTCTATCGCATCCGCAGACTGAGAAGTTCCGAACGGACGACCGCCAAGCAAACCACTCCTGTAAGACTGATCCCTGAGAAGTCCCGACCGACGTTCTCGCTCTTCGGGAGACATTTCGGCCCATTGCTTCAACGTAGTCTCTTTGGACTTTTTCGTATGCAACCTTCTGAATTCCGGGTCCGATCTCCACTTTTTATCCCACGCTAACCGCATCGCCTGAACCTTGTCCTTTCCATGATGCTTATTATGGAAATCCCGCAACATCCAAACTAAGTTTTCAGGGCGGTTATCTCGAGGGTCTTCATTGAGATGGTGCCCGACATGCTCGGCGGAGGGACAGCCTAAACCCATCTCCCGCATTACAGCCCAATGCGTAAGGCCATAGCACCCGAGGCCGGGATGGTAAACCATCTCATGCCCCACAATTCCACGAGCCATTCTTGATTTTGACACACTGCTTGTCGTCCTGAATGGCATCAGAGAATCATCTACGTTCAGAGCCTTCGTTTCGACGAAAGACCCATCACGTTTGACCCAGCGGTGCTCCGGAGAACAGGTTAGAATCTCACCGTTATCAAGCGCAATTTCCACGGCAGGACGCACCCCGACATACTTTACCCGGGCAAGACCGGGAACGACTATCCCTGTCGGGTCAACGGAGTAAAGCCAGAACTCGGCATTAGCCTCTGCAAGTGCATGCAGTGACCTGATTTTTCCGTCCAAACATGGAACCTCCGTATCACCTCCTAGACACAAAGCGAAGGGGTTGTCGATGTCCTTGTGCTTCTTCATCGCCCGGACGGTCCCGCCCCAGCCCGGGGGAGACACGTTCACGAGCTTGAAGCTCTGCGAGAGATCGACGACGGCGGTCAATAATTCCTTCATGATATCCTCCTACGCGGCCTTCAGCCCAACCTGCCGGGCGTATTCTTTCCAGGTATCCCCGTCCACCAGAATGTCGGCCACATCGTTGTTGGCAATCATGTCCCCGTACTCGTCCTGCAGGGTCCCGAGCATCTCTTCCACGATCCCCTGGATGAACTCCGTCAGGTCGGCCCCGCCGAGGAACGGAGGGACGCAGGAGTAGCCCCGGGTCGAGAAGGCGATGCTCACAGGAGAACGACGATCGTTCAGTGCTTTCTGGACCTCTGGATCGTTCGGGTCTGCCCCGGCCTCCTTGAGAAAGAGCCTGACGTCCTTGACCACTGCGTTCTTGAGCACGAGGCGCTCGGGCCTGAAGTAGTAGTCCGGGCTGTCTCCCTCGGGATCCTTCCAGCTCATCTTCGGGCTCACCCAGAGGACATCCTCACATTGGATCCCGTAATCCGACAGGCGGCTCCGGAAGTGCGCCTTCAGGTTGCGATCGAAGTCCCCGTAGACCCGATCTCTGCGGAAGAGCTCCATCATCATGAACTGCGTGGACAGCTCGAGGTCCTGAAAATCCTTCTCCCGGTTGGGATCGAGATAGAGCCCCAGGAAGATCCCGCTGGTTAAGGTATTCACAGCTTCGAGCAAGTCCCTCACGGCTCCCTTAAGCCAAAGGGGTCTTCCTCTGCGAGATCACGGACGACCTCCTGCAATTTATCCGTAATCAATCCCATGCCCTTCTGGATGTCGGAATTGTCCCGCAGGTACTGAAAGAGCACGTCCACGACCTGTGCAACGACTTTGGAATCTCCGGAATGCCCGACCGCATCCTTGATGAACTTCAGCACGTACTCGGACAGCTTCTCGGGGTCGCCCAAGACTCCCCCGTTCGCCACCTGAAGGGCAGTCTTCTGAAGGACAGCGGGATCCACGCCTTTGTAGCCCAAGACCCTGGTCCCTGTGGACAAGATCGGTTCCCCGCACAACTCGGCAAGGATTAAAACGGCTTTATTCTCTTGGCTCATGCTATCCTTTCTCGCCCACGGCGGTGTAGATCGCCTCGTAGACCGCATCCGCATCGTCCCGGTCTTTGGCGGCATATTCAAAAGCCCCGACGATGATATTATAGGCCTTCGATCCATCCGAAAGGGTCTCCTCCACATACTGCAGGTTCGGCTTGCCCCGATCGTCCATCAGGGTCTTCATGAGAACCTTCGTGTTCCTAAGACCACTCTCCAACGGCTTCCCCTCCCGAGAGCTCCCCATCGGCCAACCCCTCCTCTCGAGGATCTGTGCAATCTCGGAAGTGACATCTCGGCCCTTCAGAGCCTTCTGCCGGAGCCGAACAAAGTCCCAGGCTATCTCATTGGAGACCTTCCCTTCTTTCTTGAAATGGTCTGCCATCTCGGAATCCGAGGACGCCTCATCGTTGACCAGGATGGCGGCGACCCAATTTACTAAATCGTCCGAGGGCTTCACCGCGGCCTCGAGCTCCTGCAGGGCTTTGATTACTTGGCTTCTCATGGTCATCCTAAGCCCAGTCCCGGTTCTCGAGGTTCTCCTGTGACTTCTTCGCTTCGAAATACATCTCGCTAGCGGCACCAGCGGCCGTGCGGAGAGACTGCACGACCTTCTTGATCTCCTGGGTATACTTGGGATCGAACTGCTTGATGGCATACTCCACGTTCCCGGCCAGCTCGTTCAGGAACTGCTCGGCGGCTTTCCCCCACCTCATCGTCTCCTTGAGCTTATCCATGTCATCGTCTGACATGAAAATCGCATCGGGGTCGCGGGCGGCCATCAGCCTATCCCCGATCTCCGTCCCGTCGTCCTCCCCACATAGGACACCCAGCCAGTCCACCGCTTGCTTGAGATTGTCCATCACTTCTTCCCCCATTCTCTTGCGAGAGCATGCCACACTTCATCGACGGCATCCTGGATGGACCGAAGGGCGTTGCCGAGCTCCCCGGAAGCCGACGTCCTTCCCCCCATCGTCTCTTCGAATGCGTCTCCGGCTATCCGGGCCAAATCCTTCGGGTTACTCTTGTTGATCATCCGGGCCTTCTCATCGATCTCCGGCCACACCTTCTCCTTGATCACAGAGAGGATATCCTGCCGGAGATCGCCGGGCTTAACGGCCCCCGTCATCAGCCCGGCGAGGGTGTAGAGCTCTTCCTTGTGGGTAGCCGTCGGGTCCTCCCCGGCGTTGGTAAGCTTCTCGGCCATGACCCGGCCCCGCTTGTCGTAGCCCCAGATCTTCAGGTAGTTCCGGGCCGAGTCCGCCAGCTCTTTGTAATCCTTCCCCTGATCGCTGTTCACCCCGTAGATGTCGACCTGCTTCTCGAGGGCGTAGATAAAGGCATACATCTTCTCCGGCTTCCCGATCTTCGTGATGCGGGTCCTGAGAGCTGGGATGCTCATGGTTTCGATCCGCATGAACTCGTGGTCGACCTCCCGGTAGGATGGGCTCTCGAGATCGCCGGTGGGACCCACCTTCGAGTAGATACCTTCGACCCCGGCGGCCCTCATCCCCCCGTGCTTCCTCGAGTAGGTGATGAAGTCGGTGTCAATGGCCTCGTTCCCGTGATCGCTCACCATCCAGACGCTCGGCCAGAACTTGTTCTTATTCATCCAGCCCAGGATTTCCTTGTAGAACTTGTCCCAGTCATCCCCGTCTAAGGTAGCGATTTCCTTCTGACTCTGATAGGCCGCAGTTCCGCCACCCCGCTCGTCCTGGATGAAGACATCTTCCTCGTCGGGCTCCAAGTCGTCCTCAAACCTCGAGAGGACGAGAACCTTGCGGAGCGAATCTAAGGATTCCAAAAGGGTATTCATGATCCTCCTATCGGGATAACGCCTTTTTCTGGTAATACTCGGCCTTCTTCGAGAACTGATTCCACATGGCCTCCATGTTCCGCCCGAGGCTTTCGATATCCGCCAAGACCTTCTTTGCCAGGGGATCGTTGTCCCACGCCCACCACAGGATTCCCGCAACCTCCGGAGCGGCGTCTCCCCCGATATCTTTGAAGAGTATCTCGCTGAAGTAGCCCTCCATCATCCAATCCTTGAACCGACGAGCCTCCTCAGTAAAGGTTGCCAGCTCCCTCTGGATCTCCGGGATGGAATGATCGTCACCCCGGGCGGAGACCACCAGACCACGATCGATGCCCTGTGTAGCTTCCAGAAGGGCTCTCACACCTTCCTCCCCAAGTCCCCGTTGATCTGACCGATCAGCCTCGACGTGATCCGGGTGTGCTTGTCCTCGTCGGCGAAGTTCTCGATCATGTCGCCGTAGGGATCGATCTTCTCGAGTTGGTTGAGAAGCTTGTCGATCTGGACGAGGAGGTCCCTGCACTTCTCGGCCCGGGCGGCGAAGTCTCCCCGCAACGTATCCGTTGACCGGGCGGAGACCAGTCCCGTCTCGACGGCCTGCATAGCTTCTAGTAAGGTTCTCATCTGAGGCTCCTTTCGATTGACCGCAGAGACGTCACCAGATCGTTCATCGGCCCGCTTTCCGAGCTCTTAACGTAGGTGTCGACATCCACACCCCCGCACTTCGGGCACCCGTCATTCGCCGCCCGCTCGGCAGAAGCTGTCGTGTAGAACTTCTTCCCGCACTCCTGGCACATGAACAAGGGCTCTCCGGCAGACTGGACGACCTGCTTGGTCTGGACCGGAACCACTGCGGCAGACACCGGATCGTGGGCGGCTATTCCAGGGAACAGAATTTGCTCCAACCGTCCAAAGGCTTCTTTGAATTCCTTGTCCATCAGCCCTCCCTCGGCTTGATAATCCCGCCCGCTTCTTCGAACATCTTTCTCGGGTTCTTGGCGATCTGCTTGGCGTCCTCCAATTCGCCCTTAAGAAACTCCTTGATCCTGCGGAGCTGTCCGTTCTCCCCTCCCGTCTGACGGTTCAGGATATGGTAGAACACGTCGACCAAACCCGACCATCCGATATCACCCTTCGATGGGGGCATCAGCTCATCGGCAATCTTTCCTACGGCATCGTCGTAGGCATCCTTGATGGCATCGACCATATCCGGATCGGTTAAGGCTTTGGCGTAGCCCTCAGCGTAGTTCCCGAGAGCCTTCACCTCATCGTCGGAGTCCAGCCAGATATCGCCCCGGGCCGAGTTCAGCCTCCGACCACGCATGATCCGGGAGTCCTCCAAGTCATCATCGTCCTGCTCTTCGATCCCCTCCACAAACCGCAGGAAGTCCCTCTTGATCCGGTCGCGGTTCTTGTCGTCGATGATATACTTCTCTTTGCGGAGGTTCTCGGCAATGAATTCAAGTTGCCATGAATCCCTGCCAACCGTCTTGTGGGCGAAGTATTTCTCCTGATCGGGGATCGTGATCTTATACCGTTCCCACATCTCATCATCCCCAAGTTCATGCTCGAGATAGACGTAGCTGTTGGGACCCGTGATATCCTCCGGAACGACCCCGCCCGTGGAGACCGTAAGAGTATCCCCCTTCTTGACCCATTGATTCTCATCATACATCACCACGAAGGTGATGCCCCCGAACTGGTCGTAGAAGGAATGCGTCCACCTCCGGGCGGTGTCATCGTCTACGCCACCACGTGCAGACTGCAGGCCCACCTGGGAGGCTACGTCCTTGACCGCTTGAAGCAGGTTATTCATCTCAATTCACCCCCGCGATTTTGGTAACGAACTTGGCGATCCGGTCGAGTTCTTCGACGTTCCTCTCAAGCTCCCTTTTTATGCTACTATCCTTCTTGAAATGGTCCTGAAGGCCAATGAGCCCGCCCGCCGCCGCTTCGGTATTGTCAAAGGCGTCCTGCGCCTTTCTTAAAAAATCAGCGTCCTCGTCCATCTTGGACTGCAGGGCTTCAACCGCAGACAGAAGGTTTCTCATCCCTTCCTCCTTTCGATGTCTTTCATGATCGACTCGGCCCGATCCGAGAACTCCTTCGCATGGTTAGCGAAGCCTGCGGCCTCGTCCTTGAGCTGGGCGATCAGGATAAGCTCATCGTCCGAGGCCTTCCGGGCTACGTTCGCCCCGCCGATGTAGCCGGACGTATTTCCCCGGAGAGCTTCGACATCATAATGCCTTTCCGGTTTTGCGAACGTGAAGGACGAGGTAAGACGCCCTGACCGGACGGCGTCCTTCTTCTCATTGTCCCGCTTCTCCATCCGCTTTCGGGTCTCGTCGTCGGGCACGTCCTTCGTCGGGGAGGCGGGGGACATCGGCGCTAGGGAAGGCATGGCGGCATTGACCAACCGAATAAGTTCTTTCATGTCAAATCTCCATATCTGGATGTGAATTGAAACTCCCCAGTCTTCCCGAGCTCCTGAAACATCTCGAGAATTTCCTCAAGCTCGCTCTTGGAATCTACTCTCGACGGGACCCGGGAGGCATTCGGATATCCGGCGACCTTCCGATCCTGCTCATCCTCCGAACGCTTCACGGTGCGGGCTTGGAACCGGAGCTCAGGTCCAACCTGTGCGATCAGTCGAAGCAGTTCGTTCACCCTATAACCTCAACGTCAAAGAAAAGATATCTCGGGATGCCTTCTTGAACCTCTCGGGATCGATTAGCTGTCCCATCTCAGCAAGGGCATCCAAAGCCTGTCCGGTCTGGGAAAGTATGTCCTTAATGCTCTCAAGCATATCCGCTCCGGCCATCTCGCGCCTCTTAGGGTTTGGATCAGAGGCCTTCTTGACGGCTTCCAAAACATGATCAGCGAAGTGAGCTATGAGGTTAGCGCGACCCCTAAGTTCATCGAGTGCACCTAATGGATAACGATCCTCACGGTTCCATACGGCCATCAAAGAGCCTTCAACCAGAACAAGAGAAGATAGAAGCTCCCTCATCGGCGTGGCGACACTCCCTGAGTAGTGGACTCCCCGGGCTTGCCTGTTCGCATCATCACATCCCCTCGAGTAAGAAACTCCCCGTTCTTCATGATAAACCCGTCGACGAAGCCCGCCTCATCGGGATCCTCCATCAGATCGTAATACCGATCCACCACGCTGGCGGGTAACCGGGCTAACAGCCGAGCATGGGTCTCCCCCGGCCTGCCCTGGTAGACCCGACCGTCTATCTCGAAGGCCACAGCGTGAACCTGCTTCGCCGGAACCAGATCGACCGCCGAGTAAACCCTCCGTGTGCATATGAGGAGACAATTCAATCCAATCCCGCTTGTTTGAGCCTGGTGTAGTAGTCGGGGTGATCTTTGAGATGCGCCAGGGCGATATGCCCCGTGGTCACGAGATCCCCGCCGGTGACGTCGTAGTGTTCAAGCTCGTCCGCAAGCCCCATCCGGAACTGCTCCGGATCGACGTCGAAGTCCGGGGCGATATCCTCAAGCACCTGCTGGGCGATCGCCTGCGATATCTCCTGGTTGATCAGAACCCTTCCTATGCGATTAACGGAGGCCAGAAGCAGGTCCATCAGTCCCACCAGAGGCGGATCTCGTTGTTCTCGGCGTTAACCTCGTCGGCCCCGACTTTCCGGGAGTCTTCGATCATCTCGGCAATTTCCTCGAGGGGTCTCTTCCCGCCACGGACGTAAACGCACGGCGATCCCTCCCGAGCAAGCTGGACCTCGAGCTTGGGTTCGATCCGCTTCAGGGCTCGGATGCTGTTCGGGGTGAACTCGTTGTATGAGTCGATCCCCGCATGTTCGAACTCCCGAGCGGCGTCATCGATGGAAAGCCATCTCGAGTCGCGCCACTCGTAGACCTCCTTCGTGCGCTTGAGATCGCCCCGCCCCATCCCGTAGACGTCCTTGAGGCTTGTGGCGCTCGAGAGCCGGACCCTCTTGGGCTCTCCAGCCAGGGACTCAAGGCAGGAGTTAATGACGTTCAAAAGATAGTCCATGTGGCCTCCTTATAAGGTGACACCCGCCCGCTTCGCCATCGAGACGGGATTCTGTGCGGTAGCCTTGCAAGCCGAGATGAGCCGATCGAGGACGCCATAGAGTGCGGCCTCCATCCCTCCCTGAGTATGCTCGGCCTGCCAATCGACTATGTTCTCTGTGATCGCCAGGATATCGACATCGTCTCTAAGCCCGGCCTTCTTCATGGCTCCCTCCCACCGCTCCCCGATCGCCTCCATAAGCATCGTATAGAAGTCGCCCTTCTCGGCTTCTATTTTAGTCGCCATCTCTGTGGCGAGCTTCGCGACGTTATCCGACATTTCCTGATCGAATCCCGATCCCCGCTGGGACTGCACGGGCGGTCTGGCATTCAGAAAACCCTCGAGCTCCGATATCGCATTCATCAGAACCTTACTCATGAGCCCTCCTATAAAGACAAGAATCCCCAAGCCCTGTTTTCGGCAGGTCTCTGGGGAAGCATGATGATGATTTCCTTAGACTGGCGGGGCCGTGTTACAGGCCCCTTCTTATCGCAGAGCTTTGGACGGCCCCGCCAGGTTTCCTTGTGAGTTCTCTCTAGTCCCTCGTGATTACATGTTGAGGACTGTGACGAGGGCGTAGTACTCGGTATAGATGAGCTTCGTGGCATACCGAGTACGGAGACCCTTCTTCAACCCGAAGTCCGTCGGGTCCATGAACGTCGGGGTCATCTGGATCGGGATATACGGGGCGTAAACGTAGCCCGCATCCATCCAGTAATCCCCCTTCAGGCCCAGCAGAACCTTGGTCGATGTGAAGTAGGGGTCTACGTAGACCGCCCACTTGGACTGCAGAGTCCCGGCGAAGTAGATCCCGGGTCTCCGAGGCGGGGTCACTGGGACGCCCGTCTCCGGGACGGAACCGACCGCTGGCCGGAACAGCTGGTGCGTGGCGAACTGGTCGAACAGGGCCGCCACGTCGGGCGAGGTCACGATCCAGTTCGCGGGCGAACGGAGCGTCCGCTTGTGGATCGCATTCGACGCCGTCGACAAGACGGTTAGGATCGACCGGATGTGATCGATGTCCGAGATGCCGGACGGCACGGTGCGGTCCCAGTTATACTTCACGACCGCATCGACGTGGGTGTAGATGTCGTTGATGATCTCGCGGTCGACTTCCAAGCCGATCTGGCTGGAAACCCCGGCCACGAGTTCCGACTCCACGTCGATTCCGTGCAGGGCCCGCAGGTCTTCTGCGGACTCCGTGGACCAGACGGCCTTGAGCTTGCGGCTCCGCGCCCGAACCTCGGCGATCTCCACGGCCACGTCCACTTCCGGGACCGCCGTGTTGAGCTCGCTGTTGTATTCGTAGAACGCGGTGACCACGCCCACCTTCTGCGAGGTCAAAGACGGAATGACCATGGCGAAGGCGCCGTTGGTGTAATTGATCGACCCCGAGGCTCCGACTGCGTCACCGACCAGGGTGCCCGACCCGTTGGCGTCGGTGTAGCGGATCGTCCGGGGGGACGTCTCGTTGGTCACGACGGTGATGATCGGCCCTGCGGCTCCGGCGTCGGTCGCCTTCTTCACAGGGGTGAAATCCAGCGAAGCGGAGTAGGTCAGGTCCCCGCCGCCTCCGGCTGGGGTCGTCCCGACTGCCTCGTTGCTGATCGTCTCCGACGAGTAATACATGTCGAAGTTTGCGATCATCTCCGTGCCCTTCGTGGTGGCGCCCTTCTCGGTCCCGTATTTGACCTTGAAGTAGGACACGGCGCCCACGGGGGCATTCATGGGCTGGACGGACACAATCTCGTTGGAGATCAGGAACGGCCAGACCCTCCGAACCACCGGGAACACGTGCTTCGTGTAGTAGCCCGCATCTCCGGTCGTCGTGCTCCCGGCGTTAGCCAGGTAGATCAAGTGGTCCATCTCGTTCTCGAGGAGCCGGGACACGCAGAACTTCCGGTACGGCTCCTTGATCGAGCGAGTGAGACGGTGCCACTTGCTCATCAAAGCCTGGGCTTCGGGAGTTTTCCAGGCTGTCAGCAACTGTTCCATGCTCTAACTCCTTATGTGTGTGCTTGTTGTGTGACGGTATCGGCCATCTTAGATAGCCGAATTACTCTTCGCCCGACAATTGGGCGATTCTTTCCATCGACATCCCCGTGAGCTGTTCGATTGCCGTCCCCCGCCCGGTTCCCCGGGATTCGAGAACGACGTCCTCGTTCAGCAACGTGGCTCCTCTCCGCATGCCCTGTTGGACACGCTGAAGAAGGGCCCCGGGGGAGTCCGGGGAACGGTCCACCCACTCCCTTAACTGCACGGCTGTGGAGATGTCGCCGGATTCGACGAGCATCCCCAGTTTGTTTCGAAGGTTGATTACGTCAGACCGATGAGAGATCTGCCTCTCAGCTTCCAGCATTAACTGCACCCTCTTCGCACGAGCAAGGGCAGACGTGGCGCTTTCCTTCTCGATGGCCACCTGGTTCCTGAGAACATCCACCTCCCCACGAGTGATCTTCAAGTCCTTCGTCAGCTTGGCCACCTCGGACGTAAGCTCGGCTTCCTTCTCGTCGGCCTCCCCCACGCCCCGCTTGATGACCTCGAGCTGTTCCTGGGCTTTCGCGATCACGCCTTTGGCCTGCTCCAACTCGGCACTCTTGCCCGTGAGCTCGACCTCCAGCTTTTTCTTGTCATCGGCGGCTCCGGCCTTCTCCTTCTCGTCCACCTCGTCGGTCTTCTCGATCCCCATCGCTTCGGCGACCTGCTGGGCGGTCTTGGTCAGCTCGTTGATATCAGCGAATCTCCCCAGGTCACCCAGGGCGGCCATGAGAGCCCCGGCCTTCGGGCTCCGGCCATATTGCTGATTCAGGAAGAGCTTGAATCCCAGGTTCTTATACTCGTCGCGATAGGTGTTCGCGAGCTTGGTCAGGCGATCGACTTCTGCCTTCAGCGTGGCAACAGCTTTGTCCTTATCCGCTTCCAGCACGACCGCCTCCCCGACAGGCTTGATTTGAGTCAGCTTAACGCTTGCCGCGACCTCCTCGTGGAGCATCTCTTTCAGCTTGCCCGTAATCTCCTCGACCAGCTTTTTCCGAAGTTCGTCATTTCCCATCAACATCTCCTCGTTAAAGATGATCTCTTCTGGCCAGGTAGAATCAGCGGGCTCGGAAACTGCATCAAACGTCAGGAGCCTGAAATCGTCGTTCACGTTAAATGTGTCACCCTCCTGCGCCAACGACCCGAATCCCCGGCTCGAGATCCCCACCTTCGCACCCGACTTAAGGATGCTCCGGAGGTTGTTCCCTCGCTCGGTATCCAGGACTTCGGCCTCTCCGATGACCTTCCCGCCGTCACAGCGGAGGTCCGTAATGATGTGGCTGACCTCGTTCAGGCGGGTCCGGCCATCGGCAGGGTGGTCCAGGCATCCGAAGAGCTTCCGATCTTTCATCAACGGTCTTAGTCTCGAGATCTCACGCTCCCAGAGCGCATGGGGGTACACTCGGTTGTTCTTGTTCGGATTGTCCGCCAGAGCGAACTCCCCTCGCATGATCACCTTGCGAGCCCCACCGCCAGGCGCATCCTGCTCGACTAACTGCAAGCCTGGGGCGTCGTAGACTGTGGTTAAGAGTAACTTCTCCATCCGAGCCTCTCCCTAAGACCGGGTTACTCCCGGCTTAGACCGGGATGTCTTCCGGATTGGGCTTCTTCTCGACCAGGGTCGGGTTGTCCGGATCGTCGGTGTCGTGGAGCTTCTTGGTCGTCCCTGCGGCCGGTCCCGGGCCGAGCGCCTGGTCGACTTCCTGGGCCACCTGCAGGAACCGATCCATCACGGCCAGCACGTCCTGGGTCGAGGACTTGATCTCCTCTTCCTCGGGCTTCTGAGCGGCCGCCTGCTTGGTGAGCTCCTTGTCCGCCGTGTCGAGATCGTCGGCGGCCATCGTCGCGTCCTTCTTGTCGATGACCCCCTCCTCCGACAGGATGCGGAACTTGCTGGACAGGACGCTGATCATCTTCTTGACGTTGACGATCACGTCTTCGGGCTTGTCCTTCACGGAGGCGCTGGACAGCCGACGTCCGAGGCGCACCCTTGCCGCCTCGAGACGCCACATCGTCTCGCGCTGTTCGCTGGACCCGAGCTCCAGCCGCTTGGCCGCACGGGCGCAGGCCACACGGCCCGTGCCGCTCGCCAGCCAGGCCTTCCGATCGGCGCTGTTATTCAACGCCGGGCTCTTCTCGATCTCATCCCGACCTTTCGGGGGATCGTCATGTTCCTCCCCCGGGACCGGTGGATCGACGCCTGGTTCTTCTTGCCGGTCCTCTGCGACCAGCAATTTTCCCAGCCCGAGGATTTTCAAATCCTCCTCGAGCGTGGAGAGTCGTCCCGTCTTGTAAGGCATTGTGGGTCCTCCTATCGTGTTAAACGGTTACTGAAGAAACCGGATGTCGACGGATATCGGTTTCTTGACTAACTTACTGATCAAACGCCCTACCACCTCTGCGGAGTAGAGCCAATTAACAAACTCATCGTGAAGTTTGCCAATCGCCTTTGAGGAGACCTGTTGGTTGTCCCCTTCATCATCCAGACCGAGATCACCGAAGCTTTCAATCACCTCCTCTACGTTATTCAGATAGTCGTGTCCAAACTTAGTTACCGCTTGAATCACAGTGTCCCGCTCCACGCTCATGAACGGCTTGATCGAGTAGTTCTCCTCGAAGTCCGCCGTCAGCCCGGCCACTCCGTCGTAGAGCTCCTTGAGCCGCTTCACTGCGGAGGACAAGCTCGACCGGATCTGCTTGCCCCACCAGGAAGCATAAACCTCCGGGATCCCCTCATCACAGATCGCCTGATACTTCGGACGCAGGCGATTGCTGTCGAGGTCCAGGAGGTCGTCCCGGAGATAGTCGCGAATCCTCTTCTCGTTGGTCTGAAAATACTGCACCCAGGAAACGTTCTTCTTTAATGAGCTCATGATCTTCCCGACCGACTCGACGTTGTCCTTCACGAGCTTCACTTCCTCTCCGAGCTTTTTCTGCGCCTCCGCAAGCGGCTTCACTTCCCCTAGCGTTGGTATGCCGGAGTCGTTCAACAGGATCGTTCCCTCGTAGCACAGATCGCCACTCGAGAATACCACTCTCTGAGCGGTCGTGGCCACCAGTGCGGGATCCCGATACCCCGCCTTCTCAATGGCCACCGAGACGTTCTCGAGGAGCTCTTCGATGGAGCCCTTTCCAACGCTATTCATGAGAGCAGACTGATACTCGTTTGCCGAACCTGTGAACCGTAAGATTTTCATCGATAACTCCGAGCTTGCGTTTTTCTCACAAAAAGACAGCCCAGGACTGTAATGCATCGTGGACTTTCGGGCTTGATCGACGGTTGGTGAGTCGGGTGCTACCTAACTATTCTACCACAAAACCATTTATCGAAATCAAGAGGCTCCGATAAATCTTTATCGGACCGTCATTTGCGACCCCCCTTCTTCATGTATTTACCATAGCCCCGCACGGTCTCCCTGATCTCAAGCATGAGAGGCTTCAGTATCTTGACGGATTGCTGTAGCTCCTTGTTTTCAAGCAACGACCGGCGCATCTTGTTCTCAAGAATGAGGTTCTGGCGGTTCGTCCCGTGAGGACCGAGAATGCGCTCGGACTGCTTCTGGAAGTCGACCTCCGTCTGCGGGGGAGTCTTGCTCTTCCACTCCTCCGGAGGAACCTCACCGGTGGCTCCGCCTTTGGCCACAGAGTAGTCCCTGATCTCCTCGTCGCTGAAGTGGAAGATGTTCTTAAGGAGCCACTCCATTGAGACATACTCCCTCATCTGCGAGGCGACGTTCGCCCGGACGGAGAGCACGTCCATGTAGTTCTTCTCGAACACGAGCGACGGGACGGACATGTAGACGTCGAACTCGGCGGTCTTATCCGGGTCGATCCCCCGGGCGGCCAGGTGGACCTTGCTCATGTGCTTGAAGCCTTCCCTGAGCGATCGCTGGATCCGCAGGATCGTGCGGGCAAACCGGACGTCCTCCGAGGCCAGGATGTTCTTCGCCGACACATCTTCCTCGAACCCCAAATAGCTCTTAGGAATCTTGATAGCGGCGTAGAGCTTGTCCTTGAAGTACTCGAGGTCGTCGATGTTGTTCCACTCTAACCCACCGATCGACTCGATCTCCGTTGCCTTCTTTCCGTCCCGGGTCGCCACGAAGAAGTCCTCGTCTGAGGCAAGCGGGTTATAGCGTGTATCGAGCTTCCCGGTATTGGGGTTCACGAACTTCTTCTTCCGGAACGTGGCGACCTGGCGCTGGATGTAAGACTCGGCCTCGGCGGGCGACCTCTTCCCGACATCAATATAGAAGGCAAACCGGGCGGGCGCTCGGGTAAGGCGGTAGATAAGAGCGGCGTCTTCCATGAGCACCAGACGCCTCCATATCCAGCGGGCCGGATCGAGAACGCCTCTCCCATAAATATCCCAGCGTTGGCGTCCTCCGAGCTTGAAGTGGGCGCACTGCCAGTCCTCAAAGACGATCTCCCCGTCTCCCATCGTCTGCTTGCCTTCAACCTTGGCTCTGAACTCCTTCTCCGTCATCGGGGTGAACTGCCCCCGGATGTTCTGGATGTACCCGATCACTTCGCCCCGCAGGTCGATTACGCACCGCATGGTTGGCTGGGCGAGGTAAGATATGCCGCAAAGCCCCTCGTGTTCCTTAAGGAGAAGCTCGTGATACTCGTTTCCATACATACAGATGCCCCGGGAGATCGACCAGAGGTGGTCGTCGAGATAGAGCTTCTTGAAAACATCGTTCAGCTCACCAGCGAGATTCTCATCGTCGGACTCCACCCAGACCGACTCACCGGAAATTATGTTCGGTTGGCTGGATTCGTCAGCGTATATGTCCAGGGCGGAGGAGAGGTCAGGATAGTCATTCATATCTTCGTAGTCCATATACCTTCCTACGAGATCCTCCTCCATCTTGAGAATAGTCGAGAGATCATACCCGCCCATCGCAAGGGCAGATAGGAAGTCCCACATTTTGATAAGCTTTTCCCGAGCAGTCGGGACCTGCTTACCCTTCTCGCCTGCCCACCACTTCTTTAGGAAATCAAAGGCCATAGGATTACGCTAAGATAGTCCTCGTTGGAATGTTCTCGTCTGGCTTGAGCAGAACGACGTGCTCTGCCGGACGGGGAGGGATGAACCCGCCCACGACAATCGTGCAACGGCAGTAGGCGCAGATATACGGGGACCTCTCCCTGGCGTTCAATGGGGCCCCGCAGTTAGGACAACGGAGGGCTTGCAGGGACGTATCGACCGGAGCCAGGGAAGGAACGCCTGAAACGCCTCGGGGTGGGCTGTCCGGGTCAATACCCGACGTCGGCTGGTAACCTCCGGCTATGGGCTGGTCCCACGATGCCACAAGCCTTTTCTGCTCGGATATCCCCCGCTTAACCGTGTCCACCATCTTCAACAGCGCATCGCAGGACTGGCTCATGGGGTCGGCGGCTTCTGCTCCGCACTGAGCTTGTGGGCTTCCCATCCAGAGTCGAAACAGAATTTGGCAAACAGGCTGAGGAGCTTCTCCACCTTCCCCTTCGCGACGTACCGGCTCACCTTCTCGTCGTAGGCTGGGGAACAGACGAACTCCTCAAACATCATCTCCTGCTTGTCCATCAGGGCTTCTTCATCCAAGTGCCGACCTTGCTCATCACTTTCGTGTTCCAGATACGCCCAACCCACTCGAACACCTCGAGGGCCCCGAGGCCCAAAAAGATCGTCGCGAAGTTCGGGGGTCCGGAGAACCAGCTTACGACGATATCGACCTTCATCTTCCAGTAGGCGCTCGACCCGAAGAACGACCCGATGAGCTTCAGTATCTCCGGCAGGAGCCCGACCGCCCAGATCCCGTAAAAGGCCGTGTAGACCCCGAGGGCAGTCCACAGGTCGAAGGTATGCTCCTTCAACCAGGCATCATACTTCTTGAGGGTGTCCCCGTTGGCGGTGTCCTGGCCGCCTTTCTTGAGGCTCTCGAGATACAAGTGATACCGGAAATTCATGTCGATGACAATCCCGAGTAGACCCCACAGGTAGGCCAGAGACCTGTAGATCAGAAACAAAGGATGCGAGAACAGACCGCTCAAGCGAAGTGCTCCTTGATTTGGGCGATGAGATCGGCCACGGAGTAGACGATCGCGAGCTTGGGCCGGACCAGGAACGTCTGGATCTCCACGTCCTGCTTCCGCTTGTAGTCCGGATGGACGCCTACGAAGAGCTTCTTGCTCGTCCTGACCCACGACCCGAGCTCATACAGCACGATCGGGCAGAGGGTCTCGGCGGGGAACCAAAAGGAAACCGCCTGAGCCTTCCTCAAGTGGCGGAACTCCCACTCGATCTGGGCACGGGCGGCGTTGGGATCGCTGATCGGGAAATTTTCTCTCCGGGGATTCAGGACGGCGATATCGAGATCCGCCAGTCCGGCAACGACCTCCTTCTGCCAGTCTGGACAGTCGGTGATTCCTCCAGCCAGGAACAAGGCCGGGCGATCGCCATCCCACTCGGTTGGGCTCTCAACGTAAATCATCTGGATCCCTCCGTAGGTTAAGGTCTACTGCGTTGGCCCGCATTTTGTTCCTGTGAGCTCACTCACGGATGTAACAGGACGCCCGCCGAGGGCACCCGCGTCGTCGGATCGCAGTAGACGGGGGAAATCAGTGCACGCGCATGCACTGCGGGGCAGTTAGTGCTGGCGCCAGCAGACAGCGATAAAACAGAGGACTGACCTCTGGACGTATCCATCGGCCCATCCTCCATTCGATGACTGAGGCTTCACACCGCTTGTATTCTCCGTAGAACCGACCTCAATATATTGTGGTCATTTCGGCTGATGGGTATAAGTTTACTTAAAATCGTTTACCTTTGTCAATACCCCTCCCGTAATTTATCGTCAAAAGGTTATCCACAGCCTTGCGAAAATCCTGTGTAAAAAACTTTTGTAGAAGGGGTCTTTCTTCTGCCGATAGTGCTGGACCCAGTCGTCCACGATCAGCCAGTAGCCGAGGACGTAGACCGTCCAGACGACCCACTCCGGCCACCTCGTCAGGTGGATCGGGGCGATCACCACCATCAACCAGCCGTAGTAAAGATGATGAAGCTCGTCCTTGTTGAAGGCGAAAGCCCAGGGCAGGATGATCATCGTGAGCACAGCCACGAGTCCCGAGGCGAACCCAAGCCCGGCGAACATGATCCGAAACACCAAGTCGTTCACGGTCTCCTTTCCCAAGAGAGAACCCGCCCTCAGTGGGCGGGATCCTCCTTGCTCGGCTATTTCTTCTTAGCCTTCTCCTTTGGGGGCACCTTCTCCCCCGGCTTGGTTTCGGGTTGTTTCTTCTCCTCTGGAACCACAGGGGTAATCCCGGCCCCAAAGGATAACTGCACGGGCTGAAGAGTCATGAGGCATTCCTTCTTGAGCAGGGAGGTGAGATAGTCGGCCATCCCCTCCGAGGCCGTAGACTCGAACGCGATCTTCGCCTTCACGACCTCCTTGTCTCCTTCCTGCACCATCGAGAAGGAGACTGCCTTCACTCGTCCCGTCATCTGGTTTGGTCCCACGTCTGCATCCTCCTGGTTAAATTTCCACAACCCCGATCCGCACGACCTTGCCGGGAAGCCGGGGGTTGATCCGGTAGACCGGCTCGTCCTCGTCCACGACGAACGGGATCGTCCTGAACGCCCCGTTCACGTCGAACACGTCCACCTCGACCTTGACGTCCCCCCGGGCCTTGAAGTACCTGCTGACCCGGAACTCCACCCCGTAGATCGACACGCCCCGGCATCCCGGTCCGAGCTCCGACACGGGTAGGCTGTTAAGGGGGTAGGCCTTGTCGGAGGCCTTACTCCCTGGACCCGTCACGAAGAGAGGCCGTAGGGCATATTCTGGGGCTTTGGGAGGCATTTTGGGGGCATAGTGAGGGGGACGGACAATGGGCGGGACATAGGGAACGTCCGATCCCCGCTCGGGAAGGCAAAACCGGAGGCAGTCCCAGCGGGAGAGCGACTGCTCCTTATTCTTACGCTTCATGCGATCTCCTTTCAATCATTCCGGACAATATCGGTATCCTCTGAATCGCAACGGGGGCACTTGACATCCCCCTCATCCTCCCACTCGTGACCGCAGGCATTGCACCTGCGGATCTCGTTAACCTCGGATAAGCTCATAGCCCCTCCGCTCCGAACTTCTCTTCCCGTTCGATCTTGTGGATATCCTTGAGCGGGACCCCGGCGACCATATCGGTCGTCGGATCGTAAGACGTCCCGTCACACATCTGACGTTCCCTAGCCCTTATCAGGATATCACAGCTGAGACAGAGTACCGCCTGAGTCGACTGCACGGGAGCTTTATAGACCCCGATCACGGTCTTGCACTCCGAGCACAGAAGGGCCCACGTTTTCAGAGGGCCCCGATCACTCCGAACTTCTCCTCCGAATTCTGGGCTTCCTCCAGCTCCTTGTAGGCGAGCTCCTGCTTCTCGAACGCTATCTTCCATAGCTTATACGCCTCCCTCCTCTCGGCCACATCGATAGACTCGTTTATAATCTTGGAAAGCCGATCCATCTCCTGGTAGGCTTCCAGCATCATGTGGCTTGCCCTTAACGCCCTTGCCTCGTCCCCCAGTGATCCGGGAGCAAAAGAATGGTGGATCGCGATATACTCGGGACGGGGACGGATGTGAGACACTACAGGCTCCCCTTCACGCCGAAGGGTTCTTCCTTGTCGGGATCCGGGGTCGGTCTTTTGCCCGGGGCGATCCGGCGGGCCTGACCGCCCGCTACCCACAGAAGGTCTCTCTCTATGGTCCTTCCGCTCCCATTACAGACTGGACAGGAACTACGGCTCCCGGGATAGCCATCAATTCCCACTTCACCCAGACCGCCACAGCGAGGGCAAGCCTCATCGACCGCTCGGCGGGCTTCCTTTATCTTGTCCTCCAACACGGTCTTATAAATTGTGAAGGATATCATCCCAGCAGAAACGAGGCAACAGACGGCGGACAGAAGAAGATAAAGCCACGACTTGTGGCTCACGAAATACTCCCGGGAAAACACCACGGTGAAATAAGCGTAGATGATAGCCAGGGCTATTCCGGGGGCCCAGCGGGCGAAGAGATCAGACCCTTTTTGAGACATAGTAACTCTCAGCGTCCATGGGCCCTTCTAGATGAACCAGTCCGAGCTTCCGGAGCCTGCCGAGATAGCCTCCGCCCGCCTGGTACATCCCGCCTCCCTTGTGCGACCCGTTCCCACACCGATATCGCCGCTCCCAGCAGTCCGACTTCGGCCACATCAGCTCGGCGAACCGTTTAGGCCGGATCCCGGGGTTGGCCTGCACGATCGCCAGGGCTTGCTTCTGCTTGGGCGTGAGAAGAGCGGTTCTCGCGTCCGCTAAGTCCGCCTTCAGTTTCCGTATCTTTCTCGAAACCATCCTAACCTGCTTTTTGAACTTGTCGCTCGAGCGCATCGAGCTCCTCCGTGGTCATGAGTTCCTGGGCCCGGGCGGCCACTGAAATGAGCGGAGCGAGCTTCTCCATATACTCCGGAGGCACCGTCGTCCCGTCCATGAACTTGAGGTTAGAAAATGAATCCCGCATAATTCCCTCCTGATGCTAGGTGTTTACGAATCCGGGCAACCACCTCAAAGCCCAAATCCGTCATCCGGACCGACCCGTTGACCATCGACATCACGGTGACCATCCCGGACTTCTCGAGATCGTCCAGGCAGTCCCAGTCGTCGTGACCGGGAATGACTGACCCGTCCCTGAGTCGGGTAGCGTAGCCCGGGGCCCAGTGGCCTCCCTGAGATCCCGGATGCTTCTCCGGGTTCGTTCTCATGTGCCGGAAGTCCAGCTCGCCCTTGTTGTCCACGCACCGGCTCTCGGCGTAGGTCAGCGTGGACCAGTGGTCTTTCCCAAACTGCTCTACTTGAATGGGCTCGCTCATCTTCGTTTCCCCCGCTTGTTCTTCTTCCGCATCACAGCACCTTCCAGATTCTCTGTGCGATCATCCTGCCCAGGTAAACGGTGCCCGAGGCGAACCCCATGTAAAACCCGATCTTAGAGTGGGGAACCGCCAGAGCAACCCCGAGAGGAATAAACCCGAGAACCACGCCCGTTAGAATACAGAATAGATATCGCATCACAGCCTCCTCAGTTTGTCCCGCAAGCGATCGGCCCTTGCACGGAACGCCTTCGCCATCCCCTGGCAGGTGGCGCACTTGCAGTGGGCCCAGGTCTTGGCGTTCGCCTCGCAACGCTGAATCTCATCCGTGATCATTTCCGTGACGTCTACGGTCAGCTTCTTCTCGCTTCCCATTCCCCCACCTTCTGAAGGGTGTAACGGTACTCCCTTATAGTATGCCTTAAATTGGGATGAAAGTAAACAGCCTTCGTTCGGTCCAGATACCACTTCGGGTCTTTGATCGCCTTCTCGCAGGCCTCGGCTATCTCGTGGATGTGGTAGCGGGCCCGGGCGACCCACATAGCCAAGCCCTTCTGCATCACCCCGCAACAGTTACAATGGACGCAGATCTCCCCGTAGCTCCACATGATGGCATAGCACTTCTTGGTGGCCGGGACGCAGATCGCTATGTGACCCGTCCTCATATAGCTCCCCGGACCCCGAAGGCTTCCTCTCCGGGCGGGTTTAAAGGCACCATCCCCTTCGCCGACCGGACGGCAAAGAGAGCGGCCTTGCAGATCGCCTCGGGAAAGTTCGTAGCCCCAAACTCGCCCTTGAGCGGGAAGACGTGAACACCGTCCCCGACATCAATAAAGCTCGCACGGTAACGGCGGCTATCGTAAGTCAGAGAACACAAGCTCGTATGGGCCCTCATCATCGAGACAACCTGCCAGACCCATTCTTCGTTGGTAGAATAAAAACGGAGGGGATGGGGATGAACGGGAAGGTTCGAAGAAGGATTTACTATCCCCACGCAGATCGGACGGTTGGGATGAACGTCTGGGCCGAGAGGAAACCCGGGATACTTCCCCCAGAATTCCTCCCGATGCTCAAAGACTTCTTCTATGATAACTTCCCGGGCGATGCGGATGTCCATAAACTCCCCCGGCTCCATCGCGTCAAGCACTTGATATAACTGCCCGATGTTGACCCCTGCCGAGGCCACCGTCTCTATGGTGTCTATCGAACCACAATACGGGCAGGACGGGCTCCCGATGTTATTGAACACCCCACTGCAAAGATTGCACCTTCGCATCACGGCACTCCCCCGATCCCTGACGACCCGCCCATCCGGGGCCCTGACGACATCCTCCCGGAAGCCAACCGAGTAAGGTCCTAAGTCGGGAGTGCTGAGATCAGCCATCACAAACTCCCCACCACGGCGATCGCCTTTCGCTTCCGCTCTTCCTCGGCCTCATGCTCGGCTACCGCCTTCTCGCAACAGACCGGAGTCCCCTCCTCATCCACCTCCCAGTCGCACCCGCAGAACGAGCAGACATCAAACTCCTCCCTCTCGAGCGTTACCCGATGCTTCGAGAAGGCATCGTGCTCCTTCAGAAGCTCATCGAGATCCTCAGCCGCATCCTCCCAGTTCCGGGGGCTGTCGAAGTAGAGGGCGGGATCCACCTCTATCCAATGGCGTAGGGTCTTCTTGATTCTCATGGGGCTAAAATGGGCCTCTAAGGGGTCTGAAAAGGGCATCCATCGATGCTAGTGAGTGCAGGAGTATGCAGTCGGAAAAATCATAAGTCATTGAAAAAGTGCTCGTTGTGGATTTTGAAGTTCCAAACCTATACCGATACTTTGTGAAAATCAAGATTTGTGTGCTCGAGGTCCCTTAAAGGACATCTCTTGGGAGGCGGTAAATGAGCCTGAACGGGAAGAAAGACCCTCCGGGAACAGAGCGGAGAATGACTTCCGAGCGGCACCTGGCAGTAGAAGCATTCCCCGCAGTGCTCTATGATGTCGGTGATACCGAGGATTGTTTCAAACTTAGCCATTCGTCCTTCTCCATCCGTTTAACCAACCCGTCCTCCTCGAGGGATCGAAGCACCCGCAGAACCCGGCTCTCCGACCAGACGCACCCGTGGACGGCGTCCAGGCAGAAGCAGATCTCCGAGAGAGGAACGGGCTTCCCTCTGGGCTCCATATACCCGAGAACGTTCTCCCGGGTCGGCGTCATGCAGAAGGGATAACGTCCCATCTAACGATCCTTGTCCCTCTCGATAAACAGCTTCATCCCGCCGTGCTTCCTGACCCACTCCTCCAACGGTTTGCTCTGCTCGACGAAGCCCCCGAGGTCGGCAAGCGAAACAATCAGGACGTTAGTATGAGAGTAGACCGACGACGGCATCTTCGAGATGTACCCGAGCATGTTCGATCCCATCAGGTAATCCCCCATGACCCATTCATACTTGGCATGCACCCCTTCAGTCAACCTCCGGGTCGGCCAGTTATTTTCGACGAGCAGTATCCGCACGACGGAGTTCACAATAAAGGCCGGACCGGCATAGGAAGGTTCTTTGACCACGACGATCTTCCCGGCATACTTCGGATCGTGGTGGGCTCGCCAGTTCTCCACCTGCACGATCTCCGCATCGAATCCGAGCTTCTTCTTGATCATAGCCTTCATTTTCTCGGCCTCGATCATGTGCTTCTGCATCGTCTCGGCAGACATCGTCTCCGCCACCGGCTCATACGCCCGCTTCGCCACACCCAACAGCTCGTTAATATCTCGCATCACAGCCCTCCTCCCTGTAGCCCATATCGAGAAGCATCCTCCCCATAAGTCGATACCCCGGACTTCGACCCGGATATAATGTCGGCCTAAAATGCCTCGGCAGGTCGGCCCGAGCAACGGACAGCCCACCATCCTCCTTTCTTTCACGAGGAGAAGGGTTATGGGCTATGTAAATCCCATGCACCTTGTCCGTCCAGCCTCCCCTCACCTTTCTGGCCACGGAGCCTTCCCGTTAAGCTGACAGGCCGGAAAGAGAGATACAGGATGCCTCTTGGCCCTCCACCCCGGGCTCGAGGCCTTAAAGATGATGTCATACCTCATCTCGGTTGCCCGGGCACACATGAGCTCCCCTCCGGCCACCAGGAACATACAGCAGTTCGCTCCCTTGCCTCCCCCGCACTTCTCGAAGGAGGGATTCGGGTTCTCTGGACCCAGATCTTCGAGCTCCTCCTTGTTCGTCCCGCAGAAACTCGTCGTCCCTTCGTAGACGACGGGAATCTCGTAAGACGCACAGGTTCCCATAAAGTCGGGAACGACGAGGCCCTTCTTTCCCGTTGTGGCGTTCAGAACGATATGCCCGATCTTAAACATCATGGCGTCATCCTGAACATGTCCTGCACGATTTCATGCGTCCGGTAGTCCCAGGTAAGACCACAGGCCAGGCAATGACCATGACCGCATCCTCCGAGCTGGATAACCCGACTCCGGCAGTCTGGATTCGGGCATCTCTCCATCGGATCGGTCCAGTCGTATTTGACTTCCTTCTTCTCGGCCATCGGTCTCTCCTCGCATTATAAGTTCTTAACTGACGGGGCCGGATTCGAACCGGCTTACGTGTTTCGCTTTTATAGGATCGCATACGGCAACCGCTCCCGACAGCGTGCAACGCCTACATTCGGTCATCGGGCGTGTTCCCACCACACCGCACCGTCAGTTCATTTTCAAGGCGGGCAGGGAAGAAGCCGTACCTATCCCCTGGCTTCCGGGCTTAGGATTCAGCCGGACAGGTTAGCCTATCCCCCAGCCCACATCCCACGCCCGCCAGAAACATTATACCTATTCCCAACGTAACAGTCAAGTCCCTACGAAATTTTCCTTCTCGACTTAACCCACGCTATGAACAAGCGTCTCGTAGCTCTACGGGACGACGTTAGCATAGACCCGAAGAAGGCATCCCAGAACCTCTTGCTGTGGGGCTCATTGAACGGGATATCTACCGGGGTCGGTGGAGGAGTATTTAGAATCTTCTCCATGCTCCTCTTGAGATCGCCAAGAGGGTCGTTGGATCCAGGACCGGCTGTCGTATCAGTCCATCCCGTCTTCATGGGTGCCACCGTGATCCGACATATTTCCCTATCCTCAAAACGTATTTCTTATTCACCCGAGCAGACTCGACCACAACCGGGGAACCGGAATAACCAGAAAGCCCGCTACGATGATCGGCGGGTTGCTCATGGTTGTTTCCGCACCTATTGAGAAGGTGACGAATCTTGCACTTCCGCATCCCTCCGTAAAAGTAAAGCGGATGGCCACAGCGGGGACAAGTAACCTCGCATGAAAAGGTATTTAGACGCTCCACGCCGTCCCCAGTAATCGGACGGATGGTCCCATCAGTGTGACGCACGAACAGGATGGATCCCGGATGGGCGGCTATAGCCACTGCTGGCGCCAGCAGTTAGGAATGGTGATCGCGACGAACCTTGACATCCGGAAGGACCGGCGTGATCTTAATGTTCCCGAGGGTCTCATCCCGAATGACGACCTCCCGAATGAGCTTCCCGGGAATCGAAGCAAGGGTGATCCAATTCGCGGCCCATATCTTTCCGGGGCCGATCGGGTCGACCGCTCCCGGGCCGACATAGAGATAGGTCGGCCTCAATCGAGCTTTCTTGGCCGAGGCTTTCGATACGACGTTCACATCGTAGACAAGACCCCTTCCGATGTGGACGACCTTCTTCTCCTCGTCCACCCCGATAAGGGGCCCAATCACGGTCTGAAGGACGCACGTCCTTCTCTCCCGCAAGACCACCGTCACGTCCCGACCGACATACTGCCTTAGTTCGACGAACGATCCTCCCCCTTCATCCGACATCCACTCCGCTCTCGACATACTTCCTCCTTGCATTAAAGGTTAACTGCACTACGTCATATCGGTCACAGCAGAAGTCGTGATCCCCATCCTCCGAAGCATCCTCTTGGCATCCCGCAGGACTGGCCAGCGTCGGGCATCGTGCTCCCGGTCCAGCAGACAACACCGAATCATTTCCTGCTTCTTGCACTTCCTCAGCCCCCGGTTCTTCTTGTTCCTGATCCTCCGGACACAGGCCGAGCAGACTGGCAGGGTCTTAATGATCTCATCGAACTTAGACCCGTTCCACATCGGGGCAGACGCCGTAAGAATCCTGATAATCTCTTCAGCCTCGGGCATGGCCATTCATCCCAGATCGCAGGGGAAGCCTCCGAACGGAATTTCGGGATACGCATTCCCGCTGGCCGTCAGTAAACTCCACTAGAATGCTATTCATTGAACCCCGTGCGATAACACGGCACTCCCGACCGTATAGCTGTTTTCGCTTTGGGTTGTTTTTCCAGGCGTAATAATGGGTCATCTACTCGGACGTATCAGAGTATTTTTTGTAGAGCTGATCCACAAGTCCGGCCCCTCTCTCCATCGTCATGCGTCTCGTAATGACATGCAGACAGCAATCAAGAAGGTGCTTGATCTGGCACTTCCGCATTCCGAGATGAACGATGGTTTCCTGGTGGCATTTCGGGCACGTAACGTGAAACATGTTCTTCAGCTTGAAGGCCTCGCATATCCTACGCCAGAGATACGTCAGATCGGGATCCTCTTCGTAATTCCGGGGGATACGGGGAAGGACGCTCATAGCCACAGCCCTTTCTTCATCCGGATATCCACACACACCTTCCGGCCCTCAACCCACGACTTGATTATCTTACCTGCCCCCTCACCGGCGATCGTGACCTCTGTCCCCATGACCTTCGTGGCGAGATCCTGAAGGCCATTTGGATCGAATCCCCGTCCGGTTATCGTAGACATGTCTGCATCGATTAAAACCGCCCGCACGAACCTTTGAACTATCGGGGTCTTGTTGGCCATCCTCCCCTCCCTCCCTCTTCCTGTGGAATCATCCCCCCGATCACCCAGGAGTCTCCCTTGGGCCCCTCATCCTCGGGTTCGGGCGATTCGCTGATCCCAAGCCTCGGCTCCGGAAGCTCTGCCCCGGACACGGTGTGCATGTCGATCTGGTAGGTCACCCCAGCAAGCCCATCGGCGACGTCCTTGCTCCCACCTTCGGGGTGATCGATCTTCTGACTCCCCACGTCGTATTGAAGCTCCCGTAGTTCCTTCTCGAGGATATAGTAGTGGTAGAAGATCGCCCGATCCTCATAGAGAGACGTCCGGCAGGACCGGTAGGGCTCCGGCGTCGTGTCCACGGACTGGATGGTCGCATCGAAGCCCCGGGCGTTGAACTGCTGGATGCTGTCCGCGCTCTGGTAGGTATCTGCCGTGATCTTCAGAATGTGGAACCCATGCTCCACGAAGTCGTAGATGATACCCCTGATCTCCGCAAAGCTGATCTCCCCGCCCGGTGGAGCCTGGACCGCCAGAGTAAGGTCGGTCCGGATGACAGGAACCTCCTCAAAATATTCCATGAGGACGTTCTCCTCGGACTCCTCCCGCTTCTGCCTCTTGACCCGAACCTTCCCCGCAGAGTGAGCGATGACCACACCCGTTCGGTCGCCGGACTTCGATGTGTCAATGTGAACGAACCGTGGGGCATCCGGGCTCTCCCGTGGGACCCTCTCACCCCGCTCGTTGGTCGTGCAGAGATAGTCCCAGTCGATCGTATACCTCTCCCCGCTCATGTGGATGAGGCTTCCCCCGCAACGGAAGGGGTTCTTCCTCTCCCTCTCCCGATCGAAGGCCTGGGCGATCTTCTCCCTACGGTGGATGAAGGGGTTGATCGCCGTCGTGGAGATCCCGGCAAAGTCCCTGAGTGACCCATCGATATCGTCCTCAAAGTTCTTCCGGAAGTCCTCCGGGACTTCGATAATGAAGCACCCCTCCTCGAGGAGGGGCTCCTCTCCGGGAGAAAGAATCCGCGACGGGATCCGCTCGTTGCCGACGAACACCCGGAACCTCTTGCTCTGCATAAAAACCTGTTCCCGAGTATCCCACAGCGAATAATCCCGCACGAACACGTGAGGATCGTTCTTGACCTCTGCGATCTTCCGGTCCAGAAAGTCGGTCTTGCTCCGCTTGGACGACACCAGGAACAGGATGCCGGGGAGCTTCCCGTGCTTCATGTAACGGGACTGCATGCGCCGGCTCAAGGCGTAGTAAAGTCCCTCGGCCTTGCCATAAATCCTCGTCCCGAAAATCGGGATGGCCTTGTTTTTATGACCGAGATCCATGAAGTTAGTTTCATCAACTACAGCACTGATCACATTTTGTCCGAGAACGGAAGTATCCTGCGAGCTGGCAACGGAGAGGAAAATCTTGTTCGGGAACCTAAGCTCCTCCTGCGTCTCTGCAAACTTGAACTCCTCCCGAAAGTAGGGGATGGCGTTCAGCATGGCGGCAATTTCCCCGAACACAACGTGCTTGGCAAGCTTCAGGGTGAGAGAGATGAAGGAGATGACGATCGAAGTGGTCTCCATCTGACCGTAGGTCATCTGCGGGCTCCGCAGAAGGGACGTCTGATAGAGGGAGTAGAGCTCGGCTACATCCACGACCGTGGTCTTGCCCCATCCGATCGCCCCGGTCACCAGGGCTTCATAATACTCCCCGGAGAATAGCTCGTAGAGATCATCGATGATCTTGGGGAAAACCTGGATCCCCAACCGCCCGAAAAAGTAATCGTTGGTCAGAAAGGTTTCTATATCTACGGGCTGGCTCTTGTATTCCATGCGACTGAGGGTCTTTTCGAAATCCTCCCCAATAACATCCAGGTTCCGGACATACAACATGATGGCTTCGATCTCATCGGGACCCAACCCCTGCAATTCAGGTATGGTGTCCCAGAGAGCATCATCCACCGTCCGGATGCTCCGGCTATGTCCCCCTGAAGTTTCGATCATCTTTCCACGTCCACCTCAACCGCCATATTCCCCCGTCTGGCTTTTGGCCGCCTTCCCTCCTGGACCGCATCGATAGACGGCCTCATTCCAATGAGCTTGGACATCCCCTCCGGCCCGAGGCCCCTCAGCTTCCGGATAACCCCGAGGACCCTGGTCCGCTTCTCCGGCGTCTCCAAGACGTTCATGAGAGCCCGGCTATGACCGAACTGCTTGTGGGCATCCGACATAATGCGGCTCATGTCGTCCGGCCCACCACCTTCCATCCAAGGCACGTGCCTTCTGAAAATCCCTAGATCCATTTCCTTGTCCATGATCGTCTCGAGAATCTTCCGGGCGACCTCAACCTCAAAAGCGTTCTTGAAAATCTTGTGAATCTGGCGCTCGGTGGCGAGATCGATATTCAGGCGTTCCTTCTGGATGGCATAAATCTCCCACAGTTCCTTGATAGGCCGGATTCCGGCCTCAAGAGCTTCGATAGCCTTAGATATGGTGGGAGGGATTCTGGTCGAGGCAAGTTCGCCGGGCGGAATAGACTCTCGGAATGCGTCCACAACCCGGCGAAGGCTTTCGAGCTTAACGTCCGTGTATTCGTTCTGGCTCTGGATGAACTCCGCTATTTTTAGGGCGGGCTGGCCTTCCCTGATTCTCCGATCTACCTCGGGAAAGCAGATTAGGCCGCGAAGACGTTCAATCTTCGCTCGGGGGAAGGGTATTTTAGCAAACGTCCTTCCCCCGCTGTTGACTCGATGACGATAATGTTTTGGCATCCGTAATCAAGAGGTTGCTTTTGAAGGTGGTCCGATAGAAACGCTTCTTACGTCCTCAAAGACTTCAAAGCTCATTCCCTTCATCATGGCTTGAATCCCCTCCGATTTTCCCGTCCGGAGAGCATCAAGAAACTCGGGGATCGACGTATCCGGTTCTTCCTCCCTAAGTGTGATCTTGAGGACGACGGTTTTAGTTACCGGTCCCAAGGTACACCTCCCGGGTTAAACGGCCGGTGGAGGGATGGGCGATTCGGGTGCGGTTGGCGATTCCACAGCCGGAGGAACAGGCACCTCCGGAAGAGGAGCTAACTGCAACGTCCGCTCGAGCTCCCGCAGGCGCTTACACTCGTCGGCGACCTGCCCCCGGAACTCCATCATCTTTCGCTCCATATCCCCGATGGAGTTTACGAGCGATGCGAGATACTTAGCCTTGAGCTCTTCGATGGTAAGATTCTCGAGGCTCACAGACAGGTCAGTAGCGTAAGCTGTGCTCACATCGCATGGGTTGAGAAGGCGGTCCTCCTCGTGCTTGGACGGTCTTGTCCGGGCCAGGGAAGCCCCGAACGTCCGCACGATCTCCATCTGCCCGCTCGTGATGGCCGGATCGACCCAGGCTGGGAAGATCAGGACGAGGAGATAGTAGAAGAACTCCTCCGAAGCGTCGTTGATCATCGAGACGCCCTTCTCCCAGTTAAGGAGGAAGGCATCCCCGGAGAAGTTAAGGCCGATGTCGTCGTCGGTGATCATCTTGATCATGCCCCGTTCCATCATGGCCGAGGCAGTCTCCTGCGTCCGCTGGGCGACGTCCTTGTAGCCCTGCAGGAACTCCACAGATCTCCCGCACATGTCCCTGGTGGATTCGATGACCTTGATAAACGCCTCGGCTACGTCGTTCACCTCATCGCTCTTTTGGCGACGAAGCTCGTAAAGCCACTCCATCTTGGCTTTCAGGCCCGCCGACCGGGCTCCGTTCAGGTGGGACACGCCGATAAACTTCTCGAGGCGGTCGAGAAAGTCCCGCTTCTTATTCCGCAGGACTTCTACTTCTTCGATCTTCATCATGGTGGGTCTCCTTATTCTAATGCCTAAAGAGTTTCTGTAGCAGGCACAGGGTTCTGAGTCTGATACCAGCGGAAAGCCTGCTCGAAGGGTGCGTTCACGTCCTGCCCATGATCATAGGCACGGGTAGCAATTTGCTCAGCAAGTTCAAAGACGGCATCATTGGCCACGACGAACAGAATCTTCTTGTCGCTCCCTTGGTACGAAAAGACCATGAAATTCGACCGGAGCTGATCCCCGTGCTCTAAGAATAGTTTCCGGAGGAGAGCGGACAATCCCTCCATCGAGTTGACGTTCTTGGACATGCGAGCAAACTCATCGACGACCTTCTTTGGGGCCCCCGACTGCCCCAAGCCTTCCCCGACGTTTTTTAGGAGCTCTTCAAACTTCCCCCGATCGGTAAAGGCGAACAGCTTCTGCAACGCCTCATCGCCGTACCGGATGGCCATGTCCTCGTAAAGTTTCTTGAACTTCAAGGGGTTCATCCTACCCCGCAGAACGTTCAGACGGACGGTCAGAAACTTCTGGAGGTCCACATCCTGAAACCGGGCATCGGTCAAGACGTTCACGGGGATCTGGCGCCACTTATCGGGATCCTGCTCCCGCAAGACCTTAATCGCCCTGATCCGGTGCTCTCCCCCAAGAATCCGGTAATTCCCGCTGTCGAGCGGGACGACCTCGGCGTAGGAGATATAGCCCATCGTTCCGATCTCCTCCACCAGTCGATCGAACTCATCGTCCGTCATCTGGTTGGGATTCCAGTCGTTGGCCACGAGCTTGTCCGGGTCGACCATCTGAACCACGCCCGGAACGGCTGTGACCCCCTGGATCCCCTCCGTAGGGGTAATTCCCGACCCGGGGACAGGCTGTGGCGCCTGAGAACCCTCATGGGGGGCTTCCGTAGGGGCTACAGGGGCTTCTGGGAGGCTTTTCTCGGCCTGGGGAGGGGTAGTAGCCTCGCTCGGGCTCTCCCCCTCTTTTGGGGCTTCTTCGACCGGGACAGGCTTTCGCCCTTTCCCGAACTTGTCGACGACTCTTCGGAACGACCTTTTCTGCTTCTGCTTCTTCATTGCACCCCCATCGAGACGGGAATCTTTCCCCTGGTTATGATCGCATCGAAAACCATCCGGATGACCTCATGGGTATCAAAGCCCCAGTCGCTCGGATCGTCCCCGAAGGCGACCTTGTGGACTTGATTTATGAGATCGACGTATTCCTCACTATAGTGGTTGACGGGAAGAGTGGCATACTCCTTCTTCGACCCGCAGACCGAGCACTTGAAAAGCACCCGGTCAATCGTGACGTAGTGGATATTCCCGCCGTCCAGCTTCCGACCCCGTCCGGCCTTACCTATCAGCTCCAAGATATGACACGTCGGTCGAGCGGGTATCATCCGCTCCCGCCAGCCAAAAAACCCCCTGATCGCATTGATAAATCTTCTCATTTGTGCTCCTCGCATCCTCCCACAAATTCTCCGATCGGGACAACAGACTTCCCGCACTTAGGACAGTAAAAGACCTCTCCGCAACGGCATCGATCCCAGCCAAAGTATTTCATCTTATCCTGGTGGCCTTCGGCGGCACACTCCCGGATGGCATCCTCTCCGAGCGAAATAACCTTATCTTCATCCAATATACTCATTGGACTTCCGGCTGTAGGTGTATTTGATGTTCTCCCGAAGCCATGAATCGACGAGAAACCATAAAAGCGGCGTAAGAGCGGCCACGGCCACCAGAAAGACCACGAGCCCGCTGATCACGTGGATCCAGAACAGGGCCCCGTGAACCTGCGGGTGATCGACGACGAACCTTAGAATTGCATCCACGGTTCCTCCTTAGATAGTCATTACGCTGGCCGCCTCCCGAGGGGTAACCATCGTAGCCCCTCCGGATATTGCCCGCATGACTGCTCTCTTCGTTGTGAGATCGTAGTGCGGATGCCGATGATCCTGAAACCACAACCGCTTCAAATTCATCTTCTCAGCAAATCGATGAAGCTCATCGATGGTATCCGCCACCAGGTGCTTCCCATCCGTGTAGACAGCCATCACCCGAGTAGCGGCCAGCCCGCCGATGGTTTGCTCTTGATAAAAGGATCTCGCCCATCAAACGCTCCTGTCGAACGGGCTAGCCGTTTCATAGATAGCCTATCACCCTGATCTTGTCGTCGTCCGGAGGTTCCTGCTCCTCCTTCGCCTTCTCCCTCTCCTTGGCTAGCCACTGCTCTCTCCCGTCAGGTTCCTGGCGCACGTGGTGAGAAGCAAAGAATTTTCTTATATCGTTAATGGGCCTCTCCAACCCCCAGCAGAGACCCACAAACATAGCCAGGGACGTCATCATCTGCTCTATAGAACCAAGGTTCGGATAAGCCCAAAAACTCGAGCCGGTGATGTGATGGATGATCTTCATAATCACAAGTCCCATTGCCCCGGAAACCATCTTAACCGACCATTTGAGAATCCATTCCTTCCGCTCGTCCGTCACCCAAACCTCATTTCTTCGGTGGATCGAATACCACCCAGACGTTTACCGAGTCCGGAGGGTCCACGTGGTGTCCACGGAGATCGATCCGGTGGCCCTTGACAAGGCCTCCCTTGTCTCCGCACCAACGGAACCCAACCCCTTCGATGTAAACAATCGTGCCTTCCGGGAAGACAGCGGGATCCACTGCCACGACGCTTGAGCAGGCCTTTGCCCCGCTCGAAGTAACCTTCCCGTAAACGTAGTGGGTTAACTTAAATTTCCCGGCGTAGTTAAACCGGGCAGTAATTTCCTTGGCGATCGGCCCGTTAAGTTCTTCTGAAATGGTCACGCCGACCCATAAGGCCACCAGCATGATCACCGAGGCGGTGAGGGTCTTCATAAAACCTCCCAACATTAGGGGGACGAGTAAATCAAGAATCGTCACGACTTCCAACCTCTTCCTCCATCAGCAAATCCTCGGTTGAAATCACGTCCGGAACCTCTTCCTCTTCGGCCAGAACGGGATCCGGAATCGAACTCAAACTCCATATCGCTACCCCTCGGTTATCGGTTTCGACATTGCAGTGCATGCAGTAGTAAGTCCTCACCCTTCCATCGTCGGCGAACGGAACGGTCTCCGTCCCGCACTGGTCGCACTTAGGATCTGCTTCTGGCATACCTTAACAAATGCGCTTGCCGCATTTTCCCCCGCTCCGAAGAACCCTAAAGTGTTCCCCATTCCGTCTTTTCAAATTAACAGCGGAGCCGACATACGCATGTCCGTTAAAGAGGTTTCTTAGCCTATAAATGCCAGATAATTTTAGAGTAGTCATCGTTTCCAATTCTTTCCTAGGAGTGACGGATTGACGACCTTCTTAAAATCATCCAGCGGCATCAGATACCACATCTGAGGCGCCGGGAAATATATTTTAGTGAAGTGAAGCCGGACAAGGGTGTAGTCGTGGTCTCCCTGTTCCTTGCGGTCCCGGATAGCCGCATCGAGATGAGCCACACAAACCCGCTGGCTCTTCTTCTCGGTAGAGATCGGTGGGAGCTGGCTAGGCCCGAGTTGCCACTCTTCCGTATTCTCATTCAAAACCTTCTCAACATCCTGCTCCGGAAAACCCATCCACTCCCGAACCCCGTCCGGACGGGTGAAGCAAAGATTAAGAAGGGGTATCTTGCTTCTCTCCATCGCATGCACATCGAGCTGACGAAGCCACTGCGACTGGACAGACATAAACGACTTGGCAGTCTCCTTCTCTTGGCATAAAAAGCCGGGGAAAAAGACATCCTCCTTGCGGAAGTGGCCCGATCCGGACCCGGGCTGGGGACGTCCTCCCAGCTCCTTAGCGAGTTTCTTCTCGTGCGACAGACCCAACGGACGCCTCGAGATATTGGCAGACCTTCATCCTCCGGATCGCCCCGAGAGATTTCCCGACCTTCCGGGCATCCTTCGGACAAACCGCCACACCCCCAGTGAAGTCCCGGTCGTTCCTCAACAGAACTTCCCCATTACAGATAAAGCAAATTCCCTTACCGACGTATTCGTTCATCATACTCCTTAAATCGCCTGATCGTTTTCGTCGACGGCCCTGAGCACATGCCCTCCCCGCCCGACCCCAACCTGCTCAAACTCTTTGATATCATATTCGTTTGGGGGAGGATTTCCAGCCGACTGAAACATCGGGAAGACCCTCGTCATGATATCCTGAATCAGCAGGATGTGCTTGCATATCCGGACGTGCTGGAACACGAAGCTCGGGCAGGTGCAAGACCACGCCCCGGAAACCACGATGTAAATCGTCCCGGGATTCGTGAGGGAATCTACCTCCCACTCGTCTACTTTGATCCGTCGAGCTTGAGCCATGGCATCCTCAGTCCGGCTCCGGGAGGCCACGGCTCTTGTAGATCACCTTGTCGTTGCCATCGACCACGAGGAACCGTAGCTCCCCCTGCTTCTCCCAACGCTTCAGGAGAGATAGAACTATGGCTGGCGAACCCTTTGTCCCGATATTGTTACTCACGAAGTGAAGGCAGATCAGCGAGAGGGCATGAGAGGGCTTGTCCGTCTGCCCCATCTTCTTCGCCATCTCGATCGCTTCCATGACCGACTGGTGCTGATCCCGGTAGAGGACGAAGGAGGACCGGAACACCTCCTCCACCTGCGGGATAACTCCGGCCTCTTTCTTGACATGCTCCCGGAACTGAAAGACGTTCGAGGTCTCGGCGAGGGCAACGAGCTTCTTGATATTCTTAGGCGTAGCTACGCCCACGAGCTCCTTCGCCTTCTCGAAGCCAATTTCCGAGACCCCCTTGATCATCTCAGGATTATCCTTGTGCTTGACGCAGAAGTGCTCGTAGAGAGAGATCAGGTAATAAGCCTTCCGGCCCTTGAAACCCATCTCGGCTTCGATATAGTCCTCAAATCTTTCGAAGCCCCACTTCCTAAACATCTCCTTCGTGCTGACCCGGTAGAGGAGCCCTGCAAGCTCAAAATAGGCCTCCTCCACCCGCTCCTTTAACTGCACTGCCCGGCGCCTGACTTCGGACTCGGAAAGTCCATCCACAGACTTCTGAATCCTGGCTACCTCCAACATGGGCGTTCTCCCTTCTCATCGTTTGAGATTGCATCTACTCGGGGATATGAGACTCCCTTGAATCTGCTCCCCCTCCTTCGACTGGCGGGATTTTCCCGACATGGTTTGCTCTCGGCTTCCGGAGAGCGACAAAGCCCCTTCCCCTGATCTCGAGAAGGTTCCGGGCTCCGAGGGACTTGGCGGGATCCCCCGAGGCCGCTCGGTTCATGAGCTCCCCCCGAATGATCACGTAGTCCCCCTGCTTGACCTTCTCCCGGACGACCGGAATAACGTCCCCGAACATATTGATTCGGACCCACGTTACGATGTCCTCCGACCTCGAGCCCTTCTCGTTGATCACGATCACGAAGGTGCAGGCATCCATCCCTTCCTTCGTCTTATCGAACGCAGGGTCCCTGGCGACATTCCCCGCGACGACGACGTTGTTGATTCCGAGCATTAGGGTTTCCTCATGTTAGGGTGTCTTTCTGCCAAAGGCACCCGATAATAATACACCATAAGGGTTTACCGTTTTCAAGAGGGTGAGGAAACCCTATGCCCTTATAGCCCCTCCATCTTCAAAACCATGCGTGGGATTTTTATGCCCAACACCTTGCCCTTCAGATAGATGGCTATCATCCAGGCATCCATCATGTCCTTATTTTTGAATTCCATCCCCCGACTAGTTAGGAACTCCCAGAGCCGGTCCTTCTTGATCGCTCCCCCGCCCTTCGTTCCGATAAAGAACTTTCGGGCCGCCGTCGAACTGACGACCACAATCCTCTTTCCGAAGTTTGACCAGATCCCAGACTCCACCCAGCCCAGAAGCCTCCCGAGACTGAACTGAGGCCCCTGGAACTTGGAGTAGGCCGGACCCTCCACCCCGATCAGCCGGGGATCGTAAGACCCAACCTGATTCTGAATCTCAGTTGAGATATCGACAAGCCTTTGAAACCGACCTTCCTCATCGTCCTTCTTGACTTCACACCCTGCCCCGTATTGGTGGAACTCATCGTTGTCCAGGGAGAGCAGGACGATACCCGTCGACCGCAGGCTCAGGTCGATCCCCATGACACAGTTACGTTTAACTCCCACAAAAGAGGACTTGATTTTCTTCATGGGGTCTTCCAAGCTGTGTCGACGCACTGCTTGAGGGTCTGGCAATAAGCCCTCCGGGATGGTGCACAGGTAGCCTCCGGAACAGGCCCGGCCCCCGTGATGGCATCGAAAATCTTCTGGGACATCTCGAGATAGGGATTCACTATCGAGTTGTCGAGATCCACATCGAATCCCTTGAATAGGGCGGGATCCCTGGGCTTCCCCCGGGGGGCGTAAAGGATATGCCCCCTCGGGACCCCCTTGAGATGCATGTAAATCTGCGTCTGGTGAACGGCAGTAACCTTCGGGGCAGTCATCCGATTGAATGCCTGGGCGTCGACCGTCTTGATCTCCAAGAGGCGGTCCACCCCAGTGACCCCGTCCGTCCTCTTCATGGGCATCAGCAGGCCATCGTAATGCCCCCGCAAGTGATACTGTTTGCTCTCGATCGTCTGCTCCACGTACCGCCACTCCCCATCCTGACCGCAAACGCACTTAGCCGGGTAGTAGGTATTCTCTACGATCGTAAGACACTCCGGACACCGCCAGTCCCCGATCAGGATCCCGAGCTGTCCCAAGTAGGTCTGGACCAACTCGTGAATCTTCGTCCCGACGTCCATGATATAGCCACTGTGGATGTCCACCTTTCTTGTTAGAGTAAGATTGTGGATCGAAGCCAGAGCGACCTCCCGGGGACAAAAGTCCTGATTCACAATGTTGGACACCCGGATAAAGTCCTCCGGGCCGAGGGGCTTCACAACCTGAACTCTCGTCCACATCTCGAGTGCCGATGCGACGTCCGACTTCGCTACGGGCGGCTCGGGTTTCTTCTCCTTATGCGGCTTGGCTAATGGTTCGGCCTTAATTAAATCCCGAATGCCGACTACCCCTAAGACTTTATCGAAAGACATCTCTTTGCTCGCTTTCGCTTTTGTTGTCGCTTTCTGAAACGAGAATAGCAGTGTGAGGAGCAGAAGCTAGATCGTCTGTGCTCCGGAACGGCCATTCGGGTATAAGTCTTAAAAGAATCTCCGCATCCTTTACAGACACGGTTGTAAACGTGAATTTCGAACACGGCTCACTTTAACTTTATCTTATCGAGCAGGAGCCTCTTCACCTTGTCGTATTCCTTCGGGTTGGCCATCCAGAAGTCCACGATGCTGGACTCCGATTTAAGGGGAGTCTCCATCGGAGCATACTCCCGGCCATCAATAAGGTAGCGGCCCTCAGCCCTACTGATAATCCCGTAACGCATGCCGATAGCCAACACCCGATCCTCATCAAATATGTCCCCGATCTTCTTGGTCTGGGTGTTCGCCAAAACCATCTTGTATTCGCCCTGTATGTAGGGAGTCGTGAGAGAGGAAGTTTTAACCTCGAAGCCAAGAGTCGTAGCTAGAGGAAACTTGATCCCCGTCTTCTGGTCGTCATCGTAGTCGACCTTTCCTCCCCACATCCGGATTTCGATCCCTGTAGCGAAGCGGTGCCCAAACCCTCCGGGGGTTACGGTGGGGTCACCCCACAGGACGCCAACCTTGTGACGGATCTGGTTGAGCAGGATGACTGCCGGGCATCTTCTGTTCTGCGTCCAGGAGTGGTTGAAAGCCGACGTCCATTTCCGGATGCCCTTGTTGAGTATTCTTGCCGCCAGTCCCTGATACTGCTTCTCCATCGCCTGCTGTCCCTCATCGAAGGGCATCATGGCGGCCAGGCTGTCCACCACCAGAACGTCCACGGCGGTGGACTTAATAAACTCTTCCACGATGTTCCCCGTCTGCTCGGCAGAGTCCGGCTTTGAAACGTAGCAAGGGTTCTGCCCGTCCTTATTCATGTCCACCCCGAGATGGATCGCCCAGGCCTCGTCGAGCTTCCCCTCCACATCTATGTAGACAACCCTCATGGGAACTTTCTTACCGCACGTGCAGGAAGAGAGATAGACGTAGCAATTCCGGCAGGTCTTTTGGGCCTCAGCACAGACCCTCAAGGACATGGTCGTCTTGCCGGACGACTTCATTCCGTAGATTTCCGAGAACCGCCACATGGGGATCCCGCCGCCCGAGGCGAAATCGAGAGCAAAAATACCCGTCGACAGTCTCGGAATGTCTATCTCCAACGCTTCTGAGCCAGCGGCGGTTACTTCCCCGAACTTCTCGTTAAGATCGGAGACTACACTTTTGAGGCTTCTGTTTGTTTTGGGAGCTTCCCTCTCGGCACTATCTTTTGCCATCAGGAAAACTCCCTACGCCCCAGGAACTTCCGGGGCATGCTCTTCGCCGGGACGGGAAGCCTCAGCACCGGGTCGAACCTGTCCGGAGAGCTCATCCCTCTTGGCGTAAATCTTCTCAGCCTCCACGGAGACTTCCTTCTCCACCATCCCCTTTGCCACGAGCAGAGTGGCATCCAGCTCCTCCTTGTAGCAGGGAAGGGTGACCTGGACGTAAATACGCCCCGAAGCGTAAGGCGCCAACGGGATCGTCAAACCGAAGCCCGCCGTGACCGTGGCGGGCGCTGTAACGAAGGACTTGACCTCGAGGGTGCGTTCCGTGACCGGATCGCCCCCCGGATAGGAACGCTCGACCATGATGGTCGACGGGACCGCCCGGGCGTCGGGCTGGGTTGGGGCGGGAAAGGATAGTCTAGAAGCCCCCTGAAGGATGGTTTCAAAACCCTTGAGAAACTTATCCAACACCTTCGATAACCCCTTGAAGGCATCACCCTCTTTCCCCTTTGCTCCTTTCGGTTTCGCTCGCATCTTCTGTTCCTCCTAAATCTCTACGGGTTTAGTGATGTTGACACCTAACTTTTTCCACTTATCCGCAACCAGCCGATACAAGAGAGCCCTATCGTTCTTCCCCCGGGGAAGCCCTATGACACAGGGCGCCGCTACCTGGACGGCTTCGATCATGTCCGCAGTGTAGAGCCTGGCTCCCCGGCGACGGAAGGGAGTTTTTGGAAGCACCCTCAGCCGCTCCCACTTTGCGATCGTCACCTTCCGGACTCCAAGGATGTGCGACAGAAAACTACTATGAAAATAAGTCACACCCTTCGATTCGACCGGACGTCTAGTCCGGCCCAACGGAGCCTTGGCGATCCGCTCCTGGCGTTTCTTGTTGAACTTAAGCCGACGGTACAGAAGTCTCCTTATGACGGACGGAGCTTTGTAATCGGGATGGGTCATCCGAAACTCCTCCCGCTTCTTGCGTCGCTTATCCAAGAGCTCATCCTTGTGATCGAGATACCACCTACGGAAGTATCTCTTCCTGACGGTTACTGATTGCGGAACCAAACTAACCACCTCCTGATTAGTTATTCAGCCACGCCCGGTGGTGTGAAAATCAACGTCTCGGCTCCTGCATGTGCGACCTTCGTCTCCTCCGGCAGGACAACGTCTGGGAGGTCCAGAAGGGCGGCCATCATGGAGATCGTCTTGTCGACGGCGACCTTCTGCTTTTCGATGTGCATGTTGAGCTCCTTGACCTGAGCCAACATGCCCATCTGACGGAACATCTCCCTCCGGGTCTCGAAGTCCACACAGGACATCCTGGCCTCTTCATACATCTGAAGAAGCGTCCGAACCTTCACAGCTACGGTGAACATCTTCTCCGGCATCCGAAACAGGATATTCTCGCCTGGCGTGTTCTCTGACATCCCTTCCTCCTTATGGTTGGTTGTGTATTATAACGGTTTCCAAAGTAATTGTCAAGATGGCTTAGATTCTATCTTCTCGGGAACGTCGACCTTAGACATCCTGGGCGGCAGTTTCTTCTCGATCTCATCGAAGAGGGCGACCCACTGAGCCTGAATGTTCTTCCACTCACAGTGCTCCTGGACCCAACGGCGGAGCCTCTGGGCCCTGAGCTCACCCTCCTTCGGATACCGCCAGACCTCCACGATCGCCTCAGCAAGCTTGTCGATGTCAATGAGAACGTCCTTGAAATTCAGGGCGGAGTCCAGAGGATACCAGTCGGAGTAGTCCACAAGCCATCCCCTCTTGTCCGCAAGGATTTCCGTCATCGATGCGTAGTTCGTCCCGACCGACGGCCTCCCGGCCATCGCCGCTTCGATCAGAGGAAGCCCCCATCCCTCCCGACCCGAGGTCAGGACGTGGACGTCCATCATCCCGTAGATTTTGTTGAGCTCCTCCTCTGATGCCATCCTGCTCATGTCGGTTGGATTGGGAACCTTCGAGATGAAGAGCTCCCCTTTCTTGTAGCCCATGTAGGATGCTAGCTGAACGATATCCAGGCAGTCCTTCGCCACGTCGACGGGCTGGGTGTGAAGCAGGAGCATGGCATTAGGGATATGCTCCAGGACCTTCCGGAAGGCCCGCATAAGGCGCTCGGGGTGCTTACGTATGCAGTTTCGGAATACCGCTCCCACGATAAACCGGCCCTGGAAGCCGTTCATGGACTTGAACTCTAGCTTCTTGTCGTCATCGATCACCTTCATCGGCTTGACCCCGTGGTAGATCGTCCGGAGCTTCGGGGCCAGCTCGGGAAATTCTCCGGCAATAACCTCCCTCGCCCAGTTCGTGAAGAACACGGGGTAGTCGATCTGCTCAACGACGTGCTTGACGTGGAGGGTATGGTTCTCTGAATCGATGGCGATATAGGCGGCTACGGGAAGCTCCCGGATCTTCGCCTCGTGGACGGCGTTGTGGCCACGATCGCTCATGAAGTGGGGATCGCCGTAGGTAAAGACCATGTCGGGGCATATCTTATCCATGTAGCGGGGAATTAACTGCACTCCCCAGTAGTCGATCATCGAAAGGGGATAGCACTTATAAGGCGCCCCCACGATCGGGTCCGTCCCATTATAGCTCCAAAAACAGGCGTGGACTTCATGCTTCTTCGAAAGGGCTTCCAGAATCTTGGACCCCTGGGCGGCAAACCCGCTTCCGATGAACGTGTTCTCCCCGACATACATGATTTTCATCGCATCCTCTCTGCGTATAGGCAGTATCCGATCTGTTGGACATTCCCAAACATCGGATTGTTTTTCACGCTCTCTATGGCCACTCTCGTTGGTCCAGGCCACCAAGCAACAACGTCGTGCAGGATAACCACGCCACCAGAGATAACGTGCGGAACCCAAAGGTCGAAATCCATCCTGACCGACTCGTATTCATGGTCACCATCGATGAACAAGAGTCCGATCGGACAGCTCGGCATCGAAGCGGACTGCGACGTCGCAACCACTTCATGGACTAATTCCTTAACCCCAAACCTCTCGATATTACTACGAAAGGATTGGAGGGTATTCAGCACACCTTCCCGAGCGTGTTCCATCCCACCTTCATGTGGATCGACAGCGTAGACCGGCACTTTGTTGCCAGACAAAGAACCCTCAGCTAACACCACCGTCGACTTCCCAACCCACGAACCTATCTCTACGATACAAGAACCTGCGGGCACTCTCATCGCAGAGCGGTAGAGCAGTTCGACATCCTCATCGTGAAGCCATCCCGGAATTTCATGTGCGATGCTCTTAATTCGAGAGCGATCGGCACACATCTATTTCCAGAACCTCACGAGAGCCCTGTCTCCCTGCTGTCCGACCGCTTCAAATCTTGAGAAACCAGCCCTCTGTCCCATCTTTCCGATACAGGCAACCGTAAGCCCCCAGAAGTTCGTGGGGTCGTTATTCAGCTCCCTATCGCTGTAGAAGTATCCGATCGGCTGATCGCCCGGAAAGACATGCCCCTCCAAAACCATGCACTGCCCGGTCACCCTGGCTAACTGACACATGGCCTTGTAGGGGTCCTGGATATGGTAGATCAACCCGAAAGCGAGCACCAGATCAAACTTGGCATCGCCTAGACCCGACAGATCTTGAGCATCCATATTCATATACTCTATCTGGTCTACGGGTTTCCCCCATATCCTTCTTAGGTCACGGGCAACCTCAAACCCCTTCATTCCAGCGGCACTGTGCTGATACGAGTCGACCGCCGTCACCGTAAATCCCCCTTCTCTCAGCCGGAAGGAATGATAGCCATCCCATGCCCCGACATCGAGGGCTGTCTTAAAATCATTAGGCGGGATTGAGGTTAGCTTCCAATCGGAAAATCCGAACGGTTCGCATCCGGGCGTCCTGATACCCGGATGGACTTCTATCTGTCCCCACCATCGGGGGACGACGGACATTCGCTCATGAACTTCATTTGGGCTTAACATCCCTATCCTCCCCATCGGTCTCTAAAAGGTTCTCTGAAAAACAACGGATCCCGAATCGGTTCTCCTTCATAGGGCTGAACCTCATCGGTTCCAAAGTTTCTAACATACTGCGGATAAAGACCGTCGCAGATCACCCGGGCGGCGCATCTCTGACACTTCTCCCCGAACATGCTCGAGGCGACCACTCTGGATGCAAACATATTCAGGACACGCTCCTCCACGGAGTCCCCGAAAGCTCTCTCGTTAGTTGCCTGTTTGTCGAGCTCCGCCAATTGACTTGTCATCGTCCCGTAAGCGGAAAAGTATTCCCACTCGTAAGGGTCATATTGCCACTGCCGGAATCCGCAAACGTGGCCCTCAAAACCCTTCAAGAGACACATCGGGAAGTAGCGGACGTTCACCCAGATCCCGGCCTCATCCAGAATGGCAATGGCCTCCCTCAATTTGGGCGCCACATCGGAGTGCTTCAGCTGGAAGACGACACCGTTCTTCTCCGACCACTTAGTTCCGGGATGAGGGTTGAAGCTAATAAAGTTTACGATCCTCGGCTTGATCTGAACGAAGAACTTGGCCAACCGATCGAGATCGGGAACGCAGAATCCGGTCAGCGTCGTGTTCGTCCGGAAGGGAAACTTCCTCCCGATCAGAGTCTCGATCGTCAACCCGACCTGCGTCCAGGCCATCGGCTTGCTCACCGCTTCACTATGCCTGTCCTGAAAGCCGTGGATGGACAACAGGACGTCCTCTAACCCATAGCTCTCTATCAGCCCGGCGATCCTCCCGGTCAGAAGCCCGTTCGTGATGATGGTCGGCTTCAATCCTATATCCGCACAGTGCTTCACCAGGCCCCCGATATCAGGATAGATCGTGGGCTCCCCTCCGGTGATGTCGACGGCCTCGAGCTTAAAGACGTCTCTCAGCTTCGAGGCTTCAGCCATGACGTCCGCCCTCGTCCTCCAAGCAGGTTCTTTCGTGTCGAAGTAATAACAAAACTTGCACTTGGTATTACATCTCATCGTGGGATACATCACGCCACGGCGGCCCATTTTCCTCATGCAAAGACCTCGCCGTTTGGACGGACACCCCAGGTCTGCTCGTATTTCGTGAACAGGGTCATCAGGCGTCCGGTCTCTTTCCACTTCCTCGTAAACGTGGCTCTGTCAATCATGTCCATTTCACCAGTCCTCCCGGTCTGGTTTATCGTCGCCCCGACTAAATGGACAGCTCCCATCGATGGGACATAGTAACTCTCAAGTCCCTTCTCCCATGCCTTGAGACTGAAATCGACCTCCTGGTAGAACTTCCTGTATTCGGCATCGAACGCCCCGACCTCCATGAACGCCCTTCGGGTAATCAGGCAAGCCGCACTGGTGACATACATGGAGGCCCGAACATGGTCACTTTCGTCGACCCTGTGGAATGGGAAAATCTCTGGCTCCAGCTTAATCACCCCGCCCGCGTGGTGCACAGCTCCCACTTCCGTAATGATCCGGCTTCCAAACACGCCACCTCTCGGCTCCTGGATCGTCGCATCGATAGCTCTCTTAAACCATAACGGGTCGATAAAACAGTCATCGTCAATAAGCACCAAGGCTTCCGCATCCGATCCCCATCCGATCATGATTCGGTTTATTTCTTGGGTGTGGCTGAAAGTTCTGGACCACCCATTATCGCAGATAACCATCCGGCTATCGATATCGTAGTGATCGAGCCCTGCTGTTCCGAGAGAAACCTTGACCGACTCAATGCACCTCTGAGCGTTCGGGCCTCTAACATCCGGCGTTGGAATAAAGATTACGACTCTCACTATACCTCCCCATGCACGAGAGGAGGCCCGTGCCAGATGTTCATTCCGTCCCTCCGGAAAATCCCGCACCGCTCGTTGGGAACGACCGTAGCGAAGCAGACCCGAGCCCAGTAGGGCATAAAGAGGGCTCCATTCGCGTCGATCTTGCAAAGCATGCGGATCCCGGGGAACGCCTTCGGAGCCTCCGGCTTGATATGGGAATAAGCAGACTCCGGCGTCGGGGCGAAGGGTACTGCGATCGCAAGGGCATGGGCGAGGTCGGTCGTGTCATCCATATTGATCTTGGCCACAAGGTCGCCCTCCTTCACGAAGGCGTCGTCTACGAACCCAACCTTCTTCATGCTCTCCGGGAGATCACCTCCATCCTCATTCGGAGGGCCCCACTCATCCCCCTCAAGGAAAAAGACCTCCGTGTCCTTGATCATCTTGGCAAGGTGTTGTAACGCCTCGGGAGGCGTGAATGCTCCGGTTCCATTCGGGACGACAGAGGAAGCTACGATCGCATCGATCTTCATGGCCCATAGTCCCGATCTTTGATCTCAGCCTCCATCTCCACGGACATGGTCACGACAAGGATCGGGGACGTCTTGAACTGCTCTCCCGAAACGAGCCCGCCCCTGGCTGTCTCGACGGCCCTATCGAACCTTCCGGTAAGGTCTTTGGCGAGACTGGCGATTGCCTTCTTCCTCTTGCCGTATTTAATCTTTCCCGATACTTCGACCTTCATTTTCCCCTCCTCTTGGGACCCCTCATTCCGATTGCCCTCAAAAGATAAATCGCCTGATGCCACATCCATCCGAGGACGTGGACGATCAGTGAGGCGGCCAGGACAGGCCAAAAGACGTTCCAGAAGAAAGTCATTGTTTAACCTCCTCTCTTTCTAAGACGCAAAAACGGTCATCCAAAATCTTCGACAGGACGGGCTTCACTTCCTTCTCCCAGTCGAGCCGCCCGTTACCGCACCCAGGGCGGGGCAGATAAATGATCGGGATCTCCTTCTCACGGACATGGACAGCTAACTGCCGGGCCGACGACTCTATGAGCTTGAGATCGGCCTTCTGCTCCCAGGAGTGCTTCACGGGGAAGGATGCGATCTTGCGATCGTCGAAAAGGAATACCCGATTGCCGAACATCCGTAGCCGATCCCCGAGCTCGAAGGGAAGCTTAGGGTAGAGCTGAGCGGCCTGCAGGGCCACCCCTCTGCCCATAATGCAGGCCCCGTCGCGGCGTGTCGCCCCATTGGTTGTGACAACGACCCACTCCCCTTCCCCGTGGCACCGCCAGATGTCTCCCTTAACTTCCAGCATGGCTTCCCAGCACAGCCTTCATGCCAACCGATAGGGCTCCTCCCAAAGCCTTATCGACGGCCACCAAGGCCCTCCCGGGTCCCTGCCTGAGCTTCTCCTGTAGCCCCGGGATCCGGGAAACGTACCGGAATCCCTGGAAGCCCTTGAACGGGACGGGGAGGGGTAACCACTGCCATTCGTGGTAGCGGACGCACCATGACCCCCTGTGACCCCAAATTCTGCCTGTCAGGTCGCATTCCTCGGGCTCCTCTAACTGCTCCACGTCGCAGAAGACGACTCCGTAGCCCCGGATGACCCCTCCATCCACGAAGTAAACTTTATCTCCCCTCTGGACGTCTGGCCTTCTCGGGAAGACCCTGAACCAGAATCCATTGCCATCAGCGAGCGCCTCCCCCTCCATCTTGGCGGTCTCGTGCTCGGACTTGGGCGTCGTCACCAGGATATCCATCAGAACCTCACCTTGCAGAGTCTGACCTCGTAGGTCTTATCGTCCTTGAAATAAACGGGAAAGGCGTTATACAGCGGAAGGTGGGTCATGTTACAAAGGATGTGGTGGATCACGTGGAAGGGCGTCTCCCCGTCATACGGATTCCAACAGCTGTGCGGAAGGGCATACCGACCCCAGTGGTCTGGACCCTTCAAAGCATGCAGGACGAGTTTCGAAAGAGAGCAGTAGTTCTCGGCCACGAGCAAAGCGCGTTCCTTCGATCGCTCCTTCGTTGGTTCGCCTTCGAGATGCCGGGAGCCTCCCAGGTCGGCAAGGTAGTCGTAGTCCCGGAAGTCCGTGATCAAGCATCCGGCTTCCGTAACGAGCTTCTGGACCATAGACTCAAACGACTTCGGCACACGCTTCGAGAGATAGGGCGAAAGCGAGAACAGGCAGTAACGGAAATTGACGCTCCGGAA
>Ga0315293_10000019_pt1 | contig 157825 bp, 152 predicted proteins | sample YL17G13_20_MG_FD_203071 | JGI IMG/M metagenome (GOLD analysis project Ga0315293, IMG submission 203071) | Sediment microbial communities from Yellowstone Lake, YNP, Wyoming, USA - YL17G13_20 | ecosystem: Environmental > Aquatic > Freshwater > Lake > Sediment | place: USA: Wyoming | collected...
TGTTCGGGTCATGCACATTCTGGACACTTTTAGTGATAAACTAAAAGCATATGAAAAAGTATCAAATATTCACCATTCAAGAAAAATGGGCAATCGTAAACAGGGTCGAAAACGCAAAAGACAAGCAGAGAGAATTATTAAAACTCAACATTCCTCGCAGCACCTACTATGATTGGAAAAAGAACAAGTGCCAGACCAAAAGCAAGGCACCTAATACGATATGGAATAAAACTCCAGCTAATATTGAAAACAAAATCAAGGAATATCGTTTAAGCGGAGATTCCTTAAAACAATCTCCAGCCAGGATTATTGAACAGCTAGAACAGAATCAAGGATACATTCTTACTGAATCAGGAGCCAAGTCAGTTCTTAAACGAATTGGCTTAAACGGGCTGCTTAAACCGAAAAAGAAACACTATTACATCCACCCCAAAGCTGAAAAGTTCTTGCAAGTTGTCTGTGTTGATGATGTTGAATTTATGCGCTGGAAGCCAAGAGATACTTATGTTTTGAATTTCACCGATGAATCATCGTATTTTGCCTTAGAATCCAGGGTTTACGATAAAAGAATCAACCAATACCACATTATTAAAGGATTAAAAACAATATATTCTATTCACGGCCGCTATCCAAAGAAACTTCGTCTTGATAATGCTCGAGCCCATAAATCAAGAAAAGTAATTAAGTTTTGCAAAAAACATCTTATTGAAATGGAATTCATCACTAAGGGATGCCCAGAAGAGAATTGGCCTGTTGAATCGTGGCACAGAAATTTAAATCAAGACGTTATTTACTGCCACGGATATGCTACGATACAAGAATGGCAGCAAAGCATTAATGCTTATCGTTATTTTCACAATTACCAGAAACGACTTCGTTCAGATGCTATTCAAAGAACGCCAAATGAAATCGCTTTTGGTTATACCACCTCTTTAACCCAGGCAAGATTGAAAGCTAGGCTCCAAAGGAAACATTTTGGACAAACTTATGTGCAAAAATATATTAATCCACGAACTATGGAGAATTACTTTAAAAATCAACAATTTAAGCCATTAATCGTGTCCGAAATGTGCGTGTCCTAACTAAAGCTTGACAGGTTGTTGATACAGGTGTACAATAAAGGAAAATCCGATTAAGGAGGTTATTAAATGGGCTTGTTAGAAATTGATCAAAGGGTAGTTAATTCAGAAGCAAAATTTGGCAACGTCCTTGAACAAATGTGGTTTAAGGGGATTCAGAACTTATTCCAGCTTATAGGAGAAAAAGCCGAGGAATCGGGATTTGATTCCACTCTTTTGTGCCAAGTTTTACGGACTCTTATTCTTGAGACCGGGACTGCTTTGGAGAGGCGGCTGCCGTATGTGAAACTTCTTAACAAGTGGCTTTCGAGGGAGGTAAGCGATGAGGAGTTTCACGTCCGAGAAGTGGAAGCTCTCCACGGTCCGTGTGAAAAGCCGTACTATCCACGCACAAGTGCAGGCCATCCGATTATTCGGCCAGCTACCACGGTCAAAACCATTATTTCAGACTATCTGCGAAAACTGGAGGAAGAGTCTCCAAAATAAGGGTCTCTTATGGGGGACCAACAGGGATACCAACGAGGAAATCGTTTGTGTATCCCTTTTTGTTTTTTCTCGCCTCGCCCTCCCTTCCCCGAAAATTACTGCGGAGTTAAAAATCGGTCGCGATGGTCATCGGGCCGGTTTTTTAGTAGAATTAAAATATGGAAAAAATATTAATTATTATAACCATTTTAATAACTATATATATTATTGCGTCATTTATACAATATATTTTTTATCAATTTCAATTAGGACCCAAAGGGGTCTGTAATCGGCAATCAAACATGTCAGGGGGCGGTGGGCTTACTCTTACGTCGCCGTCTCCTCGCGCAGTATGTTATTGGCACTATCGCAGAACTTTTTGGGAAATATTGTTAAGAATACCCAATAAACCAGGACCAATTTAATATGACTTTATTTCGGACTACTGCCCGATAGGAATAGAAATTTAATTTTTCCCCTCAAATTGCTGCGGGAGAAAAACCTTGACTCGGGCAGGGTTTTTTGATAGAGTGAAAATACAATTTATAGTATTATAATACTTATACTATGGAAACATTTAAAAAATCATTGGAGAAAATAAAATCTTTAAAGAAAAGAACCAAGATAATTCTTGGCATTATTTTAATCATTGTAATTGTTATTTTAATTCCCATTTTAAAGCCCAAAAATCCAACCTACGAAACAGGAATAGTTGAACGAGGCGATGTGGTTGAGGAAATTTCTGCCAATGGCACGGTTCAAGCAACCGATGAAATTGATTTAAGATTTAAAACCAGCGGCACAATAGAGAGAATTTTAGTTAAAGTCAACGACCAAGTGAAAAAAGGAACTTATTTAGTGAGCTTGGATTCCGGCACAATTTACAGCCAATATTTGCAAGCCCAGGCAAGCTATAATCAGGCAAAGGCAAAATTAGACCAATTATTGGCTGGAACAAGCAATGCAGAAATCAAGGTTGCTGAGCAGGTTTTAGAAAATGCCAGAATTGCTCTTGATGATGCCAAAGACAAAGCAGAAAATGATTTAAATCAGGATTATGCTTCTGCCCTAGTTTATCTTATAAGCGCATCAAATAAATGCAACAAAGCGCTTACGGATTTGGATGATATGGAAAAATCGTATTTTTATGACAGCAGTGCGATTACAAAAACTTTTGAAGAAAAGAAAGGGCAGGCAGAAGACGTATTTTATGGAGTTGCCATTTCAAGCATAAAAGGTGCACAAGAGTTGGTAGAAACAGCTATTGATGATCCAGCCCGCGCCAATATTGATCTGGCATTGTCAAAAATGTGGACAGCGTTACAAAAAACATCTGATGTTTTAGAATATACAAAAACCGCAATGAGCGATCCATCTTTAAGAAGCACGGTTTCTACTACCGACAAAACAACTGTTAATGCCGATGCGACTGATATTGATACTGTTTTTACGAATATTAATACTTCGGAAACAAATATTGCTGACCAGAAAATTACCAACCAAATAAATATTAATTCAGCGGAAAATACTTACAATAAAGCCAAAGTTGACTTAGAGGAATTACAAGCCCCGCCACGCGGGGTTGATATCGCAGTTTATCAGGCGGATGTTGATAAATATAGGGCAAATTTAACTGAATACAGCAAGAAATTAAGCGATGCCAGCATCATTGCTCCTTTTGACGGCACAATTGCAAAAATAGATGCTAAAATCGGAGAGGTAGTTAATGCCAATGAAAAAGTAATTGTTTCTTTAATCAGTCCAGGGGGATTGCAATTAGAAATCGATGTGCCGGAAACAGACATTAGCAAGGTTGGTTTGATTGACCCTGTGAATATAACTCTTGACGCGCTTCCGGAAGAATCTTTTCCCGGTGAAATTTTAGAAATTGATTCCAGTAAAACACTGATTGACGGCGTTGTTTATTATAAAGTGAAGATTTTATTTGAAGGCGATGACCAAAAAATCAGGTCAGGGATGAGCGGAGACGCAACCATTCAGACCGATAAGAAAATAAATGTTTTACAAGTTCCGCAAAGAGCAGTAATCATTAAAAACAATCAGAAAATTGTCAGGGTTTTAAATGGCGATAAAATTGAAGAAAGAAAAGTAGTCACAGGTCTAAAAGGCAGTAAGGGCGAGGTTGAAATTCTTAGCGGTTTAATTGAAGGCGAAAAAATTATTACATTTATGAAGAATGGAAATAAATGATTGAAGTTAGGGATTTAAGAAAGGAATATTTGGATGACTCAGTGAAAACAGTGGCCCTGGACGGGGTTTCTTTTAATATTGAGAAAGGAGAATTTTTGGCAATTATGGGTCCGTCCGGTTCTGGCAAGTCAACTTTAATGCATATTATGGGATTTTTAGACAGACCGAGCTCCGGTATTTTTAAGTTTGAAGGCCAGGGTATTGAAGAATTAAACGACGACCAGCTGGCATTTATCAGAAATAACAAACTTGGATTTATTTTTCAATTTTTTAATTTACTTCCCCGAACCTCTGTTTTTGACAATGTCAAATTGCCTTTAATTTATACAAAAATTTCCGAAGAAGAAAAACAGCAAAGAGTTAAAAAAGCAATTGCATCAGTCGGACTTTCGCAGCGCTTAAAACATCTTTCCAATCAATTATCCGGCGGCGAGCAGCAAAGAGTGGCAATTGCCCGGGCGATTGTGAATAATCCGGAAGTAATTTTTGCCGATGAGCCGACAGGAAATTTAGACAGTAAATCCGGCCAGCAGATAATGGAAACTTTACAGAATTTAAATAAAAAAGGCCATACCATAGTTTTGGTTACACACCAAAAAGAGCTTGCGGAATACGCGAAAAGATTAATCGAAATTAAAGACGGGAAAATAGTATGCGATTTAAAGATTCAATAAAAATTTCTTTTATTACCTTAAAAACCAATAAAATGCGGTCGGTTTTGACTATGCTCGGAATTATTATTGGTGTTGGTTCGGTAATTTTAATGATGTCTTTGGGTAGTGGTGCGCAAAATCTTATTCTTGGCCAGATTCAATCTCTGGGCTCAAACAGTATTTATATTGAGCCAGGTTCATTTGATCCCAAGGGAGGTTTTCAAATGGAAATGGCATTGGAGGAAATGACAATAAAAACCCTTAAACTTAAAGATGTGGAGGCAATAAAAAAAGACCCATTAGTAGATATGGCTTATCCAATGGTTTATGGCGTGGCTAGAGTTGTTTATCAAAACAACGACGAGAAGATTACCTTTATGGGTGTTACGCCGGAAGCATATATAATAGATAATTGGCACGCAGCCAATGGGAGAGATATTGGCGAGGAAGAAGTTAAAAGCATGGCAAGGGTAGCGACATTGGGTCATAAAATAGCAGAAGATTTATTTGAGGAAGAAGACCCAATTGGAAAAACAATTAGAATTAAAAAGACCAATTTTAAGGTTATTGGCGTAATGGAAGAGCGAGGGATGGAAATGTTCCAAAATTTTGACGAATATGTATATATCCCCGTAACAACCGCCCAGAAGCTTTTATTGGGAGTTGACCATTTAAATGCCATTACTGTTCGAGCTATAAATGAAGATGCGGTAGATGAGTTAATGGAGAGTATCCGTTTGATTCTTAGAGAAACTCACAATATTTATAATCCAGAAGGAGATTTGTCTAAAGACGATTTTAAAATAATGAGCCAGGTTGAGGCAAGTGACATGATGACTCAGATTACCGGGATTCTTACTGCTTTTCTTTCTTCGATTGCCGCGATTGCTTTAATTGTTGGCGGAATTGGTATAATGAATATAATGTTGGTTTCGGTTACTGAAAGAACCAAAGAAATTGGTCTGAGAAAAGCAGTAGGAGCGCGGAATAAAGATATTATGAACCAATTTTTATTGGAGGCGGTAACGCTTACTTTGCTGGGCGGAATTATCGGCTTTGTTGGCGGCACTTCAATTTCTTTTGTAATATCAGTTGTTTTGAGTAGGATTTTAAATATAGATTGGGGATTTACCATTCCAATTGGTTCGGTAATTTTGTCTTTTGGCGTGGCAGTGATTATTGGTTTGGTTTTCGGCATTTACCCCGCACGTAAAGCATCCAAACTAAATCCTATCGAAGCGCTAAGACACGAATAATCCGGGCTTATAGTATAGTGGCAATACGCTACATTCGCATTGTAGAGACGGCAGTCCGATTCTGCCTAAGTCCATTATGAAGTCTTAAGTCGGAATGGCTTGACTTTTTATTTTACAGAGTTATACTCTAATATTGGTATTAAATTGGCTTATGAGGGTTATTATTTTGGCAGGAGGTAAAACTAACCTGCCGGGAAAATTGAAAAATATACCGAAATCCCTGATTGAGATAAAGGGGAAACCATTAATAGAATATCAATTGGATTTGTTGAAGCAATACAAATTTGATGATATTTGTCTAAGTCTCCACTACAAAGCAGAGGAGATTTTAAATTATTTAAAAAAGAAAGACCCGAAAGCAAATATCAGAGGCAAGAAAGGCAAGGTAGCGGGAATAGAATATGTTATTGGTTCAAAACCATTGGGCACTGGCGGAGCAATAAAATTAGCAGCCAGCGATTTAAAAAAGGATTTTGTCGTGATGAACGGCGATGTTTTAAGTAATGTCAATTTGAATGATTATCTGAAGTTTTACAAAAAAAATAGTTCCGAGCCGAGATTTTTCTCTTTGCCGCCATTTACCAATATTTCTCCTTTAAGAAAACGACTTTCTTATGAGGAAGTTTTGGGAGCAATGGCGGTTTTTTATACGCAGGACGTTTCTGATATGGGTTTGGTAAAAGTGAAAAATGAGCGCGTGGTAGAATTTATAGAAAAACCCGATTATCAATACTCTGGCTATCTTAATGCTGGATTTTATATTTTCTCGCCTGAACTGTTCAAGATTAAATGTATGAAAACAAAAAAGAAAAACCAGCCGTTTTCCATTGAAAGCTGTATTTTCCCGACCTTGGCAAAAAATATTCAGTTGCTCGCTTATGTTCATCGCGGTTTATGGGCCGATATTGGCAGTGAAGAAGGACTGGAAAAAGCAGAAATTATTGCGGAAAAATTAAACGAGAAAGAATGAATTATGCGGGAGAAAAAGGATTTAGGGGATTTGGGAGAAAAAATAGCAGAAAAATATTTAAAAGATAAAGGTTATAAGGTTTTGGATAAGAATTTTAGATATAGCAAATTAGGAGAATTAGATATTATTGCTGAAAAAAGTAATAATATCTTTTTTGTAGAAGTAAAAACTCGCAAGAAAACCGGACCAGGAGGCTTTTTACCAGAAGACAATATTACTTATGCTAAGCAGAAAAAATTAATTAAGTTGTCGCAAATTTATTTATCTAAGCATAAATTATTTGATAGGTCATGGCAAATAGATATTTTGGCAATTGATGTTTACCGCGACAATTCCTCTGACATCCGCCATCTCGAAAACGCAGTTGGAGACATCTATTGAGCCAATCAGACTGGCTTGACAATATAATTTTTAAATACTATAATTCCAAACTAGTATATTTTGCACGTTTATATATAAAAAATAGTTCTGAAATTTAAGCAAAAGGAGGGTGGTAAACAGGAAAAACAACAAGAATTCCCAGAGACAAAGGCGGCACCAGCCTAGGATGTGTGTCCCATTCTTCTTGGGTGCAAAGAAGAATATTATTCGAGGAGGCAAAAGGTGAAAATCTTTAAATCCTTTTTGGCGATTCTTTTGGTGATCGGCCTCGTGGCCGTATCGGGATCTGCCGCGGACGTGAAATTCAACCTGAAGTTGGGCGGATCAATCCTGGGGCCGAACATCGGCTATGACTACGGCTGGGAGGGCTGGTATGCGGGAGAGGGCATGGCCCTATCAAGTTCCCTCAAATCCGGAGCAAGCATGTTCGGCGGGACCATCGGCGTGGGGTTGGTTTATAACGACATCGAGCTCTACACCAACTTTACATTTTGTCCTTCCAGAAACCTGGCCGGCGAAATATTCTTTCAGCTTCCCAGCTACTCATATTGGGACAAGACTGCCGAGAACAGCGGGCCATTTAATATGGCATACAAGGAAAGCATCATCGAACTGGGAGTCGCCTATCACTTTCCTTTGCAAGGGGTGAAACCCTATGTGGGGGCAGGACTCAGCATGGTCTCGGGGCAGATTGACCTTCCCGAAACGCTGATTTTTACCGACCGCCATCAAGGGACCTGGTACCAATATTATTCATATTGGTCCGGCTACTACTGGGTTTTTTCCCTGCAGAGGCATGAAGTCGATTTGGACGGCGTTGAGGTTAAGAAAGAACCCCTGAGCGCCACCGGCTTCCACTTCAAGGTGGGCCTGAGCATTCCACTGGCCCCCAATGTGGAGTTTTTCTTTGAGGGGAAGTATGTCTCAGCCAAGTCCACGATTCCCATCGAAATCGGGGCAAATGCTTCGGGCAAACACTTTTTGGGCGATCGAAGCTACGATGACACGCGAAAATTTCCCGCGCTCGACCAAGAAGACTTTCCAGTCGATCTCGGAGGGCTCTCGGGAACAGTGGGAGTGAAGATCGGTTTCTAAATCCGGCGCCAAGACCGGCGGGCAGATTCACGTGGATCTGCCCTTTTAATTTCTAAACAAGTTGAGATACCGTTTAGACCCTAAACGCTTGACACAGGAATTTTTAAGAATTAAAATTAAATCTTAATTATTGATATGGGTCCGCTTGGTGCGGGCCTTTAAAAATATATGGATCAGAAACAATTTATGTCAGCAGTTTCTCAAATTGCTGAAGAAAAAGGCATTCCCCAAAACCAGATTATTGAAACGCTGGAAATGGCGATTGCGGCTGCCTATAAAAAGGATTACGGCAAGAAAGGTCAGAATATTAAAGTTAAATTTGATGCTAAAACCGGAGAAATCAAAGTTTATCAGGTTTTTTTGGTTGTTGATAAAGACATGTTAAAAGAAGAAGCGCCCGTAAGCGAAGAAGAAGCTGAACAGGAAGCAGACAAGTCCTCCTTCGCTTCTGATGAAGCTACGGAGGATAAAAAAATCCGCTTCAATCCCTATAAGTACATGATGATTGAGGAGGCCAAAAAAATCAAAAAGGATGCCAAGCCAAATGATGAAATCCAAATTAAATTGGAAACCCATACTGATTTTGGGAGAATCGCTGCTCAGACAGCAAAACAAGTAATTATCCAAAGATTAAGAGAAGCCGAAAGAGAAGTGATTTTTGGCGAATACAAAGACAAAGAAGGAGAGGTGGTAAGCGCCATTGTCCAAAGAATTGAAGGGAAAACCGTGTTTTTGGACATTGGCAGGGCAGCGGGAATATTATATCCCGAAGAGCAGATTCCGGGTGAGAGATTTTTTATTGGCCAGCGCTTGCGCGTTTATATTCTCAAAGTGGATAAATCCCCGAAAGGAGCAGAAATTATTCTTTCCCGCGCTTATCCCAAATTAGTTAGTCGGCTTTTTGCGATTGAGGTTCCAGAAATTTCTACTGGAGCAGTGCAGATAAAATCAATTGCTCGAGAACCGGGTTCAAGAACTAAAATCGCAGTGTGGAGCGAGGAAGAAGGAATTGACCCGGTCGGCTCTTGTGTTGGTCAAAAAGGAAGCAGGGTGCAGACAGTAATTAATGAATTAAGCGGAGAAAAAATAGACATTATTGAATGGAATGAAAATATGGATAAATATATTGCCAATGCGCTTTCTCCAGCCAAAGTTTTGGATGTAGAAATAGACGGAAACAAAAGAAGCGCCTCGGTAATTGTTCCCGAAGATCAAATTTCATTGGCAATTGGTCAGAGGGGTCAGAACGTAAGATTGGCTGCCAAATTAACTGGGTGGAAAATAGATGTAAAAAGCGAGCAGATGATAAGGGAAGGAAAAAAAGAAAAAAAACCCGCCGAAAGCGAAAGCATTCAGGCGGGCCCGCCAAACTCTAAAAGTGTTGGCGGGGAAAAGAAACCCAAAAAAATTAAAAAAGCTAAAACGAAAAAACTCTCTTCTGCTAAAGCTATGGAGGGTAAGGATGATCATGACAATAAAAAAAGTTAGAGCCATTATTTATGATATCAAGAATGGCAAGCTATATTTTTTAATTCTCCACAGAATTTTACGTTGGAAGGGTTGGGAATTCCTTAAAGAAACCATTAAAAAGGGAGAAACATCATTAAAAGCAGTAAAAAGAGGAATCAGAGAAGAGACCCAAATTAAAAAATTTAAAATAATTCAAAGATTAGGCAAGCAAGAAAAATGGCAGGCAGATGGAGTTAACTATGTTATTGCTGATACTTTTTTAGTCAAAGCCGATATGAGACAAAAAATATCTTTAAAGCAGGAAACTATTGAGCACGACAAATATCAATGGGTGGATAAAAAAACTGCTTTAAAAAAATTAACTTGGCCAAAAACAAAAAAAATTTTAAGAGAAATTGATAGAAATTTATTTATATGACAAAGGAAATTCCAGTAGATTTGGCAAAATATAAAGGATTAAAAGCAAAGAGAAATGAGCTTAAAATAGATGAAAAAGAAATAGGAAAAGCCCTTGATTATTTACAAAATTCAAGAGCAAAAATTATTACCGTTAATAAGCCAGCTAAATTGGGTAATCGTATAGAAATTGATTTCGAAATTCGCCTCGCGGGGGTAAAAATTGAGAATGGAATCAGTAAAAATCATCCCTTAATTTTGGGTAAAAGCCATTTTGTGCCGGGATTTGAAAAAGAGCTTGAGGGAATGAGCGCTGGCCAAGAAAAAGAATTTTCTTTGAAAATTCCCGTTGATTGGCCGGATAAAACAATTGCCGACAAACAGCTTGATTTCAAGGTTAAAATGAATTTGGTTCAGGAAAGAGAATTGCCGGAAATTAATGACGATTTTGCTAAATCATTGGGGAATTTAGAATCGTTGTCTGCCTTAAAAAACAGCATTAAAGATGGCTTGATGCAGGAAAAAGAAACAAGAGAAAAAGAAAGAATCAGGATAGAATTAATAGAGAAAATTGCCGATGAATCAAAAATGGAAATTCCGGAAAACTTGATTATTGAAGAATTAGAAGTAATGGTAAGTGAATTGAAGACAAGCATTAATGAGCTTGGCCTTGATTTTGAAAAATATTTAAGCGAAACAAAAACCACGATTGATGAATTTAAAAAAAGATGGAGGCAGCAGGCAGAAAAAAGAATAAGAGTTGATTTGTGTTTGCGGGCAATCGCCAAAAAAGAACAAATCGATGTCAGCGACGAAGAGATAACCGAGAGGATTAATCAGGATTTGAAGTATTATGGCAGTGCGGAACAGGCAAAAAAGGATATTGATTTAAAAAAGTTAGAAGAGTATACTAAAAATGTACTATTAAATGAAAAAGTCTTCGCGCTTTTGGAGCGCGAAGCAGAAATTATATGAATTTGATACCAACAGTTATTGAAAAATCACAATACGGCGAACGGGCTTATGATATTTATTCCCGCTTGCTTAAAGAAAGGATAATTTTTTTGGGCGGGCCGATTGATGATGATATGGCAAATTTAGTTATTGCTCAATTATTCTTTTTGGAAAATCAGGATCCAAAGAAAGATATCATCATTTATATTAATAGTCCCGGCGGGAGTGTAACTGCAACCATGGCAATTTATGACACAATGCAATTTGTAAAATCAGATATTTCTACGGTTTGTGTGGGCATGGCTGCTTCTGGTGCAGCAGTGATTTTGGCAGCTGGTGCAAAAGGAAAAAGAATGGCTTTGCCAAATTCTGAAGTTATGATTCATCAGGTCGCGGCAAGTGGCGTTGAGGGAAGGGCATCGGATATTGAAATCTCAGCGAAACAGATTGCAAAGACAAAACAGAAACTAAATAGAATTTTAGCCAAACATACTGGTCAGAAAATAGATAAGATTGAAAAAGACAGCGACCGCGATTATTACATGTCCGCCGATGAAGCCAAAGAATACGGATTGATTGACGAGATTATTAATAAGAGGAGATAATTATTTCAAAACCCCCAGCAAACTTACCCCAGTCATTTCTGATGGCTGGGGGATTTGCATTAAATCGAGAATTGTCGGAGCGATATCAGAAAGTAATCCTTGGGGCTTGCCCTCCGGAGCTTTGGCAAAGGAGGGGTTTTTAATTTTAAATTCTTTGCCAATAAGATAAAACGGAACGGGATTTGTAGTGTGTTCGGTCATTATTTCACCTGTCTGGAGATTAATCATTTCTTCAAAATGTCCGTGGTCAGAAGTAATGATTAAAACGCATTCCCCTTTCTCCGCCAACTCGATTAATGGCTTTACTGCCTTGTCCAAATATTCAGCCGCTCTGATTGCAGCATCAAAATTTCCAGTATGGCCAATCATATCAGCATTAGCATAATTAATTACAATTAAATCGTAATTTTTTAATTCTTTTACTGCGGTTTCAGTAACTTTATCCGCCTGCATTTCCGGGTTTTCGTCATAATGCGCCACAATTTTAGAAGGAATCAAAATACGTTTTTCATTAGGATACGGTTCTTCATTATTGGTATTAAAAAAATAAGTAACATGAGCATATTTTTCTGTTTCTGCCAGTTTAAGCACTCTCTTTCCGGCATTGTTTAATACCTCAGTCAAATGATTTTTAATTTCTATTGGCGGGTAAGCTATCTCAACGGGCAATCCTTTTTCATATTCAGTCATTGCGCAAAAAAGAAGATTACTTATTGGTTTTCTGACAAATTCGTTAAAATTTGTTTTTACAAATGCTTCGGTTAATTGTCGCGCGCTGTCTTCTCTGAAATTGAAAAATATTATCGCATCATTATCCTTTATCAGTCCCGCTGGTTCTTGGCTTTCGTCGACTACAACAATTGGTTTTATATAAGGATCGGTTATTTCTTGTTCGTAAAATTCATTAATTTTGGCTATTAGGTCATTGGTTTTCTCTCCGGCGCCAGAGGTTAGTAAATTATAAGCAATTTCAGTCCGGTCCCAGTTTTGATTTCTATCCATGGCAAAATATCTGCCGATGATAGTGGCAATTTTCCAATTAGGATTCTTTAATTTTTCTTGAATTGCTACTAGAATTTTTTTTCCTTCTTTTAAAGGAGCATCTCTGCCATCAGTAAAAAGATGGAGATTCATTTTTTCAATATTATTTTGGTTAGCCAACTCAATTAAGCCATACAGATGTTCAAGGTAAGAATGGACACTTCCACTGGATATTAAACCCATTAAGTGAAGAGTAGAATTATTTTTTTTGATATGGTTGATTATTTGTAAAAAAGCCGGATTTTTAAAGAAATTTCCATCTCTGATATCCATAGAAATTCTGGGTAAATACTGATAAATAATTCTTCCGCTGCCAATAATAAGATGGCCGACTTCTGAGTTCCCTGCTTCATTCCAGGGTAAGCCGACTGCAATCCCGGATGCCTGCAGAGAGCAGAAAGGGTAATTTTTTTCTACTTCTTCGAGGTTTGGAATCCTGGCCTGGGCAACAGCATTATTTTTACTTGACGATGCGTTAATCCCCCATCCGTCAAGAATTGCGAGAATTACTGGTTTCATTAATATAATTTTATCACATTCAATAAGTTTGACAAAGCACGTTCGTTTTGATAAACTTAAAACATAATTAAGTAAATTTAAATTTATATGGAAATAGGATTAACCCCACTTTTAGTGGGTATAGGTTCTTTAATTATTGGTTCAATATTGGGTTATTTAGCCCGCCAGTCGATTGCCAAGAGGCAGGCAAATACAGCTGAAGCAAAAATTGAAAAATTAGTTAATGAGGCAAAGGCTCAGGCTCAAGAAATAATTTTAAGAGCCAAAGACAAGGCCGTAAAAGCTTTAGACGAGATAAAAAAAGAAGAAGTAAGAAGACAAGACGAATACAGAAGAATCCAGGGCCGTTTAGAGAAAAAGGAAGAGACATTGGACGGCAAAGAAAAGAAATTAGAACAGGAAGAAAAAGATTTTCAGGAAAAAGTAGAAAAAGTAAGAGATATAAAAATTGAATTGGAAAATTTAAGACAACAGGAAATAGAAAACCTGGAAAGAATATCAAAACTTTCCCAAGACGAGGCAAAACAAGAACTTCTCAAGTCAATTGAACAACAGAATAAGGAAGAAATTTTTGCCAAAATCCAAAAATTGGAAAAACTGGGAAAAGAAGATTTAGAGAAAAAAGCGAACGAGATAATGGTTACTGCCCTGCAAAGATATGCTTCTTCGCAAGCAGCCGAAGTTACCACAACAACAGTTAGCTTGCCCAATGACGAAATAAAAGGCAAAATTATTGGACGCGAAGGAAGAAACATTAAAACCTTAGAAAGATTAACAGGCGTGGAAGTGATTATTGATGATACGCCGGAAACTTTGGTTATTTCCGGATTTGACCCAACCAGGAGACAGATAGCTAAAATAGCTTTAGAAAAATTAATTGCCGATGGGAGAATTCAGCCAGCAAGAATTGAGGAAATGGTGGAAAAAGCCAAGCAAGAAATAGAATCCAAAGTCAGAGAAGCAGGAGAAACAGCTGTTTATGATGTCGGGATTGTAGGGTTAGACCAGCGATTAATTAATCTCTTAGGCCGATTGACTTTCAGAACCAGTTTTGGCCAGAATGTGCTTTTACATTCCGTTGAAAGCGCACATTTAGCTGGTATGTTGGCCGCAGAATTAAAAGCAGATGTTGTTGTTTGTAAAAAAGCAGCTTTGCTTCACGATATTGGAAAAGCAATTGACCATGAGGTTCAAGGTTCTCATGTTGAAATCGGAATAAGAATTTTAGAAAAATTTGGCACAGACAAAAGAGTGATTGATGCAATGAAATCTCATCATGGAGATTATCCTTTTGAGACAATCGAAGCGTCGATTGTTCAAGCGGCAGAAGCAATTTCCGCTGCCCGACCTGGAGCAAGAAAAGAAAACCTGGAAAATTACTTAAAACGACTGGAAGAATTAGAAAAGATTGCCACTGGTTTTGAGGGAGTGGAAAAAACTTATGCGATTCAGGCGGGCCGGGAAATTAGAGTGTTTGTTAATCCGGGAAAAATTGATGACTTGGGAGCTTACAAATTAGCCAAAGATATTGCTCAAGAAATTGAAAAAGAATTGAAATACCCGGGAGAAATTAAAGTTACGGTTATTAGAGAAACTCGTGTTATAGAGTATGCAAGATAAATTTATTGGTTACCCTTATTGCTGAATTAAGCATTAAGGTTTGGATAAAAAATACCCTCGACAGAGAAATCTGTCGGGGTATTTTTATTTGAAGCGGGTAAGGGGAGTCGAACCCCTCTCAACAGCTTGGAAAGCTGTGGTAATACCGATATACGATACCCGCAACGTAATAAATTGCTCTGCAATTTAAACGTTGCTGAAACATTGAAATTTTTAGTAGAAAATTTCTTACGTTTTGCAAAATCGGGGTGCCGAGATTCGAACTCGGGCTAAATCTTCCCAAAAGACTCGTGCTACCACTACACCACACCCCGACAAGTCTGACTTATCCCATTAATATTCTTAAGTATATCTTTTTTGATTTTTTTAGTCAATTGTGCTATATTAAATTTGTATGAAAAAATCTATATTTTTTATCGTCATAATCTGCGCCTTTTTATTCCCAATAATCTCTTTTGCGGGAAATTTAAAAGGGCCACTGGTGCCATGCGGAAGATGTTGTGAAAAATTCGATGTTGGTGGCGAATGTATAAAGCCCTGTAAAGATGTTTCGTCTGAAGCTGCTCAACCATGTACTCTTTGTCATATTTTTGTCATGCTGCAGACAATTATTGATTTTATTACTCTTGGTATTTTTATTTTCGCGCCAATTTTTATCGCTGCTGGTGGAATATGGATTTTAATTTCAGCAGATACCCCCGACCGGCTGAATCTTGGAAAGTCAATGATTAAAAATGCCATTATCGGGCTTGTTATCGCTTTACTGGCCTGGACAATGATTAATGAATTATTAATCGTTTTAGCCGGCTCTACCACCGTAGAAGGCAAGAAAACAGGTACAATTTTTAAATGGCCATGGAATGATATCAAATGCGAGGGAGGAGGAGTGGGTGATGGCGAAGAAACAGTTAGTGAGGGGCAGTATTGCGTTTGCAAGACGCCAAGGTATGCTTATATTCCCGGCGACGACCTCAGCACCGTTCCTGTTATTGGTGAGGATATAAAAGTTACCGGATTGGCTAGCTATGCAGAATGTAGTCAAAAGTGCGTAATGGGAAATTTCAAAGATTATTGTTATAACAGTGTATTGGATTTGCCTTCTGGAAAATACAATCTTGATTGTGTGGATCAGTCATCGGTGACAACCACGCAAGGTTGTGGAATGAGATTGGCACAAGAATACGGAGGTCAGGGTTGTCCAATAGGAAGCAAATGTTACCGTACCGATGATGATTGCATGAATGCTGCTTTAACTACTTATGTAAAAAAGTGTTTTTTGGACGGACAGGCCTTGTGTGATTATCACGGCAAGGGGGGAAGCACTTATTGTCCCACCGCAGGCTCAAAGGCTGTTAACTGTGAAGGAGGGTCTAATTTTTATGTTCTTTATCGATGGCAAAAAGAGGAAGCCAGTACAACTCGCAATGCCCTAGAATGTTCCAAATATTCTACTGGTGAGTATTACTGTCGTTTAAATTGTCAATATGAAAAATGTCATTCAGACGAAACCGGAACACCATCAGGGGATTGGAGATTTCAGGGAAATTTGAGTGATACTAAAAACAAGCAAATAGCTGATGCCACTCCTGCTTTAACTAATTTTTTGAATTGTTTTTATCAAAAAGCTCCTAGTGATATCGGTTATATTTCAGCCATAACCGATAAAGATATTTATAATGGAACCTGCGACCCAAAAATATGCAAAACATCCAGCTGTACCGATGAGTGTGGCGAGGACAAGGCCTGTGACCATGGCTGTCGTTCCTGCCACTACGGAGGAACCTGCCCTTCCACCAAGTCTTATGCGGTTGATTTTGGCGATGAAGAAAATGTTTGTGTTATAGCTACTGCTGCCAAACAGTGCAACGGGGTAAGTAAGATATATGGTCCGCAAACCTGCGGAGGTAAAGTGGAAGATGATAATCAACACGAAGACCATGTTCATGTGGGTGTAACTAATTCATGCGGTTGCAATTAATCAGGTTTTAAAAATTAACAAAATATAAATTAAATTCATGGAAAGATGGCCAAAACCAAAAATAAAAGAAAAGGAGGATGAGGGGAAAAAGGAAATTAAAGAGGAGCCCACAACAGATGAACAAATTGAACAAAAAAAGGAAGAATTAGAAGAGGCAAAAGAGAAAGCAGCTATTTACAGACCCATTGGATGGTTTCAAAAAAAACCCGTTGTTAGGGATTTAGGTTATTATGCCAGCGAAGCCGAAACAAGAGAAAAAAGAGATGAATTGGGAGAATTACTGGATGAAAAAATTGAAGAACAAGAAAAGAAAACAAAGGAAAAAGAAGAAAAGCACGGAGCCATTTATGGTCCAATAGGACCATTTTATCGGAAACCAGTTGTTAAGGATTTAGGTTATTATGCCAGCGAGGCTGAAGTAGGGGGCGCCAAAAAAGAATTAAAAGACATTAAAAAAGAAAAAAAGCAGATATTAAAAGGGAAAGAAAAAAAAGAAGAAGCGGAGAAGATTCAGGAAATAGCTAAGCCAGAGACAACAGAAAAAAAGGAAACAAAAAAGGAAGCGAAAAAAGAAGCAAAAAAAGAAGAAGAAAAAGAAACTAAATATTCACACATGGAAGAGTTGATTGATCGTTGGATAGAAAGCAAAATTCAAAAAGAAATGGAAAAGCTGAGAAGAGAAACCGGTTCTGCAGATAGAAATAAAGCCGAAGATAATCTTAGGGATAGATTTAAAAAAATTTTTCCTCGCGTTTTCAGGAGCTTTGCGGTCCACGGCAGGGTGTCCTATGAAGGGGGAAGAAAAATTTATGAAGATAGTGATTTAGACGCTAAAGTTTGTCTGGGCTTGGTGAATTTAGTGGGCTGGGAAACAAAAACAAAAGGCAGAGATAAGAATATTTCTTATATCGATTTTGACAAGAGATTGAAAGGCACTGTGCATTTAGATGTCGGCCAATATAGTGGAATTACCTTTTTGCAAAAAACCAGCAAGGGGTTAGAAACTCTGGAATTATCAAATAAAAGAAAATTAGAAGAACGGAAAACAGATAAAAATTTCTTTTTTAATTTAGGGGTTATTATTGACCATCATCCGGAAGGGGCGTCATCGGCTTCGATGATGGTGTTTAAATTGTTGGATAAATTAGGGATGTTCGAGAACAATAAAAATATAAAACGAGGCGACATTAGGACAGCAAAGCAATTAGTTAGATTTGTGGATATTGTTGATAGTCGCGGATTTCAGGAAATCGGCAAACCGCAAAATTGGAATAAATCTGACAGGACAATTTTGGGCTTGTATAGATTTATGGGACTTAATAACTTATGGAAATTTTTCCAAGAAGATGGGGATTTTCGCCGGCCACTAAACAATAAAGAATTAAGAAGACATAGCTTGATTTATGCTAAAAGCAGAGACAGAAAGGCAGTTAACAAGCAGGAATTACAGAGGAAAATTATTGATTCTTCTAATAAAAAGTTGAAAGAACTTGGAAAGGGAAAATTTATTATTAATACCAAATTTGGCAAGATGGTAATTGATGCCAAGAGAGAGTTAGCTGGTGGAGCAATGGCAGCGCAGTCAATTGGTGCTGGTTATTTAAAATGGGATGCTGAAAACAAAACATTTTTTATGTTTTCGGATAAAATTTTAGATCAAGATTTATTTAAGACAGGAGTCAGGATTAGAAAACACTTATGGGTAACCACTCCCTCCAAAGCATCCGAACTAACCCTCGGCAAGATTATTAAAAGGATTGGGGGGCAGATAGAACCGAAGGGTGAATTAGAAAAATATCTAAAACAAGAGGAAGGAAAGAAAAAACCGACAAGAAAGAAAACAACCATAAAAAGGACAAGATAATTTTCGCCCCCGTAGCTCAATGGATAGAGCAGCGCTCTTCTAAGGCGTTGATGCGGGTTCGATTCCTGCCGGGGGTATTAAGGTATGGTTAAAGATAAAATCTTTCTTTTTTTAATTTTAATATTAATTGTTGCTATATTTTTTATTTTTGATTTCCCTCGTTCTATTTTTGTGGAGCGAGGAATTTTTTTAGAAGACCAAGTTATTGAAAACAGCCCGATTTATAGCAAGGGTGTTTATGCTACTTTCCGCACGGCTGGAAGTCAAAGAATGGATGAGATAATAGATTTAATTAAAAGAACCGAACTAAATACAGTGGTTATAGATGTTAAAGATTATACCGGCTGGGTTGGTTTTGATACTGAAAGCGACTTAATTCACAAGATTGGTTCGGAAAGGAAATTTATCCCAAATATAAAGGAATTAATCGATAAGCTTCATCAAGATGGAATTTATACGATTGCCAGAATTGCGGTTTTTGAAGATAATTTTTTGCCAAAAAAAAGACCTGATTTGGCCCTGAAAAGAGCGGGCGGCGCTTTGTGGCAAGATTTTAAGGATTTAACTTGGTTTGATCCCGCGTCGCAAGAGGTTTGGGATTATACCGTTGAAATAGCCAAAGAAGCAATTAGGGTTGGCTTTGATGAAATTAATCTGGACTATATCCGTTTTCCTTCTGATGGGGCTACGGCCTTAATTAATTATCCTTTTTGGGATGGCAAGACACCAAAAAAAGAAATTATCAGAAGTTTTTTTGAATATTTTAATCAAAGAATAAAACCATTAGGTGTTTATATCTCTGCTGACTTATTTGGTTTAACCTTAATCAGTCCGAATGATTTGAATATCGGCCAATGGCTGGAATTTGCAGTTCCTTATTTTGATTATATTTGCCCAATGGTTTATCCCTCGCATTATCCAGCTGGATTTGAGGGGTTTGAAAATCCAGCGCTATTCCCTTATGAAGTAATTTACGATGGTTTAAAAATTGGGAATGAAAGAATTGCAAGTTTATCTGTTTCTAATCCAGATTTAATAATGGCAAAATTAAGGCCCTGGCTTCAGGATTTTGATATGGGCGCGATTTATGATGGTAGAATGATAGAATTACAGAAAAAAGCGGTTTATGATGCTGGTGCCTATGGCTGGTTATTATGGAATCCAAAGAATGTTTACACAGAAGCAGGATTGCTTAAAGAATAAATATCTGTTATTATAAAACATAGGCAGAGCGATGCCTATATTTTGTTCGTTGGGAAAGGAGGATGGGAATGGATTCTGGGAAAAACTTTTTGTGTTCTTGTGGGATGTTTTCCGTAAGAGGAAGTCTGCTTCTTCTCCGGGGGATGAACAACTGCCCTGTATGCAGAAAGCCAATTGAAATCAATATTGGCATACCAACAATGCCCACAAGAACAGCACAGGAGGTTTTTGAACGGAGTCCGGCCTACTACAAAACCTGAAAGGAGGGGAAAACAAGAGAAAACGAGGGAGCAATGTGTCAGGCAATGCTCCCTTTAAATTTGACTCAAAATCTTTTTTGAGATAGGATAAAGATTATGGTGGCTATGGTGTAATGGCAGCACTAGAGCTTGTGGAGATTGATCCACAGAACAGTTCTTTGACATTATATTTATTTTAAGATAGAATGATAGTATATGCCTCAAGTTAAATGTAAGATTTGTAATAAAGAATTTTATGCTAAACCGAGTCACTTAAAGCGCGGTTGGGGCAAATATTGTTCCCAAAAATGTCAGTATAAAAGTCTTCTTAGGGGTAAGTTTGTAAATTGTGCAGTTTGTGATAAAAAAACATGGAAAGCTCCAAGAGCTTTGAAAAATTCTAAGAGTGGAAAATTTTTCTGCAGTAAATCTTGTCAAACGATTTGGAGAAATAAATATTTTTCAGGAGAAAAACATTCGAATTGGAAAGGGGGAGACAATATAGAATATAGAAAATTATTAATTGAGAGTAATATTAAGTCCATTTGTAAAATATGTGGAACAAGGGATAAACGAGTTCTAATAGCACACCATAGAGATAAAAATCATAAAAATAATAAAGTTGAAAATTTAGTTTGGCTTTGTTTGAATTGTCATCATTTAGTTCATAATTATAATAAATCAATAAAATAAATATGGTGGGCGTAGCTTAGCGGCCTAAAGCGTCAGGTTGTGGCCCTGAAGATCGGCGGTTCAAATCCGCTCGCTCACCCAAGAATTTGCCGAATTAAGCAATTATTCCCCAGGAAAACAGGGGTAAATATATCTGTTCTTTTAGTGTTCTTTCAAAGTCTGATCTCAAAAATATTAAGAAATAAAAGGAGGCACAAATGTGTCAATCAATACCAGCGTGTTATGACAAAGGCGAAAGGAATGTTTTTTGGGAGTTACGCGAACAGATACGCGACTTCATTGATCGTAATCCCGGCGCTAACGACGAAGACATAAAAACTATCGTTGCCCAGTTGTGTGCGAAGAGATGCTATAAGGTTGAAATTCTTCTTAATTCTTTCAAACGAGACCTCGACACAGGAAAGAAACTGGTCAACGACCCGAACGAGCTAGAAGCAGTTCGCGAAATTCAGAAGATGTACTGCGAATGCTATGAAAGAGTCCTTTCTGCCCACGGATTACTTTGAGACGACATATGAGCCAGGCCCAACACGAAGTTGGGCCTCTTCATTTCTCTGAAGTTTTTTAATTAGATCTAACTTTTCTTTTAGAAAATTTAGATATTTGGTGTTCTTTAAAAGCGTTATAATATCTGCCGAGCTAGGACCCCAACATACCTAATTATAACTAAAAAACCCCTTGCTTTTTTAAGTGGTTTTTGGTAGAGTAAATTATAAACATTAATCTTAATTTAATACTATGATTATAGAACTTATTTTAAAAGAGCAACCAAAATTAGAAATTGAAGGGTATGAAAAAACAGAACTCCCGAATGGTTTTATCTTCTCTCACCCAATAGAACGAAGAGTGGAGGTGGTAGTGAAAAAACACCCCGACGGAAGAGTTAGTGTTTTCACAGATAAACTAGAGGTGATAAAATCTATTTTGCAAATAGCTGAGGTCATTGATATACACGTAAAGTGAACGAAGTGATGACAGAATTATTGATTTCTAAAAAGCCCGAGTTTTTTTCTCGGGTTTTTAGTTTCGCGAACTTGCTATTGACAAATTCTGTGGGTATGATATGATTATAATAGAATAAAATCTGTTCTTTAGGGAGGTTAAAATGTCACTAATTCTTTGTTTGATTGGGATTCTCTCGGTTATTATCGGTTTTCGGGTCAACCTTGACGAGGATAATCAGAACGGTCAGATTTTTCTGACAGGTTTCGGGATTCTACTCTTTTTGGGCGGGATGTGGATCAGTATTAATTCCACGCTCTCCGCGTTATCTAAGGCGCTGATCAAATAGCCGAAAAATCTATTCAATGAGCTTTATGAGTTTAACTAAAACTCTCCCTCGCCGTGGTGGTCAACGGCAGCAGGCCAACTGGTCTGCTTTTTTTATTTCTAACACATTAACCAGGTTCTAATCTGTTCCAGTCGCCATTTTAAATCCTCTCATCATCTCCAGCTTCCATCTCAACTCTTGTATAAATGCGGGATTTTGAAGCGTTTTCAGGAGATTGGTAATTACAATCTTTGACCGCTGACCCAAGTAAAATATGGAGCTAAAATTAAATACCCTCTACGGGACGTTAAAACTTCTATCGCCTTTTGGGCGATTTTTTGATAAGATAATGTTATAAAGATTAAATAAATAAATCTATGAAAAAATTCTTACAATTTATTAAAAAATACTTAGGAGAAATATTGATGGTGGTCGGCAGTTTTATCGCCATCTATAATGTGTTTGACTTTGATTATTTCACCGGCGGACTCTTAACCATTGGAGAGATAGAGCCACATTATTATTACTCTGGAGATGCCCGACTCCAAATAGCTATTGGTATTGCTTTGGTAGTTTTAGGAACCTTAATAATCAGAGCAAAGAAGAATAAATAAATCTATGGGATTATTTGACGCCTTAAGCGGAAAAATTGGATATTTTAATAGTATAGTTGTGCCCAACCATAACGAAATTGCGGCACGAATTAGGAATTTAGAGGACATTGAGAGTGCGTCGGTTTTTGCTGATGTTTTAAATAAAATTATATCGAGATTTATTGTCTATACTTTTAAGGAAGGGCAATTAGTAAAAGTGGTTAAAAATTATACTACTGATGATATAAAAAAATTATATGCCGTTTTAATGATATGGTCTGCTGTGGATTTCGTTAATCTTGGCATAGATCAAAAGAAAATAGCAGAACTACTGAAACGGGTTTTAGATTATTCCGAAAAAGATCTTAATGATGCGTGGGAATTATTGAAACATAAAGAACAGGGAGAGTTGATTAAGCTGTGGACGGAAATCGCAAAAATTTTAAAAATTGACCCAAAGAACGAAGAAGCATTTTTATCTTTTTCTATAAACTATTCACGAATAGTAAAAGAGGCTATGGCAAATTAAAAAAATAAACAAATCTATGGAAGAAAAAACAATAAAATTTACCATCTGGGACTACATCGTCCTTTTTGTTCTTATAATTATTTCATTCCCGTTCTTGCTGGGCACATTAGAAGGATTGACCAATAAAGATTACCAAGTTCTTCTTATAAATTTTTCTTTGTCCGCCTTTACAATTTATGGGATTATAAAATATATCCAAAAACTATCCATAAGCATAAAAACAAATAAGACAATAGAATCCAAGGAAACTTTTAAAGTTGCTATAAAAATAAAAACTGATAAATTTCTAATTTTCAAAAACTTATTCACATATTTTAAAAAATATCTTGGAGAAATATTTATAGTCGTAGGAGGTTTTCTCACAATTTATAATTCCCTTGCTTTTACTCATTTTACCCACAATTTTATCACCGGTCTCCCTACAGGCAAGGATTACTATTACACAGACACGACTAAACTTTCAATAGCTATTGGCGTTACTTTGGTGGTTATTGGGATTTTGATAACGATACATAAATCTAAAAATAAATAAATCTATGGAAACGAAGCATTATATTGTTAAAAATATAGCGGAATTTTCAAATCAGACTGAAGCTATGGAAAAATTGGAAGAGTATCTTGACTGTATTGAGGAGTTTGCTTTTCCAGCCATTGAAGAAGTTTTTGGTCAAACATGGAATGATAGCCAAATAAATATAAAATTGAACAATTCAACAGGCGGAGGAAGATATCACCATGATGGTATTTCCCACATCGTTGAAATGGGAATTAATAATAGAAATATACAGAAGAAATATCCAGAAAATTTGTGGGGATGCTTATTTCATGAAACTCATCATGCTTTTTTAAGGATGATTACTGACAACAAAAGAGACGGAAAAATTCTTAACGGAGGTCGTAAAGACGAAGTATTTAATTATGCTTTTATGGCAACAACATATCTGAGGTTAAAAGAAAAGAATATAATAGAGCAACCATTATATGAATATTTTTTAGGTAAACTTGAGATGGAGCTTCTAAGTGCTATAAGAAAATTGTTTAATGAGTATGTAAATATGTTTTCCATAAATATTGAAAATTTTGCCAAATTTGTTTCTTATGTGAAATCGTCTAATTCAATTTTTACGGACATAAGTAATTTTCGGCAAGATTTAGATGAAGTAAAAAAAATTGTTGAAATTGCTAAAAATTCAAAACCAAACAGATTCTGATAGCGTCTATTCTCCGACCCACGCAAAATCCGAGATTTTTTTTCTCGGGTTTTTTGTGTTAAGATAGAATTATGGATAAAATAGAAATCTGCAAAAAAATCAAAAAAACAATACGAAGTATTGTTCTATTTGATAATGATAATATTATTAGTTCGGGTACGGGAATTGTCATTAGAAACACAGGCACATTGCTAACGGCTGGTCATGTTATAGAGGATTATAGTAAATTATCTAATCCCAAGATTATCGTAAGTGGACTCGAAGATATCCCTCGGACAGAATATAAGCCATTATTACACAATCCTTCTTTTGATATTAATATGCCCAATTTGATTAATCCACTAAAAATTGATTTGGCTATTTTGGAACCAGAAGCACAAATAAAGAATAGTCCCTTTTTAGAATTAGATAACGATATTGCCGTTGAGGGCGAAGAGGTGATTATGGCTGGTTTTCCCGATGAAGTTAAGTTGCCTCTAAATTTTGATAAGGCATTAAATTTTGATAATTCTGACCTAGGAAGACAAGAACTTGAGATAAAGAATTTTTTTACATTTTCAATGCGTCTCATAATGATAAAGAGTGGAATGGTGGGAAGTGTTCAGAAAATAGATTTTAGTGGTAAGAGTGATATGCCCGGAATCGAAAATATCAGTATAAGCGGGGCAACATATTGGATTGATAATGCTTCAACTTATGGAGCGAGTGGGGGGCCAGTAGTTAATTCTGATGGCAAATTGATTGGCATTATTTGTGAGAAAGGTCTAACAATTCAGCGAGATCTTGATTTAGAAATTCCTTCGGGTTCCACAATGGCATTGTCGCACAAATTGATAACTTGGTGGCTAGATTATTTCAAAAATCGTGCCAATGGAACTATAAGGTGATTATTTTACATTATAAGCCTCAAATTCAAATCCTCTAAGCATTTCTAATTTCATTCTTAGCTCTTCAATATGATCAGGATTCTGTAGTAGCTTTATCAAAGGATTTATAATAATCCTTGAGTTATGACCCAAGTTTTTACTTGACCCTGTAGTGAATTTTGGACTAATTTTATTATATTTGTGCTTCGCACAGTCCAAAATCTACTACGGGGTTGACAAATATTTAATAATAAGATAAACTAAAATAGTTAGTAAGTTTTCTTATTTTTTCCTCTTGCATAAATTGGTTTGTAAGCCAGGATAAGTGAATAAGAGAGGTCGGCTTACTTCTAATAATTAATTTATGTAAGCAGAAAATTATGGCAAAAAAATTATATGTTGGTGGCTTATCTTATAGTACTACTGGAGATGCTTTAAAAGAGTTATTTGCACAAGCTGGAACTGTTGAATCAGCAACCGTCATTACCGATAAGATGTCTGGTCGTTCAAAGGGTTTCGGTTTCGTGGAAATGTCTTCTGACGAAGAAGCTCAAAAAGCCATTGAAACATTCAATGGTAAAGAGCTTGAAGGAAGAAATCTCACCGTAAATGAAGCCAGGCCAATGGAAGATCGTCCAAAGCGCGATTTCGATCGCGGTGGCCGAGGCGGATTTGGCGGCAACAGAAATCGTTACTAAATATAGTCATCGAAAAATCCCCGTAAGGGGATTTTTCATTTTATGCTTAACCACGTCTCTCGGGTTTTTTGTGTTAACCCTTGACTTTTTCAAGGGTTTTTGGTAGGATGGAGATACAAGTTTGAACATTTCAAAAGGAGAGAGAAGTGAAAAAATGTCTTTGGATGATTTTGGGGATGGTAATAATGGTACCGTCACTTATTGCCATGGTCATCACGGGAAAGTCGGTTAATGCTCTTTTGGTGGTTGTCGGGCTTTTCGTTTTTTTCTATCGTTTTTCGGTTAAATAGGGGCCGGGTTTCCAGCGGGAAATCCGGCCGTTTTCTTGCAAAAAATAATTTTTTCGTGTAAATTATATTTATTACTCATATGCTATCTTATACTGATTTAAGACAAGGAACAGTGTTTATTTTAGATGGCCAGCCATATTTGGTGCTGGAGTTTAACTTTTTAAGAATGCAGCAGAGAAAACCCGTTGCCCAGACGAAAATCAAAAATCTGATTACCGGCAAAATTATCTCCCGCAATTTCCAGCCCAGCGAAACTTTTACAGAAGCAGAAATTAAATTTAAAGAAGCAAAGTTTTTATACAATCATCACGGAAAATTTGTTTTTTGCGAAATACATGACCCGTCCAAAAGGTCTGAATTGGGTGAAGAACAAATCGGCGATTTAAGTAAGTTTTTAAAGCCGAACAGCCTAGTCAAAGTAATGGAATTTGAAGGAAAAATTATCAATCTTGCCTTGCCGATTAAAATGGAATTTAAAGTAATTGAAGCTCCGCCGTCAATCAGGGGTAATACAGCCCAAGGTGGAACTAAGACAGTGAAGATAGAGACCGGAGCAATGATAAACGCCCCGCTATTTATTGAGCAGGGCGATATCATCAGGATAAATACCCAAACTGGCGAATATACAGAGCGAGTCGAAAAAGGGGAATAATTATCCAATATGGTTTTTAATCAGTTCTTTCATTCTTCGGACATTATCTTCTTTTTGTTGTAAAAATTCTGCCCAGAAGTCCTTGCATTCTTGGCAATTTCCTGCATCCATCTGGTAGTATTTTTTAATTCGCCAGATGGATTTTTGTTCTTGGGTCAATTGGAGCATTAAATTATAAAGATTGTTGTCCATAGAATATTTTGGTTAATAGTTATATTTATATTATACAGGATATATAATATAATTAGAACTACTCGGATTTATTTATACGAAGACACGTGTTGTTTCGACTGTGGTCGAAACACACTAATTTTCAGCCGACTGCGGTCGGCTTCCGAAGTTGTCTTCTTAACAAATAAATCCTCGTTAATCTATATGAAAAAAGTGTTAATTTTTGCTATATTTATATTGGTGGTCATTATTGCGGTTTTAATTGTGGATAAAAGTATTATGAAAAAAGAAATAAAAAATGAAGACAAAATCAGAAAATCAATAGCAGCTGGGCAATTTTATCCTGGCGATAAAGCCGAGTTGGACTCGATGGTTGATGGGTTTTTACAAGAAGCAGAAACCCCAGAATTATCGGGAAACATTAGAGCCTTGATTGTTCCGCATGCTGGCTATGAATATTCTGGCCAAGTGGCTGGTTATAGTTACAAGGTATTAAGCAAAAAGAGTTTTAATAGGGTAATCATTATTGGGAATAGTCATCAGGAGTATTTTGACGGGATTTCGGTTTGGAATTCGGGTTATTTCGAAACTCCGTTGGGCAAAGTTGAAATTGATGAAGATTTTGCTGATAAATTGATTAAAACCAATAATAAAATCTATTTTAAAGAAAGCGCACATTTACAAGAGCATGGCTTAGAAGTTCAGTTGCCGTTTTTGCAAAAAGTTCTATCCTCGGATTGGAAGCTTGTGCCGATTATTTTGGGCAATCAACCCGGACAAGTTGAGATTTTAATTGATGCTTTGAAAAATTTAATTGATGAAAATACTTTAATTATCGCCAGTTCTGATTTGTCGCATTATCCGAATTATAAAGATGCGCAGTATTCTGACAACAAAGTAATTGAAGCAATTTTAACTGGCAAAAGAGAAAATTTAGGGAAAGCTATTTCTCAATTGGAAAGCGAAAATATTGCTAATTTGCAAACCTGTGCCTGCGGACACGATGCGATTGAGGTGGTAATGGGATTAATGGATGGAAAAACTGCAAAATTGTTAAAATATGCGAATTCCGGAGACCTGTCTCGACCCGAAGGGGCGGATAAATCCAGAGTAGTTGGCTATGCGAGCATTGTATTTACAGATTCAAAATTATTGGAAATTGCCAGGCAGGCAGTAGAAACCTATGTTAAAACCGGAAAAATTATTGATATCAAAGAAACCAATCCAGATTTAAATCAGCATCAAGGCGCATTCGTGACTTTGGAAAAAAATGGGCAATTGCGCGGATGTATCGGGTCTTTCAAATCGGACAAACCGCTTTATCAGGTGGTAATTGAGATGGCGATTTCTGCTGCGGTTAATGACCCACGATTTAATCCTGTTATTAAAGATGAATTAAATGACTTGGGATACGAAATTTCAGTTTTAAGTCCATTAAGAAAAGTTGATTCCTGGAAAGAAATTGAAATTGGTGAACACGGAGTGCAAATTAGGCAAGGCAATAGAGGAGGAGTATTTTTACCACAGGTGGCGACTGAAAATAATTGGGACAAAGAAATATTTTTAAGTAATTTATGTTCGCAAAAAGCCGGCTTACCAGCTGATTGCTATAAAGATACAGATACAGAAATTTACGTTTTCACTGCGCAAGTATTTAAATAATTCTAATTTTAAAATTTTATCAAAGATTAAAGATTATTTTATTGCTTTTGACATTTATTTTATGCTATAATAGAATCCTATGGTAAAAGTAATACAACAAAGAGACAAATGTATTGGCTGCGGCACTTGTGTGGCAGTTTGTCCAGCTTTCTGGCAGATGGGAGACGATGGAAAGTCAAACTTAAAAGATGCCAAAGATGTGGGCGGGAATAAGTTTGAATTGAAAGTTGATGATGTTGGCTGTAACAAAGAAGCTGCTGCCAGTTGCCCGGTTCAGGTGATTACAGTAGAAGAATAAAAAAAAATTTCTATATTTTTAAAAGTCCTCTTTTCGAGGGGGCTTTTAAATTTAATAAAAATGTGGTAGGATAATTTTTATCAAGCCCCTGTAGCTCAACGGATAGAGCAAACCCGTCCTAAGGGTGAGATAGGGGTTCAATTCCTCTCAGGGGCAAGCGAATTACGGGCCCATAGTCTAGCGGTAAAACACTTCCATGGCATGGATGAGTCGCGGGTTCAACTCCCGCTGGGTCCACAATAAGGAGGTGTGCCAGAGTCCTGCCTGCCGGCAGGCAGGGTTGTCAGTCCAAGGCTGATCCGCCTCGAGCGGAAATAGGGAGAGTTGGCAGAATGGTAATGCGTCCGCCCCGAAAGCGGATGGGAGAAATCCCTTGCAGGTTCGAGCCCTGCACTCTCCGCCTTCGCCTCGCTGAAGCTCGGCTTCGGCGGACAAGTCCGATTCTAAATTTATGTCCCAATTTTTACACAACAATTTAATTTTCATTATTCTGATAATTTTTGATATTGCCTTATTGGTGTGGGTTTTTATATTAAGGAGAAAAATGAGGATATTTTTAAAGGGCGCGAAAGTGGCAGACATAGAAGAAGTTGTTACTGAACAGACTAAAATAATTAAAGAAATTAAAGGAGGAGTTAAGGAACTTTCTAATTGGAACAAAGAATTACAGAAAATCTGTGATATTTCCATTACCCGAGTTGGCGTGGTCAGATTTAATCCATTTAAAGATACGGGCGGAGACCAGAGTTTTGTCATTGCTTTATTGAACAGCAATAATAATGGTTTGGTTTTGTCTTCTCTTTATACCCGCGAAGGAACAAGGGTTTATACCAAGCCGATTGAAAATGGAAATTCAATTTATAATTTATCAGATGAAGAGAAAGAAGCAATCAAAAAAGCAACCCAATGAATAAAAACACAAAAAATCAAAATATCCAGTCAAGACCACCAATCGTGGTCGTTTTAGGCCACGTTGACCACGGGAAAACCACTTTACTGGATACAATCAGAAAAACCAATGTGGTTGCCAAAGAATCGGGTGGCATTACCCAGCATATTGGTGCTTATCAAATAATTCATAATAATAAATTAATTACTTTTATTGATACTCCGGGCCATGAAGCATTCTGTCAAATGCGTTCGCGAGGAGCCAAGGCCGCTGATATTGCAGTTCTGGTTGTTGCTGGCGAAGAGGGAGTAAGGCCTCAGACCAAGGAAGTTATTGAGTGCATTAAAAAATACGAAGTGCCAGCAATTGTGGCGGTGAATAAAATAGATAACCCGCGGGCTAATTTTGAAAAGACAATCGGCGAATTGGAAAAAGAAGGATTAGTAGTTGAACAAAGAGGAGGTAAGGTGCCGGCAATAAAAATTTCTGCCAAGGAAGGAACGGGTATTAATGATCTTTTGGAGATGATTCTTTTAATTGCAGAAATGGAAGAATTAAAATCCGATGTTTCAAAGCAAGTCAATGGGGTAGTGATTGAGTCGTATATGGATTCAAAAAGAGGGGCAACTGCTACGCTTCTGGTTTTGGAAGGAATTCTGGAAACCGGACAATGGGTTGTTTGCGGAAGCGTTTATGGAAAAATAAAATGTTTGGAAGATTTTAAAGGAGAGAAAATTGAACAAGCCACACCAAGCACACCAACAATAGTTATTGGTTTGAATGAAGCTCCAATAGTGGGAGAAAAATTTGAGGCGGTTGAAGACGAAGAAGCCGCAATAAACAAATTAAAAGAGAAACCCGCCGCAAGCTTGCGCATGCAGGCGGGTCCGTCTAATTCTGAAAGTGTTGGCGGGAAAGAAAAAATGGTGAATATAATTTTAAAGACCGATGTTCATGGTTCTTTAGAGGCGATTAAGGAAAGTTTGGCAAAATTGGATTTAGAGGAAATTAGTTTGAATATTGTGAAAGCTGATGTTGGCGATATTTCCGAAGCTGACGTAAAATTGGCCTACTCAACCGATTCCGCAATAATCGGATTCAGGGTTAAAACCTCGGCCGATATTTTGAATCATGCAAAGAGAAGCGGTGTGAGAATCAGGAATTATGACATTATTTATGAATTATTTGAATCAATCAAGAAAGATGCCGCTAAATTATTGGAGCCGGAAATTAATCGAGAGGATTTAGGGAAATTAAAAGTTGTAGCCATTTTCAGGAAAGAAAAAACAAGAATGATTGTTGGTGGGAAAGTTATTGATGGCAAAATAGTTAATAAAACCCAGATTGATATTATTCGAGGTGAGGAAAAAATCGGCACCGGGAAAATTGTTCAACTTCAGCACAATAAGAAAGACATGGCGGAAATAGAAAAAGGCAGAGAGGCAGGAATTTTATTTGAGGGCGATGTGATAGTTGAAGAGGGGGATATTTTGGAGTGTTATCGGGTTGAAAGAAAAAAGCGCGAATTATGAAAAATAGAATAGAAAGGATAAACAAATTAATAAAAGAAAAAATAGCCAATATTCTTTTTAAAGAAATATTTGTTAAAGATGTTTTAATTACCGTTCAGAACGTTGATACTTCTAAAGATTTGAAATATACCAAAATAAAAGTGGGCGTAATACCATCCAATCGGTCACAAGAAGTTTTAAAAATTTTGGAAAAACAATCGCCAATTCTCCAAAAAGAATTAAATAAGGTGGTTAAAATAAAATTCGTTCCTAAAATTAAATTTATAATTGATAAAACTGGAGAAAAAATAGACAGTGTGGAAAAAATTTTAAAAAGTTTAAATAAACCCGCCTCACCGGCGGGCAATTAAGGGCGAGTGGCGGAATCGGTAGACGCGCAACACTTACCCCGAACCACGAGGGGTTCGGGGTACCCAGCACCCCTACGTGGTGCTGGGTAAAATCCAAGATATGTATTATGTTTACATTATAAAAAGCGAAAGAGATGGTCGATTGTATGTCGGCAGAACCAGTGATTTAAAACAACGCTTCAAACAACATATAGAAGGTAAAGCATGGACAACTAAAAGAATGCTCCCAATTATTCTTATTTTCTATGAAGCGTTTATCAATGAGAAAGATGCCATCAGGCGAGAAAAATATTTGAAAACAAGCAAAGGCAAAAGTACATTAAGGATGATGTTGAAAGAATATCTAAATTAAATTTGCTGGCGTGGCGGAACTGGCTTACGCGCACGACTTAAAATCGTGTCCCGCAAGGGATGTGGGTTCGAATCCCACCGCCAGCATTTGTGTGGGTTCGAGTCCCACCTGGACCATAAATAAAAGGGGCGCGTAGCTCAGTTGGTTAGAGTGTCTCGTTTACACCGAGAAGGTCTGAGGTTCGAATCCTCACGCGCCCATATTTACCCTGCACCTTTTCTCTAATTAATAAATTAAAAAGATTATACATCATAAAAAGATGCAGGGTTTACAAAAACAAAATATCTCTTTAAAATTAAATTACCGGCCAGGTAGCCAAGTGGTAAGGCAAAGGTCTGCAAAACCTTTATTCAGGGGTTCGATTCCCCTCCTGGCCTAAATTTTGCCGGGGTAGCTCAGTGGTAGAGCACGCGACTGAAAATCGCGGTGTCGGCAGTTCGATCCTGCCCCCCGGCATATTATGCGGCAGTAGTTCAGTGGTAGAACGTCTCCTTGCCAAGGAGAAGGTCGGCGGTTCAAATCCGCTCTGCCGCTCCAAACAAAAAATCCTCGACAATTCTATATGTCGGGATTTTTTTATAATGCGCGAGGAGGGACTCGAACCCTCACGAGCTAATGCCCACAAGGCCCTCAACCTTGCCTGTCTGCCGGTTCCAGCACTCGCGCTTTTTATTTGTCCTCTATGATTTTAATGTCGGATGATTTTTCCTCGGTTTTTCCGCCTTCGTCGCTCGACAATCTCGGGACTTCGGCGGACTCGCCATAGGTTCGCATCCTTGCCTTTTTTCCGGCACGTTCGCGCATATAATAAAGTTTTGCTCGCCTGACTTTTGAGTGTTTAATAATTTCAATTTTAGCAATGCTTGGACAGTGGAGGGGGAATATTCTTTCTACGCCAACTCCTTCGGCAATTTTTCTCACCGTAAATGTTCCGTCCATTCCTTTGCCGTGTTTTTTGGCAATTACCAATCCTTCAAAAATCTGGCTTTTATCAGCGCCTCTTTTGGTTTTTTCCGCCAATTTCAAATGCACGCGAACAACATCTCCCGGTCGTATCTCGGGAATGTCTGACTTTAAATATTTTTTAGTAAATTCGGTTAATTTGTTTGTCATAAATTTTCCAATATTTTACTTAATTCATTGGGCAAATCGGAGGTAAATTCTTTTATTGCTCCGTTTGGCAATTTAAATTTTAAATATTTAGCGTGTAAAAATTGGCGATTTAAGCCGTTGATTTTTTCTTGCCTTTTGAATTTATATTTTTCATCTCCGGCAATCGGATGGCCGATTGAAGCAAGATGAACTCTGATTTGGTGCGTGCGTCCGGTTTCGGGCGTAGCCTCTAAAAGCGAATAATTCGGAAATTCTTTTATAACCTCGTATCTGGTAATTGCCTCGCGCATTTTGCCGATTGGTGCAATTGTTTGCGATCCGCCGCGCTTTCTGGATTTAGAAATCGATTTAGCAATGATTCCTCTTCGATCTTTTAAAATTCCATAAACCAAGGCAAGATATTTTTTCTTAATTTCTCGGTTTTGGAACTGTTCTTTTAAAAATTCATACGCTTTTTCATTTTTTGCCACCACCATTATTCCCGAGGTATCTTTGTCTAATCTATGAACCAGTTTTGCTTGCGGATATTTTTTGAGCAGAAACTCTATTAGAGTTTCTGACTCATCCGCCGTAGCCTTAGCGAAGGAGGATACCGGGTGAACCAAAATACCCGCCGGTTTATCAATCACAATTAAATCATCATCTTCGTAAATAATTGGAATATTCATAGGTAATGGGCGGTACAAGACTTGAACTTGTGACCTTCACAATGTCAATGTGACGCTCTAGCCAACTGAGCTAACCGCCCAGATTATTAGCTCAAAAGTTATCCACTTTATTTGATAAATTATTTTTGTTATAATTAATTTGAATAATAATTAATAATAGCAGAACCTTAATTTTTAGGCAAGGTTTCAATGGCTTATGGAGGGATATCAATCGCCCCCTTTGGGCAATGAAATTTCTTGCGTCATGCATGGCATTGACGATGAAATACTAAACGATAGCGATAAATTAGAAAACGCCCTTTTAGAGGCGCTGAGAGAGGATAAATTTACGATTTTGGAAAAAGCTTCGCATAATTTTCAGCCGAAAGGATTTACCCTGATGATATTGTTAGCAGAATCGCACGTTTCAATTCATACATATCCAGAGCATCATTCTCTGTATTTTGGTTTGTATTCTTGTAGAGGAAAAGGAGATGGCAGAAAAACCTACGAAATTTTTAAAGAAAAAATAAATCCTATTTCAGTCGACTTTACCCAAAGGTCAATTATGGTTAGAAAATAGATTAATTTAGACAAAATTAAAACCCCGCATTCGCCACCCGGCGGACGGGGTTTTAAAAATGGGCATGGATGGGCTCGAACCATCGACCCCGGCTTTATAAGAGCCGTGCTCTAACCAACTGAGCTACATGCCCGAGAATTACTTCTGCATCAGTTTTTCAAACTCTTCTTTTTCAATTGTTTCTTTTTCAATCAGTTCTTTGGCGATTAAAGTTAATTTATTTTTTCTGGTTTTTAATGTTTTGTCAGCAACAATTTCAGCATCGCGGATGAATTTTTTAACTTCTTCATCAATTTCCGACGCTACTTTTTCTGAGAAATTTCTACCTTCAGAAATTTCTCTTCCAAGAAATACCAGTTCTTCATGATCACCGAAAGCCACTGGCCCAAGCTTTTCACTCATTCCATATTTGGTAACCAAATCCCGCGCTAATTCTGATGCGGTTTTTAAGTCGCTTGATGCACCAGTAGTTAATTCATTGAAAATTAATTTTTCCGCGCAATATCCGCCCAATAAAACTGCCAATTCATCCATAAATTCCGAACGGCTTCTTAAGTGTTTGTCTTCTGATGGAAGCTTTAAAGTATATCCAGCTGCCCGTCCTCGGGAAATAATTGAAACCTTGTGCACTGGGTCGGTATGCTTTAAACTTGCATTTACCAGTGCGTGTCCTGCTTCGTGATACGCGGCAATTTCTTTTTCTTTTTTGGTGAGGATGTGACTTTTTCTTTCCGGTCCTAATAAAACTTTTTCAATGGAATTTAATAAATCCTGCTGGTTAATTGTTTTCTGATTTTTTCTTGCTGCTAAAATTGCTGCTTCGTTAACCAAATTTGCCAGGTCAGCTCCGGAAAATCCCGGAGTTCTTTCTGTCAGCATTTTTAAATTAACATCATTGGAAAGTTTTTTGTTTTGGGCGTGGATTTTTAAAATGTCTTCCCGTTCTTTCATGTCGGGCATATCCAAAACAACTCTGCGGTCAAACCTACCCGGCCTTAAAAGCGCCGGGTCTAAAATATCAGGACGATTAGTAGCGGCTATGACAATTAAATTCGTGGTTGTATCAAAACCATCCATTTCCACTAAAATCTGATTTAAAGTTTGTTCTCTTTCATCGTGGCCTCCGCCCAGACCAGCACCACGATGCCTGCCTACGGCATCAATTTCATCAATAAAAACAATTGCTGGAGCACTCTTTTTTGCCATTTGGAATAAATCACGCACTCGGGACGCACCAACACCTACAAACATTTCCACAAATTCCGAACCAGAAATATGGAAAAACGGAACATTGCTTTCACCGGCAACTGCTCGGGCTAATAAGGTTTTTCCGCAGCCCGGAGGTCCCATTAAAAGCACTCCCCGCGGAATTCTTGCTCCGATTTCAATAAATTTTTTGGGAAATTTTAAAAACTCAACAATTTCTTTTAATTCGTCTTTTGCTTCTTCAATCCCCGCCACGTCTTTAAAAGTAATTTTTTTGCTTTTTTCTGGTTCAGTCATTCTTGCCCGCGATTTTCCAAAAGACAATGCTTGGGTTTGGCCTTTTTGCGCTTGGCGGAACATAAACCAGAGAATTGCTCCGATTAAAAGGAACGGCAGGATAAATGGCAGAAGATTCCCAATCCAATACGCAATTCCTGATTGGTCTTTTATTTCTAATGCAACTTGTTTTAATTTTTCCTGATAAACTCCCAAATTTTTTAAAGATTCAGTTAAACCAGCTTCCCCTTCTTTTTGGCTGATTTTTTTGCTTCCGTCAGCGAGGTCTATTTCCAGTTTGTTTTCCTGAATAATAATTTTTGTAACTTTTCCCTCATTAATCAAGGATACAACTTGATTTAAAGGAATTTTTTCTGTTGATTGAGATGAAGAATTATAAATGGTAAAAATTCCCGAAATTAAAATCAGAACAAAAAACGCAATTAAAATATTTTTAGCAATGTTTTTCATAAAATTAAATATAACACATTCAAGAAGAAAAAGAAAGATGGCCACGTTCCCCTGCGGGTACGTGGCCATTGTTGTGCTGCCTCCTTGGTCAGTTGGCGCGGGCCTCACGGTGTTTGCCGCGGCTGTTGCCCCTGGCCGAAGGTTGGTCCAGGCCAGCCTGCTGGGTGACGAGATTCTGTTTGGTTGCCTCGTCCAGCTCTGCGGCTTGTTCCTCGGACTGCTGTTGCCTTTTCTCGTTGGGCAGGTGTCTGCACGGTCCGGCCTCCCAGACGATTTTAGTCGTGGGGAAGCGGCGGTGGCAAACGACATAGAGGCGCCGTTCACCGTCCTTCTCGAAGACGACGAAGATGTCGTTTTGCGAGAAGAACTCCCGGATTCCGTTTCTCGCCGAGAACGGGGCCAGTCCCTGAAGTTTTGACTCCCTGTACAAGAACTCCAGGACCTTGACCGTGACGCCGTTTTCCGGGGAGCCCTCGAGAACTGCGTAGTTCTCGGTTTGGCTCACGTGGGCGTTCTTAATCCTCCACGGCTCAAGATATCCCATCGTGTCTTCGGTCGCCTTATTGTCGGCGTCGAGAAAGGTGGCAATACCGCCCAGTTCCACAGAGACCCCACTGAGATCAATGCCAAAAGGCTTGTCCATAAAACCTCCTTAAAAGTGTAAAGTAGAATTTTCATCCTCTTTTAGGGTACTACCATAATTATACACCCAAACCAAAAATCTGTCAATATCTTGACAGATTTTTTGATTATCCGACAAAAGCGCTTCGCGCATTTTGACGGACCCGCCTACTTGCGTCAGCTTGTGGCGGGTTTTTCCAATATCGGCTTTAATGCCATTCTGTATTCCGATGGCTTAATAGATAAAATCTTAAAATTATATTCTTTGTTGACTTCTAATGTTTCTTCCATTTTCTTTTCTGTGCCGAACTCGGAAATATGCGTCAATCCTTGGATATGCTTGTCTAATTTTACAAACGCGCCAAAAGGATTGAATTTAGTGATTATTCCCTTAACCACTTGCCCGGTCTGGTATTTTTCTTCAATATTATTCCACGGATTTTCTTTCAGGGCCTTGGTAGATAGAGAAACTCTGTCATCGGCAATTTCAATTATTTTGGCTTTTACTTTATCGCCAACTTTGAAAAATTCAGCTGGATTATCAATTATCTGCCAGTCAATTTCGGAAATATGAATCAGTCCTTCCAAGTCATCAAATTTTATAAAAGCACCGAAATCAACAATGCCGGTGATTATTCCTTCCACCGTATCCCCGATTTTATATTTCTCCAATGTCTTTTTTAATTTTTTTTCTTCAGCTGCTTTTTCTGAAACAATCAATTTTTTTTCTCTGGGATCCAAATCAATAATTTTTACTTTAATTTGCTGGTCAATTAATTTATTCAATTCTTGGAGAATTTTTTGTTTGTCTCCGCCCTCAACTCTTGGGTAATGAGCGGAAGAAAGTTGTGAAACCGGCATAAATGCTTCAATGTTTCCGATTTGCGTCATTAACCCGCCCTTATTGGCCTTTAAAACTTTTGTTTCAATAATTTCTCCTGTTTCCATTTTTTCTCTTAAAGCTTGCCAGGTTTTTTCCTCGCCAGCCTTAAGCAAAGAAACCTCAATATATCCATCTTCATTGTCAATGGAAATAATTTTTACCATAATCAAATCATTGATTTTGATGTTTTTGAATTCAAGTGGATGTTTTTTGATTTCGCTGCCCAAAATTACGCCGGTTTTAAAATTGCCCATATCCAGATAAATGATGTAGGGCTTGATGGCAATAATTTTGCCCTCAACAACATCTCCGGTTTTGGGGATATTAAATACCTCTTCTGCTAAGAGGCTTTGCATTAAATCCGAATTCTTATTTTCCGTTGCTGTTTTCATGGTATTTTTCATTATAAAGCACAATTATTTTTTTGGCAAGCCCCCATCTATTTAGGTAATAGGTGGGGGCTTGAGAAGGGATTTGTTTTAAGAATTTTTTTATGATAAAATAAAAGTGTATGAAAATTACTTGGCATGGCCAAAGCTGTTTTAAGCTTTTGGTTAAATCGAATAATGGCGATAAAATCACCATTCTTATTGACCCATTTGACAAAGAAACAGGCCTAACTCCGCCACGCGGCAATGCTGATATTATTTTAATTACCCACAATCATCACGACCATAACAATTTAAAAACCGTCAGCGGCACGCCTTTTGTCATTGAAGGCCCGGGAGAATATGATGTTAAGGGAGTTTTTATTAGGGGTGTTTATTCTTATCACGACAATGATAAAGGAGTAGAGCGCGGCATAAATACTATTTATGTAATAGAGGCAGAAGAAATGAAAATCTGCCATTTAGGAGATTTAGGGCAAAAGGAATTAGCAGATACTCAATTGGAAAAAATCGGCGAAATCGATATTTTAATGGTGCCAGTAGGCGGTACTTACACTATTGATAGCAGCGAAGCAGTACAGGTTATTAATCAGATTGAGCCGAGTATTGTTATCCCAATGCATTATAAAATTCCGGGTATTACCATAAAATTAGACAAAGTAGATGATTTTTTGAAAGAAATTGGAGCTCAGCAGGAAACTACTGGAGAAATCAATATCAAAAAAACCGATCTTTCAGAAGAAATGAAGGTGATAATAATGAAATTAGAAGGTTAAAATAATGAGTTTCAATAATTTTATCAAAAAAATTCAAAACAAGCCTCGTTCTGCGCGGCTTTTAATTCTCTGGACAACAACCGCCTTGGTAATGGTATTGATAATAATTGTCTGGCTGTTTTCTTTTTCTCGTAATCAGGGTTCTCAAAAAGTTGAAGAGAACATTAAACAAACAAATTTGCCATCTTTGTTTGAAAGTTTGGGCAAGGATTTTTCTATTTTTAAAGATAAATTAGACGCAAGTTTAAAAGATCTTAATCAAGAAGTTTCATCACAAACAGAAAATTTAGAAAACAAATGAAGAAAAATAAAAACAATAAGCCTACAGAAAATAAGAACGTCCAATTGAGAGAAATTACTGAAGAAATGAAAGAGTCGTATCTTGATTATGCGATGAGTGTAATCGTGGCTCGGGCATTGCCTGATGTGCGCGATGGATTAAAACCAGTCCATCGCAGAATTTTATATGCCATGCACGATATGGGCTTGTCTTCTAGCGCCAAATTCCGTAAGTCAGCCACAGTAGTTGGCGAAACATTGGGCAAATACCATCCTCATGGGGATGTTGCAGTTTATGATTCTATGGTGAAAATGGCGCAGGAATTTCATATGCGCTACCCATTAGTTAATGGTCAGGGAAACTTTGGTTCAGTTGATGGAGACAATGCTGCGGCAATGCGTTATACAGAAGTACGTTTAACTCCGATTGCCGAGGAAATGTTAAGGGATATTGAAAAAGACACGATTGATTTTATTCCTAATTATGACAATACTCGCCAGGAGCCAAAAGTTTTGCCCGCGCGCATTCCTAATCTTCTTTTAAATGGCACACTGGGAATCGCGGTTGGTATGGCAACCAATATTCCCCCGCACAATTTAAATGAGGTAATTGATGCCACTTGTCACTTGGCCGACAATCCAAAAGCTACGGTGGAAGATTTATTCCAATTTATCAAAGGACCGGATTTTCCCACTGGCGGTGAGATTTACAATAAAAAAGAAATTGTCCAGGCCTATGTTTTTGGCAAGGGACCGATTTTAAACCGCGCTAAATCAGAAATCGTTGAAGAAAAAGGCAAATTTAAAATAATTATCAATGAATTAACCTATCAGATGAACAAATCAACGTTATTGGAAAAAATCGCCGAGTTGGTAAAAGACAAAAAATTAGAAGGAGTAAGAGATATCCGAGACGAATCGGATAGAGAAGGAATAAGGGTGGTAATTGAATTGAAAAGCGATGCTTTTCCGCAGAAAATTTTAAATAAATTATATAAATACACCGAGCTGCAAAAGGTTTTCCATTTAAATATGATTGCCTTGACCGAGGGAATTCAGCCGCAAACTCTTTCTTTAAAACAGGTATTAGTCCAATTTATCGAACATCGGCAGGAGGTAGTAATTCGCAGATTCAAATTTGAGTTGGCCAAAGCCGAGGAAAGAGTCCATATTTTAGAGGGTCTAGCCAAGGCATTAAAGAATATTGACAAAGTAATTGCTTTAATTAAAAAATCAAAAGATAGGGAAGATGCCAAAACTGGATTAATGAAATTATTTAAGTTATCCGAAATCCAGGCTAATGCTATTTTGGAAATGAAACTTCAAACTCTGGCTGGGCTGGAAAGAAAGAAAATTCTTGATGAACTGGAAGAAAAATTAAAACTTATTAAAGAAATCGAAGACACATTGGTCAGTCCGAAGAAAATTTTGAAAGTAGCCAAAGACGAATTATTGGAGATTAAACAAAAATATGGAGACGAAAGAAAAACCAAGGTTTTTGCCACTAAAGTCGGAGAATTTGCTGAAGAAGATTTAATCCCCGACGAAGAAACAATCGTTACGGTTACAAACACCGGCTATATTAAGAGAGTTGATCCCAAGGCATATCGCGCACAAAAAAGAGGCGGCAAGGGAATGATTGGCATTAAAACCAAAGAAGAAGATTTTGTTGAACATTTCTTTGTTTGTTCGAATCATGATGATTTGCTTTTCTTCAGCAGCAAGGGAAAAGTTTTTCAGACAAAGGCCTATGAAATTCCAGAAGCAACTCGGGTTTCAAGAGGAAGAGCGATTGTCAATATTTTGGGTTTGTCTTCCGAAGAAAGAATAAGCGCCGTAGTACCATTGGAAAGGGAGGGTGTTGGATTTTTGGCAATGGTAACAAAAAGGGGTATAATAAAGAAGACGGAAATAGAGAAGTTTAGGAATATAAGAAAAGGAGGCATCGCTGCTATTACTCTGGAAAAAAATGATGACTTACAATGGGTAAAGATTACTCACGGCACTGACGAGACAATGCTGGTAACTAAATTAGGTCAGGCAATCAGGTTTTCAGAAAAAGATTTAAGACCAATGGGCAGGAATGCCATGGGTGTGCGAGGCGTGAAATTAAGAGTGATAAAAACCAAGGATAAAGAAGAATTTACAGACGCAGTTATTGGTATGGAAGTTATTACTCCGGAAATTAAGAAAATAAATCCAGAGATTTTAGTGATAAGCAGTAATGGTTACGGCAAAAGAACTCCGGTTGAAAGCTTTAAAATTCAGCATCGCGGAGGCGTAGGCATAAAAGTAGCCAATGTGACTGAAAAAACCGGTTCCTTGGTAGGTGTAAGATTGCTTACTCCGGAAGAAGAAGATTTAATAGTTACATCTCAAAAAGGTAATGTGATTAGGACAAGCATTAAAAGTATTTCAAAATTGGGCCGTGTTACCCAGGGAGTAAGAATTATGAAATTGGCTGATAAAGATAAGGTCGCATCAATCGCGTGCGTATAAAAATATATGCAAGGCACTGGCGGATTCCTTAATCCAGAGGAAACTCTCGAACAATTAAATATAGAAGAAGGAATGAAAGTGGCTGACTTTGGCTGCGGAGCAGGATATTTTGTTATCCCCTTAGCCAAGGTAGTTGGCGACGGAGGCAAAGTACATGCCTTAGATGTTTTAGATACAGCTCTTGAATCTGTCCGCAGTCGGGCAAAGCTTCAGGGGCTTTTTAATATTGAAACGAAGCGCTGTAATTTGGAAATTTCAGGCAGTTCTGGATTAGAGGATAAATCACTTGATTTAGTTGTATTGGCGAATATTTTATTTCAATCAGACAACAAAACTGATATAATTAAAGAAGCGCACCGAGTATTAAAAGAAAGGGGAGCAATGGCAATTATTGATTGGCAAGCCAATCAGCCGATGGGCCCGCCAAAAGAATTAATCATTTCTTCTGAATTAGTAAAAAAAATAGCCGAAAAACAAGGATTTAAATTTAAAAAAGATATTAATGTCGATAAATATCACTGGGGAATGATTTTTGAAAAAATATGACTAGAAAAGACATTTTTATAATCATTAGTGGGGCAGTGGCAGTATTGATTGTTCTGTTTGTTTTTGGGTTTTTTAAATCAGAAAGGCCGAAGCCAGCTCATTTGGAAATCTGGGGCGTTTATGACGAACCAGAAGTTTTTAGTGAATTTATTAATGAGTACCAAAAACAGAACAAAAATATTTCCATTGAATACAAAAAGAAATCCTTTGTAGAATATGAAAATGAATTGATTAATTCTTTTGCCGCTGATCGAGGGCCGGACATCTGGATGATACACAATACTTGGCTGCCAAAACATAAAGACAAAATTAAGGAATTACCAGCAGAACTTTTACCTTTTGCCACTTATGGGCAGACATTTGTTGATGTGGCTGTGTCGGATTTAACCGATGAAGGAAAAATTTACGGCATGCCTTTATATATTGATACTTTAGCGCTGTTTTACAATATTAATTTCTTTAATAGTGCTGGCATTGCTTCGCCGCCCGACACCTGGGAAGAGTTGATTGATGATTTAGATAAATTAATGAAGAAGAATCAATGGGGTGGGATAGAAAGAGCTGGAGCAGCCTTGGGCACTAGTGAGAATATTAATCGAGCAACAGACGTTCTTTCTCTTTTAATGCTCCAAAATGGCACAAAGATGGTAAGTGATGATAAAAAATCAGCTACCCTTGACGAAAGCATCTTTTTAAATAATGAAACTTATTATCCCGGTAAAGATGCTTTGCGTTTTTACACCGAATTTGCCAATCCAACCAAAAGAAATTATACTTGGAATCGCCAGATGTCTTATTCTATAGATGCTTTTACTGAAGGCAAAACAGCAATAATTTTCAATTATGCCTATCAATTGCCGGCAATCAGGAGCAAGGCGCCATATCTTAATTTCCGGGTTGCGCCAATGCCCCAGATTAAGGGTCGGGAATTTGATGTTAATTATGCCAATTACTGGGCTTGGACTGTTTCTAAAAAAACAAAAGCCCCAGATGAGGCGTGGAAATTTATTCTTTATTTAAGTCAAAAAGAGAACAGTAAAAAATATCTTCAAGCAGTTTATCGGCCAGCAGCTCGTAGAGATTTGATTGACTGGCAGAAGCAGGATGATTTGGATTTAACTGTCTTTGCTGGTCAGAGTTTGACTGCACAAAGCTGGTACCAGATTGATTCATCGGCAATTGAGAAAATTTTATCTGACGCCATTGAATCAGTGGTTTTGGGCAGCGCCACTTATGATAAAGCAATTGAAACTGCTTCTAATCAAATAACATTATTAATGAAAAAGTAAATATATGAAAAAAACATTGCCAATTATAACAATTTTTAGTATAATTTTAGTGGTGGTTCCTTTAATCGTTTTTGCGGATACAACAATAGAAGATCCATTGGGCAACAAAGGAGTGGAAGAAATAATTGATAAGATTGTTATGTTATTGCAAGCTGTAGCAATTTCCGTGGGTACGATTATGATTATAATTTCGGGTATTCAATATTTGACCTCGGCTGGTGATGAGGCAAAAACTACCAAGGCCAAAAAAACAATACTTTGGACTATTGTTGGAGTGGCAATAGTAATCGCAGCTGGATTTATTGTGAAATTTATTAAAGAAATTTTGGGTAAACTTGATTAATAATTAATTTTTAATAATTATGAAAAAATTTATAAAATATTTGCCGATTTTCGTTACTATTTTATTAATGTTTCCTATGGTTGTTAATGCTTTATGCTTTAACATTAATAAAAGTGGTTATGGTGAGTATGGAACAAAATTGCTGAATCTCATAGATAAAATTGCTCAACTTGTAGGTGCTGTTGGTATAGGCATAGCCCTTATTATAATTATAGTTGGTGGCATAAGCTATATGACCGCAGGTGATGATGAGACCAAGGTGGGGAAGGCTCGAAAATTTATAACGGCTGGTTTGATTGGAGTTGCAATTGTGTTGGCTGCAGATTTTTTAATATGTTTTGTCGCAGAAATTCTTGAAAATAGTATCGGTGGTAATGTTTAATAAAAATTTCTACCTAAAGGTCGATTGATAAATATTGTAAAATTAAATTTTCTATGAAAAAGTTTTTACCAGTTTTCCTGTTTTTAGCTTTAGCACTACCTTTGCTTGCTAATGCAGCCGTTGACCCAGAGGGAATTATTTGCAACATTCTTCATAAGATTAAAATGATTATTGCGGCAATTGGTTTTGGTATTGCGGTAATTATGTTGATTTGGGGCGGTATTAAGTATATGACCTCTGGAGGCAGTGACGAAAAAGCAACCACGGCAAAGAAACTTATTGTTAACGCTGTTATTGGTATTGTGATAATTTTTGCTGCTACCTTTATTCTTGCTTTGGTTGAAGGGTTGCTTGTTGGCGCTGGTGTCCAGATTAATCCATTCGGTAATCCCTGCGGCGGTTTCTAAATAAAATTTAGTTTAGCTTCGAAGCTAATCGCCACACTCTTTAAGAGTGTGGCGATTTGATTTTTACAGATATTTAGATTATGATGGAATTATTGTCCGGGTGGCGGAATTGGCAGACGCACTAGGTTTAGGACCTAGCGGGGAAACCCATGGGAGTTCGACTCTCCCCCCGGACATAATCAAAACGCAAATAAGTCCTATCGGTCCGATAAGTCCTATTGGACCGATTTATTGTAGCGGGTTCTTTTCTTCCGGGAACAAGCTCGGCGATTTATAAACAGAATAAAAAGTTTTATTAATAATCAGATTATTGTTTTTGTCATAAACTTTTTGAGTAAATTTCGCTTTCATTGATCCGTCTTCCTTAATATCGTATTGATATGGTCCGTCAATTTCAACCCTTCTTTCATCTTCAGTGCCGTAAAATTCAAAAATAAGTTCGTAGCCACTAACTTTTGTCTGAATAAGAATATTAGCCGGAGTGTTGTTGATAAATTTTAAGTCAGGAGAAGGCGGATAAATTGTGGCATCAAAACCTTGTGGATTATAGTATTTTACAGGAAAAGCATGGGGATAGCGCTCGGTAATTTCCAGTCCTGCCAGAATTGCTGCTCTGAATGTTGTAGTAGAAACCTGGCATAATCCACCTCCGTACTCGGCTACCATTTTATCTTTTTTAATCACTAATCCTGGTTCATATCCTTGTTCTGGCCCTATATCGCCCAAGATAGTATTAAAAGAAAATTTTTCCTCGGGCATTAATAAAACTCCATTGAATTTAGCTGCTCCAATTTTAATATTATGGATGCGGCTAGCCGATGAGCCGGAAAAATTAGAAATTCCCCGAGACAAAAGAGCGGTTATTCCCAAATTATCAATGCTTTCAGTGGTAATTTTGGGTTTTATTCTGGTTACTTTTAAGATAATTTCTTTTTCTCCGTTTAAAATTCCATTATTTAAAATATCAATATTGTTTTCTAAATCTAATTTTATGCCATCTTGAGACAGGGCAAAGGTTATTACTCGACCATCCTTTATCGCTAATTGGGCATCTATTGGTTCGTGATTTATTAGGGGTGAAATAGATATTAGATAATTTTCAATTTTTTGTGCATCTAATTCTGCGCCCAAAATTTTATTACTGGATTTATTTTTCTCCGGCACTGGTTTAAACTCAATTAAATTTAAAATGCCTTCTTGGTTAATAATATCAATTTCCTTTTTGTCTTTTTCTTCTTCGGCAAATAATTTAATCGAGGCATTTTTTATAAGAGTTTCTGCTTTTTGGTGCGCAATTTCGGTTTCAGATTCTAAAACTTCGGGATAATCATTAATTAGAGAAAGCTTGATATCCGTGATTTTGGAAGTTTTTATTGTTCTTGATAGGTTATTAAAAAGTTCTTTTTTGTTGATAATGATTCCCTGTTTGCTGGAAGTAACGATAAATTCATTTTTTTCTTTATTGAAAACAAGAGTCGCATCTTTTGCTGGTTGATGGATTAAAAAAAGATTATTGCGTAAAAATAACTCCATTTTTTCTTCATTTAATTGCCAAAGCGGGGTCAAATTATATCCAAAAAGAGATACCATTTGCCACCAACTATTAATTAGAAAATTCTTTTGGTGCCCTCTTTCCAATGCCAAGTTTATAGTTTTAGGCACATCGATTTCTATGCCTAAATTTTTTAAATTCACTTTCCATTTTAATTGTTTGTAATTTAAATAAAAATCCTGATTAAGGAATTGTTGGACTGCGGATGCTAATTTTTCTTGCGTTTTTTCGTTATCCAATCCGCCAACAGAAATATTGCCGATTTTCATTCCTCGATTTATTTTTCCAGCATTAGCAATATTGAGAACAACAAAAAAAACAACAATTATCAAAAAAATTACCAATACAACCAATAAACAATGTTGTTTATGTTTCATAACTTTATCATAACTCAAGTAGCGAGTTTAATAAAGGTTTGATATAATAGAATTACAATTTTATGGTTAAAGGATTACTTAATCACAAATCAAAAACAGTATTTTCAGCTGCTTTTATTTTGGCTGTTACTGCTTTAATTAGCCGGTTGTTGGGTCTTTTTAGAGACAGATTATTGGCGGGAAAATTTGGAGCCGGAAATGAATTGGATGTATATTTTGCTTCTTTCCGTCTGCCGGATTTGATTTACGGCATTTTAATCATGGGAGCGATTTCTTCAGCCCTTATTCCAGTATTTGCCAAATATTTTAAGAAAGACGAAAAGGAAGCCTGGCAATTAACCGGCGGGCTTTTTAATTGGGCGCTTTTAATTTTAATGGTTCTGTCAGTAATTTTTATTTTTTTTGCACCATGGGTGGTTTCTTTGATTGCTCCGGGATTTTCTGGCGAGAAAAAGGAATTGACCATTACTTTAACTAGGATTATGTTTCTTAGCCCGTTGTTTCTGGGAATGAGTGCCATACTAAGCGGCGTTTTGCAATATTTTCGCCGCTTTTTTGTTTATTCTCTGGCGCCGATAATATATAATCTGGGAATTATTTTTGGCATTTTATTTTTTGTCCCAAGATGGGGATTGATTGGTTTGGCTTGGGGTGTGGTTCTTGGAGCGTTTTTACATTTTTTAATCCAATTACCCAGTGCTTTTTATTCTGGATTTAAACTAAATTTTAATCTGAAATTTCACGAAGGAATTAAAAAAATACTTCAACTGACAGTTCCCAGAACAATTGGCTTGGCTGGTTTCCAGATTAATTATGTGGTGATTACAGCCATTGCTTCAAGTTTGGCAGTCGGCAGTATTGCTATTTTTAATTTAGCAAATAATCTCCAATATGTGCCCATAGGAATTATTGGAATTTCTTTTGCTATGGCTGTTTTTCCAAGATTAGCCGAATCTTCGGCTGAAAAAGATGAGAAAGAATTTTCCCATAATTTTTCTTCAGTTTTTGGCCAGATTCTTTATCTGGTTTTGCCAATTACGGTTTTATTTTTTGTTTTGCGAGCCCAGATTATCAGATTAATTTTGGGCACAGGTCAATTTAGCTGGGCCGATACCAGATTAACCGCAGCTGCCTTTGGGATTTTTGCCATTAGTGTTTTTGCCCAGAGTTTAATTCCTCTGATTTCCAGAGCATTTTATTCGCTCCACGATACCAAGACGCCGGTTTCAATTAGTTTAATCAGCATTGGTTTAAATATTGGCCTGAGTTTTGGTTTTGTTTGGATTTTAAATGGCGCAAATATATTTTCTCATTTTTTCTCGAATATTTTAAAATTGAGTGGGATTAAGCATTTTGCGGTTTTAGGGCTTCCTGTGGCTTTTTCTTTGGCTAATATCTTTAACTTCTTTGTTTTAATGAGGTTTTTTAATAAAAGGGTTAAGAATTGGAATTTAAAATTAATTTTAAATTCTGTTTATAAAATTATCATTTCTTGTATTTTAATGGCTGGGGTGATTTATGGATTTTTACATATTTTGAGTTTGTTCGTGAATAACAGAACTTTTATCGGCTTATTTATTCAAACAGCAATTTCTGCCGGAGTCGGAATAGCGGTTTATTTTTTGATTTCTTTACTTTTAAAACTACCAGAGCCAATGTCTTTTATAAAACGATTATTTCATTTTAAAAATAATCAACCATTAATTCCGCCCAATGAACCAGAACAACATCCGTAATTTTTGTATAATTAGTCATATTGACCACGGAAAGTCAACCTTGGCTGACCGATTCTTAGAAATTACTAAAACAATTGACCCAAGAAAAATGCAGCCACAGTATCTTGATCGTATGGCAATCGAACGGGAAAGAGGCATTACAATCAAGATGCAACCAGTCCGTATGATTTGGAAGGACTATATTTTGAACTTGATAGATACTCCGGGTCATGTTGATTTTTCTTATGAGGTTTCCAGAAGCTTGGCAGCTGTTGAAGGAGCAGTTTTATTGGTTGATGCTACGCAGGGAATTCAGGCTCAGACCTTAAGTAATTTGGAACTTGCCAGACGCGAAAAATTAACCATTATACCGGTTGTTAATAAAATTGATTTATCAACTGCAAATATTGGGCAAACAATAAAGGAAATTGAAGGGCTTTTAAATGTTAAAAGAGAAGAAATTATTTTAATTTCAGCAAAGACTGGAGAGGGAGTGAAAGAGGTTTTAGAGAGAGTGATTGAAAAAGTACCAGCACCCGCCTTCGCCAACCCGCCTGTCGGCGAGGCAGGGGCTTCGGCGGGCGAGTCATCAGATGAGGGCTTGCGAGCCCTTATCTTCGACTCGGAATACGATACTTACAAGGGGGTTGTTGCTTATGTCAGAGTTGTTGATGGTCAAATTAAAAAAGAAGACAAAATTTATTTAATGCAGACAGAAACAAACGCCGAAGTTTTGGAATTGGGATATTTTAACCCCGAGCTTGTCGAGGGAGAGGAATTAAAACCAGGAGAAATCGGCTATATTGCTACGGGCTTGAAAGAAATAGAAAAATGCCGAGTTGGCGATACCATAACAAAATTCCCCGCCCCAAAGGGGCGAGGTCTCGCCTCGGGCGGAAAAATTAATCCTCTAAAGGGCTATGTTGAGCCGCAATCAGTGGTTTTCGCCAGTTTTTATCCAACTGATTCAGATAATTACGATTTATTGAAAGACGGTTTAAGAAAACTAAAATTAAATGACGCTTCTTTGAATTTTACCCCCGAATCATCAAATGCTCTTGGTCGGGGATTTCGCTGCGGATTTTTGGGAATGCTGCACTTAGAGATTGTCGGTGAAAGATTAAAAAGAGATTATGGATTGGATTTAATTATTACTTCGCCAAGCGTGGTTTATAAGGTCGGGGAAGAACCGCGAACGGAAATAGAAATTATTTGTCCCAGTCAGTATCTTGGTCAAGTAAATAGTTTGCTCGGCAATTTTCTAGGAGAATTTAAAGACACCAAATGGTTGACCCAAGAAAAAATTCTGATTATCTACGAAGCGCCGCTGGACGTGATTTTGCGGGGATTTTATGATAAATTAAAGAATGTCAGCTCCGGATATGCCTCTATGAACTATAAATTAATTGGCTACAAAAAAGCGGATTTGGTTAATTTGGATATTTTAATCAATAAGGAAAAAATAGAGGCATTTTCCAGAATTGTCAGGCGGGAAGATGCTTATCGAGAAGGAAAGAAACTGGTTGAATTATTAAAAGAGAACCTTCCCTATTATCAATTTACCGTGCCAATTCAGGCAGTAGTTGATGGCAGGGTTATTGTCCGAGAAAGTAAAAGAGGAATGCGTAAAGATGTGACCGGGTATCTTTATGGCGGAGATTATTCCAGAAAAAGAAAGCTGTTAGAAAAGCAGAAAAAAGGCAAAAAGCGCATGGCACAATTCGGCAAAATCACCATTCCTTCAGAAGTATTTTTAAAAGTATTAAAAGAAAGATGAAAAAATTGGCGAAAATATTTTGGTTTATCGCGGTGGTAATCGTAACTTTAAGCATGATTGCTTTTCTTCTAATTCCTCTATTTTAACGATATTTATGGAGAAGAATTTAATTCATTCAAAATATTCCATTATTGTCCTTTTAGTCATTCTTGTTTTTGTAATAATTGCTCTTGGCAAAGAGAGTTATCGTCATTACATGGTTAGCAGGGAAATCAATGATTTAGAAAAGAAAATTGAAGAGCTAAAGAAAAGTAACGAAGAATTGGCGCTAACAAAAGAATATTTTCAATCCCAGAAATTTTTAGAAGAAGAAGCGCGCAAAAAATTAAATTTAGTAAAAGTAGGAGAGAAATTAATTATTATTGCTTCGGAGCAAGAGAATGAGATGAAAGAACTCATCCAGCAAGAAGAGAAAACAGTCCCCAACATCATTCGATGGTGGGAATACTTTTTTGGTAAACATGGGTAAAGAATATATTAAAATCGGATTTTCAAGAGACATAGAGAACCCTAAAGATAGGCGGCTATTTAGATTTTTAGAGATTTTACCCGGAACTTTGAGCTGGCTAACTCTAATCTTGGTAATTTTCCTTTCCTGGCAAAAGCCAGTCTGGATAGCAATTTTTATTATTTGTTTTGATATCTATTGGTTTTTCAGATTGGTTATTTTATCTATTTATCAGATAAATTCTTATAAAAAAACCAAAAGAAATTTTAAAATAGATTGGATTGATAAATTAGAAAAATTACCAATTGAAAATTGTAAACCTGCCTCGCCGACAGGCGGGTTGAAAATTGAAAATTGGCGCGATATATATCATTTAATTATTTTGCCAACCTATAAGGAAAAATTGGAAATTGTCAGGCCTACTTTTTCAGCTTTAATTAATTCCAAATATCCCTTAGATAGATTTATTGTAGTTTTAGCCATTGAAGAGATGGCTGGCGAGCAAGCGCAAATATTGGCAGAAGAAATAAAAAAAGAATTTGGCGATAAATTCTTTCGTTTTTTAATCACCGTCCATCCTAAGGATATTGAAGGCGAATTGGCGGGCAAGGGCTCTAATGAGACTTGGGCGGGCAGAATTGCAAAAAAAGAAATTATTGATTTATTGAAAATTCCTTACGAGAGTATTATTGTTTCTTCTTTTGATATTGATACGCAGGCTTATCCTTATTATTTTGCTTGTCTAACCTATCATTATTTGACTTGCGATAAGCCATTCAGGTCCAGTTTCCAGCCTGTTCCTTTATTCAATAATAATATTTGGGACGCACCTGCGATTTCCCGCGTAATGGCAATGGGTTCAACATTTTGGCATATGACCCAGCAAGAAAGAACCAAGGAACTTTACACTTATTCGTCGCACTCTATGAGCTTTAAGGCAATTGTAGAAATGGATTTTTGGCCAGTAAAAAATGTTAATGAGGACTCGCGTATTTTTTGGCAAGCATTTTTATTTTATGACGGAGATTATGAAACCATTCCTTTGTATTATCCCGTATCTATGGATGCTAATTTGGCAGAAACCTTTTGGCAAACAGTTAAGAATGTTTTTAGACAGCAGACGCGTTGGAGTTGGGGGGTGGAAAATTTGCCCTATTATATTTTTGGGGCGATAAAAAACAAAGCAATGCCACTTAAAAAGAAGCTTTATCATGCATTCAATCACGGTGAGGCATTTTGGTCTTGGGCGACTAATTCTATATTGCTTTTCTTTTTGGGGTGGCTGCCTGTTTTTCTTGGTGGCGAAAGATTCAATGTAACTATTCTCTCTTATAATTTGCCGCGTACAACCCAGACCATTATGACAGTGATGATGTTTGGCTTAATTCTTTCTGCTTTTTATGGATTACGGCTTCTTCCGCCGCTTCCCCCAAAATACAGACACAGCAGATATGTCTGGATGGTACTTCAATGGATGCTTATTCCAGTAGCAATGATTGTTTTGGGCGCAATACCCGCACTTGTTTCCCAAACCCGTCTAATGTTCGGCAAATATATGGGATTTTGGGTGACGCACAAAGAAAGGAAAAAATAAAATTTTGGCAATGGGGTTGACATCATATTTTGAGTAAAATATAATTAAAATATGAATAAGGATTTTAGTGAACTAATTGAATACTTAGACGAAAAATTTGCCGAAACAGCTAAGCAAAAAGATTTAGACGAGCTTAAACAACGAGTAGATAATTTAGTGACTTCTATTGATAAACTTACTAAATCAATTACAGATTATCACGAAGAACAACTTGCTATATCCGCAAAAATAGATATTCACGAGAAATGGATAAAACAACTCGCCCAAAAAGTCGGCATAAACTTACAAGAATAAAATATATTATTTTTTATTTGAAATCACAAAATCCTGTCAGGTATTGACAGGATTTTAAATGGGTGTAAACTAAAAAACAATAAGGAGGGCAACGTGAATAATATCGAAGAAAGACAGAAAAGGATGAGGGTATTATGTAAACACTGCGGAAAAGTAAGCTACGTCGTTATACGACCAAAAAAACGAAAAAAGAGAAGAGAGTTGTACAAGGGGTGTAAGCGGCCCCGCAATAGGCGCTATGAATTTCAAGATGATGTATCCTATGGCTGGGGTGGCTGCGGCAGTGAGTGGTGATTAAAGAATTTGTGCGGTGCAGATCACAAGGTCTGCACCCTTTTTATTCCAAATGGATTGTTTGTTTAAATTGGGTAAGTTTTTCGGCAAGCAGTGGATAGGATATTAATTCAAGGTCTTTTTTTAATAGATTGATGGCTTCTTGGCGCACGGCTTTTATCAGGTTTAAATCTTTTAAACTATCCATTGCTAAATCAGGTAAGCCGGATTGTGCCACGCCGTAGAATTGGCCCGGTCCCCTGATTTCCATATCTTTTTCCGCCAGTTCAAATCCATTGTCGCATTTTACTACGGCGCGTAATCTTGTTGTTGTTTTGCCCGAAGTTGAAAATAATAAACAATATGACTGGTGTTCGCCTCTTCCTACTCTACCCCTAAACTGATGTAATTGCGCCAAACCAAATCTGTCAGCTCCTTCAATCATCATTACTGTGGCATTGGGAATATCAATTCCTACTTCAATTACCGATGTTGAAACCAAAATATCGGTTTTTCCGCTACATCTTCGTGAGCGGATCCGCTCACTTTGTTGAGCGGATTTATTATCTTCAGATTTGCGCCCCGAAAAGTCTTCCATTACTTTTTGCTTATCTTTTGCAGACATCTTGCCATGTATCATTGCCACCTTTAAATCCGGAAATATCTTTGTTGCCAGTTTTTCGTATTCCTCTTTAACTGCTTTTACCTCCGCCCATAATAATTTGCGGGAATCAGAAGAATTATCTGAGTGGTTTGACGGCTCGATACGCGGGCAGATTACAAAAACCTGTCTGCCTTTCTTGACTTCTTGTCGGATAAATTCATATGCGCTTTCTCTCTCATTTGGCGGAACAATTTTGGTAATAATTTTCTGTCTGCCTTTAGGCATTTCATTAATTAAAGAAATATCCAAGTCGCCATAAATGGTTAATGCCAAAGTACGGGGGATAGGTGTTGCGGTCATTGAAAGTAAATGTGGCATTTTTTCTCCGCGGATTAATTTAGCACGCTGTTCAACTCCGAATCTATGCTGTTCATCAACAATTACCAATGCTAAATTTTTGAATTTTACTGATTTTTGTATGAGTGCATGCGTGCCAACAAAAATTTTTGTTTTAGAAGAAGTTTTTTTCTCGCTTCCGGTCAGTAATCCGATTTCTACATCAAATCCTTTGAGCAACTTATTGATTTCTTTAAAGTGCTGCTGCGCTAAAATTTCAGTCGGCGCCATAAAAGCAACTTGAAATCCAGTTTTAGCAACTTCTAAGGCCGCAGCTGCGGCCACTACAGTTTTGCCCGAACCAACATCGCCCTGCAATAACCTGTTCATGGGCTGGTTTTTTCCTATGTCCAAAAATATTTCCCAAGCGGATTTTCTCTGCGCGTCAGTCAATTTAAAGGGCAGGCTATCAACAAATTTTTTAATCAGGTTTTTGTTAAAAGGAATTGAAAAAGCATTCTCTTTTCTGAGTTTTAATTTTTGTTTAATAACAAATAATTGCAGTAAAAATAATTCTTCGAAAGTAAATCTTTTTTTTGCTTCTTCCGCTGATTTTAAATTCTTTGGAAAATGAATGTTTTTTAAAGCAGTTTGGATATTGGGTAGTTTTTGAGTTTTTAAGATGTCCCAGGGAATAAATTCTTTAATCTGGCCAATGGTCGGTAAAATCAATTTAATATAATATCTTAAAAATCTTGAACTCAAGCCGGTTGTTTCCGGATAAATCGGCACTAAGCCCGCAGTATGAGTGAGCACTTTGCCGAGAGTCATTAATTCATAACTGGGATTGGAAATATACGGTCCATTTTTACCTATAGTGTATTTTCCCGACAAACTGATTTTTTTGCCTTCTCTGATATTTTTTATTAAAAACGGCTGGTTAAACCAGATTGTTTTTACCGAAGCGGTTCTGTCCTTGATTAGCGCCTCGGTTATAGTTATCCTTTTTCTAAATGTGTAAATATTTTCAATTTTTAAGACCTCGCCCTGAATGGTTGCGGTTTCATTGAGTTTCAGTTCATCAATAGTGATAATTTTGGAAAAATCATCATAACGATGCGGAAAATGATACAATAAATCCCGGACTGTATTTAGTCCGAGTTTGTGGAATTTTTTCAAATATCTTTCATTTATTCTCGGCAGTTTGGCGATTGGAGTGTCGGGAGTGTATTGTGTCATAATTTCAGTTTATCATTTTTAACGGTTTATAAAAAGAAAAGCCCCCGACCGGTTAAAGTCAGGGGCGAGGGCGGGCGAGGGGTCATTCGCCGATGAATGACCTGAGGATCATGCGGAGTTTCGCCCAGAAGCCAAGGTTCGAAAGCTTTGGCCTCTTGGTTCGGAACCGCGTCATCGGGACTGTTACATTTGGCATCTCGATGCCTCCTTTTATTATATTTACATTGTAGCAAATCAATGTAAGTTTGTCAAGTACGCCCAGGAGGATTTGAACCTCCGATCTTTAGCTCCGCAAGCTAACGCTCTATCCGCTGAGCTATGGGCGCATAATCAAAATCCAACCCTTCTCATCCAGATATCAATAATTGATTCGTGGTGGTGTTTTTCGGGGAGGAATCTTAATAAATATTTTCTGATTTCATTCGGATTTTGGTCAGCCAGAGGAATTCTGATATACGGGAAAAAAGTTTTTCTGCTTCGGAAGCTGATATCTTTTTCTTCCGGCGGGTTGTAAAAAACCCAGAATGAACGCAAAGAATCAAAATCATGCAATTTTCCGTCAATTTCAATTCCTTTCTCATTAATCTTGAATTTTATAATCCTCGGCTCCTTTTTGGCGTAAATGTAAAAAGTAAAAAATCCCAATAAAATCACAATTAAAAACAAAACGCTATCAGTCAACAAGGCAAAAATCCCAAGGCCAATAGCAATAATCGCCGGCGCAACAAACCAGGATTTGCTTTTCTCTTTTTTTTCAAATTCCGGGGCTTCCCACTCGAATTCTTGGAGATTTATTTCTTTATTTGTTTCCATCTTTATATAAAAATCTGACCATTAATAATTTTAATACCCGCGAAACTACGAATACCGCCCCAACCTCGAGCGTGATAAAAGTTATATCTGCCAATGTTTTTAATTTCATGCCGTCATCAGCAAAAGAGTAATAATCTTTACTTAAAAAATTGACCAAATAAAGCGCGGCGGTTATTAAAATCCACAAATAAACAAACAATTCTCCCTTCCTTTGGATATTCTCGGATGCCGAGCGCTCTAAAAATCTTAGTGCTTCTTTATGAATAGAATAAATGGTTAAAATTCCAAGATAGAATAAATTTATTCTTGATGGAGGAAATTCTCCGCGTGAGAAAAATTCCGCCAAACTCACAAATATAGTTAAAAGGGTTATACAAAGACAAATCCAAAATAAAATATTATTTATTTTTTCCTCCATTTTAATTACTTTTTCCGTCATAAATTTATTTTAGTTAATTGTTAATTTTTAGCAGCAAAGCGGTGGGGGGTGAGGATTCTCGGCCCGAGGCCGACCAGCCTTGGGCTGGGAACTCTTTATGGATGCAGGTCGGAAGGGGCGAGATTCGAACCTGCGAGGAGCTTGCGCCCCTAATGGTTTTTCCCGCCTTTGGCGGGACCCCGCCGTAGGCGGTGGCAAGACCAGAGACTGAACGGTGAGGGTGAGATTCGAACTCACGGTACTCTTGCGAGCACACTGGTTTTCAAGACCAGCCCTTTAAACCGCTCAGGCACCTCACCGCTCAGTCTCGGTTTATTTGGGATATCAATTTTTTGAACGCCTCTCCGCCTTTATATTTTTTAATTTGCCTTTCTCGTTTATATGCTTCTTGTTTCGAGTTGTATTGTTCAAAACAAACTAATTGAAATGGAATATAATGTTTTATTGATTTTGTTTTTCCCAGATTATGTTCTTTTATCCTTTTTTCTAAATTTTCAGTATATCCAGTGTAATATTTATTAAATTTCAAACTTTTTATTATATATACGTACCACATATTTTTGTTTTTCCCCTGCCTTTGGCGGGGGACCCCGCCATAGGCGGTGGCAAGACCAATCCCTTTTCCGCATTCTGCGGAATCCCGCTGAAAGCGGTGACAACCACTCTGGCATCTTTCCAGTTATGCAATCACGACTTTATTTTTGCCTTGTTGTTTCGCTTTTAAAAGAGCTTTATCAACTTTAGCAAAAATCTGTTTGGCGGAATATTGCGGATTTGATTCAATAACTCCGATACTGAAAGTAACGGGCAATTTTTTCCGACAGTTTTTTAAGATTATTTCCGCCCTGTTTTTAACTTGCTCCAAATTGGCTTCTTGCAAAATTATGGCGAATTCTTCACCGCCCCAGCGGGCGACAATATCGAAATCGCGTACGGAATTTTGAAGAAATTTGGCTGTTTTGATTAAAATTTTGTCTCCGTAAAGATGGCCGAATTTATCGTTGAATTTTTTAAAATCATCAATATCAATTAACAACAGGGAAAAATATTCTTTTCTTCGGCGATGATTGTGATGTTTGGCAGTCCATCTGACTTCGTCGCAAGCGTTTTTTAAGAATCGTGAAAAAGCGTGGCGATTATAAACTTTGGTTAAAAAATCAACAGTTATTAACTTTTCCAGTTTTTCAATTTCTTTTCTCAGTTCCTGATTTTCTTTTTTAAAGATTTTAATTTTTTTGTTCATTATAAAATGTCCTAATAGATAATCCGTTTTGAGGCGTTAATTTTTACGCCTTCTTTTTTTAACATTGCTATTTTCTTTTTTATTCCCCATTTATAACCGCCGATTTTGCCATCAGAACAAATAACTCGGTGGCAGGGTAATCCTTTAATATTATGTCGGTTCATTATATTTCCGACCACTCGACAGGCTTGTGGCGAGCCTGCCCTTTTCGCCACTTCCTTATAGCTCAACACTTCACCTTTAGGAATTTTACCAACCACCCCATAAACCCTTTGTGTAAAAGTGTTTTTCATTTTGCAATTTCTAAAACCTCAGAACACTTAAACATGCCTCCTGTCGCTTTTGGCCACTCACCATCTGGATTATTTCTGCAATAGTTTATTGCCTCAAATTTATTTTTATTGTACTCGTCAATTTTAGGCTTAATTTGATATTTTAAAAAGAGAAAGAAGTTGGCTATTACAACTATTGTCATAAGATACGTCAAAAAAACAAGTAATGAGTTATTAGTATTTTGAGTGTTTTCTGCACTACTTGTGACATGTAAAAAATCCAACCATTGGTTAATAATTCTATACTTTGAGATTTTTTTTGTGAATGGATCTTTTTGGTAGGTTTCAATATTATCAGATGGATCATCTGCGGCAAGACGCATATTAATATTAGCGAGTCCGTGCATATAAGTACCCAGTTCGTCTACCCAGATTTCTGTGCTAACGCAAGGATTTAGGGCATTGATATAAAAAGATTCGTCAATAGTTTGCACAATGTCTTGTCCTCCGGCAGATCTAAATATAATATCTTTTATTGTGAAACCTTTTGTTGGTTTGTCGTCTATGTTTGTAAATCTAAACCCAAGTTTAAATGGTTTAGTTTGAACAACCGAATCATTTTTTATCCACCAAAATATTCTGTTTCTTTTAGTAGAAATAATTGTTTCTACCTGTATCTTAAATGTCATAATTTAAATATCTGGGTCTGCTTAACAAAAACTTTTTATATCAAATGTTTATTTATAAAAGCTCTACCCGAACCTGATTTTAGGTATTTTTCAAAATTGAGGGCCTTTTTCTTGTTATCAAGGGCGCAATACCATATTAATTTCCAGGGACGTTTCCTCGCGCTGTAATCATCGCCACTTCCATTGTGAATTTTTAATCTCTCTTTTAAATCTTCGGTGAATCCTTTGTATAGGCTTTTGTCTTTGAGACTTTGTAAAATATAAACGTAATACATGAAAGATATGTTGCCCTCCTTCGCTAAAGCTTCGGCGGGTCCTTCGCTCAGTTTATATTCCAAATATATTAATATTGCGAAGGCGGCTGTGCCGGCCGTAGCTCCAAGCGAAGCGAGGAGCGAAGGACGGAGACGAGAGGATTCGAACCCCTGAAGGGATTGCTCCCTTAACACCTTAGCACGGTGCCGCTTTCAGCCACTCAGCCACGTCTCCATTGATTAATTTTTTAAACGCATCTCCTCCTTTATATAATTTTATTTTCTTTTCACACTGATAAGCCTCTTGTTGATTTTCAAATTTTTTATAAGTTATTAATTTCCACGGCACTCCGTTTTTTGTGGAATAATTTTGTCCGTCATTGTGCTGTTTAATACGTTCCTCGATATTATTTGTACAGCCGATATAATATCGATTATGTTTTTGGCTTTGAATTATATATACAAAATGCATATTTGTGCCGCTTTCAACCACCCCGCCGTTGGCGGGGTAAACTCAGTTTATCCCGCTCAGCGGGACGCTTCCCGCTTAGCGGGACCACGTCTCCAAATTGATAATTTATTCTATCATTTTTTCTATCCTTTCGCAACTGTGATTGCCCAGATTTCCTTGGCGCCGTTTAATTTTAAAACTTTGGCTGCTTCGGACAAAGTTGCTGCGCTGGTAATTACATCATCAATTAAAAGAATGTTTTTATCTTTTATCTCCTCCGAATTTTCAATTTTGAACGCATCCTTAACATTATTTTTTCTTGCTTCGTCATTTTTGATTTCCGCTTGAATTTCCGTTGGTTTGATTCTTTGTAAAACATCTGTTTTTATCGGCAATTTAAAATAATCAGCGAGTTCTCGAGCCAATAATTCCGCTTGATTGAATCCGCGGTTTCTTAACCTGAATTTGTGTAAAGGCACCGGAATGATGATAATATTTGAGATGCCCGAAATAAACGAGATATTTTCCAAGGTTTTTATTAAAAGTTGTGAAAGTGGTCCGGCCAATTCCTGTACATAATGATATTTGAAAGATTTTATCAAATTTTGGATTAAGGGATTGGCATAATTAGTTGCAGAGATTATTCTGTCCAAATAAACATTCTTTTGACGTTCTATAATAGGAATTATTTGTTCTGCAGCCAGGCGGGAAAAACAATCCCGACACAAATATGTGTCGGGATAACCGCATCCTAAACATTTTTTCGGGAAAAATAAGTCTAAAAAGAATTTTTTAATCCTAATCAGCCACATCAATTATACTGGCAGTGAATGGGGTTTTATTTTTGATATTTGCAGAAATATTTTCCTTGGTTTGGATATTTACGTTTTCTCCATTTTTTAAGTCAGTAAATTTTATCTCTATCACTATCGGTTGAATGCCTTTTGCATCGTTTTCTTTCATGGTTCCGGCTTGCGGGAATTGCAGTTTATATATTTTTGTTTCATCGTTAATCAGTACTTTCATTTTTTGGTTTATTGGTTCTTTGGCGCTGTCTTTTGGCAGAATTACGGCATCAATGGTTAAAACATTTTTTCCAATGTCATCAATTATTCCGGATAAGCCGAAAATTTCGTCAGGAATTGAGAACTTTACCTTTTTTAATGGCCCAAATATGCTGAAAATAATTGCCAGCACAATCAAAATTACTACTAAAATAATTATAATCAAAAGCGGTGTTTTTATTTTCATGACTTCAATAATTAATTGTTATATGGTTTAATTTAATTATATCAAGCAAAAGACAAATATGCAAATACAAAAAGACATTAGAAACATTTGGCAATACCTTCAAAAATATAAAAAGAGGGTATATTTTATAATTTTTATTGCTTTGGTCTCTTCGGCAATTAGCGCCGTCATCCCTTATATTTATGGCCGCTTGGTGGATATAGGCATTAAGCATGTCGCTAAACTTGATTTAATTTTTGGTATTTTGGGATTATGGCTATTCCTTACCCTGATTTCTAATTGGGCTAGTCGTTATACTGATAAAAAAGGATCAAATATTGCAATCAGGTCTTCAAATGATTTGCTTTTAGAGATAACTTCCCATATTTTGAAATTGCCAGTTGGTTTTCACAAGGATAAACGAATGGGAGAAATTCTTCAGAGAGTGGGCAGGGCGAGCGATTATTTCGAGAGCATTGTAAATCAGGCTGTTTTTGATTTAATTCCCGGATTTTTAAGGGCAATAGTCGCTTTAGTTATTTTGGCTTTGGTCGAATGGCGTTTGTCATTGGCTATTTTTATTGTTATTGGGTTTTATCTTCTTGTCACTTTTGCGAAAACAAAGCCGATTATGAAAAGCCAGAAAATAATGAATAAAGCATACGAGAAGGGCTATGGAGACCTTTATAATTCAACTTTTAACATACAAGTTGTTAAATCCAGCGTTGCCGAAGGATATGAAAATAAAAGAAATATCAAGAATTTTAACATAATAGTAGAAAGAATACGAGATTTCATGAGTGCCTGGTTGGGTATGGGCGCTTGGCAGCAAACTATTTTTGGAATTGGTTTCGTCTTTATTTTTGGCGCGGGAATAATTTTGCTCCGTTCAAATATTATTTCCGCCGGTGTAATGGTTATGTTTATCGGATATACAAGCTTGGTCTTTCAGCCCATTAATCAATTAAGTAATAATTACCGAATGATAAAAAGGGGCATGACAGTGATTGAGAGAGCGCTAAAATTGAAAAACATCAAACCCGAAAATTATAATGAAGGAGTAGAGCCAAAAGAAATAAAAGGTGAGGTGATTTTTAATGATGTTAGTTTTGCCTATATTAAGAAAAAACGATTAGTGTTAAAAAACATTGGCTTTAAAATTGTACCCGGAGAAGTAGTGGCTTTGGTCGGGCACAGCGGAGTGGGCAAGACAACCTTGGTTGATTTGATTTCAAGATATATTATTCCGATTAAGGGCAAAATACTGATTGATGGCCGCGACATCCAGAAGGTCAATTTGCAATCATTGAGGAAAAACATTGCCGTTGTTCCGCAGGAAATTACTTTATTCAACGATACGGTTAAAAACAATATTGCCTATGGCAGGTTAAATGCAAGTATGCGTAATATAGTCAAAGTGGCAATGGCAGCCAATGCCCATGAGTTTATAATGAAATTTCCCAAAAAATATAAGCAATTGGTCGGCGAAAGGGGGATAAAACTTTCCACCGGACAGAAGCAGAGAATTGCCATTGCCCGTGCCTTGTTGCGCGACCCAAAGATTTTGATTTTAGATGAGGCGACTTCTGCTTTGGATTCGGTTTCTGAAAAATTAGTCCAGGAAGCATTGAAGCGGCTAATTCAGGGGAGGACAACCTTTATTATTGCGCATCGCTTAAGCACAATCCGTCACGCGGATAAGATTTTTGTTTTTGAAAAAGGCAGAATTATTGAGCGCGGAAAACACGACGAATTAATGAAAAAGAAAAACGGCCTTTACCGTAAATTCTATATGATGCAGTCCGCGTTTGGAGAAGAGGAAAAAGTGTAACAAAATTTATGCCAAAAGTTAATTTTAAATACGATTTCAAAAAAGATGCGTGGAGCTGGGTTTTGATTGCGAAAGGTAAGCAAGATAAATGGGGAATGGACCCCAAACAGCGCATTGGTTTTATACCCCAAGATCTTTTGGGAAAAATCCTTGCATACGACAGAAAATCTGCCGAATTATTGGTGTTGAAATATTTGGCTTCTAATCCCAAACAAAAGATGTATCGATTGGTTATTGGCAAACAATTGAAAGTAGTGGAAGAAATCTGGAGAAAAATTGAACCCAAATATTTTAAAAGATTGGCAAAAATCACCCAAAAACCGATTTTCTGGAATAACTTTAAATGTTGTTTAACCACTGGAAGGATGTGTCCGTATAGTCCGAAAGAAAAATTATTTATGATTTCGATGTGGCAGCCGATTTCCGCGAACATTTCAACTATTTGCCACGAAATTCTCCACTTGCAATTTTTATATTATTATGGGGATTATTGTAGAAAATTTCTTTCTGAACAACAAAAAGAAGACTTGAAAGAAGCAATAACCTTTATATTAAATACTGATTTTGGCGATTTATTTGCCGGTTATGACCACGGTTATCCGAATCATCAAGAATTAAGAGAGAAGCTGAAATCAATTTGGTTAAAAGACAAAAATTTCAAGCGATTTTTAGACAAGGCGATTAAAATTACTAAACAATCAATACAATAATGAAAGAAGCTGCAAAATCTATTTATAAGAAAATTTTAAAAATATATCCGTTTTTGACCAAAACAGAGAAAAATGTTTTTAAGAAAAAATCCAAAAGCACATTCGACAAATTTAAGAAAAACAATATAACAACAGAAGAAGCGATTAGGAAATTGCTGTCTTTTTTGGGAAATAGACATGCCGATATTAAAAAATGGCATAAACCAAACAAAGACTTCATGCGTAAAGCAAAGATTGAGAGAGTGCCATCTTTTAAACTGAAAAATCGTATTCTTTATATAAAAATTCCATCATGGTTAATGTGGTTAGGCAAAATTGATAAAATATTAAGTAGATTTTGCCAAAGAAATGTAAGTAAATATGATGCCATAATTATTGATGTGCGGGAGAATCAGGGTGGAGCATCGAGAATTGCCAAAGATTTTGCCAATATATTTTTTAAAAAACAGGTTGTTTTCGGTAAGTTCATTAAAAGAGGGAAAAACGGAAAACCAGTAACCCAAGTAGGTAAACTTTATCCCAATGAAAAGATTTTTATCGATAAACCGATTGCGATTCTGATTTCGAAAAAATGCTTTAGCTCAAATGAATTATTTCTTTCGTGGTTTAAAATTTCAAAGAGAGCAGTTTTAATTGGTGAGCCCACTGCTGGCGGAAGTGCTAATCCGATATCAGAAATAGTAAAAATTTCTGGCAAAAAATTTGTAGTCCGAATCCCGACTTGGAGGTTTTTTTTGAAGGGTAAAAAGTTACCCATAGAAAAAACCAAAATTCATCCAGATATTTTATATAAAGGTAAAAATATTGAAAAATTCGCCGAAAAGTATTTGTTAAAAATTTTGAAGAAAATAGAAAATGTTTAAATTTGGCGTATTCGGAATTATTTTTGATAAAAAGAAGAGGGTATTATTGTGCCATCGCCGGGATATGGATTTATGGAATTTACCGGGCGGAGGGCTAGAGAAAGAGGAGTCGCTATGGGATGGCCTAAGAAGAGAAATTGAGGAAGAGACGGGGCTAAATATTCAAATAATTAAAATATCCAAGATTTATTTTAAACCAAAAGAGAAAGAAATAGTTTTTTGTTTTATTTGTAAGATTAAGGGTGGAAAAACAAAAATCAATAAAGAGGCTGACGAAATTAAATATTTCGAATTCAAAAAATTACCCAAAAATACAGCCAGAAGCCACATACAAAGAATAAAAGACGCATTAGTAGTAATTAGAAAATAAGTAAAAAATCAATATGTCTAAAAGAGTAGCCGCGGTTATAATTAAAGATAATAAGATTTTATTAATGCGCCGCATAAAAGAAGGGCGAGAATATTTTGTTTTTCCGGGCGGAGGAATTGAAGAGAATGAATCTATAGAGGATGCTATAATTAGAGAGGTTAAAGAAGAATTATCGTTAGATGCAAAAATAGACAAATTACTTTTTGAGATAGAAAATCGAGGTCAGGAGGAATTCTATTTTTTAATTAAAGAATTTTCTGGAACTCTCAAATTAGGCGGCCCAGAAAAAGAACGAATGAATGAAAACAATCAATATTATCCGGAATGGGTAGATTTGGATAAAATTTCCGATTTATCCAATTTATATCCCGAAGAAGCCAGACAAAAGATTAAAGAGTTAATTAAATAGATTGTGGATAAATATGAAATTGGATATTAATAAGGAAAAATTCGAGATTTTTCTGAAAGTGGCAAGGGAATTTAAAAAATCTTTTAATGTTATTCTTATATTATATGGATCTTTTGGATTCAGTCGCGCAATAGGAGAATTTGGCAAGGTTAATGATATTGATGTTTTGGTGCCAAACAATCTTATAAAAGAAAGATGGGGTGAATTGATTAATTTTATGCAGTCTTTGGGTTTTAAATTAAAAGACGAGCACGAACATGAGTTTATAAAAAATGGGGAGATAATCGCTTTCGGCAAAAAAGAAGATTTATCTGAATTGGCTAAAATAAATCCTGATAATTTAAAGACATCTAAAGTTGGGGGAGTTGAATTTAAAGAGCTTTCTGCGGAGCAATATCTTGTTTGTTATCAATCAATGCTTCGTGATGAATACCGGCAGGAGAAACGAGGCACAGCAGATAAAGATAAAATCAAATTAATCGAAGAGCATTTAAAGAATAAACAATAAAGAATAAACAATATGGAATGGTGGGAAGACATTTATAATCGAGATATCTATTTCCGTCTTTATGAGACAGAGGATATTGAATCTGTTGCCGAAGAAACAGAAGGTATTATTAAATTACTTAAACCCCAGCCTCAGGCAAAAATTTTAGACCTCTGTTGTGGTTATGGGAGGCATAGCATCGAACTTGCCAAAAAGGGATTTAAGGTTGTCGGCGTAGATATATCCGAAAAACAAATTCAACACGCCATCAAAAGAGCGAAAGAAAGCAATATAGATGTTGTTTTTCAAATCAAAGATGCAAGAAAACTGGATTTTAATGAGGAATTTGATTTTGTGATTAATATGTTTTTATCTTTTGGCTATTTTGAAAATCAAGAGGAAGATAAAGACGTGTTAAAAAGTGTGTTTAAAGCATTAAAACCAGGAGGTAAATTTTTAATGGATTTTTGGAACGCGGAAAAAGCAATAAGAGATTTAAAGCCAATAGTTACTGAAAAAATAAAAGATATTAGCATTGTGAAGGAGTGGAAATTTGATGCGGCAAATAAAAGATTAAATTGGAAAAATATTGTTATTTTCCCAGACGGACGAAAGGAATCCTGGAATCATTCCATTAAGGCATATATGGTAGCAGAGATTAAAAATTTAATGGAAGAAGTTGGTTTAAAATTCGAAAAAGTTTACGGGAGCTTAAAAGGAGAAGAATATACAATTAATTCTCCCGCAGCAGTTATTATGGCTATCAAAAATTAAGCCGAACTAGAAATTCTAATATATATTTAGATGTTGTTTGTATAAAACAGCCGTCGCGATGACGGCTGTTAAGATACCCGAATGGTTTAATTTTGAATATTTTTGCGTAGAATCAATACATTTTAATTATTGTCGTATTCTTTTTTTTAATGAACCAATTACTCTTGCCAATGCATTAATGTCTGTATTGTCCAGGTCTCTCAAGCTTTTCCTTAGCATGGATTCTGGGATATTTAGTGATTTAACGGTTGGTATATTCCCAAAATCCATTGTTCGTAAATTTATTTTTTCGTTTATTATATCTCTTGTCAGGTTAATTACTGATTCGTTAGGAGTGTTTATCATTCGTGAAACCAATAATCGTAATCCAAAATCCGCCTTTTTCTTGTCTTTTCTTAATAATCTCATAATGACTGATTCCTCTCGACTTTGAGGAAAAAATTTATTACTGCTGACCTTAGAAACCAATTCCACATCAAAAAAAGCTTGCGTCATTAAAGATGTTTTAGTGGCTCTATTTTTTGAAGTTGCACATCTTTGATAATATTTTTCACCAATAACCAATGAACAGGATTCTATTTTTTTCTTTGTAATTAATCGTTCGATTAATGGCTCTAGTATGCTATAGGGCGGACTTGAAACCACCTTATTAACAGTGGGCCATTCAACATCTAGAGCAGACCCGAAAATAATCTCTAAATTATTATATTGTTTTTGTAAATCTTTAAGGATGGGTTCAAATCTTTTATCTATCTCAATGGCATAAACTTTGCCGGCTTTTTCGGCAATCGCTTTGGTTATTTGGCCAGGGCCGGGACCAATTTCTAATACCACATCTTCACTGGTTAAGTCCGCTGAGTCAACTAATTGAGTGATAATTTCTTTCGAAATTAAAATGTGTTGATCCTTGTAGTCTGGATCCAACTTGATATCATGTTTTTCTAAAAGATTTAATATTTCAGACTGTAAACTATCTTCATCGCGTTCAAATTTTTCGACTTCTTTAGATTCCATGGATTTTAAAATTATTTTTAATTCTTATTATGTTTAAAATTTACCAAGCAACCATTTATTTAAATATATAAAAGGAATATTTATTAATCCAACAAACCATTTAATTACAATCTGTCCCAAAATTAATGACCAAATAGGCACAACTCCCAAAAATGCCAATGGTATAAAGATGATAGAATCTAAGGCAAGGGCAGGTATTGAGCTGAAAGCATTTCTCATCCATAAATATCTACCTTTGGTTAATTTTTTAAACCAAGAGAAAATAATGGCGTCGAAATTCTCACTAATCAAAAAAGCTATCCAGCTTGCTATTGTGATTCTTGGTATCAGACCAAATATTTGTTGCCAAGCATCCTGAATATGCCAGAAGGGTGCGGCTGGGAATTTTACTCCCAACCAAAAAAAGAAAACCATTGCCACTTGAGTGATGAAAGCAATCAAAATCATTTTTTGGGTTTCTTTCCTGCCAAATTTTTCATTAACAATATCAGTCAATAAATAGGTTATCGAGAAAACTAAAACACCGCTCGGGACAAAGAAAGTTTTAAAGCCGAGATTAAATTCAGAAATTTTAACTGCCAATATTTGCGCCGAGAGCACAAAAGTAACATAAAGAGCAATTAATAAATCAGGTTTATTAAATTTTTTTGCATACCAACTACCCAATAAAGTAAAGCTGGTAATTCCTACAATCCAAGAAATTAATAAATATATAGACATAAATGATTATTCAAAGTTTTTTTCTATCCAAACTTGTACTGGCTGATGAGCCTTAGATTCATGTACATCAATAAGAATTTTTAAATATCTAGGAGAAATACCTATCTCCACTGCTTCAAATATTTTATGGGCAAATTCTTCTGCGGTTAATTTCTTTTTAGTAATATCCTTTACAACTTGTTCAATGTCAACATATTCAACCACCTTCTTATTGGGATGGTATTCAATTATAACGCTTCCTTTAAATTCTTTATTCGTAACAGAACAAATTGCACTAAACGGGATAGCGACTCTGGTTCCAGATATGTGAAAATTAATGTTGATAGTTTTCATATGCACAATATACAATAAAAAAGAAAAAACCGATATAGATTCCGCTAAGGCAGCGGATCGACTAGCTCGGTTTTTACACTAGTCTTTTGTGCAGCTCGTTTTGCTTGTTTTTGGCCAGTATAAAACTGGCTCCGGGCGACATCAAGTTTGCGGATATTCACTTTCGGCGTGGGTTGAAGCAAAAAAAGATCACTTTTGGAGCCGATTGACTTAGCTCCGTAATAGCGGTTGAAGTCCCTAATCTTCTCTTGGATAATAAGACGACGCGAAGTAATTATTTTCTGAATTTTTAATCCCCGTTCAGTTTCCCGATCCGTATATCCGTAGCACATAAAATAATACTTACGGGAAAGAAATTCGGGTTTCTTCCGTTCCCAGTTACTGCCGCCTCCAAGCGTTGCTTCTATGGCTCGAACAAGCCAGGTATTTATTGCTTCCGGCGTGTAGGACGGATCAAAGAAAGCAACATCATATAATTTAAATTGCGGCTTAGGGAGCGGGTTCCGAAAATCATGCTCAAAAACCTCAATCGGCAGACCCTCCTTCTTGGCAACTGTTTCCAAAAACCGTAGAAGCCGAGAATCAATATCTACAACAGTGACTTTTTCCGCTTTAAAAAACAGAGTGAAAGCTACAGAAGTAAGGTCATCATCGCCGAGAAAAAGCAAGTGTTTTTGGAAGATGTCCGGAATATTTCCTAATACTACAGCGCGTCGGAGAACCGTCTCTGCGGTTGCCCAAAATTGGTCAAGGTTCCTGTCGGGGCTTGGACGAATTCCGCTGTATCTAGAGAAAACACTAACAAGCTTCTCAAGTTGTTCTTTTGTTGTTTCAAACTGTAACATAGTTCACCTCCTAGTTAATAATATCACAATTATAGCGGATTGCAAATTGATAATTTAGCCAGAAGTTTGTTTATAAAAGTCTTAAACCGGGTAGTATAATATCCGATATAATATACTATATTCCATAAAAAATTATATAACAAAACTTTTACTCCCTTGTGTTTAAGAATATGAATCCCTTCTTTGATGAATTTGCCATTCAGAAGATTAATAATTGTTGGCGAAATGTCTTCTTTATTATATTTTCCGGTTAATTCAACGATGAGTCTTTTACCGCCGCCAATACGAAAAGCTGCTCTTAGATCATGATATAATGATATCGAATCATGATAAATAATTGCATTGGGAACTATTTTTACTCGTATTCCGGCTTCTTCAATTCTGTAAGTAAATGCGGCATCAACCGCCCATGGTATATAAGGGCTGAAGAAGTATCCACCAATATAACTTAAAATTTCTCTACGAAAAGCTAAGCCTGGTGCATAAGCAACTGGTTGCTGATTAACATAATCTCTTAGTTCTGCGATTACTCTATTCAAAGACGTATTGTATAAAAATATAAGTCTTCCCCTGACCACAATATTTTCTTTTAGTGCCTCGTAAAGTGACTGAATGGCTCCATCACCAAAATAAGAATCTGAATCCATAATAATAATATTATTAGATTTTGCAAGACTGATGCCTGCGTTTATTGTTACACTTAAATTACCCTTAGGAGTAATACAATAGGGAATGCCTAATTTTTTTAATCCGTTTTCGATTAGGGGGTTTGAGGTTATTGAACAAACAATCTCTACGTCGGGTGGAATACTTTTAATACATCTAAAGATTCTAAAATCGTCGCTACATTTTAGGACTACGGCTATATCCATATTAAGAGTTTAATATTATATTTATAATCTTAGAAAGTTGATTAATTGTATGTTCTATTTTAAATCGTTTCGCATAGATAGGAGCTGATTGTTGTAAAATAGCTCTCATTTTTGAATTTTTGAGAACTAATTCTATAGAGGACTGAATTCTTTTTCTTGATACTAATCCTTTATAACTCTTAAAAATCTCTTTATACACTAGTTCATTAGGAATAATACAAGCTAGACCAGTAGCTGCTTGTTCCAATATACTTATACCAAATGATTCATGATATGAAACCGAAAAGGCTATATCCATTTGGGAAATAAAACCCCAATATGTTCGGTACGGCATACTTTCCACAAAGAAGATATTATTTAAGGGATACTTTTTCATCCAATCGCAAAATTTAATATATTCTTTTTTCAGGCATGACGGAGAATAATCAGATTCACCCCAACTTTCTTTTCGACCCATATAAAAACCGACATTCTTATACTTAGGAGCCAGAAATTTAATAATTTTGAGTGCGCCCAAGAAATTTTTATCAATTTTCCACATATGATTCCATAAGATATTTACTGATTGAGGTAGGAAAATTCTATTTTTAGATTCGTTTATCTTCTCTAAAAGTATCCCCCTGATATCAATCCCGAGATAACAATTAATAAATTTGAATTTATTTGGAAGCGCTCTTTCTAATAATTTTTTAGTATATAAACTATTTGATAATAAACATCGACAGTAAGAGAATTGCTTAATCAATCGAGGAGATATTTTGAATAAAAAATCTTTCTTTAAAAAATCCCACCCCAAGATATAATCAGGAAATAAAGCCCACATGATCGTAGGTAGCTGTTTTAAAATCGAGATAGAAAGATTAAGCGATCCCTTAGTTTTGCTTGGCGCATAAATCAAAAGATTTGGATTGTAGGACTTAAGTTTATAATTGCGCGCGCCTGTTAGCCAATTACCGCCTATTATATATTTCTTTTCCAGCATTACCAATCCTCGCTCCGATAAAAGTTCATCCCAAATATTTGCTAAATAAATTTTTAATTTTTTCATAAAGACTCAAAAATTTCTCTCAGGTTGCAGTAATTATTGTCTAACCACCTTAGAAATTTAATTTCTTTTTTAAGACATTTAAAGTGTATGGCCCTTTTAGAGAGTAGATATTGTCTTAATTGCCACAGTGCTTCTTTGATGTGTTGAATCCAAAACATTTCTACTAAATATCTACGTTCTAATGACGAAAGTAGCATTTGGGAGGTTTTAAGATACTCGTTAAAAAATATTTTGATACGATTTTTATTTATATATCTACCGATTCCAACAATAGATTGAAGTGGTCTAACGAGATCGAAAATCCTCAATTCTTTGCGAATATTATCAAAATCAAAAACTCCCGAAACTTTATTTCCTATAAATTTTAGATTTCTTAATGAAAAATCACCATGAACAAAAATATGTGGCAATCTCTTTAATTCATTAATTTCCGTGTTAGCTCTAAAAAGTTTAATGAAACATTTTAAGGAAAATAAAAGCTGATGATGGGCGCCCAAATTTTCAGCTTGTTTTAAATATTTTTCTAAGGCTATGGATTCGACATACCACCATTCTTTTTTTTGTGGATAATCATACCTCCGCACCATAAAATGATAACGGCCTAGAAGTTTTGCAACGGATTTTAGTTGTCTTATATTTATTTTGTAAAGATATCTTCCTGCGATAAAATCAAACAAAGCGAAGAATAATCCGTTTTTATGGCCTAAGGTTTTGCCATTAATTGTTTTAATGATATTTGCGACAGGAAAATTTTTCTCTTTTAAAAAGGTAATTAATTTATGCTCAATCTCAATCTGTCTTTTTATATTGTTTCGTTTATAAATTCTGAAAACAGACTTTCCGCTTTTTGTTTCAATAAGATAACTTAAATTGATAGTCCCAAGTCTTAATTTTTTTATTCTTATTGGTTCTAATTTATATGTTTCTGTAATTAACCTTTTAATCTCGTTTACATTTAGAAGGTTCATAGACGATAGGATCTTTTAAGTTGTTGTTACGAAATGCTTTTGAACGAGACACACAATTACTACATAGACCACACGGGTTTTTATTAGTTTTATGACAAGACCAAGTAAATTGAAATGGTATATTCAACTTATGCCCCATTCTTACTATTTCGGTTTTAGTTTTAAAAACCAAAGGTGCAAGTAGTTTAATGTCTGTTTTTAGCTTAGTGCCTCTTCGAATGACTTTCTGCATTGCTTTCAAGTATATTGGCCTGTTGTCGGGACAAATTCTGTCGGTTGCGGTAGAACCAACAAAAATCGCATTTGCTGCCAAAGATTCGGCTAATGCGGTTGCAATGCTTAGAAATATTGTATTTCTAAAAGGCACGTATTCCCTCGTCCATGTTTTCTTGCTAATCAATTTGATATTCTTACGGATAAGGCCGGATTTGCCACTTATAAGTCGTAGCCATGGTAATTTAATAATCATTAATGGCTGTAGTTTTAATAATTTAGCAAGACTATGGGCACAGAAAAGTTCTTTTTTCAGGACTATTTGCCCATAATCAAAAAACAGAGGAATTATTTTATAGCCCATTTTTTGTGCATAAGCCGCAGTAACTACACTGTCAATCCCGCCACTCAACAAAACGATTCCCTTTTTTATTTTATGCTTATTAATCATGTCTTTATTTTATACTTCTATTCCGCTTTTGTAAATCCCGTCTTTCTATTTTCCCAATTTTGAATTAAAATATAAATAAATCGAACAATTGAACTTAAATAAACCGAAATACAGAGGCAACGGTTTGCCTATTGACAAGTCAATATTTATTTGCTATACTTTTAATAGATAGAATAGAGATGCTCTTTAGCACATTTGTATAAATTTCAGGGCATATGCTCTGAATAAATCCAAAAAAGAAGGAGGTGATTTAAGTGAGGAAGATTTTATTTATCTTTCTCGTGGCAGTGGTGTTCTGTATTGGTTGTAAAGACAGACTTATTGACCCAGTTGATCCCTGGCAGTACGGTGGAATACTGGAGGTTCGGTATCGGCAGATATTCCAAGTGATAAATCCCGATGTTGATTTAACAAAAAGTGCGGTCAATTTTTACAACAACCAATATGGAGGAGGAAGTTCTTCTTACTTTGACGCCATCGGAGAAAAGACGTGGATGGCAACACTAAATCTGTCGTGTAGCCTTCAGCCCTATTGGCTTTACGTTGCTGATTATCAAGTGAGTAACAACGAAGCTGTTGGCGAAGAACTCTCCATTAGGAGAAAGGGAGACGCAGAATGGATCGTGTTGACCTGTATTGTTCCTGCTCCAAATCGACCAGGTAAAGCAGCTAAGATGGTTTTCAATAATGGTAGCATCCAAATCCCACCCTGCAATTAAAAGAGCAAGATCTCGCCATAAATAAAATGGCAAGGACTTGCTCTTTTTTCTTTTATATTTTTTTAGTATAATAAATATAGAATTAGTATAATAAATTTAGTATAATAAATATAGAATATGTTAATCATCTTTTTTAAAAAATTATTAATCATCTCACCTCTTGTATTGGTTGTGTTGGTTATTGCATCTGCAACGGTCAGTGCATATCTTGTTTCGGATAAATATTGTTTTAGTGTTAATGATTGCGGTAATGTAAATTGTCCGAACAATATTGTTTGCGTGGACGATATACGCGGCTGCCAGGCCGACTGTCTTCCTTCGGGATTTTTTTGTGCCATGGATACAGCATGTTCTGCATATAGTGGTGTAGAAACACAAAAATGCGGACACCTTGCTATTCCGGCATCTTGTAATATCACAGCTAATCCACCAAGTGCTAATCCAGGCGAATCAATAACTTTGACCTGGACATCAAATACGCAAACCTGCACAGCATCAGGAAATTGGTCAGGCACTAAATCTTGGGAAGGCAGTGAAACTGTCGTAGTATCAACTCCGGGTATATATGCTTTAACCTGCACTAATATATGTCCAAACCCTGAGCCATTTGCCATAAGTTTAACCACTTGTTCAGTTACAGTGGTTTCTTTACGTCACGAAAATTGCTGCGACAACTGGGGATGGAACAATGTGAGCAGATGCGGAGGTTGCTGCGGTCCTGCGGCTAATTGCGTGGGATACGATACCTCTTCACCATATTATTGGCATAATTCCAATGATTTCTGGCAATGCAGTTATTCGGATAGCAGTAATAGTATTTATCATTTAACACAAGTAGGCGGGTGCGGAACAAATCAACCGCCAAACATGCCTACATTAATTGCTCCGCCAAACAATACATGGATTAATTACAACCCTACATTCCAGGCAACCGTGTCTGATCCGGATGGTAATCAAGTCAGAGCACATTTTGATATTACAGATTATGGTACGGGCATTAGTGGTTATGTTAATTCCGGACAAACAGCTTCCTGGGGCCCAATAGCCATACCTGATTATGGCACAGGACCTAATGGTGAATGGTACTGGCGAGCAAAGGCACAAGACACAGATGGTTTATTCAGTCCATATACTGCTTACTGGATAATGAGAAAAGATACGGTTCCACCCACAGCAGTATTAGACCAGGAAAATGGAGAATCAGCAGATAACTTAATCTGGGTTAATTTAACAGAAACCGATGACAGAAGCGGTATAGCCGAAGGAGATGTAGATGTAAGAATAAATGGCGGTGCCTGGACCAACACAGGTCTACCCAATGGGGGCAGTACTATTAATAATTTTATTTATACTGCCACAGCTACCAGTTCTACGCAACAAGATATTTACACCACAGTAGGCACATTTACATGGACAGCTCCTGCAGGAGTGACAACTATTACTGCAGAAGCCTGGGGAGGTGGAGCTGGTGGAGGTGGTGTGAATGATAGTATGGTGCAGGCAAGTGGAGGAGGTGGCGGAGGAGCTTATGCTAAAAAGAATTCAATCACGGTTATACCAGGCAATACCTATACCGTAGTAGTTGGTGCCGGAGGAACTGATTCAGTTGCTGGCACAGACAGCTATTTTATCAACACCAACACAGTTTTAGCCAAAGGAGGTAAAAAAGGAATAGTAGGATTTGAAGGCGGTTCAGGAGGAGCAGGCGGTTCTTCCTCATCAAGTAAAGGAGATATTAAATACAGTGGAGGTAGCGGTGGAAACGGATATTACAATGAACCTTCAGGTGCTGGAGGAGGCGGAGGAGGTTCTTCCGCAGGCACAGGAGCTAATGGAGATAATGGTGCTAATGGAAGTTGCTGCGATGATTATTCAGGAGGTGCTGGCGGTACAGCACCAATAGGCGGAGGTGCTGGTGCAAATGGAGCATCCTCTAATATGGGAGGAGCTGATGCAGCTCAAGTCGGAGCAGGAGGTGGAGGAGGAGGTGCTTATTGGAGCAACTATACCTCTGGCGGTCACGGTTATCAGGGAAAGGTAATCTTAACCTATACCATTACTACCAGCGTAGTTGGCTCTACCTATGAATTCAGATACCGCGCCAAAGACAATGCCGGCAACTGGTCTGATTGGGCATACGATGGTTTGGTGACGATTATTTCCAATGACCCGCCACAAGCCACGAATCTCTCCGTAACCTCATCCGACTTCTGTGAAAATCCTCCTTCCTATGCTTTTCAATGGACTTATTCTGATATTAATAATGACACGGAAAGCCAATTTGATTTCCAAATTGACAACAACAGCGATTTCTCTTCATTGGAAATTAATCGCAGTTTTAATAATTTATCCTATCCTTCTCCCACAATCCAAGTCCAGAGCACAACCTTAGCTACTTCTCCTTTATCCGGCTATCTTAATTACAACACCAGGTATTATTGGAGAACTAAAGTATATGATATGCACGGAACTGACTCTGGCTGGGTTGCTGGTTCTTCTTTTATCACTTTTCTACACCATTATCCAAGTTGTGATTTTGACTGGGTGCCTGGTTATCCTTTGCCCAATGAACTCACCCAATTCACAGACACTTCCCGCTGTTATGACGAAGACCCGGTTAATGGTTCTGATTGTTCTTCAAGCAAAGGAGACAGTTTTTTATATGATTTTGATTACACGGACAAAGGAGGAGTATTTCCCTTGACCTCTACGCTGGAAAACCCGACTGCTTCTTATTCCGAACCCGGAACCTGGACCGTGAAATTACAAGTTACTGACTCTCATGGCTTTACCTGTTCGCAAAACCAGACCATCAGAATATCCTTTCCTTTGCCGAGATGGAGAGAGGTGCGGCCGCATTAAAAAAATGTTAAAATATAAACATGGGACTTTTTAGTAAAAAACCAAAGTCGATTTTAGGTTTAGATATTGGAACCTCTTCAATAAAAATGGTACAATTAAAAAAAGAAGAGGATAAATTCAGATTAGAGACCTACGGAGAGGTTTCTCCGGCCGGATATTTGGATCGTTTAAATGATTCTTTTCAAACCACCTCTTTAAAAACATTGGAAGTAGTCACTCGGGAAATGATAAGAATGCTTTTAGAAAAAGCAGAAACAACCACAAAGCACGTGGTAATGTCAATTCCGGTTTTTTCCAGTTTTACCAGCATAATTGAAATGCCGGAAATGGCAGAAAAAGAATTAGCCAGAGCTGTTGAATTTGAAGCCAGAAAATATATTCCCATTCCTTTAAGCGAAGTTGTGCTTGATTGGAAAATTATAGAATCAGGAATGATTAAAGGCGAACTTTCTCCAAGGCCGTTTCAGGGAAAAAGAATTCTTTTAATTGCTGTCCCAAAAGAAGTGATAAATAAATATATCAGGATAGCCGATGCTCTCGATTTAAAAATAAAAGCTTTAGAATTGGAAAGTTTCAGTTTTGCCCGTTCTTTGGTGGTTGGAGAAAAAAATCCAATTTGCGTTTTAGACATTGGAGCACGCGCCACATCTTTCACAATTATTGATAATGGTATAATCCAGATGAGTCATGGTCTGGATATTGCTGGAGCAGAAATGACCAGATTATTGGCTTCGAGCTTGGGCGTAACTTTCAAGCGGGCAGAAGATTTTAAAGTGGCGCACGGAATTAATCATCAGGAAAATGCCGAACAAAGAACAGACATAAAAGAAGCATTGACGAATTTATTAGATGAAATCATCAATGAAAGCGAGCGGATGGTGGGCACTTATCACTCAAAGACAGACAAAAAAATAGAAAAAATGATTCTTAACGGAGGTTCGGCACAGATGGAAGGATTAAAGGAATATGCGGAAAAAAAGTTGGGCGTAAAAACAATTGTTGCCGACCCTTGGACGAAGATAATTTATCCACCTCGTCTCCAGCCAATACTTAAGGAAATCGGAGCACAATTTTCAGTGGCAGTCGGCGCAGCAATGCGCGAAGATTAAATTTAAATAATTTGTTATGGCTGATATCAATTTAATTCCAAAAGAATACAAAGGAAGGAGAGAATCTTTGGGAATAATTTTTTCCAAAACAGGAGGAATAATTTTAATCCTATTGATTTTGGGTCTGCTTTTATACGGCGGGCTTTTATTTTATTCTCAAAAGCTGAATAAAACCCTGAATGACGTTAAGCAGTCAATAACAGATTTAGATTCAAAAAGAAGCCCCCAATTAGAAGACACTATAATTAAAACAGACAAGAAGCTGGTTTTAATTGAGGGCCTTTTCAAAAAACATTTTTACTGGTCTCAAATATTCGGCAAAATTGAAGAATTGACAGTGCCGCAAGTGTATTTTTCCGAGACCAAGATGAGTTTTGCAGATGAGAAATTAAATATTATTTTTGCGGGCAGCTCTCCTACTTATACTGCCTTGGCTCAGCAAATGGCGAGCTTTAAGGGAGAGCCACTTGTGGAAGAAGTTGAGGTTTCCAATATTGCTTTAAGTGAGCAAAAGGGGATTAAATTCGATTTATCCATTATTTTTTCGCAAAACGCTTTATTAAATCCACTTAAATGATTAAAAATATCATTATTATAATTTTAATATTCGGCTTTGTGGCAATAGTGATTTTTCTTGACATCCCCACTGTTCAGAAAATTTTAAATTTTAAAAAAGAAATTGAAGTCCAGAACAATTTCTTTATTGAGAAACAGGCGTTTTTGGAAAAAGTGGAAAAATTAAGGGATTCTTATCAAACCAATGAAGAAACACTTAAAAAATTAGAATACATTTTGCCCGATGGTCAGGACGTGCCCAATTTAATTGTTCAGGTTGAGGCCTTTGCCAATGAAGGCGGGCTATCCCTTAAAAAAATTGATTTTCTGGCATCCGAAAACAAAGAATACCAGATTTTAACAATTAATTTGGGATTAAGCGGCAGTTATTTTGCTTTCAAAAATTTCTTAAAGATAGTGGAGGACAACATTCGTTTGATGGACATGCAAACCGTTAATTTTTCGCCAAAATCAGGCATTCAAACATCGGACATTGATTTTGAGATTACATTAAGGGCTTATTATTACCAATAATCTTATGGCAATTGTATCCTTGGAAAAAAGAAAAAAACAGAATGTTTTATTGATTACGGTTTTGGCCATATGCGTCGTGGCTTTAGTGGTTTTATATTTTGCGTTTTGGCAGAAAAAAGCTCCGGCCACAACAGATTTAGGACAGCCCGAGTCCACTGGCCAATTATCAAACATTATTTCACAAGAAGAATTAAAGAAAATTGATTTAGATACCAGTTTTTTAATTGATAAAATCATCCCTTTTCTTAAAAGCCACGGAAATTTGCCGGTAAGCAAAGGAATAACCGGCAAGCCAAATCCTTTTGCCCCTTAATTAAATTCATATGCCAAAACAAAAAACCTTTTTAGATTATTTGGCGAGCAATAAACTGATTGACGCTGTAATTTTAGACGGCTTAAAAAAAGAAGCCATTGAAATAAATCGAGAGATTGAAGAATTGATTTTGGAAAGAAACTTGATTGATGAAAATAAACTTTATCAGCTGAAAAGCCAATTTTTTAAAATTCCCATTCGGGACTTGACCGGTTATAAAGCCGATGCGCCATCGTTAAAACTTGTCCCATTGGAAGCTGCCCAGCATTATCGTTTTATTCCAATCAGTATTGATACGCAGAAAAAAATACTGGAAGCAGGGATGTTGAATCCCGATGATATTGATGCAAAGGAAGCATTGAAATTTATTGCCCATCGCAATAATTTAATTCCCAAAATTTTTATTATTACCCTTACAGATTTCAGGAATGTGCTTAAAGAATATTCAACCCTGAAAGGAGAGGTTAAAGAGGCGCTGGAAGAGTTAAAAAAAGAACTGGAAGAAGAAAAACAGAAACTTCCCAAAGTCGCAGAGAAAGAAAGCATAGAAAAGATAGTCGAAGAAGCTCCGATCAGCAAGGTAGTTGCTTTAATTATCAAGCACGCTATTGAACAGCGGGCGTCCGACATCCATATTGAGCCCGGAGAAAAAACAACCAGAATCCGTTACAGAACAGACGGAATTTTACATACAAATTTAACCCTGCCTGCAAGAATTCATCCGGCAATCGTTTCCAGAATTAAAATTCTTTCCCGTTTAAAAATAGACGAAACCAGAAAGCCCCAAGATGGAAGATTTTTTACCGAAAGCGAGGGAAAGAAGATTGATTTTCGTATTTCTGTTTTACCGACTTATGCGGGTGAAAAAGTGGTAATGAGAATTTTAGACCCCACAGTGGGATTAAAGAGTTTATCAGATTTAGGGTTGGAAGGGAGAAATTTAGAGGCTTTAAACAAGGCAATTCAGAAGCCCAATGGTTTAATCTTAGTTACTGGTCCGACCGGCTCTGGAAAAACCACAACCCTTTATAGTATCCTGCATATTTTAAATCAAGAAGGAGTGAACATTATCAGTTTGGAGGATCCTATTGAATATTATATTGAAGGTATTAGCCAATCTCAAGTCAGGCCAGAGATTGGTTATACTTTTGCCAATGGATTGCGCTCGATTTTAAGACAGGACCCCGATAAAATTATGGTCGGTGAGATTAGAGACAATGAAACCGCGGCATTGGCTGTTCATTCTGCGCTAACCGGCCATTTGGTTTTATCAACTCTTCACACCAATGATGCTATTGGCGTAATACCTCGACTAATTGATATGGGCATAGATCGATATTTAATTCCTTCTACCTTAGTTTTAGCCATTGCCCAAAGATTGGTGCAGAGATTATGCCCCGAAAGCAAAAAAGAAATCAGTCCTACGGCCGAAATAGAGGCGATGATTGAAAAAGAACTTTCTACAATTAAGCCCGAAGAAATTAAAAAAATGAATATTAAAAAACCATATCTTCTCTACGAGCCATTGCCATCCCCGGAATGTTCCAAGGGAGTTAAGGGAAGAATGGCTGTTTTCGAGATGCTGGAGATGACGCCGCAATTAGAAGAAATTATTTTAAAAGAGCCGTCTGAATCAAAAATTAAAGAAGAGGCCAAACGGCAGGGCATGATTACTATGCTTCAGGACGGCATTATCAAGGCGCTCCGTGGATTGGTGAGTTTAGAAGACGTAAAGAGAGAAGTGGAACAATAAAGCTATATATTTATGAAAAATTACCAAGCACAACTTGAAGAAATTTTAGAAACAGGCGGCACGCAAAATGCTTCTGATGTTCATATTTCAGTAGGCAGATATCCGACTTTAAGAATTGATGATAGATTAATAAGTTTGACAAAACACAATATTTTGACATCCGGAGACACCGAAGGATTAATTGACTGCTTATTTACTAAAGAACAAAAAGAAAAGCTTATTCAAGAAAGAGAAATTGATTTTTCTTACAATTATAAGGAAAAAGCCCGTTTCAGGATAAATGTTTTTTTCCAGCGAGGATATTTATCTGCTGCTCTGCGTTTTTTCCCTCCCAAAATAAGAACAATTAAAGAATTAAATCTTCCGCCGGTTTTAGAAAATTTTATTGCTCCGTCTCAGGGATTTTTTCTTGTAACCGGTCCCTCTGGCCACGGCAAGACAACAACTTTAGCCGCATTAATTGATTTAATTAATCACAACCAGACCAAGCACATTATTACTATTGAAGACCCGATAGAATATATTTTTGTTCAGGATAAATGCATTATTGACCAACGGGAATTGGGAAGCGATACAAAAAGCTTTAGGCGAGCATTGCGTTCAGCCTTAAGAGAAGACCCTGATGTAATCATGGTAGGCGAGATGAGAGATTTGGAAACCATTTCCACTGCTTTAACTGCTGCTGAAACCGGGCATTTGGTTTTAGCTACGCTCCATACCAATAACGCTGCCCAGACAATTGATAGAATTATTGACAGTTTTCCTCCTTCAGCCAAGAATCAAATCAGAACTCAGGTAGCTTCAAGCTTATTGGGAGTAATTTCTCAGCGTTTAATCCCGAGAATAGACGGCGGAAGAGTTCCGGCAGTAGAAATAATGGTTAGTAATTCAGCCATCCGCAATTTAATCAGGGAAAATAAGATTTATCAAATAGATTTAGTAATTGAGACCAGCAGCGAAGAAAAAATGATTTCTCTAAACCGTTCTTTAGCAGAATTGGTCCGCCACGGAGAAATTTCATTAGAGAATGCTGAAACGTATTCTCTTAATCCATCCGATTTAAAGATGTTGCTGGGGAAATAATTTAAATTATGCGCTTTAATTATCAAGCCAGAACCAAAGAAGGAGAAACCCAGACAGGGACAATAGAAGCCGGAAGCAAAGAGGCAGCTATTGAAATCCTTCAAACTCATGATTTAGTGGTTGTTTTTTTGGAAGAAACATCCGCGATTCCTTTTTATGCCCGTTCTTTAAAATTTCTCCAAAGAATTAAAGTTAAAGAACTGACAATGTTCTATCGTCAATTGGCCATTCTTTTTGAGGCCGAAGTTTCTCCTCTGGATTCTTTAAGGATTTTAGGCGAACAAATTAAAAACCCCCTATTTAAAGACATAATTTTCAATGTAGAAAAAGATGTGAAAGGCGGAGAACCGCTTTCTCAGGCAATGGAAAAACATCCCAAAGTTTTTTCCCCTTTTTATGTGAGCGTGGTAAGGGCAGGCGAAGCAACCGGGACTCTGTATGAAGTTTTAAAATATTTAGCTGATCATGCTGAAAAAGAATACAATTTAACCAGCAAAGTCAGGGGCGCCTTCATTTATCCAGCAACGATTTTTGCTATTTTTCTTGTTGTTGGCACAATGATGATGATTTTTGTTGTGCCTCAAATGGCTTCAATGTTGGAAGAACTTGGGCAAAAATTACCGATTACAACCAGAATTTTAATTGGCACAAGTAAATTTTTGAAATCATGGTTTTGGTTAGTTGCGTTGATAATTATCGGTTTGGTGGTGGGTATTAAAAAATTTATAAAAACAGAAAAAGGCAGGATTATTTTAGATACAACAAAAATCAAAATCCCGGTATTTAAAGATATTTTTAAAAAAATATATTTGGCTCGTTTTTCTGAAAATTTAAGAACCCTATTAAAAGGCGGAATCCCCATCTTAAAAGCCCTGGATATTAGCGGAGAAGTTATTGGAAATAAAATTTATCAAAACATTATTAAGGAGGCGCGGGAAAGAGTAAGAGTGGGAGAGACAATTAATTCGGCTTTTTCCTCTTATCCTAAGGAAATTCCGCCTTTGGTTACACAAATGATTGGGGTGGGCGAAAAAACAGCCCAGTTAGACACAATTCTAGAAAAATTAGCATCATTTTATCAGCAGGAAGTTGATCGGATTGTAAACAATATGACCCAGTTAATTGAGCCGTTGATGATTTTAATTTTAGGGGGCGGGGTAGGGCTTCTGGTTTCTTCAATTTTGATGCCGATTTATAATATTGCTTCTGGATTGTAGTTTATAGTATAATTAAATTAGAAAAACAAAATCCCCCACCTATGAATAGGTGGAGAGAAAAGGTCGAGTAAATTCTAACTGATAAAAGTTAAAATCAAATATGAAGAAATCTAAAGGTTTTACCTTAATCGAGCTTTTGGTTGTTATTGCCATTATTGGTATTTTGGCAACTATCGTATTAGTTTCTTTAAATTCAGCGCGACAAAAAGCCAGAGACACAAGAAGAATCACTGACGTAAAACAAGTAGCCTTGGCCCTGGAAATGCGTTACGACGACACTTCTAATTATCCAGCAGTAACAGGTTGTACAACAGCTAACTGGACTACTATGGCAACAGCTATTACGGGTGGTGGCTATATGGCTGCAGTTCCGAATGACCCACTTAACTCGGGCAGTAATGTTTATATGTATGGTGGCACTACCACAGGATATACTTTAAGAGCTGTTTTAGAGAATGCCAGCAACCCTGCTTTTGCTAATGATGTTGATGGAACATCTGTAAGTTGTGATTGTGCGGACGCGAATAAAGCTTACTGTATTGCGCCGTAAATTCGGCTTAGCTTAACAAACACAATCTGCCTAAGCTTTTCAAGGTTTGGGCAGAGTAGTTTGCTAAGCTAATTTTAGAATATGCCAGTTTTTTATATTTTATTTTTTATTTTGGGGACAATTTTCGGCAGTTTTTTAAATGTTATTATCTGTCGATTAAAAACAGGCGAATCAATTTTTAAAAATCGTTCTCATTGCCCATCTTGCCAAAAAAAACTTAATTGGTGTGAATTAATTCCGATAATCAGTTTTGTCATTCAAAAAGGCAAATGCAGAAACTGTGGTAAAAAAATTTCCTGGCAATATCCATTAACAGAATTAGCAACAGGATTGGTGTTTTTGCTAATTCTGAATTTCCAATTTCCAATTTCCAATTTCCAAACCTTAATCCATACTGGATTTTTGTTATTGATTTCTTGTTTTTTAGTTGTTCTTTTTGTTTTCGATTTAAAACATTATTTGGTTCCCGATATTATTATTTACCCCGCAATAGTTATTGCATTTTTATATAATTTTCAATTTTCAATTTTCAATTTTTCCGCCCGAGGCGGACCAGCCTTGGGCTGGCAATCAATTTTCAATTCATTAATTTTCAATTATTTGTTGGCTGGTTTAATAGCTGGGGCTTTCTTTTTATTAATAGTTTTGGTATCTCGCGGTAAGTGGATGGGCATGGGCGATGTAAAAATCGGAATTTTGATGGGTTTAATTTTGGGCATTCCTCAAATTTTTGTGGCTTTATTCTTGGCATTTTTAATCGGCGCCGTTGTTTCAGTTGTTTTGTTAATCCTTAAAAAGAAAACCTTGAAATCGGAAATTCCCTTTGGCCCGTTTTTAATCGGCGCCACTTTTATTGCTTTATTTTGGGGAGAATTTTTATTAAACTGGTATTTAGGACTATCTAATTTATGAAAAAGGGGTTTACCCTGCACCTTTTGCAGGGGAAAATAAAAATAAATCAAAAACACCACAAAAAAGGTGCAGGGTTTACTTTAATAGAAATGCTGGTGGTGATTTCTATTGTTGCCACGATTTCTTCAATACTGGTAGTAAATTGGCGCAAAAACGAAGAAAGATATAAGCTTCAACGGGCAGCACAGGAAATAATTCAGAATATTAGAAGAACTCAAAATATGGCCTTAGCAGGAAAAGAGTATAGTACTGGATTAATTCCCAATGAATCTTATGGGGTTCATTTTGAACCGAATCAACCCCGCTCTTATTTTATTTTTGCTGATGAGAATGGTAATGAAACCTATCAGCCATCCGATGATATAGTTGTTGGTTTGGAAATTCCAGTGGCAGACGGCGTAGAAATATATTCTTTGTCTTCGCTTCCGCAAGACCTTGATATCACTTTTTCCTTGCCCGATGGATTTGTGGGGATTAAGCCAACAGCCAGTTCAGCTACAATTACAATCAGGCGCGTTGGCAAAACTTGTCCTCAGGACTGTAAAGACATTATAATTACAAAAACCGGACAAATGACTATTCAATGAAACAATGAATATGAGAATTTTAAAAATCAATAGAAAGGCCATGCCTGCCGGCAGGCAGGGATTTACATTAATGGAAGTAATTGTTGCCTTGGGAGTAATTATCGCTACCTTAGTTGGCGTTATGGCTTTGACAACTCTCAGTGTTTCCAGTATCAGGGTCAATAAATCAAGAATTATTGCCGGCAGTATTGCTCAGGAAGGACTGGAAATTGTCAGAAATATTCGGGATAATAATTGGTTGAATTATAAAAGAAGCGCAGGTAATTGGCGCGACGGCTTGGCTCCTGGTAATTATCTGGTTCAATTTGATACGGAAAATCTCCTGGTTTTTAGCTCAACGCCTCTCAAAATTAATTCTGCGGGGCGCTATCAATATAACAGCGGCTCTGATACGCCATTCTATAGAAAGATAAGCATTGAACATATTGGTGATAATCAGATTAAGGTTATTTCCCAAATAGATTGGCAGGAAGATGGCAAAAACCATCTTGTGAAAGCCGAAACTCGTTTTTATAATTGGTTAGAAGAACCAGAATAAATTTATGAAAAAAAATTACACAAAAGGGTTCACACTTATTGAACTTATTGTAGCAATGACATTATTTATAACTGTTTTGTCGGTTGTTTTAACCCTACTCGATATGTCTTTAAAGGCCCATCGCCGGGTGATTGCCCTGCAAAACGTGGAAGAAAATGCCAGGTTTTTATTGGAATTTATGGTCAAGGAAATCAGAATGAGCACGATTAATGGCAGCACGGAGACAAGCTTAAACATCACTCGTTCCGACGGAGATTTAGTTATATATACATTTTCTGGCGGAAGGCTCGAGAGAACAACATCAGTTCCAGCAGATAGCGGTCCGATAAGTTCTGACCAAGTAATCGTCAATGGCAATTTTTATGCTGAAGGCGTTGGTGATAGTGACCGCGCCCAGCCAAAAGTAACTATTTTTATAGGATTGGAAGGAATAGGGGCCAAAATTGAAGAGAAAGCCAAAATCAATGTCCAAACTACTATTTCCCAAAGAAACCTTGATTTATGAAAAACCATAAAAATAATCAAAAAGGAGTATCTCTGCTTTTAACCCTTTTAATTATGGCGGCTGTTTTAAGCATTGCTTTTGGTCTTTCAAAATTAAGTTTAGGGGAAATAAAAGTTTCTCGAGACGTGGGAAAATCTTTAATCGCTTATTACGCAGCCGAAGCAGGCGTTGAGTGTCAGATGTACGATGATAGAATTGGCGGATTGGATTGTAGCCACGTTTGCTTGGAGCCGGGTATTTGTTATGACGTAGAGGCAAGCGGAGAAAGTCCCAATAGAACAATTGAGTCAAATGGTTCTTACCAGGATACTACAAGGGCAGTTGAGCTGACCTATTAATTATTAACAATAAATTTATGCAATTATTATTTAATAAAATCTTAGAATTCTTGAAAAAAATAATTTCCGGAATTTTTAAGCTTAAGCTTAAATTAATGAAGAGATTTTTTGAAGTTGTTAAAAAGCCGGCTGTGGCAGTGATTTTGATTTCCGCTTTAGTGGGTTTGATTTTCGGTTCTCTTGGCGGAATTTATATTCAGCTTAAACATCAGCCCGAATCAGAAGAAACATTGCAAATAAAAACAATTCCCGAAGTAGTGAAAGAAGTTTCGCCAGCTGTGGTGAGCGTAATTATTAGTAAATATGTTCCGATTTTAGTGCAGGAATATTATAATCCTTTTGGCGAAAACAGTCCGTTCCAAATCAGAATTCCCAGAATAGTAGAAAAAGGGAAAGAGTTAAAAGAAATTGGCGGCGGTTCTGGTTTTGTTGTTAGTTCTGACGGCTTGATTGTGACTAATAAGCACGTGGTTTTGGACGAACAAGCGCAATACACGGTTTTGACTAATGACGGCAAAAAATATCCAGCTACGGTTTTAGCGCGCGACCCGGTTCAGGATGTAGCAATTATAAAAATAGATGCTAATAATCTTTCAGTGGTAAAATTAGGTGATTCTGATAGTGTTAAAATTGGTCAGACCGTAATTGCGATTGGCAATGCCTTGGGCGAATTTAGAAACACAGTTAGTGCAGGAATAATTTCCGGCTTAATGCGTACATTGACTGCTGGCGGAGGAGGATTTAGCGAAGAATTGGATGAGGTTATCCAGACCGATGCGGCAATTAATCCGGGGAATTCCGGCGGACCATTATTAAATCTTTACGGTGAAGTTATTGGCGTGAATACGGCCATGGCGCAAGGCGCAGAGAATATTGCTTTTGCAATTCCAGTGAATAAAATTAAGAAAGACATAGATGGTGTCAAAGGTGAGGGTATATAGTTAATTTAGCGGAAACCAATTAGCACTCTTGACATGAGAGTGCTAATTTCTTATACTGGAAATATGTGGTATAATTAAATAAAGGTATGAGATTGGATAAATTCACAACTAAAGCGCAGGAGGCGTTGCAGGACGCGCATGGCATTGCCAGTGAAAAAGGCCAGCAGCAAGTTGATATCCTCCATTTATTAAGGGCTCTGATTATTCAGGAAGAGTCATTGGTTTTAGCTATTTTGGAAAAATTGGAAGTGAGCATTGAAAAACTGGAAAAAGAAATTGATTTGGCATTAACCCGACTTCCGCACCTTGTGATTTCCGCTGGCGGATTATTGCAAGCATATTTAACTCAGGACTTAGGCAAGGTTTTAGAACAATCATTTAGAGAAGCAGATAAAATGAAAGATGAATATGTTTCTACTGAACATTTTCTTTTAGCCATGCTTTCTACTTCCAGTAAAGCCAAAGAAGTTTTAGAAAACAATGGATTAAATTATGATAAGGTTTTAAAAGTTTTAGCTGACCTTCGCGGCGGCGAACAAGTCACAGATATGGAACCAGAAGCCAGATATCAGGTTTTGGAAAAATATACCCGTAATCTTACTGAATTGGCCCGCCAGGAAAAATTAGACCCGGTTATTGGCAGAGATAATGAAATCAGAAGATTAATGCAGGTTTTAAGCAGGAGAACAAAAAATAATCCAGTTTTAATTGGTGAAGCCGGAACCGGAAAGACCGCGATTGTTGAGGGACTCGCCCAAAGAATTGTCAGCGGCGATATTCCGGAAAATTTAAAAGAAAAAGAAATTGTTGCTTTGGATTTGGGCGGCATGGTCGCTGGAACAAAATTCAGAGGAGAATTTGAAAACCGCTTAAAAGCAGTTTTAAGAGAAGTTAATCGGGCAAAAGGCAAATTTATTCTTTTTATTGATGAGTTGCATACATTGGTCGGCGCCGGAGCAGCTGAAGGAGCAATTGATGCTTCTAGTATGTTAAAACCAGCATTAGCCAGAGGAGAGCTGCATGCAATTGGCGCCACCACTTTAAAGGAATACCAAAAATATATTGAAAAAGACCCAGCCCTGGAAAGAAGATTCCAGCCGATTTATGTCAAAGAACCGTCAATTGATGATGCTATTGCCATGTTAAGAGGCATTAAAGAAAAATACGAAGTCCATCACGGGGTAAGAATTACTGACCCGTCAATTGTAGCGGCAGTTAATTTGTCTTCCCGCTATATTTCTGACCGATTTTTGCCTGACAAAGCAGTTGACCTAATGGATGAAGCAGGTTCAGCTTTGCGAATGGAAATTGACAGCATGCCAGTTGAATTAGACCAATTCAAAAGAAGGCAGATGAAATTGGAAATTGAAGTCCGGGCATTAAAATCGGAAAAAGATGCTGATTCCAAGGAAAGGTTAAAGGCGATTAAAAAAGAAATTGCCGAAATAAAAGAGCAAAGCAGAGAAATGGAAATCCAATGGAAAACCGAGAAAGAAATTATTTCCAAAATTCGGGGCTTGCAAAAAGAAATTGAATCTTTAAAACAGGAAGCTGATATTGCCGAAAGAAAAAGCAATTTGGAAAAAGTTGCGGAAATTCGCTATGACCGCATACCAAAAATGGAAAAAGAAATTAAAGAGCAACAGAATAAATTATTTGGAGTCCAGAAAAAGAGGCAGATTTTAAAAGAAGAAGTTGGCGTAGAAGAAGTGGCAAAAGTGGTATCCCGATGGACGGGAATTCCGGTTTTTAAAATGCTGGAAGAAGAAACCGCTAAGCTTTCTCAAATGGAAGAAGAATTAAGAAAGCGAATCATTGGTCAGGATGAAGCGATTTCCATAATTTCTAATGCCATCAGGAGAAGTCGGGCAGGAATTTCTGAAGAAAACAAACCCATTGGTTCATTTATGTTTTTAGGTCCCACTGGGGTGGGGAAAACAGAATTGGCTTTATCTTTGGCTGAATTAATGTTTGACAGCCAGGATGCGATTGTGCGTTTGGATATGTCTGAATATATGGAGCGGCACACGGTTTCCAAGATCATTGGTTCGCCCCCTGGCTATGTTGGTTACGAGGAAGGCGGGCAATTAACGGAAATTATCAGAAGAAGGCCATATAGCGTAGTTTTGTTTGATGAAATTGAAAAAGCCCATCCCGAAGTATTTAATATTTTGCTTCAGATTTTAGACCGCGGCCGCTTGACTGATGCCAAGGGCCGTTTGGTTAATTTTAAAAATACGATTATTATTTTAACCTCAAATGTCGGAAGCGAATTTTTACAGCAAATGGCAGAATTTGGATTCACCCACAGCGGAGAAGCGAAAAAGAAAAAACAAGAAGAAATAAAAACCAGAATTTTAACTGCTCTGAAAGAGCAATTCAGGCCAGAGTTTCTAAATCGTTTAGACGAGATTGTAATCTTTAATGGTTTGGGTCCGGAAGAAGTCAGGCAAATAGTTGATTTGCAAATAAGCATAGTTGAAGAAAGATTGAAAAATAAAAAGATTAAAATTAGTGTTTCGATGGCTGCCAAGAATTTATTGGCGGAAAAAGGTTTTGATCCGGATTTTGGCGTGCGTCCATTAAAGCGGACAATCCAGCAACTGGTCTTAGACCCGTTGGCAAAAATGATAGTGGATGGTAAAATTAAAGAAGGAGATAAAATCAAAATCGATGTTCAGGGTAAAGAAATTATCTTATCGCCGAACACTTACAAAATAAAACAATTAGTAAGGGCATAATTGTTGATAAAAACCCTGACAAGGGCAGTGTATGGACGGCAACTTTTGGTTGCCGCCCCAATTTATTTTATGATATGATACAAGTGTAATGAATAATATTTTGACAGCAGACAAGGAAAAAGAATTGCTTTTAAAAATAGCTTCGGGCGATAAAGAGGCATTCGGCCAGCTTTATGATTTTTATGCTCCGAAGATTTTTCGTTTTATCCGTTTAAAAGTCGGTTCGCAGACATTGGCAGAAGATTTGTCCTCGGAATCATTCTTGAGAATCTGGGAATATTTACGGGAACAGGAAAGAGAAATTGAGGAAAGTTTTCAGGCCTTATTATACAAAACCGCACGCAATTTGATTATTGATTATTACAAAAAGAAAAGCTCGCAGGAAATATTATTTAATGATGATTTTAATGAATTTCTGCTTAATGAACCGGCAAGAGACGAAATAAAAGATAAAGAAGTCGCTGACCAAATTCATAAGGCATTAATTAATATCAAAGAAGAGTATCAAGATGTTTTAATCTGGTATTATATAGATGGTCTTTCTGCGCCTGAAATTGCCAAGTTAATGGGTAAATCTCAAGGTGCAATCAGGGTGCTTATCCATAGGGGATTGGAGTCGCTTAAAAAGCATTTGTCTGTTGACAAGGTAAACTTGCAAAAAAACGAATAATATGCCATTATTACAGATGTAACAAAATCCGTAACAGAAGTGTAACAAATCGGCTTTTCATTCGTCATATATAGTAGAGCGACAATAGAGCGAAAAGGAGGATTTGTCTATGAATGAACTTATTGTCAAAAAACTGAACAATTTAAAAAAAGTGCGACCATCTGCTTCCTGGCTTGTAAGTCAGAGAAGTTTTTTATTATCTGAGATAACAAGAATTGAAGAGAAAGAGGGAAAACCATCTTTAGTTTTTCCGTTTTTCAATTTTTCCAAAATCTTTAAACCAGCTTTCGCTCTTGCGTTCGCGGTTATAATTTTAATCAGTTCTTTGGGCACAATCGGAATTATCAGCGCTGCCCAAAACAGTTTGCCCGGCGACCCGCTTTATGTTTTTAAAACTGCTTTTGAACAAGCACAGATGACGTTTGCACCGGGCGAAGAAAATAAAGCCAAGCTTTCAATAAAATTTACAGACCAAAGAATGGAAGAATTTACACAGGCGGTTGCAAATCCGGAAAAGAAACAAGATATCCAGAAAACAGTACAAAGATTAACCGACCAATTGGTTGCCGTACAGGACAGTATGGACAGATTAAAAACAAAGAATGCCGAGAAGGCCTCTGAAGTAGCAAAGATAGTAAATAGCCAGGTTGCTGCTTATAAAGAAGAATTAACCAAAACCAGCGAGCAATTGGCATCTATACTTCCCGGAGATAATGAAATTAAACAGGATATCAACCAAATTTTAGCGGAAATGAATAAAACAAAAGAAAAAGCAGACACGTTGATTAAAGATAATCTAAGTCCAACTGAAACAGACAATAATACATTAGTGCCAATAAAAGAAGAGACAATTGATTCGGAATCAATTCCATTTGAAAAAATCAGCGAATAATAAAAATAATAATAAATAGTCGCTATGTCGAAAATAGCGGCTGATTATTCAACTAAAGGTCGAAAAAAATAAAAATTAAAAACAAAACTTAAAATGAAAAAATTTATATCTATTACGTTAGCCGTCACTGTAACTCTTTGGTTGGTTGGTTCATTTATTTTTGTCCCAGTTGCCAAAGCAGCTGTGATTGACGGCGATATTGTAAGCGCTGATGCCGCTTTTCTTGATGCTGATGGAAACACATACCAAGCGTATGATGTTTTCATTGTCAAAATTGTCGGCTCAAAAACATTCAAGCGCTTAGTCCTAAATCCTCAAGTTTTTACCAGTTACGGACACTTGAAATGGAGCAATCTTAAGAAATTGTCAGCTGCTACTGTTGCGGGATACACCACTTCTTCTTTGGTAAGAGTTATAAACGACGAAAAAGTTTATAAGCTTGCACCAGACGGAGATACTGGAACCAAGCAATGGGTTGATGATTTAACCTGCTTCAATTCCAAGGGTTATGACTGGGATTCAGTCTATATAATCAATGCTGTTGATGGTGGAAATTACACCACCGGAGGTAGCATTTGTGGAACCGGCGCGATTACTGGTAATTTGAATCTTTCATTAGCTTCAAACAATCCTTTATCAGCCACTGTTCCACTTAGCGCTTACGGAGTGACATACTTGAAAGTGAATGTCTCCGGAAGCGGAACAATTAGTCAAATAGTAATTAAAAGAAATGGTTCTGGTGATTCCAGTAAATTCACCAATGTTTACCTTTATGAAAATGGTAAGCGTTTGGTTTCCGGGAGAAGTATTTCTACATCTACAAACAAGGCAACCTTTATTGGTTTGTCAATTAAAGCCCCTACAACAATTGATATAGTGGCTGATGTAGATTATTTGGTTGCTGGTTATCAGGACTATTTCTCAATTGAAAGCGCTTCAGATATAACTGCAAATGCCACTGTTGGCGGAAGTTTCCCAATTAATGGAAATTATATGTCAAGCAGCGCTGCAGCAGCAGGAACATTAGTGGTAATCGTAACTGGCTCAACTGCTTACAATGTTACTGTTGGTGCGCAAGAAGCTGAAGTCAGCGCGTTTAAAGTAACCACTACAGTTGAAGCGAGTAAAATTTCCCGAATCCAGCTTTATCAGGGCGGAACAATTACTCCTTCAAAAATTACCGATCTTAAATTAAAAACTGGTGGCGTAACCGTTGCAACTGCGACTACAGTTGGCGATGACGGATATGTTGTGTTTAATCTTGCAACTCCAAAAGAGATTAGCAAGGGTTCAAGCGCAGTATTCTATGTCTATGCTGATGTTTCTGGCAAGCCAACCGAGACAGTTAAGCTTTATTTAGATTATGCTACTGATATTCTTGGCATTGGCCAGACCTATGGCTATGGTATGAAGGCAACTATTACCAGCTTTGATGGTGGTACTAGCGAGTGTGTTACTGCAACCTTAGTTGGTGGTGACTTAACATTGGTTAAAGACAATTCTGTTGTTGCCGGAAAAATTGGTTTAGACACGAGTGATACTGTATTTTTGGCATTAACAATGTCAGCTGCTGCTGATATAACAATCAGCAGAACAAGGTTGGCATGGTGTCACGACTTAAATGGTGCTGGTACTTCTTACGATGATTTAACTGCAACCAGCCTTTATTTCGCTGATGTTGAAGATGTTAAAATCACTAACAAAGATACTGGAGTTGTGATTGCCGGACCACATGATGGTTCTACATTTGCTACAATTACAACTGCTGCTACTGGTGGTAAGTGTCCTCAAGGCGTTGGTCTTTATAAGGACTTTACGGATAACTTTGATATATTGGCAGGACAAAGCATTAATTTAAAAGTTACTGCTGATGTTATTGATGGCAATACTGCTGCTACAAACAGTGAATTAGCAGCCGCTAGCGTAATTAAGCTTATCTGGGCTAGCTACGGCACAGTAGTTACAACCAATGGTACTATCAGTTATATGAAGTACACAGGAACCAATAATGCTGTTAAAGCTGCCAACATAGTTCCTTCTTCAGATATTGCTGGAGAGGAAATGACATTAGCTGCCCCAAGCTTAGTTATTACCTTAGCTGGCACACCTGCTGGTGATGCTGGTACTCAAGTTACCACACATGCAGTTGGTACTGCCAGAACTTATGTTACTGGTCAGTTAACTGTTCCTGTAAATGGATTTATATTTACAGCTGGTAGCGCGTCAGACATAAAAGTAACAGCATTAACCTTAGATGGTTATGTTAACTGTAATGATACAGCTGCTGAATTTGCCAATGGATTACAAGATACAAACTGTTATACAAAAAATCTTGTTTCTTCAGTGGAAATCTGGGACACCACGCTTAACACTATGGTGCCGGGTTCAACAGCTAAGGGCTTTACAGGAACCAGTTACGTAGATGTTGCTTACACCGGCTTAAATTGGACAATTCCAGCCGGCGAATCAAGAACATTATTGGTCAAGGCAAATCTTTCATCAATCATTCCATCTGACTCAACGAACTTTGATGCGATTGCCTTTGATATAGTTGCTCCTGCTACTGATGTTGTAGCGCAGGACAAAGATAGCACTGCTGTTGTTGTAACCGGAGATTCTGTAAACTTGGAAACGCTTGATCCTACTGTATCAATAGCTATCTATTCTTATGGTTCAATTGCGGTTGCTGCTGCCAATGACACGCCAGACCAAAATGTGTTAATAATGGGTTCTACAAATAATGAAGTCAGCAAGTATAAACTTACTGCTTCTAGGGAATCCTTTAATGTTGATACATTCTCAATTGGTTTATTGGATTCTTCAGGTGAAGTAGAATTAACTGACAGAACCAATCTTACTGGTGTTGCCTTGAAGTATCAGACAGCCACCCAATACGGCACATCTAACTGGACTGTTTCTTCTAAGAAACAATTTGGTGCAACAGCCACTATTTCATTCACATTTAGTGGTGATGCCAGACCTTATGTTCCAAAAGATGATAGCTCATATATCACTGCTTTAGCTGATATTGATAGCTACAGTGCTGGAACAGGAGCTCATTCTGGAGACTACTTCACGACGATGGTTGCTACTGGAACTGACGAGATTAAGCTCTATGGTGCACAATCAGGACATTTGCTCAATAGCGCTACTCAGCTAACAACTGGCTTTAATCCACAATATATTTTCCGCAGCAAGCCATTCTTTGAAAAGGTTGCTTGGTCAGGAGATAATTTGGAATTAGCTCGATTTAGCATTACTGCTCTTGGTTATGATGTAAGCTTTGATGGCACAGATGCTGCCAATCTTGGTAGTGGCTATACGGTCACAGATGTAGCCTCAGAAGTTTGGACCCAAGACAGTGTTGTAAGTTCAGCTATTGAGTTCGATGTTATTGCGTCTGGTACAGACAGTACAGCTCAGACATTATATTTATATGACTGGAATAATTCAATTGTTTCCAGCGTATCTAATGTAACATTATCTCATGCTGATGCGGTAGTAGAAAGTATTAGCACGGCTAGTTCTACTTGTTCTATAACAGAGGACGGGACCATATTAGAGGCCTGTATTACTAGTGTTTCTTTCCAATTTGAGAAAGCAAGTAATGCAACCATCATTCCTAAGGACAATACCAAAACATTCTATGTAATGCTTGATAATGCCACTGATTTCAACAACACAGATGAATACATCTATTTGAAGTTGAATCAAAATGAAGGTGCAGCAGGCGCTAATAGTGATTACGACAATTGTTCAATTGTTTGGTACGACGGTTCTAACGACGAAGGTGGAACCTTCTTGCACAGAATCTGTATGACAGCCAATATGAAGAACATTGGTGCATTCCCATTCACGTTCAGAACATTGACTGGAACAACACCATAATACTGATTTTGACCTAGGCCATTCTTCCTTGTAGATGGTGACCTAGGATGAAAAAGAAAAACGACCTGCTTCTGCGGGTCGTTTTTCTTTTGGGTTTAATTATATTGCATGTTATAATTATAAATGTCGGGAGGTTCGACCTCCCCAAATTAACGAAATAAATATTTGGAGGTCGAACCTCCTAAAATTAAAAATTATGCCAGCCCGAGGCTGGTCCGCCTTGGGCGGAAAAAAAATTAAAAATTATGAAAAGATTCTTTCCAATAGTATTATTATTTTTATTAATTCCTATTATTAGAGTAAGCGCCACAACCATAATCGACGGCGATTTAGTAAAAACACCTGACAGCCCGGATGTTTATATTGTCAAGCTTGTTGGCACTGAAAAATACAAGCGCCTGATTTTAAATCCCGAGATTTTTAATCAATACGGTCATTTGAAATGGGAGAATATTAAAGCCGTTAGCCAAACTGAATTGGACGATTATACAACATCTGATTTAGTACGCGCGGTTGGCGATGAAAAAGTTTATAAACTTTATCCCAATAGTGACATAGGTGAGAAAAGATGGATAAAAACAGCAGAGGATTTTAGCGGTTTTGGCTATAAAGTAAGTGCAATTTACGAAATTAATAATTTCGAACGCGATTTTTATAATTCAGGCGCCGAGTTGGTCTTCACTCCTATCACTCCGATAAGTCCTATTGAACCCACTATCCGTACTACCCCCACAACTCTTTATGTCCCCAGCGACTATTCCACAATTCAGGCAGCCATAAATGCCTCAATTGACGGAGATACAATTTCGGTTGGTTCGGGAACTTATAATGAAAACATAGTTATTGATAAAAAAATTAAACTAACTAGTAACTATGCGGCGGGCATCGTTATTAACGGAGGCGGAACCGATAATGCTATAACTATAAAGAATAGCGATATTTCAATCCAGAGGTTTACTATAAAAAGTAAAGACAAATACGGAATTTATTGCGAAACGGGCAGCGTTACAATGAAAAATAATTTTATTATTGACTCTGGTTGGGGCGCAGTAGCTGAAAACAATTGTCAATTAACCTTGCTTAATAATTTAATTTACAATAATAAAAAGGCCGATAATAAAGACGGAGCAGGAGTTTTAATTAAAGATAATTTTTCTTACAATATTACGAGTGAAATCAGAAATAATGTTATTACTGATAATTATCACGGTATTTGGAGCGAAAATTCAAATATAAAAGTTCTGAACAATATTATTACTAAAAATGTTGGCGGAGTGGGCAGCGTGGAAAGCGTGGGAATTTACCATTCCGGTCTGGGAAAATCAGACAGTTATTATAATGATGTTTGGTCAAATGGCTGGAATTATAAAGGCGATGCTTTAGCTGGCAATGGCAGTATAGATACTAATCCAAAATTTATTAGCGAAGCGCAAAGGGATTACAGATTGCAAACAGGAACCACTGATTATTCACCTTGCATCAATACCGGTTATCCAGAATTTATCTATAACGACGGAACTTTGATAACTGATAATGATTATAGGAACGATATGGGCGCTTACGGCGGGCCGGATAATATCGGTTGGAATCCTTGACCCACACTTTTAATTTAAAAATGGGGGTTGATTTTCCCTTAAAAATCTGCTATCTTAAATAGCAGATGAATACCAAGAAAAAAATACTTTTTTTGGTGACCCAGTCTGAGTTTGGCGGAGCTCAGCGTTTTATTTATAGATTAACAACTAATCTCGACTCTCAAAAATACGATATTTTAGTTGCTGCAGGACCGGAAGGCAATGATGCTAACGGTCTTTTATTTAACCTTAAAAATAAAGGACTTAAAACGATTGCTTTAAAATTTCTTCGTCGCGGTATTAATCCATTGTTTGATTTTTGCTTAGGTTTAATTGAAATTTATCGTCTAATAAAAAAGGAAAAACCAGACATCTTATTTTTATGCAGTAGCAAGGCCGGAGCAATGGGTTCCTTAATTGGCCGTTTGACTAAGGTGCCAAAAATTATTTACCGCATAGGTGGCTGGACATTTAACGACCCCAATCCATTTTTGGTTAAATTTTATTATCAGTTTATAGAAAAAACCTTGGCTTGCTGGAAAGATTATATTATTAACAATGCTGAATCAGACAGGCAACAGGCGATAAAATTAAATATAAAGCCGAGAAAAGAAATCTTAACCATTTATAACGGAATTGACGTTGATAAATTGGAGTTTTTAAGTAAAAAAGAAGCAAGAGATTTTTTAAATTTAAAAGATTTTGATTTTGTTGTAGGGACAATCGCAAATAATTATCCAGCAAAGGGATTTAAATATTTAATTAAAGCCAAAGAGGAGTTTCAAGACGTTAAGTTTGTAATACTTAGTAAGGTGCCCGATGCCTCTAAATATTTAAAGGCATTTGATATTTTTGTTTTACCATCAATAAAAGAGGGATTTCCCTGGGTGATTTTAGAGGCAATGGCAGCAGAAATACCGATTATAGCGACTAAAGTTGGTGCAATTCCGGAAATTATCCAGAATAATGAGAACGGAATTCTAATAGAACCTAAAAATCCAGATGCAATAATTGGGGCAGTCAAACAATTATTAAGCAATGAAGATTTAAAGAAAAAAATAGCCGAAAACGGCAGAAAAACGGTTGAAGAGAAATTTAATTTGGATAAAATGGTAAAGCAATATGAAGACCTGTTTTATATCAATTGATGTTGAGAAAAAAGATGGCCAGAAAGATCAGCCATTCGCGGGAGTGGATAATTTAGATAATATTTTAAATATTTTAAAAAGACATAAAGTAAGCGCCACCTTATTTGTAACCGGAGAGATTTTAGAATATTGTCCTGATTTGGTGAAAAAATGGTCTAAAGACTTTGAAGTCAGTTGCCATAATTATTGGCATGTTGCCTTGGACAAGATTAATTTGCCGGAACGAGAAAGACAAATTAGGGATTTTGTTAATTTATATAAAAATATTCTCGGTTATCCTCCTAAGGGATTTCGGGCACCGAGAAACGTGATTGATAATAATCAATTTCCTATTTTAGAGAGATATGGGTTTTTATATGATAGCAGTGTTTTGCCGCGCTATCCTTGGCCAATTCAAACCTATGCGGGATATAGGGGAAGGGCGCCAATTTTGCCCTATTATCCGAACATAAATAATTATCGCAAAAAAGGGGAAATGAAGATACTGGAAATACCCGAAAGTCCGATAAGTTTCAGTTTGCCAATGATTCATATTCCCTTTGTGGCAACGTGGCTGAGAAAGTGGGGAAATAAAGTTTTCAAAATACTGCTTAAATCCAGAAAACAGGATTATTTAAGTTTTAGCATGCATTCCTGGGATGGTGTTAAATCTATTGACAAAAGCCCCAAAAACAGCGGGAAAATATTTTTAAGGCAACTGGATGAGATTTTGGGCTTTTTAAAGAAAATTGGTTATGAATTTAAAAATGGGGAACAGATATATGATGAATTTTTACAAAATAGAAAACAAAGAAAAGGTTAAGGAATTTTTAGATAAAGTATTATTTAAAACTTTTTTCCATTCTTTAGAATGGCAGGAATTTTTAGAAAAAGAGTTTAAATGGTTGAAGTTTGAGTATTATATTTATAAGGATGAAGCGTTGTTGCCACTTGCGAGATTCAAAGTTTTCGGAAAAGAAAAGTTAGTTTCTTTGCCATTTTGCGAATATGGCGGGCCATTACCGCTAATAGAAGATATAAATTTTAAGGATTTTAGTCAGAGCGTTGAAAAGGAGTTTGACTCCTTTAAAATTAAATTCCATCCCAAAATTAAAAGCGGAGATTCGAATTCGGATGTTTCTACTCATTGGATTGAAAATTTAAAAAGTATTTTAGAGCAAGAACTTTTAGCATCTTTTAGAAAAACATTAAGGCATGAAATTAAAAATGCCCAGGAATACGGCCTGGAAATCAGAAAGTGCGAAAACCAGCAAGAATTGGAAAGATTTTATGATTTATATGTCGCAAATTTAAGGCGGAAAAAGACAATTCCATATCCATGGTCATTGATTCAGTTTTTATATAAAAACCCGTCTAGCGAGCTTTTATTGGCCTTTTATTCCGCCAAAGGCGGATCCGCCTCGGGCGGAAAGGTTATTGCTGGAAGTTTATTCTTGCAATACAATGGGTTTGTTCATTATTTTTTAAGCGCTTCGGATTATAGATACCGCGATTTCAGTGCCTCACATTTGCTTTTATGGGAGAAGATAAAAAGTTTAATTGGCAAGGATGTAATTTTTGATTTAGGCGCCACCCCCAAAGGATCTTCGCTGGATATTTTTAAAAAAGGCTGGGGAGGAAAAGAATATCCGATTTATCAAATCGGAACAAAAAGAACGGAAGAGTTTCTCCGTTCGTCAAATTTAATAAGATTTATTTGGGGCTTATTACCGAACTTTCTTATTAAAAAACTCAGTCCATACTTGATAAAATACCGACTATAATTTTATCTATATCTTTTTCTGTAAACCAGTTTTGGAGGGGGAAATTAATGATTCGCTTGGCGGTTTCTTGTGTGTTGGGTAAATCTGGAAACAATGGATTTTGCCAGATACGCGAGCAGAAAACACCCCTTTTTCTTAATTTGTTGAATACTTCATCGCGATTAATATTTTTCGGTACAAGCGCGGATAAATAAGTAAAAGTATTATCTTTAGATTCCTGTACTTCAAAACCAATTTCTATCAGTTTTTTCTGAAAATATTTAGCTAAATCGATTCGTTTATTGAGATTGGTTTCGAGATTGTCAAAATAGTAATTTACAACTCTTAAACACCCCCTTGAAGCCCTTTGAATCTCCTCTTGATTTCCCCTCGATTCCCTTTGTTTTCCCCTAAATAATTCTGATAATATAGCCAACACCGGAAACAATCTCAAAAACTTAATGATATTGGTTAATTTAAATCTGTAATTTTTAAGCTTGATATTCACCGGTTTTTTTGAAATCAGCATTCCGCCATTAATGACCGGAAACAGCTTGGCAAAACTGAAAAACAGGGCATCTTCCCTCGACTCCGCTCGGGGCAAGCCGAATGGCATATGCGCGCAATCTTCAATAATCTTCAAATTGTATTTTTCGGCCAGAGCCTTTATTCTATCCATGTCGTTCGGGATGCCATAGGTATGGCAAACTAAAATCGATTTCGTATTCGGCGTAATTTTATCTTCAATTTCACCCACTTCCATATTGAAGGTTTTCAAATCTACGTCAATGAAAATCGGCTCGATATTATAATGTTTAAAAATAGGTTTGAAGATATCGCAGATATATGCCGGGACTATCATTTCAGAATTGCTTAAACCCAGTTTATTAACCGCGATTTGGAATGCGGATCTTCCGGAATTCGTAAAAACAATATGGGAATCGGGGAATATTTTGGACAATTTATTTCTTAAATCAATTTCAGAAAAATCCCCTAAAAGGGGCTTAAATGAGAAATTCTTAAATTGTGGATGAGTAAAATACATATATGAAAATTTTGATGCCGATTTTACATTATCCGCCAGTAATCGGGGGCTTTGAAATATTCACTCAAAACGTGGCTGAAAGAATCGGAAAAACCGATGATGTTTTTGTTGTAACGAGTAGGGTGGTAAACACGCCGAAGAAAGAGGAAAAAGACAGATTAAAGATATTCAGAACATCGCCTCAAGTATTAAAAGATTTAGCTTACACTAAACCTTGGTTTCTCGTGGGGGCAATGATTTGGATTTTATTTAAATCAATAATTATAGTAAAAAAAGAGAAAATTGATTTAATTCACGCCCAAAAATCAGCTGGATTTTTAAGCGGTTTATTGGGCTATCTTTTAAGTAAAATCACTAAAACTCCTTACATTATTACTATTCAGTCAGCTGATTTTAGTATATACCGCCCCCATCTTAATATCAAGATTATTAAAGGAATTTCTGGAGCCATAGAGAAAGCAACAATTAAAAATGCTGCGATCTGCCATTCGGTAAGCAATTATTTAAAAAAACATCTCGAAAAATACAGTCCAGGAAAAATTATTGTTATTCCCAATGGCGTTAATCAAGGGGTCTTTAAGCCAGATTTTAATAAAGAAGAAACCAGAAAAAAACTTGGCTTTAGCACTAAAAATCTTATTATGGCTTGCGATTCAAGGCTTGAAAATAAAAATGGCACCCATGACGTAATTGAGGCGGCGAACTATTTTAAAAACGATATCGGGGATTTTAAAGTTATAGTGGTTGGCGATGGGCCAGACAGAAAAAAGATAGAAGCAATGGTTGATAAATACGAATTAAAAGATAGGGTATTTCTTTTAGGCCGTGTCCAGTACTCTGATTTACCGAAGCTTATGGCTGCTTGCGATATTTTTATTAGGCCGTCTCTGGCAGAGGGTTTTGGCATCAGCTTTATTGAAGCTATGGCTTGCGGGGTGGGGGTCATTGCTACACCTGTTGGCGGGATAGTCGACTTTTTAAAAGATAGAGAAAATGGTCTTTTCTGTGAGCCGGGAAATCCCAAAGATATTGCTGAAAAAATTAAATTGCTTTTAGTTGATAAAGAATTGTTTAATCGATTAGTAAATAACGGACTTAAAACAATAAAAGAAGAGTACAATTGGGATAAAATTAGCGAGAAAATCAAAGAAATTTATCAACAAATTCTAAATTCTACATCCTAAATTTTATGAAACTAGTAATTGCTACTGGCATTTATCCGCCTGATATTGGCGGACCAGCAACATATAGTTCGCTATTAACGAAAGAATTTCCTAAAAGGGGCTTCGATGTTAAAATAGTAACTTATGGGCCAGCTGGGATTTCGAGAAAAATTCCCAAAGGATTAAGACACTTGATATATTTTTTAGTGTGTTTGTTTAAGGCATTGAACAGCGATATTGTGTTTGCTCAGAATCAATTAAGCGCTGGTTTGCCGGCTATGTTGGTTGCTAAAGTTACTGGCTGCAAGTTTGTTATTCGTGTTGCAGGAGATTCTGTATGGGAGTGGGCTGTTCAGAAATGCGGAGTTAAAGAAGGCATCGATGATTTTCAGAAGAAGAAATATGGTGCGAAGATAGAATTAAAAAGGAAAATTCAGAGATTTGTAGTAAATGGTGCCGATGCAATAATTACTCCGAGTATATATTTTAAAAAAGTTGTTTCAGGATGGGTGAAAAATCCGAATAAAATTCATGTTATTTATAATGGGATAGAACTAATTAAATATAGAGAGATCATTGAGCCAAAGGATAAAATTATATTTTCGGTCGGACGATTAGCGCCTTGGAAGGGTTTTGATTTTTTAATAAAGTTAATGCCCGATTTACCAGATTGGCGGTTGATTATTATTGGGGATGGCCCGGAAAAAGATAAATTGAAGGAGATAATTGACCAACTAAATTTAGGAGAGAGAGTTAAATTAGTCGGTTCTATTCCCCGCGAAAAATTGCTTCAATATTTAAATAGGGCCAAGGTTTTTGTGTTAAATACGTCCTTCGAGAGTTTTTCTTTTCAGGTGGTGGAGGCAATGAATGCGGGAGTGCCGGTGGTGGCTACGAATATCGGTAATTTGTCTGAAATTATTGATAATGGGGAAGAAGGAATTTTGGTAGAACCCAACAACAAAAAACAAATAATAGAAGCAATTAAGAGGATAGAAAAAGATGATGACTTTAGAAAAGCTATTATAAATAATGCCCACAAAAAAGCTCGGCGGTTTTCTTTGGAAAACATGCTTGGTAATTTAGAGAAACTATTAAGGTCTCTAAATAAATTATGATAGCTTTGGTTCAAATTAATTATTCTAAAGATCATTCTGAGGTAACTCTACCTCTGGGGATTTTATCTGTTGGGAGCGTCTTGAAAAAGGAGGGTTTTGAAGTTAAGCTGATAAATATTACCGAAAAAAACATTGATAAAACCGTTGATGAAATTATTGTCTTATCTCCGGAATTTTTAGGCGTTTCTGTAATGACCGGCATTCAAACTAAGCATAGCGCCGAATTTTGTCAAAAATTAAAAAAGAAAGCAAAAAATATTCCGATTGTCTGGGGCGGGATTCATTCGTCATTATTGCCGGAGCAGTGTTTGCAGGAGAATTATATTAATTATGTTGTTATCGGCGAAGGGGAGATAACTATTACCGAGTTTGCCAGAGCATTAAGAAATGGCGCTCATTTTAATAATATAGCTGGCTTGGGATACAAAAATGATAGCAGAATTATAATTAATCAGCCGCGAGATTTTATAAAAAATTTAAATGAGCATAAACTAGATTTTAGTCTTGTTGATGTTGGAAAATACCTTTTTAGGTTACGAGGCGCTAAGCGAGCTATAGCCTATAAAACAAGTCGGGGCTGTACTTTTAACTGCGCTTTTTGTTACAATAGAGTATTTAATAGGGGACAATGGCGGACATGGTCGATTAAAACCGTGATCGAAGATATTGAATTTTTAAAAAATAAATATGGCGTTGATGCGATAAAATTTTACGATGACAATTTTTTTATAGACAAACAAAGAGCGATAGAAATATTGGAAAAAATAAAAATCCCCACCCACACAGAAATTAGAATAGATATGATTACTGATAACTTGGCAAAAAAACTAAAAGAATTAAAAGTTAGCGAGTTTTTGATCGGTATAGAATCTGGCAGTAATAGAATGTTAAAATTAATTAATAAGGGTTATACAGTTGATAAAATAAAAGAAGGAGTGAGAATTTTGGCTAAATATGATCTTTACACCACGTATTCTACTATTGTTGGACTACCCACGGAAACAAAGGAAGAATTTGAAAAAACCATTGATTTAATGTGTTGGGTCCATAATACGCATCCGCGAGCAGGTTTTACGCTAGGCGCCTATTTACCTTATCCCGGTTCTTCTATGTATCAATTTGCCATTGAGCAGGGATTTACGCCACCCCAAAGAACAGAGGATTGGAGTAGAATTGATAGATTCAGAAAAGATTTTTCATCTCCTTGGGTAGATAATAAAAAAGTTTGGCGCATCCGAGAATACTTTAAATTTTTTACTTATAAAATTGGTTTACTCGACAAATGGCTAGAATTTAGAATCAAGCACAGATTTTTTGCTTTTCCGATTGATATTTATATTATTGAATATTTAGCCGGTTTAGCCATTGAAGAAAAGGGGATTATTGGCAAGATTTTAAGAAAAACCCATTCTCTTATTAGAAAGTTTAAATAATTTAACATGAAGCTACTAATTATTTCTGGAGACACCGCCTTAGCTCAAGGCAAGAAAGGACCCTTCTATTATATGTTAGAAGAGCTTTCTAAATATTGGGAAAGGATTGATATTATATGTCCTAAAACCCAGCAAACCGTTTTTAATGTGCATAACAATGTTTATATTTACAGTGCAAATAAATCGAAGATTTTTCAGCCGTGGTTTATTTTTAAAAAAGGATTAGAGATTTATAAAAAAGAGAAGTTTGATTTATTTACAGTCCACAGTTATCCGCCTTTTTATAATGATATTGGCGGTCGCCGGCTTTATAATAGAACTAGGATTCCTTATGGATTAGAAGTGATGCACATTACTGGCTATCCAAGGGCTGGCAATTTTAAAGATTGGTTTTATAAAATTTTGACCAGATTATTTATAAAATTCAGCGCTAAAAATGCTATTGCAGTTCGGGTAATTAATCAGAGGCAGGTTCCGGAGTTTTTAAAGAAAGCAGGTGTTCCAGAGGAAAAAATAAAATTTGTCACTGCTTCTTATATTGATTTGGAAATTTTTAAACCGCAAAATTTAGAAAAGCTCCGAACCACCCCGACAAGTCGGGAGGTACGGGGTAAAAAATATGATGTAGTTTTTTCCGGAAGGTTGGTTAGGAACAAAGGAATAGATTTACTGCTGGAAGCAGTAAAACAAATTAATCAATCCAGCCATATTGGACCGATCAGACCGATAAGTCTGATTATCGTCGGCGATGGACCATTAAAACCAAAAATCCAAAAATTTATTCAAAAAAATCACTTAGAAAACGATGTTGAACTCGCTGGTTGGTTACCGACCATAAATGATTTGGCAAAAATTTATAATCAGTCAAAAATAATGGTAATGCCGTCTTATAATGAAGGAGGGCCGAGAGTAACATTGGAAGCAATGGCTTGTAAGATTCCAGTAATAACAAGTAGAGTTGGGATTATGTTAGACATAATTAAGGATGGAGAAAATGGTTTGTTTATTGATTGGGATGCCAACGACATTGCCCAAAAAATAATTTTATTATTAACTAATGAAAATTTGCGCCAAAAAATAGCCGAAAGCGGATATCAGACCGCTCAGCAATTTGAAAGAAAAAAAGTAATTGAAAATTATGCAAAAACCTATCAAAATTTGCTACATTCTGCCTGATTATAATCAGGAAATTGCTGGTCATTTTTATCATAATTATGAATTTTTGGAGAAATTATCCAAGAAGGTTGATATGTTTTTGATAGTGGAAAAATCCGATACGAGAGACATAAAATTTGGCAGCCGGGTTTATGTTCAAAAATTCAGGTTTATACCTTTTCGTTTTTTGGAAAGTTTTTTCATAATTTTAAAAGCTAGAATTAAAGGATATAAAAATTTTTACACTCATTATTGTTATATCGGGGGAGTTAATGCTGCAATTATTTCAAGGTTGACCGGCGGAAAATCATATTATTGGAATTGTGCGATGAATTGGCTGTTTAAGAAAAAAGATTCTTCAAAAATAGGATATGAATTATGCTTAAGATGGTCTCATTACTTAGTAACCGGTAGCGAAGGAATGAAGCAAGGGTATGCTGAGCATTATCAATTAAATCCGGACAAAATAAAAGTAATGCCGAACTGGATTAATTTGGAAAGATTTTCGAGGCAAGATATCCAGCCCAAGGCTCGCCTACCGGCGAGGCAGGCTGGTCCGCCTCGGGCGGAAAAAACTTTATTATTTGTTCACTGGCTTTCTGCCAGAAAAGGAGTAGATATGATTATTCCTATTGTTTTATCCTTGAAATCATTAATCGGAAACTTTAAGCTGATTGTGGTCGGAGACGGACCCTGCAAAAAAGAACTAACAGTGGGAATAAAAGAACACGATCTAAAAAGTTATATAGAAGTTGTCGGAGCCGTGCCGAACAAAGACCTGTCTGATTATTATGAAAAAGCAGATATATTTATTATGCCATCAATGGAAGAGGGCTTTCCGCATGTTCTGCTTGAAGCAATGGCTTCCGGCGTTCCTTATGTTGCTTCCGATGTTGGGGCAGTCAGAGAAATATCTCCAGAGATTGCTCAGCGATTTTTAGTCAAGCCGGGCGATGTTGAAATGTTTGCCCATAAAATTGAAACCCTGATGTCGGATGAAAAAATTTATGAAGATTTTAAAAAAGAGGAATTACAGAAAGTTAAAGAATATTCTTTGGATAAAGTAATCAATAAATTTATAAATTTAATACAATGATGCGGATTTACAAATATAATGCGGATTTACGGATTGCGGATATTTGTTTCATCAGCAATCCGCATTATCAGCATAAAATCCGCATATCAGCATAATAAATATGAAAGTAGTTTTAACAACCAGTCCCCGGGCAGAAGGCGATATAGAAAGAAAGGGTTTGCCGTTTTTAGGCATTGGTTATATTGCCGGCTATGTGGAGAAATTCAGCCATCATCAAGTTGAGATTTTTGATTCTCATACTTATGGTTTAAACGCATCAGAAGCAGCAGAAAAAATATTAGAAAAAAATCCGGATGTTATTGGTATACATTCTATTACCGACAACAGATTTAAAGCGATTGCTTTGGCGAAGGAACTAAAAAAGAAAAATAAAAACGTAATTGTTTTAATGGGCGGCCCGCATTTTTCTTTGACAGCGAAAAATGCTTTGGAATTAGTTCCGGGAATAGATTATATTATTAAGGGCGAGGGTGAAAAGGCAATTGTTCAATTTTTAGATGCGCTAGAAAAAAAACAGGACATGGGGATAGTTTCAGGATTGGTTTATAGAGAGAAAGACGGGGAAATAATAGAAAAACCATTAACTGATTTGATAATGAACCTGGATGAGCTTCCAATGCCCGCTTGGCACTTATTTGATCTAAAAGAGTATAACAAGCCCATAGATGGCACAAACGTTCGCTCTATAGGCGTTTTAAGCGCCAGGGGATGCCCAAATGTGTGCGTTTACTGTGCCAATGCCAGATCAGTATTAAGATTAAGGAGTCCGAAAAATTTCATTGACGAAGTCGAATATTTGCATAAGACATATGGCTATAAGGGGTTTGATTTTTGGGACGATACATTAACTATGGTTAAAAGCCACGTTATAGCTGTTTGCGAAGAAATTATAAAAAGAAAATTAGATATAATTTGGTATGCTCGGGCGAGAGTTAATACCGTGGATAAAGAGTTGTTGCAATTAATGAGAAAAGCCGGATGCATCAGAATTAGTTTTGGCGTTGAATCGGGAAGCCCGAGAATTTTAAAAATTATCAAGAAAAATATTACTCTTGAGCAGGTTTTAAACGCTGTTCGATGGTCCTCGGAAGCCGGTATGGCAGTAGTTACTAATTTTATGGTTAATTTGCCGGAAGAAACTTTAAACGATTTAAAACAGACAATAAGCCTAATGAAAGAGTTGGGTAGGATTAAAAATTCTTATCCTGTCTATGGTTTTACGGTTATTTACCCGGGCACAGAGCTGGAATTAATGGCAAAAGAAAAAGGATTAATGCCCAAGGATTTTTCTTGGAATAGTCCCTATCAGTCGCCGAAATATAAAGTTACCGGTACTGACCCATCTTTGTTTTATATGGAATGGCCAGGCGCAGAATTAGAAAAAATAAAAGCAATAATGACAAAGGGCTTAGGAATTAAAGGCAATGTTTTTAAAAAGGGATTTAATAAATTGAGAAAGATAAAATCCATTGGCGAATTAAAAGAATTAATAAGAACGGGAATAAATTATTTTAAAAAAAATCTATGAAAATTGATAAAAATTATTACTTCCAAAGGAAATACGCAAGTTTAGAGCGCTTTATTTCTTATTTTTATCAGATTGATTTTATTATAAACGCGAAGGCAAAGAGAATTCTTTTTATTGGTATAGGCGATGGCCTTGTTCCCGGCTATTTGAAAAAGATTCCTGGAATAGAGGTTATGACATATGATATAAATCTGGCATTACATCCCGACGTGGTAGGCGATGTAAGATGCCTAAGTTTCAAAGATAACGAATTTGATCTTGTGGTTGCATTTGAGGTCTTAGAACATATACCCTTTAAGGAGTTCCCGATGGTGCTTTCTGATCTGGCTCGAATTTCGAAAGAAAAGGTTATTTTGTCTTTGCCCTTTAGACAAACGGGTTTTGAGTTTATTGTAAGACTTCCTTTTATTCGAACGCTTTTTAAGCGATCTTTTCTTAGATTTTTATGGACCATACCAATTAAATTTCCCGGCTTCGAAGCATCGGGTCAACATTATTGGGAGATAGATAGCAAACAGTTTTCAATCAAGAAGGTCCGTTTGATCATAAAAAAGAATTTTGATATTTTATTTGAGCAAAAAGTATTACTTAATCCCTATCGATATTTTTTTATGCTTCAGAAATAAATACCATGAAACTAATCTATTTAACATCCAATCAATTTCCTTCAAGAATGGCTAATAGTCAGCAAATTTTAAACACATCTCGTGGTTTAAATAAATTATTAAATAAAGATTTTTTATTGATTGTTGCCAAGGCCTCTGAGTCGTTAGAAGGCGTTAATTACAAAGAAGTGGGTTTTAATAAAAAAGGATTTAGAACTTTTTATTATCTTTTTTGGACATTTAAATTCTTTTTTAAAAATATTAAAAGAAAAGACCATAATATTATTTATTGCAGGGATTCAAACTTACTTTTAATATTGAGCTTTTTGAAGATTTTTTTTCATTATAAAATTGCTTTAGAATATCATAGATTTGAAAAGACACAAAAAGAAAAGTTTATTATAAGACATACTGATTATTTTATTGTTATTACGAATTATTTTAAGGATTTGCTTATAAAAAAATTTAATGTTTCTAAGGGGAAAATTATTGTTGTGCCAGATGCAGTTGATTTAAAAATGTTTGAGGCAGCCAATAATTCTATGCCAGATATCCGACACAAATTAAATTTACCTCTTGATAAAAAATTAATTGGTTTTATTGGTAGATTTAAAACAAAAAACGAAGAAAAGGGTATAAAAACAATGATAGAGTCATTGAAATTTTTAGAGGATTTAAATGTGGCGATGTGTTTTGTCGGGGGGACAGAAAATGAAATAGAAGAGTATAAAAAAATGGCTGATGAATATGGTTTTGGGCACAAGTGTATTTTTATAAAACATCAATTGACAGAAATGGTTCCGTTTTATGCGAAAGCCATGGACATTCTTGCTATGCCCTTTCCCTGGACAGAGCATTATGCTTATTATATTTCACCAATGAAAATGTTTGAATATATGGCCGCTGGAAAACCCATTGTGGCTTCGGACTTACCTTCAATCAGAGAAATTCTCAACAACAATAACGCAATTTTGATAGAGCCAAATAACCCCAAAATATTGGCAGAGGGAATTAAAAAAATTTTGAATAATCCATTTTGGGTCGAAAAAATTTCAACCCAGGCGTTAGAAGATGTTAAGAAATATACTTGGGATAAACGAGCTGAAAAAATAATAAATTTTTTTAAAAAAGATGAAAATATTGTTAATTAAACCAAAGTCATTTTTTAGTGCTAAGGGGGCGGGTCCACCACTTGGCTTGATGTATATTGCTTCTTTTTTAAAACAAGACGGTCATCAAGTGATTTTACGAGATTTTATGGTTTTTAAAGGAGACATTAAAGAAGAATTAGAAAAAACAATAAGAGAAGAAAACGTTAGAATAGTCGGCGTTACTTGTAATTCTCATGAGCGATTTGAATCTTTTGATGTTATTAAATTACTTAAAAAGATTGATTTAAATATAGTTACTATTTTAGGCGGAGCTCATCCAACCATCTGTCCCCGAGAAACGATTAAAAATTTACCCGAATTAGATATCTTAGTTACAAATGACGGGGAAAATACAATGAGAGCAATTATTGATTGTTTAAGCAACGGGGAAGATTTTGACAATGTTGAGGGTATTGTCTATAGAACTAAACAAGGCACGATTAAAGAAAATCCCGTTAAGCGCATAGTGATAAACTTAGACGAATATCCTTTTCCAGACTTTGGTTTAATTAATATGGATGATTATCAACTCATCGTGCCTATTAAGGGGAAACCCAAATCTGTGCCAATAATCAGTAGCCGTGGTTGTCCTTTTAGGTGTGGTTTTTGTGCTGCTAAAGAAACAAACTATGGTCGGATAAGATTTCGTTCCATTGATAATATAATTGAGGAATTAAAAATTTTATTATCCAAGTTTCCTGTTTATCATATTTTTATTTATGACGATCATTTTTTGGTGAATAAAGAGAGAATATTAGAATTTTGTCAAAAAGTTAAAAAAGAAAATTTAAAGTTTAAATGGGCTTGTTATGGCAGAGTTGATTCTATAGACGAAGAGGTTGTTGCGGCAATTAAAGAAGCTGGTTGCGTTATGATTTCTTTTGGTATTGAATCGGGTAGTAAAAAGATGTTAAAAAAGATGAATAAATTAATTTCTCCCAATCAAATTATAAGGGCAGTTCGCATAGTCAAAAAATATGGTATTTCTGCCCGGGGTTCTTTTATTTTTAATTATCCGGAAGAAAATATTCTTGATATTATAAAAACATATTGGTTAATATTCAGATTAAAGTTAACTCCGGAGGAGTTTGCTATTGGGCCCTATACAGTATTGTATCCAGGCACTTCATTATTTACCGATTATAAAAATAAATGCTTGCCAAAGAATTTCAATTGGAATAAAAAATATGAAAATCTGCCCAATTATAAAGAAGTGCCGATTTATCAACCAAGGTTTTTTTCTTTGCGGCTTTGGTTTATTCATTTTTTGAGGCGAATTCATAAAGCTTTTAATATTTTGAAATCTAGATTATGACAGTTTGTTTTTTCGGTACATATGAGCCAAGTTTTTCCCGAAACATTGTTTTAATCAAAGGATTAAAAGAAAATGGAATAAAGGTTATTGAATGTTGTTCCAAATTTTTAGGTTGGAAGAACTTTCCTATTCTTATTTTTAAATTAATAAGAAAACATCGGCAAATCAAAGATAAATATGATTGTATGATAGTTGGTTTCCCTGGTCATTATATTATGCCCCTGGCAAAGATTCTAAGTAAAAAACCAATCATCTTTGATGCTTTTATTTCTAGATATCTTACTGAAATTGAAAGAAAAAAACTGGACAAAAATTCTTTTAAAGCTAAATTTTATTATTTTGCTGATTGGTTTTCTTGTAGATTAGCTGACAAGATTTTGTTAGATACAGAAGAGCATATTAAATATTTTGTTAAAACTTTTAAGTTATCAAGGAATAAATTTGAAAGAATTTTTGTTGGGACAGATACTGATATTTTTTATCCTCGGCCCCAGATGGGCCAGAAGGATTTTACAGTTCTTTTTTGCGCCAAAGTTGCTCCTGCCCACGGTTTTGAATACATTATTCAGGCAGCTAAGATTTTAGAAAAAGAAGATATTCATTTTAAGATAATTGGTAAGGGTAAAGAATATAAACAAATGATAAAAAGGCTGTCTATTCCGACTAATGTTAAATTAATGGATCAAATACCTTATCGAGAGGTGCCAAAGCATATTCAACAATCTGATGTATATTTGGGGATGTTTAGAGGAACCCGAAAAGCTAAACTGGTTATACCTAGTAAAGCTTATGAGGCAATGGCTATGGAAAAACCATTTATTACGGGAGACTCTCGTGCCATGCGTGAATTGTTAACGGATAGAGAAAGCGCTCTTTTCTGTAAAATGGCCGACCCAGTTGATTTAGCCAAAAAAATTCTTGAGCTAAAAAGAGATAAAAATTTAAGAAAAAAAATTTCTCAAAAAGGAAGGAGAATTTTTGAAGAAAGAGCAAGTTTTTTGGTTTTAGGAAAAGAGCTTAGAGATAATATTTTTCATGAACTTATCTCTTAACATATTTACCTATTTATGCTACGATAGTCTATAGCAATCTTTATGATCGGTACAGTTAAAAGCAATATAAATATTTTAGTTGTTGGAGGCGTTGGCTACATTGGTGGAGTAGTGACCGATGTCCTAATAAAAAAAGGGGCTTCTTTTACTGTTTATGATAATCTTTTATATGAACATCAATATTTAAAACCAGTTGATTTTATATATGGTGATGTTCGTGATACAAAAAAGCTTAAGAAATTATTACCGAACTATAGCCATGTTATTTGGTTAGCAGCAATTGTCGGTGATAAGGCAGGTGAAATAAACCCCGTTCTAACAATTGCAGTAAATCAAGAAACAGTTAAGTGGTTAGTTAATAATTATAATGGTAGAATTATTTTTACTTCAACGTGTTCTGTTTATGGCCAGCACGATGCTTTGCTTGATGAGAATTCTTCTGTAAATCCATTATCACTTTATGCTAAAACTAAACTTCAGGCCGAAAAATATTTAGAAAAAGGAAATCATTTAATTTTTAGATTGGGAACTGCCTTCGGGGTTTCGGACACCTATTCTCGATTGAGAATGGATCTAGTTGTAAATTATATGACCACCAATGCTCTGACCAAAGGAAAGCTGAGTATTTTTGGTGGCAATCAGTGGCGTCCACTAATACATGTAAAGGATATCGGTGCAACCATTGTCAATAATTTGGAAAAACAAATTAAAGGGACTTATAATTTAGCCACCGTTAATTTGCAAATTAAGGACATAGGAAAGATTATAAGCGAGACGACGGGTTGTGCGATAGAATATACCGAGGAGAAATTCGAGGACAAAAGAAATTATCACGTGAATTATGAAGGGGCCGTTAAGGACAAAATTTTTAATCCAGCTACGATGAGAAGTGTTCAAGACGGAGTGCGAGAGATTACTGATTTGGTAAAAAGTGGCCGGATAAAATATACTGAAAATGACACCTATTTTAATGTACGCCACATTACTAATTTGAACAAAAATGGACAGTTTATCTAAAAAACCTAAATTAATAGAAGGAGGAATAGCCATCGATGACAGGGGGCAATTAATATTTGTTAACGATTTTAATTTCGATGTCGTAAAACGTTTTTATGTGGTGGAGAATTTTTCCACTAATATAATTCGTGCCTTCCATGGCCATTTAAAAGAAGCAAAATATGCATTGGTTGTTTCTGGATCAGCCATGGTTGCGATTGTGCAAATGGATGATTGTTGTAAACCAAACAAAAAAAATAAAGTTAATCGTTTCATTCTTTCGGTGCGGAAGCCGAGTATTTTATATATTCCCTCAGGTTATGCAAATGGCCTCAAATCCTTAGAAGAAAACACGAAAATTATATTCTTCTCAACCTCTACATTAGAGGAGTCAAAAAATGATGATTATCGTTTTCCATACGATTATTGGGGAGAGAATGTTTGGAGGATTGAAAATCGCTAAAATTTTGAATAATAATTATGAAAAAAGTTTTAATTTTGGGCGCCACGGGGATGTTAGGAAGCGCCGTCTATGACGTTTTGAAAGATAAATATAATTTAGTTTTAGGAGTTAGGAATTTGAATAAGATTGGTCTTTTAGATAAGACCTACGGCGGTATTAAAAATCATAAATTAGTAGAATTTGACGCTTGTCTAATTTATCAGGACTTTGTAAATAAAAAAGGTTATCCAGGCGATTATTTAAACAATTTTTTAAAAAAACTTGGTGGGGTTGATTATGTTATTAATGCAGTAGGAATTATTGTCCCATTTGTCTTGCGAGATCCCACTATTACATTTTTTATTAATGGTACCCTGCCTCATATTTTAGCAAGGATTTTCAGGGATAAGTTAATTCACATAACTACTGATTGTGTCTATAACGGCAAGGAAGGATTTCCATATGATGAAAATTCTCCCAAAACACCGGTTGATATTTACGGTCTTTCCAAGAGCTTAGGCGAACCAACAGCTTGTTTGACTTTAAGAACTTCCATCATAGGTCGAGAGTTGGATGGATTTACTGGACTTTTAGAATGGTTTTTACAACAAAAGGGTAAAGCAATAACTGGTTTTGCTAATCATTTTTGGAATGGCATTACCACAAAACAGTTTGGCAAGATTTGTGAGCAGATTATACAAAATCCGGACCGCTTTCCGAAAAGCGGGCTTTTTCATATTTTTTCAACTATCGTTTCAAAATATGAGATGCTTTTAAAGTTTAAAGAAAAATATAATGTCGATTGTAAAATTGAAGAAGACCAAAAGCAGAAACTAAACCGGACTCTAAAAACTATTCACGATCTAAACTCAAAACTTCAAATCCCATCTTTTGATGAAATGTTAAAAGACTTGTAAACGAAAAAATTTTTACTTTAAAGAAAATGAAAATTTTATTAATTAATCCACCAAGATTTAATATATTTTAAAATCCATAAAATATTTAAAATGAATAAAGTAATTAAATTAATTTTATTTTCTTTTGGCCTTTTATTTTTATTTGGCTTAATATACCGAGTCGGCTTTTATGGGATTATTGAAATTATTACTAAAGCAAAGTTATCCTTTTTATTTTTAGGAGTTTTAGTTTATCTAATATTAATTTTTACACGATCCCTCAAATGGTTTTTATTAGTCAGAATAATTGGAGATGGAACAAAGTATAGACAATTTCTTCCGCTTTATTTAGTAAATTCTTTAATGGGCAATATAACGCCCTTTAAGTCTGGAGAAACAATCACCCCATTTCTTTTCAAAAAATATTTGAAAATCCCTGTTGGTCAGGGATTTTCTATTGTTATTTTAGATAGACTTTTTGAACTGATAATATTCATCATAATTTTAGTTTTAGCTGTCTTTTATACGTTAAATCGGGGAATTCAAAATAGTTTAATTTTATCTATTTTTCAAGGAATACTCGTTGCCCTTTTTTTATTGTTGGCTATTTTAATTATTTTGGTTGCCTCCAAAAGAATTACTCTAAAAATAATTAAGTTATTTAATTTTTTTAGAAGATACTCATTGGGTAAAAAGATTTTAGAATTTGCCGAGAAAGAATTAGATGCTTTTTATGGTATTTTGCCCTTATTTAAAGATAAGGGGATATACAAGTTTATGATACCACTAACTTTACTGGGCTGGTTTTTTGAGATTTTAGCTTCTTATTTGGTATTTAGTTCAGTCCTCCCTATTTTATTCATAGATATTGCGACTGCTCAAATTATTGTTATGGCAGCGACTTTTGTTACTTTTATTCCTGGTGGGGTAGGAATAGCAGAGATTGGCGTGGTTTATATTTTGGGTTTATTTGGTTATTCTCTCGCCCTAGCCGCAAGTGGAGTATTATTGGTTAGATTATTCTTGACCAGTACTCTATTAATCTCGGGTTTAATCGGGTTCCTTTTGGTAAGGGAAAGAAGAGATGGTTTATTTAAGAAAGGTACCGGATAAAAGAGGAATATTCTCGGCTTTGGGTTTAAGTATTTTATCTAAAGAAGTAAAAGATTAAAAAATGAAAATTTTATTAATAAATCCACCTAGTGAATTAAAAACGCCGGTTTTGCCTTTGGGGCTGGCCTATATTGCCGCTTACCTTGTTAATAATAAAATCAATGTTTCAGTTATTGATGCTTTGGCGGAAAATATCAGTTTTCAAGAACTGAAAGATAAGCTTTCTCGAAGCAAAGCCGATATAATTGGTATTTATATGGTTAGCCCGCGTTACGATGAAGCAAAAACAACTATTGAGATTTGCCGACAGGTCTTGCCTAGTTCTGTGATTATCGCAGGAGGGCCGCATCCTTCTGCTGTTCCCATTGAAACCCTGAAAGAAATACCGCAGTTGAACATTTGCGCCGTTGGCGAAGGAGAAATAACGATGCTTGAACTGATCAAATGTTTTCAAAACGGTTCTAATTTTTCAACCGTTGACGGCATAGCGTTCAGAGAAAAAAATACGGGGAAAATAATAATTACCAAGCCGCGAGATTTTATAAAAAATTTAGATATTTTACCTTTTCCGGCTCGCCATCTCTTCCCTATAAAAAAATATAAAACCCACTCCCCTTATGGCAGGAAAAATCCTTATTTTTCCATGATTACTTCAAGAGGATGTCCATTTCAATGCGCTTATTGTTCCAAAGACGTGTTTAAAGAGAATTTTCGCGCCCTTTCAGCAAAACGCGTCTGCGACGAAATTGAAAATTTGATTAAACAATATAACGTGCGGGAAATCCATTTCTACGACGATGATTTTACAATGGATATAAAAAGGGCCGAAGAAATCTGCGACGAGATCATCAGGAGAAAAATCAAAATTATCTGGTCCTGTACTACAAGAGTGAATCTGGTTAACGAGCGCCTTCTTAAAAAAATGAAAGAGGCCGGTTGCTGGCTGATTTCCTATGGCGTGGAATCAGGGAACCAAAAAATCTTGGATTCAATCAAAAAAGGCATCACTATTAAACAAATCGTTTCCGCCTTTGAATTAACCAGAAAAATCGGCATCTCAACCCTTGCCTTTTTTATGCTGGGTCTTCCCGGAGAAACGTCGGAAACCATAAAAGAATCAATTGAATTAGCAAAGAAATTAAAACCGAATTTTGTAAGCTGGGGAATACTAATTGTTTATCCCGGAAGCGGTTTTTTTAAGTCGGTTCGGGACGGAACTTATAAAGGCAGATTGAGAGTTCTTAACAGGAAAGAGAGTCTTACTAGTACTTTCTCCGAAAAAGGAAATTATCTTGTTTTTGAAGATAATCTGACCTTTGAACAATTAAGGGAAGAAATTAAAAAAGCCAACAGATCATTTTATCTGCGGCCCGCGTATATTTTTCAAACATTAAAAAACATACGGTCATTTTCCAGCTTTATTCATTATTTGAAGGGATTTACAGAGGTATTAAAATCAGTTTTCAATATTTAGGTTTGAGTACGGCGTTTCTTTTTGAAGATTTCAGAAAGAAGAATGTCAGTTCCGCTCAAAATGCCAATTGACCAGGCAACTGTTCTAAATGCGAATAACGGCAAGAAAAGGAGGCAGTAAGCAAGAGGCGGTTTTATTTCAATTATATTTTTAAGATAGATTAAAAGAATCGCAGCAGACATTATTGCAGCAGGATAAAAAAAGATTGCGTTAAAAAAAGAAATCAGCAGAAAAAACAAAGTGCCAAAGAATAGAGGAATTTGAATGGTCATACTAAATGTTGTTATAGGGTCTGAAATGGCCCTTTTTTTGTGTTTAAATATTAATCTAACGCCCCATTTTGCGTATTCTTTTTGCTGGTTAAAATAATTTTTCCACGAGCTTCTGTGATAATGCCAGATTAATGCCTTGGGGCAATATTTCATTTTACCGAATTTAATTAATCTAAAGCCGAAATCTGTTTCTACGTCCACTAGTTGTTGTTCATCAAATTTGACTTTTTTAGCTATTTTTGTTTTTAAACACAAATTCATTGTTGGCGCCCTGACAATATATTGGGGAAAGCGTTTGAATCTGTTTTCTAATTCCAGTCCGATCACCTTTTGGAGAGCAGAAACATTTTCTGGCGTTCCGCAATAACCGGCAGTGGCAATGACATTATTTTCCTCAAAGCCCTTGGTTAGCTCATTTATCCATTCCGGGTCAACAACACAGTCCGCGTCTGTCAAAACAGTGTATTCGGTTTGGATATTATTTAAAGCCCAGTTAAGGCGCCAGGAAAGTCCGGTTTTGGGAAACTGGCGTAAATTTATTTTGCCTTGATATTCCTTTAAAGTTTCGTAAGTGCCGTCGGTTGAGCCGCCGTCAACAATGATAATGCGATTCGGGGCAGGGTCGAGCTTTAATAACGATTCTACACAAGCTTTTATGGTGTCTTTTTTATTCAAAACAGCCACCAAAATTGTTATGTTGTCTTTTGTGCTCATTAGCTTTTTACCACTAAAATTATTCCTAGAATAATAATTAGTGTTCCTAAAATCCGCAAAGTATTAATATTTTCTTTATATTTAATAATGCTTTTTATTTTTTATTTGAATTTTTTTCGTTCTCAAGCCAATAGGAATAATGCACATAGCCGTTTTCGCTTTTGTCCAGTCCTTCAAAATATTTATCCATAAAGAACTTTTCTTCGGTTACCAGGCAGCGCGGGTGAATATGATCAAACCATCTAAGTTTTGTTGCCCGTTCGTGAATGTCTTGAAGCGATTCTTTTTTAAGATTTCCAAAAAAAGTATGATTGAACGGACAGGCCAGAACGTCACCCCAAGGATTAATATAAAAATGTTCTTTGGCACCTGGGCAGCCGTAGCGGCCGTTATAATTAAAATTTAGGTGTCGGTTAAGATAAGGGGAGAGTGGGACAATGTTTTTATTGTAGTATTCTATATCTTTTGAAGATAGCATTAAATTACGATATTCTTTCCATTTTCCCAAGGCGCAGCCAAAAATAATGTTTAATAATATCCCGTGTTTATCGCAAAACTCTATAAGTTTTTTAAACCCTCCCGAATAAAGATTTAGTTTTGATAGAGTTATATTAATACCAACCTGTATTCTTTTATTTTTTAAAGCAAGATTTACAGCCTTCATCGTTGCCTCAAATCCCCCGGACCTATTTATATTTTTATCATGTTCTTCGGCAATTCCGCTTTCCAGGCTAAACAACATTTTATTTACTCCCAAATGCACCAATTCTTTTATTCTATCTTCGGTTACCAGCGTTCCGTTGGTCGTTATAGTAATAAAATGTCTTTTGGGCTTAAATGCTTTTATGATTTCTTTAAAATCTTTGTGGAGCCATATTTCTCCTCCCTGGAAACCAAATGAGATAGCACCCATTTTTATTGCTTGTTTGGCAATTCTTTTGTAATCTTCCACGGTTAAATATGGCTCTTGTTTTCTTTTTTTGAGCATTTCCTGCGTAAAGCAAAAAGGGCAATTATAATTGCAGGAATAAGTAATTGCCAAGCACAAAGAATGGAGCATAAAGCCTTTATTGAGGCCAAGTTTATGGAGAATTACGTTTTTTGTTGCTTTTAATAAATAGCGCGGCCTTCTCCATGAAACCGCAAATTTTATAAGAAAACGTGTTCTTTTAATTTTGTAGATAAACTTATTCATATTTTTTAAGCGAGAGCTCTAAGTATTTGGGAAAGGTCCCTAATGCCTAGCGTCTAATTTTAATTCTTTTGCAAAATCTATGGGTTTTTTTGCATGGTTTTTTTATTGTCGCCTAGTGGACCAAAAGAACTTTTGTCATTTGTATTGTTTTTTTAAATTTGCCCTTATCAAAAATTAAGAATTTTCCAATTTTAATTAAAATTTCTCTTAATGGCGTTTCTAGTAGTGGCGAAACAATAGAGTAAAAAGGAGACCAAAACGGGTATTTTGTTTTTATATATTTTTTCATAGCAAAGTTCATAAATTTCCGATGTCCAGCGATGATTTCTTTTTCTGAAATTGTCGGGAGGTTTAAAATTGAAGCGCTCTTCTCATCTAAATAACTTGAGGAAAAATGATTAAAATCTTTATTAAGAAATCCTTTTTCTTCACATAATTTGTAAAGTTGAGTACCGGGATACGGCGAGAAAATAGAACAAGCCAGCCAATCCGGATTTAATTTTTTGTTAAAGTCCAATGTTTTTTGAGCCATTTGCGTGGTTTCTCCGGGGATGCCAATCATATTTAATGAGCACAATTTAATCTTGAATTTTTCTAATAGTTTTTTTGTCTCTAGTATTTTCTCGTTGCTGATATGTTTGTTTAAAACAGTTTTTCTTAATTGCTCATCGCCGCTTTCAACTCCTATCGTAATACTAATGCAGCCTGCTTGTTTTAATAAACGCGCAGTTTCTTCATCAACGTGTTCAACGCGAGCGCTGATATGGAATGGAATATGATAATTTTTTGCATATTTGTCAGCAAATTCTCTAAACCACTCTTTATTAAGTAAGAACATATCGTCCTGAAAATGGATTTCTTTAACTTTATATTTTTGCAGAATAATATTTAATTCCCTAAGGACGTTATCTACGCTTCTAAGTCGTATAAATTGTCCATTATCCTTATAAAGTTCGCGCAGCGCAGAGTTACAGCAGTAAGGACAATTATATGGGCAGCCGCGGCCAACGGCTATATCTAGGCGGTAACCATTATTTTTCAAAATTTCTTCTTGATAAATAAATTCTCGATCAACAAATGGTAGAGAATCTAAATCTCCAATTAATTTACGTAAAGGATTTTTAATAATTTCCCCGTTTTTCTTTTTAACCCAAAGATTAGAAATTTGGCTGTAGTCTTTGTCTTTTTCTAGGGCATTTATCAATTCCAAGATAGCGAATTCTCCTTCTCCTCTGCAGACTATGTCTACGGCTGGATTTGAAATTACGCTCTCAGGAGCTAGGGTTGGATGAAATCCGCCAAAGATAATGGGAATATTTTTAACCTGCTTTAAAAGCTCAGCATATTTTATGGCATATTGATATTGATGAGTTGTTGTTGAAAAGCCTACCAAATTCGGATTATATTCACGGATTTTTGATAAAAATTCTTTTTCTGAGAATTTGTCTGGTTTAAATAACAAAGCTTCATGACCAGCATTTTTTAAAATTGCTGAAATTAAAGAGATGCCCATATTTACCTCATATCGGGCATTGCTTTCAATATCTGGCCAGACAATTAGTATTTTCATTTATTTTTGCGCCTTAATTATAAAATATATTCTGCCAAGATGTGGTAGATATTGGGTGGTTTTATTTAACATCTTTATTCTCATTGTCATTCCGGCCAAGATACTGCCGCAGAGCGATACGGAGACATTTTTGTAGCCGGCATTCACAAATATATCGTGCCATTGTTTTTTGGATAGCCAAGCCTCAAAAGGACGGTTTTCAACAGGACTTAATGCATAATAAACTAGTTTGTAAAGCAGAGAACCGCTTGGAACTTTTACCACCATCCAGCCATTTGGTTTAAGAACCCTTTTCATTTCTTTAGCAACACGAGGGATGTCAAGATGTTCGATAACGCCATCTGAAAATATCAAATCAAATGTGTTATCAGGGTATGGAATATCATAAATATCTACAAGTTGAGTGGGTATTTCAAGGTTATAGAGCCGTTTGCCTTTTGTTTTAGTTAGTTTTAGGGCCTTTTCGGAGAAATCAGAAGCAATGCAATTTCGACCATTAGCCAATAATTCAATGGCATAGGTGCCGCTACCGCAACCTAATTCAATGCAATTTGACTTTTCATCAGTTAATTCTAAAAGCAAACGAACGACTTCTGGATAGGCCGTATTAATTTCTTTCAACCTTTCGATTGTTGGCTGGGCGCCCCAATGTTTTTCCCATCCTTGTTTTGTATTCATTAGGGTAGTTTATTTACTCTCTATATCCTTTAAATGAAGAGCATTAATTACTATTTCTATTCCCCTAAATAAAACTTTGAAACTTTCAAAATTTGTTAGTCTCTTAAATAAATAGCCTGGTCGGAGATAAAAATCCCTATAAGCTTTTCTGTAGAGGCGGTCTATTTGGCTTTTGGATAAATTCTTCCATTCAAATGCTGCCCCTGCATACCTGTTTAAATCACTCCATTTTTTAGTTAGTAATCTGCCCTCTTGTATAGCTTGCTGGCGAAGAACGGTGCCAGGATAAGGAGTAGCGATTGAAAAAAAAGCATAATCTAATTTTAATTTCTTGGCAAAGTTAATTGTATCATTAATGGTTTCTTCCGTTTCTCCGTAATTTCCTACCATGAACAAACCGCCGACCACCATCTTGGCTTTTTTTACCATAACAACTGCTTTTTCAACCATTGCTAAGGTAATATCTTTTTGGATATTGTTAAGAATTTGCTGATTTCCAGATTCAATGCCTAAGTATGTCCTATAACATCCGGCTTCCCTCATTAAATACAGAAATTCTTGATCCAAATTATTAACTCGCATTCCTTGGGCACAAGCCCAAGGAAGATTAACCTTTCTTTTAATTAATAATTCGCATATGGCAATGGCCCGTTTTTTATCGGCGTTAAAATTATCATCAACTGTATGAAATTCTTTAATTCCGTATCTGTCTTTAAGAAATTCTATCTCTTCAACGACATTTTCCGGACTTCTTGTTCTAAGTTCTTTTCCAAAAATTCCATGATAGCAAAAAGTACAACGGTAAGGACAGCCTCTAGAAGTAAGAATCCGAGCCACCGGCTTCTTTCTATAGGAGTCGGGTTTATATAATTGAGGGAAGGGAAACAAATGCCTGGCTGGAAACGGCAAATCGTCAAGATTGGCTATATTTTCTCGGCGTGGAGTTATAATAACTCTTCCATCTTCTTTATAGGCAATCCCCTTTACATTTTTCAACGAACTATTTTTTTGCCTTGAAACAGCTATTTCTTTCATTGTTTCTTCGCCTTCTCCTATAACCACTATATCAACAAATAATTTCTGAATACTCTCTTCGGGTAAAATAGTTGGATGCGGTCCCCCCAAAATTATTGTAGCATTGGGTAGTACCAGTTTGCACATTTTGGCAATTTCCCAGACATATTCTATGCCACCAGTCATTGCTGTTAAACCGATAATATCAGGACTCATTCTTTTAACCGTGTTTATCAAGCAATTGTCTTCCATTTGTAGTGCATTGGCATCAATTACTTTTACATCAAAGGAATTTTTTTCCAAAACAGCGGATAAATAAGCAAGGCCGAGAGGTAAAAATTTAACTCTGTCGTTTTTGACTCTTGAGTTGATTAGTAAAATTTTAGGGTCCATATTTACAAATATCTAAAATCTTTTTTCTTTAATTTTATTGGCAAATGATTCCATAGGATTCTCAACTAATTGACTGTCAAATATCTCTGGAGAAAAACCAGCCTTCTCTAAAGGGGCAGCCAAATAACATAATCCTATCGGAAACTCGGTATCTTCGCTTGATGAATAATTTTTAATATTGCGTGGCGTAGGAGATAATACTAAAAGTATTTTCATAATTGTTAATTTCTATTTTAGAGTCTTATTAATTGTTTCAAGAAAATAGCGAGTAATAATATGGGCAAGGATAAGATGAACGTCTTCCACAACATCGTATTTATTTGCTTTGACGATAATGCTGATTTTGGATATCTTTGCCAATGTCCCGCCGTCAAATCCGGTCAAGCCGATAGTGATTGCCTTATGGTTTTTTGCCACCTTAATAGCATTTAAAACATTAGGAGAGTTGCCACTAGCGCTGATTCCGATAACTATATCTCCTTTATTTACTAAGTTTTTAAGTTGTTCAGAAAAAATGTGATTATAGCCGACATCGTTGCTCCACGCGGTCATAGTCGCTACATTATCGGTAAGCGACGTTACTTTAAATCTTTTGATTTTTTTACTAACTTTTGGCCGCAAAGTGCCCTTGCCAAGATCGCAGGCGAAATGGGAGGCGGTGGCTGCGCTGCCGCCATTGCCTAAAATAAAAATGTGACTATTGTTTTTGTAGGCGCTATGGATTATTTCAACAATTTGTTCTATTTTTTTGAGGTCAATGCTATCCAGGATTTGTTTAATTTCAGCAAAATATTTTTTTACGTGTTGTTGAACCATATTCCAAATTTATAAGTTATCGTAATTATTATATATTATTTTTGATCCTTCGCTTTCAAACCCAAATTTTGTTTCTTCTAAGTCGGATGAGTCGGATAAGGCTTGACGTACTTTTTCCTGTTTTTCTTTTGGGCAATAAAAAAGAAGAAAGCCGCCGCCTCCGGCGCCGCAGATTTTTCCGCCAATAGCGCCGTTTTCAATGGCCTTTTCATAGAAATAATCAATTTTTGGGTTGGTTATTCCCTCGGCTAATTGTTTTTTTTCAAGCCAATTTTTGTGCAATAGCTCGCCGAATTTATCCAATTGGTTATTGGACAAATGTTCTGCCATTTTTTCGGCCATAATTCTCATTTTTAAAAGAGAGTCAAGCTTGTTTTTTGTGTTTGCTTTTTGGTGTTTTAATATAGAGCCGGATTCTCTTGTTTTGCCCGTGTAAAATAATATTAAATCAGAGTCAAGTTCCGATCTTTTTTCATGGCTAATTGGTATTTCGGATATTTCTACTTTTTCGTTTTTATGGAATACAATGGTTTTCAACCCGCCATAAGCGGCAATGTATTGGTCTTGTTTACCTATGGGCTTTCCCAAAATTTCTATTTCTATTTGGCAGGCTTTTCTGGCAAGGTCTTCAGGGGAGTGGTGTTCGCCTTTGTAGGCGTATAAAGCGTTGAGAAGACCGACGATAAAACTGCTTGAAGAACCCAAACCAGTGCCTTTCGCCGGCACGTCAGACATTGAAACAATTTCAACGCCCGATACGCCGGTTAGTTTCATCGCTTCCCTGATAAGGTCGTTTTTTATTTTATTTACGTCTTTGCCTTCTTCAACGCGGGAGTATTTTAATAAGAATTTACTTCCGTCAAAGTGTTTATGGATACAGATATAGATGTATTTATTTATAGCCGTGCTCACAACCATTCCAGGATGATGCTCGTAAAAAGCCCTTAAATCGGTTCCTCCGCCGACGAAACTTATTCTTAGGGGCGATTTTGAAATTATCATATTTGTTTAATTTTTTATTACCAATTTAACCGCCGAATATAAATCATTTGCTTTTTTTGTTGGTTTAATTCGGCATTTTTCAAATTTTTCTTGATTCTTTTTAACTAATATTGTTTTTACTTTAGCGTTAGCCCCAGCAATTATATCTCGTTCAGAATTACCAATAGTCCAGGATTTAGTCAAGTCAATATTAAGATCCTTTTGGGCTTTTTTAATCATGCCCGGTTGGGGTTTACGGCAGTCGCATTGGATTGTGTATTTGGGGTTTTCTCCGGGATAGCCCTTGTCTGGATGATGCGGGCAGAAGTAAATGCCATCCAGCTTAGTGCCTTTTTTGCCGAGCAGAGTTTCCATTTTTTTATTAATTTCTTTAACATCCTCGATATTAAGGAGTCCCTTGGCTACCATCGGCTGGTTCGAAATTGATATGGCAAGATATTCGGATGAGTTTATTAATTTTATAGCTTCTGCGATTTTTGGCAAGAGCCGGAAATCTTTTATTTTCGCCAGATTTCCCGGGTCATAATTTATTGTTCCATCGCGGTCCAAAAAAATGGCTCGTCTTTTGTTTTTCATATTCAATCTTTTAATTTTACCGGCGAGGCAATCTTTTGTTACTTGTTTAAAGCGTTTTGGCGTGCCCATATCCTTTATATATTCAGGCGTATTGTAGCCGAAGATTCGTTCTCGGCCGATTGTTTTTGAAAGTATATGTTTGGCCAAATCCAATTCCAGCCCTTTTTTAGATTTAATGTATTTAAATATGTCGGGTGAAAAAATATAAATGCCCGCATTAACCAGATTTTTACAATATTTATTTGAAGGATGAGGTTTTGAATGAAGGGCGACAATTTCTTGGTTATCGTTTGTTTCAACCAAATCGCTGTCGTAGGGATGGTCATTCGGGTGAATGATCAGAGTGCACGAGCTATTTTTCTTTTTATGAAAATTAATCAGTCTTTTTAAGTCAATATCAAGCATAGTATCGCCATAGAACACAAGAAAGTCGCCTGAGAGTTTTTTTTCAGCTAATTTAAGGCGGTCGGCATTACCGATTGCGGGATCGGATTTTATGTAAGTAATTTTTACGCCAAAGCGCTGGCCATTCTTAAAATATTTTTCAATAACTTCGGCAAGATATCCCGTTAATATAATAATATCTTTTAAGCCATATCTTTTTAGAAGTCGGATTTGATGTTCTAATATCGGCAACCCGCCAATTTTTATCATTGGTTTCGGAATGTTTCTGGTTATTTTCCCGAGGCGCTTGCCCTTGCCGCCAGCGATTATAATTGCTTTCATCATACCCTATAAATATTTGAAAAAAGTCTTCGCGGCCTTCAGTGTTCTTGCAATTTCTCTGGGGTTTAAAATAATGTTTTTTATTTTCATCAGTATATAGGAAAATCTTAAGTAGTATTTTCGAGTCGCATGGTCACAGAAATCCAACACCTCTTTGGAATTAAGTTGAGGTTGATTCAAAAGAGAAATATATATTCCTTCATTATCAAGCCATTGCTGATAGTCAGAGGTATTGAGGTATTTGTTTTCTTTTGCCCATTGATAGGCTTCTGTTCCTGGATAAACAATTAAGGGATAGAATTGAATACTATCACAATTCAACTCCTTGGCTAATTTTAAAGTTTCTTCTAATGTTTCTTTTGTTTCGCCGGGATTTCCAGCCATAAAACAGCCATGGACCAGAAGCCTTGTTCTTTTTGCATTTTTAACAAATTCTCTAATCTGTTCTACTTTTATTCCTTTATGAATATTATTTAAAATTTGTTGATTGGCGCTCTCAAAACCCACTGTAAGTAAATGACAGCCAGCTTTTTTCATCCATTTCATTGTTTCCAAGTCCAGATCAGCTCTAACATTACAGTACCATTTTATTTTAATATTTTTTTTGATAATTAGCTGACATATTCTAATAGCTCGTTGACTGTCAGCGGTGAAGGTGTCATCTTCTATGCCTATTTCTTTTACTTCTGGGAGATTTTTAACAATATACTCAAATTCATCTACTACATTTTCAGGACTTCTTAATCGATATTTTCTGCTGTGGAAAGTTTGAGGATAAAGACAAAAAAAACATCTATGGGGACAACCTCTTCCCGTAATAATCATTACCATTGGATAGTCAGAAGCGGCAAAGAAATATTTTTTGATATTAAAGTATTTTTTATAAACTTGACTGACAAAAGGAATTTCATCAAGATTTTCGATTAAGGGTTGGGGCTGATTGCGGACTATTTCATTGCCTTTTTTAAAGATTAGGCCTTTAACATTTTCTAAATTTCCATTTTTATCTAAACAATAAGCAAGGTCTCGAAGCGTATAATCATATTCACCTTTTGCTACGGCATCTAATTTATCGCTTAATTTTAGGGTTTCTTCGGGTAGGGCAGAGGGGTGGGTGCCCACAAGCACAATATACGCACTAGGTAACCATTCTTTTAATAGTTCAGCTACTTTCACGTCATTATATATACTTGGCGTAGAGGTATCCGTTACTATCAGTTTTGGATTAAACGAAATAATTTTTTGGGTAATATCTGATAGATTTTTTTCTTCTGCAGGAGCGTCTATCATTAAAACATTAAATCCTGCCTTATCAAGTACGCCGGCGGCATAAGCCAACCAGAATGGATAATAAATGGTTCCGCCTCGGGTTATGGCCGGACTGCGCGAGGTTCTGGAAAATTTTCCCTTAAAAGGAGGATTAAGAAACAGTATTTTCATATCAAGATTATTTTTGTTTAGAGTTGATGGTTATTTCTCTAATAATTTTCGTAATTTCAGATTCAATCTTCTCAAGTTTCAAAAATAATCTAAATACTGAATAGAAAAGTAATACTATTGAGAAATAAACAATTACATCCGTGCCTCTGCCCACTCCAAGTATTTGGGCAAAAAAAGTAGTGGTTTTGGGCAGTAGCACAATCACACTGATTGCCACCCAAAGGATCAGCCAGAGCAGCAATCCCTTTAAAGAGATATTCTTTCTTTTGTAGCTTAGTATGATATTGATAACCACGAATAGAGAGAAGGCGATTATTAAAAATTGAATAAGCATATTTTATTTAAATAGTTTAAGAATTATTAATTTAATCAAAGTTTTTAATCCAAGAATAAAATTTTGTCCTTTAGCGAGAGAATACTTAGTATAAACAGTCTCAATTGGCACCTCAATAAATTTTAAATTATGAGCTTTTATCTCTTTAATTATCTCCGAAGAAACCTCCATAGAGTTAGTTTTAAGATTTAAAAGTTGGGCAGTTTTTCTATTGAAGCATCGCAGGCCTGACTGACTATCCGTTGTCTTAATGCCGAATAGGAAGCGGGTGATAAAATTAGCCAAATGGTTTGCCATTTTTCTGGAAAGAGGCATCCCAAAAGGATTTAGCAGGCGAGAACCGATTACAATATCAGCCACCCCATTTTTTATGGGATCGACCATTTTGGGAATATCCTGAGCCTTATGTTGACCGTCAGCATCAAATGTTAAAAAAATATCACCATGCTTCAGCAGGGCCCCCTTGATTCCCGTTGTCAGTGCCCCGCCCAAGCCCCTGTTGATTATGTGATGATAAACAATAACTCTTTCTTTTTTTGCGATTTCATAAGTTTTATCTATTGAGCCATCATCTACTACAATAATATTGTTAACATATTTTTTGACTTCTTGAATAACTTGACCAATAGCTTTTTCTTCATTATAAGCCGGGATTACTATAAATATTTTTTTGCTTTTTGATGATTTTTGATTTATACTAACCATATAGAATAATGTTTAAATCTCATTATAAGGATACAATATAAAGAGTTTTTTGTCTACCCTATTTTTATGCAAACAATAAAAGAAAATAGATATTTTTTAATTATACTTTTAGGATTAGTTTTGCTGAACGCTTTAGTTTGGAACTGGGGTGATTTTGGCGTTGAGCGTAAGTTGTTTGAGGATGGAACTTATACGGATGATGGGGCTCTTTATGACAAAATCGCTCGAAACATAATTGAGAGGGGAGTATTTAGCGATGATGATTCTGTAAAAAAAAGCCAGACCGAGCCACTATATCCGTTAATTATTGCTGGGGTTTATAAATTATTTGGACCGCAACAAGATGCGTTAAGAATTCTTAATTTAATAATTTTTTGTATTTCGGCAATTTTGTTTTATTTTCTCGCCCGATCTTTACTTGGATATGAAAAAATTGCTAGGGTTTCGGCAATTATTTTTGCTTTTTGTTATCCTTTAGTGGATGAAGTTGGGCAAATACATCGTGAAGTGATTTTTATTTTTTTGATTTTGCTTTTGGCTTGGTTTATTTATAAGGGCCAAAGAACTGGTGAGAAAAAATGGTTTTTTGTTTCTGGTATTATATTGGGCCTTGCAATCTTACTCAATGCTATTGTTCAGTTGCTCCCCTTATTCATTTTAGCCTGGTTTGTTTATTTCCATAGAAAGCAGTTTAAAACATTATTTTTTTGGAAGCGGGTTATTCTGTTTATGTTGGGACTGTTAATTATTGTTACTCCCTGGATAATGCGAGATTTTTTTAAAGAAGGAAAACTTGAATCCGTAACACCAAAAGGAGGATTAATGTTGTTTCGGCGGGTTGAAATAATGGATGGTGTTAAAAATAATTTTTGGTCTCATCTAATTGGTCAGACAACAGGATATTACTTTGTTCAAAAATTTGATCCAGATGTTGATATTAGGAAATTGCAGGAACATTCTTTAGTTGTTGATTTGGCGAAAAAAATCAGAAATTCTGACAAAGAATATCAGGATGTCGAAGGTCAACTAATTAAGAATGCTTTAAAGGAAATCATTAATAATCCCGGATTGTTGGTTGCCGCTTCATTATTGGATTTTATAAGACTTAATAGTCCTGTTTTGCCCTATGTTTCTATTTTGCCAGTGAAAACTTTTTCGACAAAGGAAGTTGATATTTTATTCGCCCAAGGGCGTTGGAATCATGTACCAAATTATATCAAAGCCTCATTTCTTATATTTGTTCGTTTAGCTTGGTTATTATTTTTTACTTTGGTTATTTATGGGGTTATAAAATCCAAAAACAAATTATCTGTTTTGGGCCCCATTTTATTGTTAATAATTTATTTTAATTTATTTTATAGTTTAATTCACGGCATTCCGCGTTATGCTTATCCTATTTATCCTTTTTATATTATGTTTTTTGTGGCGGGGGGTTTTGCTTTATATACAAAGTTTTTTCGCCGTAATAGTCATCATACTGGTCAAGCCAAACTTAGCCAAGAGATGACCCAGGGGTCGAAATAGCCAGCAGAATAGATAAGAAAGAATAAAATTCGTTTTATCGTTTTTACACTTAAAAACATAATTCAGTGTTTTTAAAAATATTTTCGGATTAGGGTCGAATTCAATCTTTTGTGTTTTGAAACCAGCTTTTTCCAGAAGTTGATTTATTGTTTTAGGAGTAAAATGATAAAGATGGCGAGGGCAGTCAAGACCAAACCATTTATTTTTGAATATTTTTGCTGATAAACTATGAAAATTTGGACCGTAAATAATTATTTTTCCGTTTGGTTTTAGAAGTTTTTTTAATTGTTGCAGGATTTTAAGGGGATTATTAAGGTGTTCTAAACTATTATTCAAATTTATAATATCGAAATAATTAAATTTGTAGTTTGCGTCTTCAAGTTTTCCGCAAAAAATATTTAGTCCTTCTTTTTGAGATTGCTTACAGGCATATTCGTTTATATCTAGACCACACAATACCCAATTGGGGCGGTTTTTTTTAATTTCTAATAATTGATTTCCGCTTCCGCAGCCAAAATCTAAAAAATATAACTTACTTTTGTCTTCTTTGTGGTTTACTTTTTTCTTATGTGAAGATGCGTTTATTTTTTGGGGTTGATACGCTTTATAATTGGAGGGATAATATTTTTTCAATTCTTCAAGGGTGGGCTGAGGATTTAAATAGACTAGACTACAATTAAGACATTGGACAATATTAAATTTAGTACTGTCTATCTTATAAAGTAAATCTTTGCCGGTGAATAATCTCTTTGTTTTGTCTTGATTGCAAATATTGCATTTGATTTGATTCATACAGATTATTTTGTTTTTTTAAGTTTAAACAACGAAAAAGCTATTCCTAAACTGATAAATCTTGCAAGCACCCTCGCAATAATTGCGCCCCAGAGGCCATAAAAATAGATGAATAAAAGTAAAACAATTATTTGAATAATAGAGCTATAAATATTGAGTTGATATAGTTCTTTTTTTGCTGATTTAGATTGCAAGGCAGCAATAGGAAGCATTACCGTTATCGCGATTAAAGAAATAGCATAAATTTGGGAATAAGATACTGATTTAAGATATTGCGGGAAAAATATTTTGAAAACAAAAGGAGCAATAAATATATAAATAATAACTATAATAAATATCGTTAATCCAAGTTTTAGTATTTTTTTAAAAATAGTCTTTTTGATTTCCTCGGTTGTTCTTTGCGAGAATTTTGGCAGGGCTAAAAGATGGATGTTTTTGAATAATCCCTTTATTTGATCTATTGGCACGACAGCAAATGCGTAAATTGCTAATTCGATGGCTCCCAAATAGTGAAAAATTAAAATTTTATCTATTTGGCTTGCTATTGCATCAAAGACCCCCATCAAACTCAAGTGTTTGCCATAGGAGATTGTTTTTGAATCTTCTTTTTTATTGGGTCGGAATTTTTTGAGAGTAATTTTTAAGAAAATAAAACGAAGCAGTGTATGAGGAATGAAGTAGACAAAGATGATAAGAAAAATATTATTAGTTAAAAAAAGCGTGACCATCATTGCTGCTACGGCAATAACTTGGGTAATAATATCGTATTTTGTAGAAATTTTAAAAAGCTTCCTACCATTTAACAAGGAACTATAAACAACAAGAGAATCCATAAAGGGCAAGAAGATTGCTGCAATCAGAAAACATAAAGTTAAAGTAGTATCACCTTGAAAATAATAATAGCCAGCTAAAATAATGCTGGTTAATCCTCCCCACAATCCCCATTTAACTTTGGTTTTTAAAGCAGGAATAAGAGAACCCTCATAGCCACGGGCAACTGCTTGAATAACCGCGGTATTTATGCCGGAAAGGGTGGGGATAGCCAATAAACCGGTCAATGACAAAATATATTTATAAATACCGTAAGTTTCCTTTGATAATAAATTAGCAAATGCGATTGCCAATAAAAAGGAGGCAATCGTAGAAATGATTTGCCCAAAAGTTAACCAAAAGCCACCTTCTGCTAAATACACCATATCTGTTTTGGTGTATTTTTGACTCCAGCGTAGCAGATTGTAAATTTTTGATTTTATTTTCTGCATCATCTACCTCCTCCTTTGAGTATAATGTTAATTGTTTTTAAGATAATGCTTAAGTCAAAAATAAATGAACGGTTTTTAATATAATAAAGATCATATTGGACTTTTTCAAAATTATCCGCAACCGAAGAACCATATCCATATTTTATCTGCGCCCAACCAGAAAGACCGGGCTTGATAAGGTATCTTTCTTGGTAAAATGGGATATGGGTTTTTAATTCCTGATGGAATTCTGGCCTCTCTGCTCTTGGTCCGACAAGGCTCATGTCGCCTCTGATAATACTCCATAATTGCGGAAGTTCATCTGAGCGAGTCTTTCTTAGAAACTTGCCGAAATTAGTTGCTCGAGGATCATTTTCCTCTGCCATTTTTGGTCCAGTAAGTTTTTCACAGCCCCCATTTTGATCATTGGCATACATTGAGCGAAACTTAACAACTCTGAACGGTTTTCCTCCTTGACCTATTCTGGTTTGTCGATAAAAAACAGGTCCCTTTGATCCCAGTTTAATGATAAGAGCAATAATTGGCCAGAATAACAGAGATAAGGTTAACAAAATAGAAGCAAGAAAAAAATCAAAAATTCTTTTAAATGTTTCATAGGCTTGTTTATTTTTTTGAGAAATATTTTCCAAAAACCATACTTGATTTATGGCTGCTAATGGTATTTTTTTGGTGATATTTTCATAAAAATCAGAGAGATTAACAAAATCAATTTTGTAGCGAATACAGTCAAAAAGATTTTGGATTAATTCTTGAGATTTATAAACTTCAGGAGTAACAATGGCCATTGAAACTTTTTCCTGCTGGAGTGTTTCTCTTAAATTTTTAAATCCTTGAATTATTTTGATTTCTGGCAATTCTGTTCTATCTATTTCTTCGTGGTTTTTAATGATTAGTTTCAGTTTATATCCCAGCTGCGGGTTTTTTATTAATTCTTCTGCCAGTTCAATGGCTTGAGGGTTATAACCGATAATAGCGGTATTGATTTTTATTTTTAACGACCCGACGGCAAAATTGAATAAATATCTCCAACCATAGAAAAGCACTATAAAAATTATAATATTTAACAAGAGATTAGTTTTTGGCGCAATAGAACTAACGGCAAACCCGGGAACAATATAGAAAAACACGATAGAAATTAGACCTCCAATAATCAATGCTCTAATTAGTGCGGAGGAAAATTCAATGTTGTTTTTGGCAATATCTAATTCGTAAAGATTGTGGATATAAAATATAATTAACCAGACAACATAAATTATAGAAAAAGGAACAAAATGGGCTTGAAAAACATTAAAATTAAACCCCTTATAACGGACAGCAAGGGCAATGGCCAAAGAAACGTATAAAATAACTAAGTCCCCAATAAGAAGGATTATTTTCTTTGTTTTCATGTTGTATTTTTATTCTATCTTAATTTATCTTGATTGACAATAGTTTTGAGCAAGATTATAATTAGAGCATCATGGCAACTTTATCTGATTTTTTTGCGAAAATACTCCGTTGGGGAATTTTTATTTCTCTTTTTGTCCCCTTAATTATTTTTTCTCAATACTTATCGCCATTTCACTTTGGGAAAATGATTATTTTTAGAATTTTAGTGGAAATAATGGCGGTTTTTTATATACCGTTGATGCTGGCTGATAAGCAATATCGTCCTAGGTGGAGTTTAATTTTAAAAAGTTTTTCGATTTTTACCGCATTATATGTGATTACTGGGTTGGTTGGCGTTAATACCCATAATAGTTTTTGGGGTTCATTAGAAAGAATGGGCGGAATTTTCAGTTTTGTTCATTTTTGGGTATATTTTCTGATTTTAGTCAGCATTATCAAAAAAGAATTGGACTGGAATAAAATATTGAAAGTTTCCGTTTTTGTCGGATTTTTATCTATTTTATTCGCTTATGGTCAGCATTTTATTAGGGGAAGCTTTTTTATCGGCTGGCAGCATGGAGAAAGAGTAATTGGTACCATTGGCAATCCAGCCTTATTCGGCGGATATTTGTTGTTTGTGTTATATTTAGCGATTTTATTTTTATTTAAAAAAGATGTATCGAAGTTGCAAAAATGGTTTTTCGCCATTGTAATTCTTTTGGGCGTTCCTATTTTAATGCAAACTGCTGTCAGGGGCGCTATAATTGCTTTTTGGGGCTCTCTTTTTCTTCTGGCATTGTTTCTTGTTTTTAAATCAGAAAGCCCAAAACTAAAAAAATATTTATTTGCAGGAATTGTTATATTCGTAGTTTTGGTTGTTATTATTGGACTAAGCACAGATCAAGATTGGGTTAAGAATAACAGTATTTTAAAAAGAATATCCGATATTTCTCTGAGTACAGATACAGTTCAAACCAGGTTGTGGTCGTGGGGTAGCGGAATCAAAGGATGGTTAGAAAGACCGATTTTAGGTTGGGGTCCGGAGAACTTTATGTATTTACACATGAAATATTTTAATCCACAGCACTTTACTGGTTTTGGAGCAGAAACAATATGGGACAGAGCACATAATATGCCATTGGAAATTTTATCTACAATGGGAATTTTGGGTCTTTTGAGTTATTTAAGTATTTTCTTTTTTATTTTTTATTTTCTTTTCAAAAAACTTAAAGAGGGCAAGATTACTCGAAATATTTTTGGTGTCTTATCGGCAATGATTGTTGCTTATATAGTGCAAAATCTTTTTATTTTTGATACCACGGCAAACTATCTGATGTTCTTTTTGGTTTTGGCATATATTAATTTTTTGAATTTACGAGAAATGAATTCATCCTCCGTAGCTTTAGCGAAGGAGGATGAGCATGCCACATCCAAGGATTCTTCAATAGTTTTAACTGCATTTTTAATAATTGCTGCCTTGGCTGTAATCTTTCAATTAAATATTAAACCAGCTAAAGCAAACTTTGCTTCTACCAGGGCCATTATAGCGGGCAGGTCGGGAGACGTTAATAATGCTCTTAATTATTATCGTAAAGCATTAAATTACAATACCGCTCAGGGCGCTTACGAAATTAGGCATAAGCTTGCCAATTTTATTGTTCAGGTTGTAGAGAATCAAAGGGCAAACGGAAAGGAAATTGATAGTGCTCTTTTTAATGTTTTAGATTACGGTATTAAAGAACTTGAGAAAAATATCGAAAAATATCCTCAAGACACTAGTCCTTATCTTTATTTAGGAAGAATGTATATTCTTTTAATTGGGAAAGATGCAAAATATGGTGATTTGGCAGAGACAAACATCAAAAAAGCAGTTGATATTAATAATAAAAATCCGAGAATTTGGTATGAATTAGGCCAGGCTCAGCTATCGCAAGAAAAATATCAAGATGCCTATCAAAGCTTCAAAACAGCTTTGGACTTGAATCCCGATGTTGTGGTTTCGCACTGGTTTATTGGCATGGCTGCATATCAATTAGGAAACAACATAAAGGATAAGAATTTAATTGTTGAAGCAGTAACCGAAATAGAAAAATCATTTTCTATGGGTTATACAGAATATAAGGACAGCTTATCTGATTTAAATCGATTAATAGAGGTTTATGAAAAAATTAAAGCATATCCAAGATTGATTCAGTTTTATAAATTAGCGATTAATCTTAGGCCAAAAATTGCCAGATATTATGCTGGTTTAGCTCAAGCATATGCCGAAACCAAGAATTATCAAGGAGCAAGAGAAGAAGCATTAAAAGCATTAGAATTAGAGCCGAAATTGAAAGAAGTAATTGATAAATTTCTAAAATCTTTGCCAGAATAAGAATAGCTCTTGACAAGCATTTTTTAACTTGCTATGATAGAATCAGTTGAATGGGTAGCCGCAAGGCAACTCTTATACTAGGGGAGAAACGTCTGGCTTTACTGTCGACGTTTCTTCTTTTTTATTTACCCGTACCAAGTTTTGGTACTGGGGTTTGACACCTTTATTTTAAAAACTTTATACTTAAAATATAAGTTTGTGTTGCGAAAGGAGTCCGGGACTAGTACCCATTCAACACCTAGTATTGGGGTTTTTACTTCCCGGCTCCTTTGGCAACGCAAGATAATTTGGATTAAATAAAAATGATATCCTTTTTAAAGAAAAGAAAGCTTATAATAACCCTGCTGATTTCGGGCGGGATTTTTATTATTTTATCTTCTTTTGCTTTTGCTGATGATTTAGGCAAAACATACAGGTTCTTTTTAGATTCCACTTATGATTTTCAGGCCAGAACCGAAGTTCTGGCTACTTTAAAAAAGATTTCCAATAACGCTTACTTCTATATTGAAGATGAATATTGGTTAAAATTAACTTACGAACAAAAAAGCGATTACCTTGAACAAGTTGATAAACTGGCAAAGGAATTTGATAATACAATTTATCCCTCTCTAACCTATGTTTTTGGCCAGGAATGGAAGCCGGGTATTGATAATGATGAAAAAATAATTATTTTATTGACTCAACTTAAAACAAGCGCTGGCGGTTATTTTAATGAAAAAGACGAAAGAAGTCAGTCCGCAGAACCAACCTCCAATGCTCGGGAAATGATTTATCTTAATGCTACCCAACTTTCCAGCTCCCTGATTTACAGTTTACTGGCTCATGAAATGCAGCACCTGATAAGCTGGAATCAGAAAGAAAAAATGAGGGGAGTAGAAGACGATATTTGGCTGAACGAATTGAGAAGTGAATACGCGCCGACTGTTTGCGGCTATGATAGTGCTTATGTGGGCAGTAATTTAGAAAAAAGAATTGATGATTTTTTGGCTCGTCCCTTTGATTCTTTGACCGAGTGGAAGGGAGACCGTTATGATTATCCTTCGGTTAATGTTTTTGGTCATTACTTGGCAGAACAATTCGGAGAAGATATTTTAAAATACATAACGCAGACCAGCGATGTTGGAATCAAAAGCGTAGAAAGTGCCTTGATATCTAAGGGTTATAATTTTACTTTTTCTCAGGTGTTTAATAATTGGGCAATTGCTAATTTTTTGAATGATAACTCCTTTTATCTCGGCCAATATGGCTACAAGAATCCATATCTTAAAGGAACAATAAATATTTCTCCTATAACTTATAGTATTGTGTCAGCCAGTGTAATTAATATTGCTCAGCAGGCAAAAGGTTGGTCTCCTTATATGTATCGTTTTTTTAATAAACAGGGAGCAGAGACAATAGCCAAGGATTTGGAAATAGAATTTGAAGGGGCTGTTAGTGGCGGCAATTTCAGTGTTTTATATATTATTGATTATATTTCTCAGATTCAGCCAGGTATTGGAACCATGAACATGTTGAACCAAAAAGGCACCATTAAAATCCCTGATTTTAAAAACACTATTGATTCTGTAACCATTTTAATCTCCAACCAATTCAAGAGAACTAATTTTACCAATAACGATCCAACTACTAATTTTATTCTTTCTGTGGCAACCACTGTTTTTATAGAGCCGCCAAATAATCCATCTACTCCGCCAGCAGGCATGGCGAAACCAGAAGATTACGGGCTAAAAGAAGGGGATTTAATCAGGGCCGAGGGAGATTTTGATATTTTTATCATCAGCCAATACGGATACAAGAGATTGTTTCTTAATCCAGTGATATTTAATATGTATGGTCATTTGGGTGGATGGAGTAGCGTGAAGACGGTCAGGCCGCAGGTCAGAGATGCATTTATTACTTCAAATTATTATCGTTATATTGATTCACCGAAAGTTTATCAATTAGAAATAACCGGTGGAGATACTGGGAAATTACATTGGTTAAATATGAGCGGAGAAAACTTTTTGTCCCAAGGCGGTAAACCAGAATCAGTATTTATCATTAATAAATCCGAACTCAATTGGTATCCCAAAGCCGCGGATAAAACGTCATTGTAATTATGTTGGAAAATTTATTTGGTGATCCGAATAAAAGGTATTTAAAAAAAATACAGCCATTAGTTGATGAAATAAATAAGCTCGAACAAAAATTCGAGCATTTTTCTAATGAGGAATTAAAAAAGAAAACAGCGGAATTTAAACAAAGGTTAAACCCCTCGACTGCGCTCGGGGCAGGGTCAGAGACCCTGGACGATATTTTGCCCGAAGCATTCGCATTAGTTAGAGAAGCGGCAAAAAGAACCTTACAACAAAGACATTTTGATGTTCAGCTGATTGGTGGGATTGTTCTTCATCAGGGAAAAATCGCGGAAATGAAAACCGGTGAAGGAAAAACCTTAGCCGCTACCTTGTCCTTATATTTGAATGCCTTAATCGGTAAAGGTGTTCAGTTGGTGACAGTTAATGATTATTTGGCGCGCAGAGATGCGGTTTGGATGGGACAAATCTATAACTTTTTGGGATTATCCGTGAGTTGTATTAATCACGAAACATCATATATTTATGACCCAGAATACAGCAATTCAGAAAAAGACCAAACCAGAGATGAGTTGGGCGGGTTTAAGGTGGTTGATGATTATTTAAGGCCGGTTTCCCGTAAAGAAGCATACAATTGCGATATTCTTTATGGCACAAATAATGAATTTGGTTTTGATTTTCTCCGGGACAATATGGCCTACAGCAAAGATGAGATGACGCAAAGAGAATATAGTTATGCCATTATTGATGAAGTAGATAGTATTTTAATTGACGAAGCAAGAACGCCATTGATTATTTCCGCGCCAGATGTTGAATCAGCCGAACTTTACAAAAAATTCTCCCGCATCGCTCCGCAACTGAAAAAAGAAATTGATTTTAAAATTGATGAAAAAATGCGCGCAGTAACATTGACTAATGAAGGAATGGATAAAATTGAAAAGATTTTGGGCATAGGGAATATTTATGAGGAAAAAGGAATTCAGATTGTTCATCATTTGGAGCAGGCATTGCGTGCCGAAGTTTTATTTAAAAGAGATAAGGACTATGTGATTAAGAATGGCGAAGTAATTATTGTTGATGATTTTACTGGTCGGTTGATGCCGGGCAGAAGATATTCTGGCGGCCTTCATCAGGCATTGGAAGCTAAAGAAAATGTGAATGTGCAAAAAGAATCAAAAACCTTAGCCACAATTACTTTTCAAAATCTTTTCAGGATGTATAAAAAATTGGCGGGTATGACCGGAACAGCCCTGACCAATGCAGAAGAATTTGATAAGGTTTATAAATTAGACATCATTACTATTCCTACTAATAAGCCAATGATTAGAAAGGACTTACCTGATTTGGTTTATAAAACCGAAACTGGTAAATTTAAGGCAGTAATTGAAAAAATAAAAGAATGCCATCAAAAAGGCCAGCCGGTTTTAGTGGGAACAGTTTCTATTGAAAAAAATGAGCACCTGGGGATGCTCTTAAAAAGGGAGGGAATTTCTTGCAATATTTTAAATGCGAAAAATCACGAAAAAGAAGGAGAAATTATTGCCCAGGCAGGTAAGTTGGGTTTTGTAACTGTGGCAACAAATATGGCTGGAAGAGGAGTTGATATAATCTTGGGAGGTAATCCACTCTTGCCCGACGAAGCGAATAAAGTTTGCAAAGTCGAAGGATTATTTGTTATCGGCACAGAAAGACACGAAGCCAGAAGAATTGATAATCAGTTGCGTGGCCGTTCTGGCCGACAAGGAGATCAGGGCATGAGTCAGTTTTTTGTTTCATTGGAAGATGAATTAATGCAAAGATTCGGTTCTGACCGCATAAAAACTTTAATGGATACTTTTAAAATTCCCGAAGACCAGCCAATCCAGAATAAATTAATTTCCAATGCCATTGAAAAAGCCCAGGCAAAAATTGAGGGCTATAACCTTGATATCCGCCATCATGTTTTAGAATATGATGAAGTGATGAACAAGCAGAGAACAGCAGTATATAATATGCGCAAAGATGTTTTATCCGCGACAGATGAAGATATTCATAATAAAATTAAGGAATTAATGGATGAAAAAGAATTTAAAGATTACATGGAGAAAACCAAACAAGTGCCGGAAAATGAGAAAGTAAATCTGGAAAAATTTGTCATGCTGCGGTCCATTGACATGCTTTGGATGGAGCATTTGGAAACAATGGAATGTTTACGGGAGAGCGTGAGATTGCGCGCTTATGGCCAGCGCGACCCGTTGGTTGAATATAAAAACGAAGGCCACAGATTATTCGGTCATATGATGGACGAGATTAATAATGCGATTGTTGAGATGTTGTTGAAAGTGGAATTAAGGGGGCAAGATACCCGTCCGCAACGTCAACAAGTTGACTTGCATGGCGGGCAGGCAAAACACATTGGCAGAAATGATCCGTGTCCCTGCGGTAAAATTAATCCAGAAACCGGTAAACCAATAAAGTATAAACATTGTTGTGGAAAATAGATATAAAAAGTTTACCCCGTTAATTTGCAAGGCAAATTTTACGGGGTGTCATGGGAAATAAAAGAGCACTAAGAGACCCGCTCTCTTGGTGCTGTATTTTAAGCATCCCTTTCGGGTAAGTGTGTTTTTTGGTGGCACCCCACGGGTTTGGTCCGGGGTGGATTTATCCATCAGTCCACACCATGCTTATATTATAAGTATATCATACCCACGGAATTTGTCAAGTCCCGTGGCAAGAAAAACAAAAATGCCACGGGAAATGAGGTTCGGCTTTACAAAAAATTATTTTTATATTACACTAATTAATTAGAAATTAGCTGTTCAGAAATTGGAAATTAGTTATTTTATTTTTGTTTCAAATTTCTATTTTCTAATTTCTATTACCAGTTTCTAATTTCCATATAACTAATTTCTATAAACATGGCGTTTATAAATAAACAAACCAATAATCAAGAACAGAGAATTGAAAAACCCGAATTCCATAAAAAGCAAAGAAGCAAAATCCGGCTCATCGTGCTCGGGATTTTTATTTTGTTTATTTTGGCCGGTTCTTTGGATTACCCGGTTATCTGGGACAAGGCAGTTAATTGGATAAATTCAAAAATCGGAATAAGTGTGCCGCAATTCTATGAATTGCCTTTTAAGTTGGGTCTGGATTTACGGGGCGGAACTCATTTAATTTATGAAGCTGATTTATCGGGTATTGAGGAAAAAGACAGAAGTGCATCACTGGAAGGAATTAGAGACGTAATTGAAAGAAGGATTGATCTTTTCGGTGTTGCCGAGCCAATTGTTCAAATCAATAAATCTGGAGATTCGCATCGTTTAATTATTGATTTGCCGGGAGTCAAAGATATTCATGAAGCAATTAATATGATTGGCGGAACACCTTACTTGGAATTCAAGGAAGAAAGAACCTCGGAAGAAACAGATGCTATTTTAAAAGCGCAGGAAGCAGGCGATGCCGAAGCCAAGAAATTAGATCCCTATTTTACATCAACTAATTTAACCGGAAGATTTTTAAAGGGCGCGCAAATGACTTTTGACCAAACTACTTATCAACCATATGTTTCTTTGGAATTTGATGAAGAAGGAACAAAAATTTTTGCAGAATTGACCAAGAAAAATATCAATAAAAGATTAGCTATTTATTTGGATGGAGCGCCAATCAGTGCGCCAGTGGTCCAGGAGGAAATTCCCAGCGGCAAAGCTCAAATCAGCGGGCAATTTACCCAAAAAGAAGCAAAACAATTAGCGGAGAGATTAAACACCGGTGCGTTGCCGGTGCCAATTCATTTGATTGGTCAACAAAGCATAGGGGCTTCTTTGGGCCAGGTATCGCTTGTAAAAAGCTTAAAAGCGGGAATTATCGGATTTTTGGTGATACTTTTATTTATGGTTGTGTTTTACCGTTTAAGCGGATTTTTTGCTTCTTTGTCCTTAATAACTTATGTTGTTGTGCTTTTGGCCATTTTTAAACTAATTCCCGTAACATTGACCCTGGCTGGCATTGCCGGATTTTTGCTTTCAATGGGTATGGCAATTGATGCCAATATTTTGATATTTTCAAGAACAAAAGAAGAATTAAAAGCAGGAAGAAATTTTTTAGACGCACTAAGCATTGGCACAAAAAGAGCATGGCCATCAATCAGAGACGGCAATTTCACCACTATTTTGGTTGGAGTGGTTTTATTTATTTTTGGCACTGGCTTTGTGAAGGGTTTTGCACTTACTTTAATTGTGGGTAATTTGGTTAATATGTTTTCAGCAATCGTAATTACCAATTATTTAATCAAATTTTCATTCAGGGAAAATGTTAATAAATTTAAGCGCATTTGGTTGTAAAGAGACACTATGAATATTGCTTTTGTTAAACATTATAAAATACATTATTTATTTGCTGGAACATTGGTTGTAGCCACTATAATTTGTTTGTTTGTATTTGGTTTGAATTTAGGAATTGATTTTTTAGGCGGCACAATTTGGGAAGTTGAATTTTCCGCCCCGGAGGGGCGAGATCTCGCCTCTGGTGGAGAAATCCGGCCAGCCAACTCAGTTATTCAAGAAAAATTGAATAGTTTTAATTTAGGCGAAATTACTATCCAGCCAACCGGAGAAAAAGGAGTTATTTTGAGATTTAAGAATATTGACGAAGAAGTCCATCAGCAAATGTTTAATCGTTTAAATGAAATTTCAAAAATCGAAGAAAAACGTTTTGAAAGTATCGGTCCGGCAATAGGCAAAGAATTGCGCAAGAAAACAGCAACCCTAATAATTGTTTCCTTGGTTGCTTTACTTATTTATATCGCTGTTGCTTTTAGAAAACTTTCTTGGCCGATTTCTGGATGGCAATACGGTTTGGTTTCAATAATTACTTTGGCAATTGATGTTTTAATTCCTGTTCTGGTTTTAATTTTGCTGGGTAAATTTCATAATGTTCAGCTTAACATTCCGATTATAGCTGCTCTATTAACTATTCTGGGTTATACTATGAATGACAAAGTAATTGTTTTTGACAGGGTTAGAGAAAATATTTTAAGAACCAGATCAGAAGATTTTGCCGGAACTGTTAATCAAAGCTTAAATCAAATTATTGGCCGTTCTTTGAGTACTGGTTTTTGTACTCTGTTGGTTCTTTTTGCTTTATTCTTTTTGGGCGGGGAAACTTTAAAATATTTTTCTTTAACTCTGATTATCGGAATTATAGTCGGGACATATACTTCCTTGTTTATTGCTAGCGCTCTTTTGATAAGCTGGAGCAGGCTCAGAAAGTAATGCCTTGACAAGCATTTTTTATTATAGTATATTAAGTTTATAAGAAATTAATTGAGTTCTTTCAGGGGGAAAGAACAAAACATATGAGTAAAAAAACAATCGCGAAAAAAGCAGGTTTTTCCAAGAATCTTTCTAAGCAAGTAGAAAGAGCTTTATTATATTTAACCAACCCCAGAGTCAGAGAAATTATTGAACGCAGGTTCGGCCTAAGAGATGGCCAAGGCGAGACATTAGAAGCCATTGGCAAAGATTACGGCATTACTCGGGAAAGAATCAGGCAATTAGAAGAAAATGGCTTAAAAGTCCTTAAATCAGAAAAGGTTTTATCTTTACTTAATCCTGTTTTTCAATATTTTGACGATTTATTCTCGGAGCACGGGCAGATTATGGGAGAAGATTATTTATATGGCTTAACCACTGGTACAAATGAAGTGCATCCATTAAGAGGTCAAATTTATTTAGTTTTAACTCTAGGTGACTCATACCAGAGAGTGGTCAGAGATGAGCGTTTTTATCCTCACTGGATGAGTGATGCTTCTGCCCGCCAAAAAGCAGAAAAAATAGTTGATTTTCTCATTGACCACTTCAATAAAAACAATAAAGTTTTACAAGAAAAAGAAGTAATGGATTTATTGTCTAAGAAACACTCCAATTTGCCGGAAAAATTATTCTGCGTTGTTTTGGATATTTCCAAGGAAATAGAGAAAAATATTTTTAAGGAAATTGGTTTAAGCCACTGGTCAGAAATAACCCCTCAAGGAGTTAAAGACAGAGCTTACCTAGTGCTCAAAAGAGAAACTGAGCCGCGCCATTTTACGACTATTGCTGAATTAATAAATAAAACTTTCAGCGACAGGCCTACTTATACTCAAACAGTACATAATGAATTAATAAAAGACCCAAGATTTGTATTGGTTGGTCGTGGGCTTTATGCTTTGGGCGACTGGGGCTATGAACAAGGCACAGTAGAAGATGTGATTAAGAAAATTTTGAGCCAGACAAAGAAACCAATGGCAAGAAAAGAAATTATCGATGCGGTTTTAGCCAAGCGCTTAGTAAGGCCGAATACGATTATCCTTAACCTTCATCGGTCTCCAAAAATTCAGAGAATGAAGGATGGAAAATATATCTTGGCTTAATTAAATTAAAAATCGAAAACCTAACTTTACATGGCCGAAATTTTAAATATTTACAAGGCGATATTTTTGGGCTATTGGTGGATTGTTGCACCGGTGGCTCTTTTTTTATTTTTAAGGTACCTCTGGATAAATTACCTTATAAATAAATATTTAAGTGGCCTGAAGTGGATTCTTTTAGAGGTAAAATTTCCTCGCGAAATAGTTAAAACCCCCAAGGCAATGGAGCAATTTTTTGCCGGTCTCCACGCCGCTGAAAAGAAAAGAAAGTTCAAGGAAAAATATATTAAGGGTGAACTTTCGCCATGGTTCAGCATTGAAATGGTCGGACATGGAGGGGCAATCAGGTTTTTTATAAGAAGTCAGGATAAATATAGGAATTTAATTGAATCTCATCTTTATGCTCAATATCCTCAAGCCGAAATTATAGAGGCGGAAGATTATGTTTTAAATATTCCTTCGGGAATGCCGACTAAAGATTTTGATGCCTGGGGCACAGAATTAATTTTAACCAAACCAGATGCTTATCCGATTAGAACTTATCCCGTATTTTTTGAAGAGAAAGAAGCCGAGGAAAGAACCGATCCTATTGCCGGTCTTTTCGAATTTTTAAGCAGTTTAGACCCGAGAGAGAGTATTGCTATTCATATTTTAATTAGTCCCACCAGTGATGATAAATGGAAAGTAGATGGGGAAAAATTGGTGGCAAAAATAATTGGGAGAGAAGTAAAGGACACCAAAAAAGGATTAATAATCGTTGATGAAACAAAAAGCTGGATTCAGGCGCTGATTAAGGGTTTTTCAGATTTTTTCTTTGGAACAACCGAAGGGAATGAAGAAAAAAAAGTAGAAAAAGTAATTCCTTATTTAACCCCGGGGCAGAAAGACGTTGTTTCGGCGGTAGAAAAAAATATCGGGAAAATAGGATTTAATACCATGATAAGATTTATGTATTGGGCGCCGAAAGATATTTTTAGTAAGGAAAAACCAACGGTAGCAGCTGGATTTTTCCGACAATTCAATACGCAAAATCTCAATGGGTTTAAGGCAAATAAAAAAGTTACTCCCGGCAGGGGTAAAATATTTAAGAAATACAGGGAATTGGGCCAAAAGAGGTTTTTTGTCAATATTTTTAAGAAAAGATTTTTTCCATTTCATCGGCTTAAGACCAGGGGTTTTGTTTTTAATATTGAAGAATTGGCAACAATTTTTCATCTTCCTGGTAAATTTGTTGAAGCTGAAAGATTATCTAAAATTGGGGCCAAAAAGGGTAGCCCTCCCAGTGAACTTCCAACAATATGAACAATGAAGAAATAACAATTTTAGCTGAGACCAATTTTCGCAACCAGCAAACGAAATTTGGCATAAAAACCGACGACCGCAGACGGCATGTTTATGTAATCGGGAAAACCGGTATGGGCAAGTCAGTGCTTTTGGAAAATATGGCAATCCAGGATATTCAGAACGGGCACGGAGTTGCGGTTGTTGATCCGCACGGCGAATTTGCCGAAAGAATGCTAGATTTTGTTCCTTCAAATAGGGTGAATGATGTTGTCTATTTTAATCCAGCTGATTTAGATTACCCGATTACCTTTAATATTATGGAAAAGGTTGACCCAGAATATCGTTATTTAATTGCATCCGGTTTAATGGGGGTGTTTAAAAAAATCTGGCCCGATGTTTGGAGCGCGAGGATGGAATACATTTTAAGAAATGCAATTTTGTCTTTACTTGAATACCCGGGCTCAACGCTTTTAGGAGTTAATCGTCTTTTGGCGGATAAGGATTATCGCCAGAAAGTTGTTGATAAAATTACCGATTCAAGCGTAAAAGCATTTTGGACAAATGAATTTGCCAAGTATCCCGACAGATTTAGAGAAGAGGCAGTAGCGCCAATCCAGAATAAAGTCGGGCAATTTATATCCACTCCGCTTATCAGGAATATTATTGGTCAGGTCAAATCTTCAATTGATATGCGTGAAATAATGGATAAAGGGAAAATTCTGATTGTTAATCTTTCAAAAGGGAAGATAGGAGAAGATGCCAGTCAGCTTTTAGGTGCCTTAGTAATTACTAAATTACAGTTAGCAGCGATGGAAAGAGTTAATGTTCCTGAGCACGAAAGAAGGGATTTTTATCTTTATGTTGACGAGTTTCAGACATTTGCCACAGATGCTTTTGCTACCATTCTTTCCGAGGCGAGAAAGTATCGCCTTTGTTTAATTCTGGCTCATCAGTATGTTGCGCAACTAGATTCTATGGGCGAAAGAGGGAAGAATACTAAAGTTAGAGACGCGATTTTTGGCAACGTGGGGACATTGATTACGTTTCGGGTTGGAGCGGACGATGCCGAGTTTCTGGAAAAAGAGTTTTTGCCGACATTTATGATTGATGATTTGGTTAATTTGGCAAAATATAATATTTATTTAAAATTAATGATTGATGGCACGGCTTCTCGGGCTTTTAGCGCCGTGACCTTGCCGCCTTTTCCAAAACAAGAAAAATCTTATAAAGATAAAATTATTGATATTTCGCGCGAAAGATATACTGTTTTGCGAAAAATAGTAGAAGAAAAAATTACCAGATGGAATGAAGCAGTCGAGATTTTTGATGAAAAGAAAAAATTTGAAGCAGTTTGTTCCAATTGCGGTAAAAAAACCAAAGTTGCTTTTGAGCCGGATGGCGTAAGACCGGTTTATTGTTCAACCTGCCTTCAAAAAGCCAGAGATTCTAAGCCAATGGGTCCAACACCAATTAAAAAACAAAAACCCGTAATTGACCTCGCTGGCGTCCGCGAAGCAATAAAAAAAGCAGTAGAAGAGAAGAAAGAATAAAATTATGTTAGAAGATATTAAAAAAACCAGATTAAAAAAACTGGAGAATTTGAAAAAAGCTGGAATCAATCCTTACCCAGCCGAGGTTTTGCGTACACATACGAATAAAGAGGCGCTGGACGAATTTAAAAAGCTGGCAAATAAAGAAATAACCCTGGTTGGCAGGGTGCGTTCAATCAGGGAACATGGCGGTTCGACTTTTTGTGACATTGATGACGGGTCTGCGGAAATTCAGGTTTATTTCAGAAAAGACGTTGTTGGCGATAAAGAATATAATTTATTTATAAACAATATTGATGTTGGCGACTTTATTGAAGTTTTTGGAAAATTATTTTTAACCAAAAAAGGCGAAAAAACATTAGATGTTTTAAAATGGAAAATCCTTACTAAATCCATTATGCCATTGCCGGATGAATGGTACGGCTTGCAGGATGTTGAGGAAAGATTCAGGAAAAGATATCTGGATTTGATTTTAAATAAAGAAATCAAAGATAAATTTGTAAGGCGCTCGGAAATTATTGGAAAAATCAAAAAATTTCTTGATAATAATGGATTTTTAGAGGTAGAAACTCCGATGCTGCAAATAATGGCTGGCGGAGCAAAAGCAAAGCCGTTCAAGACACATTTGAATGCTCTGGATATGGATTTATATTTAAGAATTGCGCCAGAATTATATTTAAAACGACTTTTGGTTGGCGGGTTTGAAAAAGTTTATGAACTGGGCAGGAATTTCAGAAACGAGGGAATGGATAGGGAGCACAATCCGGAATTTACAATGCTGGAATTTTACGCTGCGTATTGGAATTATGAAAAAATGATGGATTTTACGGAAAAATTGCTGAAATCATTGGACAAGAAGATTTTTGGAAAGAAATTCAAAATAGTTGAATATAATAAAATTATAAAAAAACCCGCCGCAAGCCCAGAGGGCAAGCAGGCGGGCCCGCCACAATCCGAAGGTTTGGGCGGGGATGAAAAAGAAGTTTTTGGAAAAATTAAAGAGCCGACATTTATTATTCATCATCCGGTTGGAATTTCACCATTATCTAAAAAATCTGAAAAAAATCCCAAACAAGTAGAAAGATTTCAGTTAATAATTAATGGCCTGGAAATTGCCAATGGGTTTTCTGAATTGAATGACCCGATTGACCAAATAGAAAGATTTAAGGCGCAGGAAATTGAAAGAAAAAAAGGCGACGAAGAAGCACATCAATTTGATAAAGATTTTATTGAGGCCTTAGAATACGGAATGCCGCCAGCAGCGGGAATCGGTATTGGTATTGATAGATTGGCAGCATTATTAACCAATTCAAAAACATTGCGGGAAATAATTTTATTCCCTACAATGCGACCGAAAGAACAATGAATAGAGAAGAAGCTTTACAATTTGTGAGAGATAAAATCAAGAATGAAAATTTAATCAAACATTGCCTTGCCACAGAGGTGTGTATGATGGCGTTGGCTGAACATTTTGGTGAAAACTCCGCCTCTGGCGGGGCAAGCTGGGGATTGACTGGATTGCTGCACGATATTGACTACGAGGAAACGAAAAATAATCCGGAAAAACATTCTTTAATTGGCGCGGAAATGCTGGAAAAATTGGGTTTAGACAAGGAAATTTGCGCAGCAGTGAAAACCCACAATGAAATTCACGGCATTGCACCGGAAACAAAAATGGCAAAAGCGATTTATTGTGTTGACCCTTTAACTGGATTGATTGTAGCTGCGGTTTTAGTGCTCCCTTCGAAAAAAATTACTGATTTGACCACTGAAAATGTTTTAAATCGCTTTAAAGAAAAAGGATTTGCCCGCGGAGCAAACCGGGAAATAATAGCCAAATGCGAAGAGCTATTAGGATTAAAGTTAGAGGAATTTATAAAAATCGGTTTACAAGCAATGCAAAAAATAAATAGTGAATTAGGACTATGATAGACATTAAATTTTTAAGAGATAATCCGGAAAAAGTAAAAAAAGCTTGTGAGAGTAAGCAAGTCAAGATTGATATTGATAAGATTTTGGATTTAGATAAAAAGAGACGGGAATTGATTCAAGAAATTGAGAAAATGACGGCAGAGCAGAAAAAAATGGCCTATAGCCCGGGGCCGGACTCGGCCTTTAGGGGCAAAGACCAGATAGAAGAAGCGAAAGAATTGAAAAATAAAATTAAAGAACTGGAGCCGGAATTGGAAAAAGCAGAAAAAGAATTCAGCGAATTGTTTTTGCAAATACCCAACCTGCCGTTAGATGATGTGCCGATTGGTAAGGACGCGTCGGAAAATAAAGTTATTAAAACAGTCGGGAAATCAGAAAAATTCGGTAAAGACTATCTGGAATTAGCTGAAAAACTTGATATTATTGATGTAAAACGCGCAGCCAAAGTTTCTGGCACAAGATTCGGATATTTAAAAGGCGGAGCTGCTTTATTGGAATTCGGTTTAATTAAATTGGCATTTGATACTTTAATCAAAGAAGGATTTATTCCTGTTGTTCCGTCAATAATGATAAAGCCGGAAATGATGGCAGGAACCGGTCATTTGACTGAACGCGATAAAGATGAAAAATATTTTATTGAAAAAGATAATATATATTTAGCTGGAAGCGCTGAGCAACCGATTGCTGCTATGCACGCAGATGAAGTATTTAACGAAAAAGAATTGCCGAGGAGATATATCGGTTTTTCCAGTTGTTTCCGCCGAGAAGCTGGGTCTTACGGAAAAGATACAAAGGGAATTTTCCGAGTGCATCAATTTGATAAAGTAGAAATGTTCAGTTTTTGCAAACCCGAAGATTCAATCAAAGAGCATAAATTCTTTTTATTAATGCAGGAAAAATTAATGAATTTATTAAATATCTCTTATCGCGTTGTTCATATCTGTACTGGTGATTTGGCCTTTCCCGCAGCCAACGCCTATGATGTTGAAGCCTGGTTGCCAAGCGAAGGACGTTACCGAGAAACGCATACAACTTTTAATGATACGGATTTTCAAGCAAGAAGATTAAATATAAGATATCGTTCTAATGCTGGGACAAATTTTGTTCATGCATTAAACGGCACTGCTTTTGCCATTGGCCGAACACTAATTGCGATTATTGAAAATTACCAGAAAAAAGACGGCTCAATTGAAGTTCCAAAAGTTTTGAGAAAATATACTGGAATAAAATGTATTACTACAAAATAAAGAAAAAAAAGAAAAAAATAAATAAAAGAGTGATAATCGGAATTATCTCTCTTTTTGTATTGTCTGGTTTAATTTATATTTTATTCTTTTCTTCAATCAAGATAGGTTTTTTAAAGAAAAAACCAGAAGCCAATTTAAAACAAAGGATAGAAATCGGAATTATTTGCAAGGGTAACCCAGCCTTCGCTGAAGCTACGGCAGGCAAGTGTTTTTATTTCGATGTTGAGGGGATTATTTTTAAAGAGGCGCCACAAACCAGCGGCTCTTTAATTACTCTAATTAATGATTTTTCCCAGAGAAATTTTAATTTGGGGGAACAAATCCTCGGAAAAGATTTAATAAACTTCATGGGGTTGATAAAAGAAGAATTATTTTCAAAAATGGATTTAAGGGTTTTAAGTTTTGACATCGCGGCTTATCCAGCGGACGATTTAAAAGCGATAACCAACGAGGGTTGGTATGTGATGTTTAGTTTAAAAAGAGATATAAAAAGCCAGCTTTCAGCTTTAAAAGCGGCTTTAGACGAGAAAATTCAAAATAGAACAGGATTACAATATATTGATTTAAGAATTGAAAATAGAGTATATTATAAATAAAAATTGTCTCAGTGATAAATATTTTTATTTATTTGGAATATAGTAGACAAAGATGGAATTTCCGATGACTGTTATTGGTTGATATTGATTGAGCCAGAGATAATAATCGGTTCTTTTTTCAAATCCTTTTGTGGGCAGGGCGCGATTTTGTTGCAGGAAGGTGGCAGATACAGCGAGCCAGCTTCCTTTTGCTTTTTGCGGGTCGTATTCCGCGTGCCATTCTTCGTATTTATCTTTAAGATAATAATTTACCGTTGCTCCTCCAAAATAATCAACTTTTATTTTTTGGATATTTTGCTCATCAACCCATTTGGCGAGCTTTTTTAAATCCTGTCCCCAATCCAAATTAGAATCAGTGACATAAATATAGCCATTTTTCGCACCGCCAACCAATTCATTAAAATAGGTAAGATAGTTGGGAAAGATAGACAACGAGGAAAGGGCATACCAGAATAATAAAAATCCGAGTGCAGAACCACAAACCACGAATACTTTTTTATTATGAATGTGGTTGAATATTCTTTTAATTTGGCCAGCAATCAAAATATAAACAAAGGGAAAAGTCGGCAGGATATGGCGCACGCCAATATTCAAATTGCTGGTAATGCTTGCGCCCCAATATACAGCCAAGAAAATTAACATGGCAATTTCCGTAAAATTACGCTTGAGAAAGTCGGGAAATGATTTAAATAATCTTTTCCATATTTCTTTCTTACCGCCCCACGCCAGAAACAAAAGAGCGATAATTGTTAAAACATGAAGTGCCAGGGGCTCTTTTATTGTATAAACAATCGGAAAATAGCTTTTCCATCCTTTGTTGGTCACGTCGCCCAAGAAGAAGGTAGTGTTTCCACCCGTGGCGCGCTGAAACACCATAAAGAGTCCGAGAAAATATTGGGCATACGGCCGTAAAATCGGTTTTTCAACCATCCACATCAGTGCCTTATGAATCGGTTTAAAGGGAAATTGTGAGGAGATAAAATTGGTGTCAGATATTTGTTTTTGTATTGGATAATTAGAAGTGTGAAAAAAATAAACAGGATAAACAAGTATATAGCCGATAATCAGAATAACAATTAACGATAAACAATTAACAATTAACAACCTAAACAGACATTGTTTGTTTTCGCGCCATTTAATATAAATCCAGATTAAGAGCAAAATAACAAAATAGGGAATAAGTAGGATTAAAGAGAATTTTATTAATTGGGCAATGCCAAAGAAAATTCCCGCCAAGATAAGGTTTTTTTCCGTGGAATTTTTTATCCATTTAATAAAGAAATATGCGGCAATAAAAAAGGCAAAAGCAGCACCGACATCAGTGGTAACATATCTGCCGTGAGCGATAAAAGTAGGTGAGAAAGCAAAAAGGAAAACTGCCATTAATGCTGCTAATTTTCCGTAAAGTTCCTTGGTCCAGCGATAAATAAAAAAGCCCAGTAGAATCAAAAGCAGAAGCATGGGCAAACGCGATGTAAAGATAATTTTATCCGCGTCATTGTTGGAATTATAAAGAAAATTAAATCCGAAATCCCATTGGCTATTCACTTCATCTTTCCATGATTTCAGGTTGTCTGGAAATTTTATGCCTTTTATAAAAAGCAGGGGAATAGCAGATAAATCCTTTAACAATGGCGGGTGTTCGGGATTTAAGCGCATATCTTTCTGTGTGAGGTATGAATATCCAGCCGGGATATGGGCAACCTCATCCATAATTGCAGATTCCTGTTTTTGGGAAATCGTAGCTAAAATCAACATCAAAATTACTAAAAGAATAGCAAATAATGGAACAAGTTTTTTCATATATTTTTATTATATCATTATTATGGTATAATTTAAAATATGGAAGAAATATATAAAAACTTTGAGACCAGAAGGGCAGAAGCCCTAAAGCAAGCCGAATTAAAAGAAGGGGAATTGACTCCGGAAACAGAAAAGCAAATTTTAAAAGAAGCTGTTTCAGAGCGCATCATAACTGCTCAGCCAATTTCTCCAGCCCAGCAGCAAATTGTAGTCCAAAAAGCCCAGCAAATTAAAGGCCAGCCCAAAGAAAGGCAAATTCAGCTTTTAACTGAAATGGCCTTTGAAAAAGGCGTTATTGAGGCAGTAGAAGTTGCCAAGCATCTGGATAATCCTTATTTATTAGATGAATTTCACGACGCTCTTGTCGACGAGCTTTACAATAAATTAGTCGAACAAGGGAAATTAAAAGCAATATGACCATAATGCAATTTGTCTATATTGTGGGTGGTTTGATTGTACTTCTAATCGGTGGATTAGTGTTTCTTTTAATCATTGAAAGAATGCGCGGCAGGGGAATAATTGTGCGGGCTCTGAATATGAGCTTATTTTTAATTAGAGTGCCGAAAGAAACTAAAGAAGATTTACCAACAGAAGAAAAAAAGAACAGAATAGGTGTAATGGAACAATTTTTATCCAGTTTAATCAGTTTAAGAGAAAAAGGTTCAGCAATTCAATTTTCCTATGGTCAGCCGTATATTGTTTTGGAAATGTCCGTACCTTTTAATAGTCCGGAAACGCATTTTTATCTGGCTGTGCCCAAAAAATACGAAACATTTTTAGAAAAAGAAGTTTATGGATTTTACCCGCGTGCAACGGTGGAAAAAGTAGAAGATTACAATATTTTTCATCCTGAGGGTTGTTGCGCTGGTGGATTTTTTAAATTAGACAAGAATAGCATTTTGCCCTTGAAAACCTACAAAGAATTAGAAATTGACCCACTGGAAAACATTTCTACTGCCTTAAGCAAAATAGGAGAAACCGGCGAGGGCGGGGCAATTCAACTGGTAATCAAACCAGCTTCTAAAAATTGGAATACATTCGGATTATTGGTTGCCAAAAGAATAAATCAGGGTTTAAGTTTTAAAGATGCATTAAAAGGCAAATTAATAAAAAAACCCAAAAAAGATGAGCCGCAAATCCAGATTAAGCCGTCGCCAGCTGATGAAGAAACAATAAAATATTTGCAGGCCAAGGCGTCTAAAATGGGGTTTGAAGTCAATATCCGGCTGTTATTTGCATCCAAGGCGCAAGAACGAGCAGAAGAGCTTTTATCCCATTCAGGAGGCGCTTTTCACCAATTCGGTTCGCCAAATTTGAATTCATTGAAATTAGAGCAAGTCAAGGGCCGGGGGCTAAGAAAGCTTTGTTTTAAATTTTCTTTCCGTTTGTTCAGTAATAAAGAAAAAATGATTTTAAACAGTGAAGAAATAGCCAGTATTTTTCATTTTCCATTGACCCAATTAAGTTCCCCCAAATTAAAATGGCTGAAATCCAGAGAATCAACCGTTCCCCCAGATTTGCCGAAAGAAGGCATTATTTTGGGTAAAAATATATTCAGGAGCGAAGAAACTATCGTGCGGATGTTGGATAATGATCGTAGGCGACATTTCTACATCGTCGGTCAAACCGGAACAGGCAAGACAACTTTGATGGCAAATATGATTGAACAAGACATTAAAAGCGGCAAGGGTGTTTGCTTTATTGATCCTCATGGTTCAGATGTGGAAAAAATTCTGGGCATGATTCCGCCGGAAAGAGCAGAAGACGTGATTTACTTCAATCCAGGCGATACCGAGCGGCCAATGGCTTTGAATATTTTGGAATATGACCCAACTCATCCAGAACAAAAGACATTTTTGGCCAATGAAACAGTGAATATTTTCAAGAAACTTTGGGAGGCAATTCCCGAGGCATTTGGTCCGATGTTTGAACAATATATGAGAAATGCCTTGCTTTTAATTATGGATGATCCGGAATCGGGTTCAACATTATTGGAAGTACCCAAGGTTTTAGCCGACACAGAATTTCGTCACTATAAACTTTCTAAAACCAGCAATATAGTGGTAAAGGATTTTTGGCTGAAAGAAGCGGAAAAAGCCGGTGGTGAGGCAGCCTTGGCTAATATTGTGCCCTACATTACCAGTAAAGCCAATATTTTCTTGGCTAATGATTTGATGCGGCCGATTATTTGCCAGCAAAAGAGTTCTTTTGATTTTAGGAAAATAATGGATGAGAAAAAGATTTTTTTAGTCAATTTGTCCAAGGGGAAATTGGGTGATGTAAATAGCTATTTATTGGGTTTAATTATTGTGGGCAAGTTTTTAATGGCTGCTTTTTCGAGAGTAGACGCAGCAGAGGAACAAAGACCAGATTTTTACCTTTATATTGATGAGTTTCAGAACTTCACTACTGACACAATTGCCACTATTTTAGCCGAAGCCAGAAAATATAAATTGGATTTGATTATCGGTCATCAGTTTATTGGTCAATTGAAAGAAAATATTAGAGATGCGGTTTTTGGCAATGTCGGGAGTATGGCGGTATTCAGGGTAGGAGCCGATGATGCGGAATTTTTAGTCAAACAATTTGAGCCGACATTCAACCAGCAGGATTTGCTGAATATTGATAATTTTAATGCTTATGTTAAGCTGTTGATTAATAATCAGACCAGCACTCCTTTTAATATAAAGTGTGATCCTCCGGCTCAAAGCAATTCTGAAATCGCGGAAAAAATTAAGGAATTATCGCGCTTGAAATACGGTCGGGAAAAAGTAATTGTAGAAAAAGAAATTTTTGAAAGGTCAAAAATTTCTAACACTTCTTCGGGCGCAAACATCCTGCCCGAAGAAACAGAATTTAGATAATAATTAATTCACCCTGTTAAATCCCGCGGAGCGGGGTCCCGCAGGGCGGGACATTTAACGGGGTAAATAATATATGAAAAAAGGTGATATTATTGCGGTTTTAATTTTAGGGGAGATTGTGGCAATATTTTTGGGTCTTATTTTAAGAGGATTTGGCTTTTCTCTTTTTCCGATTTGGGCTTTATATATTATTCTTCCCATCTTTGCTTTAATTGCCAATTTTATCTGTTATTTAATTGGCAAAAAAATTCCTGTAATTTTCCAGTTTGCCAAATATGTGACCGTTGGTCTAGCCAATACTGCGGTTGATTTCGGAGTTTTGAATTTAATTATGTGGACAACCGGGGTTTATCAAGGCAAGAACGTTATTTTGTTCAACACCATTTCATTTTTAGTTGCTGTTGTCCATAGTTATATCTGGAACAAATTTTGGACATTTAAGGCCAAGGATAAATCAAATATTCCGACTCAGTTTATTCAATTTGTCATCGTGAGTATAATCGGAGTATTAATTAATACTGGAATTGTGTATATTGGAAGCAGTTTAATAAGTCCGATGTTTGGTTTTAGCGCGAATGCCTGGACCAATATAGCAAAGGTATTGGCAACCGCGATATCGTTGATGTGGAACTTTGTGGGATATAAGTTTATTGTGTTTAAGAAGAAAAATGAACAATCTGGTAATTTATCGCAAATATAGGCCCCAGAAATTTTCTGAAGTAGTAGGCCAGGACCATATTATAAAAACCCTCACCAGTGCTTTAAAAACTGGCAAGGTTGCTCATGCTTATTTATTTGCCGGACCGCGCGGCACTGGCAAGACCACGGTGGCTCGGATTTTGGCCAAAGCGATTAATTGTAAAGATGATTCCAGCTACGAACCCTGCAACAAATGCGAGTCCTGTTTGGAAATAATGGAAGGCAGGGCAATGGATTTAATTGAAATTGATGCTGCTTCCAATCGTGGCGTGGAAGAAGCCAGAGAATTAAGGGAGAGAACAAGGTTTGGACCAACGCACAGCAAGTACAAGGTTTTTGTGATTGATGAAGCGCATCAACTGACCAAGGATGCTTTCAATGCCTTATTAAAAACATTAGAAGAGCCGCCAGCCCACGCAATTTTTATCTTGGCTACAACCGAACCGTATAAAATGCTGCCGACGATTTTGTCCCGTGTGCAGAGATTTGATTTTAGAAGACTTTCTTTGGGCAATATCGTTAAACGATTGGAAGGCATAGCCAGAGGCGAAGGAATAAAAGTAGACGAAAAAGCACTAAGAATTATTGCTCTGAATTCCGAAGGACATATGCGTGATGCAGAAAGTATGTTGGGGCAGGTGATTGCTTTTTCCGCCTACGCTACGTCCGACGTGGCTTCGGCGGATAAGTCCGGAGTAAAAGAAATTAAAGTTGAGGACGTGGAAGAAATTCTGGGCATAGTTGATATTAATCTGGCAATAAAATTTATTGATTTGTTGGCAAAAAAAAATTCCAGCGAAGCATTGTCTTTTATAGATAAATTTGTAAATCAGGGTTATGATTTAGTGCAGTTTATTGAGTCATTGATAAATTATTCGCGAAAATTGATGTTATTAAGGGTGAGCAATGATTTATCCAAATTAATCAAAGAAGAATTAAGCGGGGAACAATTGAATACCGCAATTAAGCAATCCGAGGAATTCTCTTTGCAGGAAATTTCAAAAATGATTGAGATTTTCATCAACGCGCTTTATCAAATGAAGCGTTCGTCATTTCCTCAAATAAATTTAGAATTAGCATCAGTTGAAATTTGTGGAAGACCCGCTTCGAATCGCGTCGAGCGAGGCGAGTAATGATTGCCGGGTCGTCTAATGGTAGTCGCCTCATCGGCGACCCGCCGAAGAGGCGGGGACAAATATGTGGTATTCTTATATTTTACAAAGCGAAAAGAATAAAAGATTATATGTCGGGGTTACAGATGATTTAAAAAGAAGATTTAAAGAACACAATGATGGTATAGGTGGTAAATACACAAAAGATAATAGGCCTTTTAAATTAATTTTTTATGAGGCCTATATTAACAAGATAGATGCTCATAAGTCGGAAAAATTTTTTAAAACAGGTTACGGAAGAGAGGTTTTAAAAGATAAGTTAGAAAATTATTTTAAGGGTTGAACATTGGGCTTAGTCCTGCGGGATCGTCTAATGGTAGGACACCGGCCTTTGAAGCCGTGAATCTTGGTTCGAATCCAAGTCCCGCAGGACTAAGCCCAAAAGTAGGTAGTCGCCTCATCGGCGACCCGCCGAAGTGGCGGGGACACCG